>Ga0070738_10007146_pt1 | contig 11326 bp, 8 predicted proteins | sample Coa_R2_2_FD_66446 | JGI IMG/M metagenome (GOLD analysis project Ga0070738, IMG submission 66446) | Surface soil microbial communities from Centralia Pennsylvania, which are recovering from an underground coalmine fire - Coalmine... | ecosystem: Environmental > Terrestrial > Soil > Unclassified ... | reverse complement strand
GCGCTTAGCCTTCTATCAGATCCGGCGATTTCGCTTAGCGCCGTCGCTACCGAAGTCGGTTTCAGCGATCAGAGTCACATGACTCGGGCATTTGCCCAGACGTACGGCACCACACCCGCTTCTATGCGCCGGTTGAACGGCATGAGACGGCGGGGCGGGAGGCACACTTTCCGTGAGGCGCTTGTGCCGGCGCCAAAAGGCGGCGCCACTCTAGTTTTGCAGAACCCGTTCGGTAGCGGTTAGAGGTGCAAGCGCCTCTGCTTCTGTCTTTGGTGGTCCTGGGCGATCGTAGAAAAAGAACGGCGCTGTGTGCAAAGCAATCTCAATCCTCTATGGTGATCACAGGCCTATTGAATGCCGGAAAGTTCACGGAGTTCGCAATGAAGCACTTCGAGTGCGCCTCCTGATGAATCGCGCTGACTCGCCTGGTCTGCGATCCCTTAGCAATTCTTACGTGCGCTCGGCAAAGCCTCAAAAGGACTGCAGCGCTTAGCCTTGTCATAAGTGCCGATCAGACTTGGGACGAGCTCGGAGCTGCTCGCCGTCCGCCCCACTCGTATTGACGGTATTTACGATCGTAACATGGTCGGCTCGACCCGACCGCTCATTGGTTACCCCTGCGAAACGGCCGGCGGAGAATGCGCCGGCCGTCCCCGTTTAACTTCCTCGGTGGTAATGCCTTAGTGAGCGGCCGTAACCGGCTCGGAGGTCGCGGCCTGCTCTATCAAGCGCGCGACTACGTCGGGTCTTGAAACGTAGATTGCATGGCTTCCCGGCGTTTCGATGACAGTGGCGTTTGCCCGCTTTGCCATGAACTGCTGCAGCGGCGGGGCGATCATTTTGTCGCTCGTAACGAGAAGGTACCAGCTCCGCTTGTTTCTCCAAGCCGGTTCTGTGACCGTTCCGTTCAGCGCCGCAATGCCCCACGGCACTTGCGAGTTTGCCATGAAGTTTGCCACTTCCGGCTTGACGTCCGCGGCGAATGCTTCGGGGAACTTTGCCTTGTCGAGCATCAAGAAGCCATCCTGCGGCGGCAGAATCGGCGGAGCCGGCGCACCGTGGGCAGCTGGATTTCCCAGGAGCGTGGCCACGGATTCGCCTTTGTCCGGCGCGAAGGCCGTGATATATACGAGCCCCTTAACTTTGGGATCGTTGCCCGCTTCCGTAATGACTGCGCCACCGTAGGAGTGGCCGACGAGAATGACATCGCCTCCGGCGCCATCGATCGCACGCTTCGTGACAGCCGCGTCGTCCGCCAAAGTGATCGTGGGATTTTGAACGACAATGACGTTGTAGCCATCGCCCTTTAGAATCTTGTAAACAGCTTCCCAACCGGAGCCGTCCACGAATCCGCCGTGGACGAGGACGATACTTTTTTTCTGCGCAGCCGACACTGAACTACCTCCTCCTGCGACGAACGCCAGAACGCTCGCGCAGATGAACAATTTGCAAAACAACATATTTTTGACTCCTGTGACGGGCCTGCGGGCCTCGCCCCAAATAACGGGTAGCGCCGCGGCCGTTTTGCTCCATGAGAAGAAACTATCCCGAACGAACCCGCCATCACAGCGCCAGTAGGTACAGTTGGAGGTACAGTTGGGCGCCGGTAGTACAGATTTGGCGTGGGCACCGCGAAGCCGGGAGCATTCGGAGACCTTTTGCGCCAGTACCGGGTTGCTGCGGGTCTGACCCAGCAGGCTCTTGCGGAACGTGCCCAGATGAGCATAGCGGCTATCGGCAAGCTCGAGCGCGGAGCGCGTTTGAAGCCCTATCGCGCGACCATAGCGCTCCTCGCGGATGCCCTGTCACTGACGAAGGACGACCGCGGCCAACTCGAGCGCGCGGCTACTCCCGGCGCACGCGCCGTGTCAAAGCGCGAACGCGAGGTCGAGGCGGCGATTCGCCTGCCGATCCATTTCTCGAGCTTCGTCGGAAGAGAGCGAGACCTCACAAACGTTGTTAAGATACTTGCAACTCATCGGCTCGTCACGCTCGTCGGCGCGGGGGGCGTCGGTAAGACGCGACTCGCGGTACGCGCCGCGGAAGTCTTTATCACCGTAAATGCAGCGGACAAGCACTTTGACGGCGTCTGGTTTGCGGATCTCTCGTCGCTCGCGGATGGAGCGATGCTACCGATGACGCTTGGTTCCAGTATCGGCCTCAATCAGTGCACGACCACGGACGCGCTAATAAGCTACCTGCGGGCCCAGGCGTTCTTGCTCATACTCGACAACTGCGAGCATCTGTTGGATTCTATCGCTCATGCGGTCAAGGCGCTCCTCTCCAATTGCCCCAACGGTTGGATCTTAGCGACGAGTCGTCAAGCGCTTTCCGTTGAAGGCGAGCGAGTCTATCGCGTGCCGCCGCTGAGTTGTCCTCCCTGCGATACGCTTTCGGCCACCGCGGCGCTGCAGTTCGGCGCAATCCGGCTGTTCAAAGACCGGGCCGAAGCCACAGATAGTCGATTCGAGCTAACCGATAGCCTCGTTCCCGCCGTAACCGAAATTTGTCGGCGCGTGGATGGTATTCCACTTGCGATCGAACTCGCCGCGGCCCGCACGAGTGCATTCTCTCCGGCAAGCATCGCCGAGCAGATTGTCAAGCACGTCTCGCTTCTGGTCGGGTCTCGGGCGTCACTTCCGCGCCACAAGACGATGCGCGCCCTCTTCGACTGGAGTTACGACCTCTTGGAGGACCACGAGCGCGAACTGTTTCGCCGCTCCTCGATATTCGTGGGCGGCTTTACGCTCGAACTCTTGTGCGCTCTATACGCGGATGCCGAACGAGCCAACGTTCCAATGCTGCTGGCTTCGCTCGTCGACAAATCCTTCGTGCAATGCGACATACTCGTCGGCCCGCGTTACCGCTTACTAGAGCTCGCTCGGCAATACGCTCACGAGAAGCTCACTAAAGAGGAGTACGATCGCGCGGCCCGCGCGCATGCGATTGCGCTTCTCTCCATAGCAGAAGGTTTTGACGCGAGGCTCGAAGTGATTCCAGATCACGTGTGGGACGAATATATCGAACGCGAGCGTGACAACTTTCGCGCGGCCTTCGATTGGGCGTTTGGCCCGGCCGGCGACGCCACGTTAGGTCAACGACTCGCAGCATCGCGGAGCGCGACTTGGAGTGGATTCGCATCGGGTGAAGTGAGAAAGTGGATCGGTGCCGCTCTCGAAGCTAGCGGGGAAACAACTTCTTCCGTCCTGCGCGCAAAGCTGGCTTTAAACGCAGCGCGGGCAGCCGTGATTTTCGGACCGTCTTGGCGGCCCGGGTCCGATCCTGAAGCCAGGATTGACGCCTGCCGGCGCGCGCTTGCCCTCCAGCCGCCCGAGGATAGGCGCGCGGTGGCCACGGCGCAATACTGGCTGGGCGTGGCGCTTCGATACTCAGGACGTTTCGATGAAGCCGCCGCGGCTCTACGCGAGGCTCGGGCTGCCGCCCGCTCAGTGGGCGCGGAAACCGAGTACAACGCCGCGACGACCGCTTTGGGCGCTGCACGTTTAGGTGCCGGCGACTTACGAGAAGCGCGTTCGCTCGTATCTGAAGCGCTGAAGTTGAGCGAGGAGGCTGGATCGGATAGGGTCGCGGCAGACGCCAGAGCAGCGCTTGCTGAAATCGAATTCGCTGCCGGACACGCCGAAGAAGCGCTTCGGCTCAACGAAGAAACGACTCAGTTTTTTCGGTCCCACGCGAATCTGCTCGGCCTTCCGTTGATGCTTTCTAACTCCGCCGGGTACCTCATCGTCTTGAAACGTTACAGCCAGGCGCGAGAGTATGCCGCCGAAGCATTGCGCCGCGCACGCGCGATTGGTACTACGCTCGGCGCATTCTGGGCAATGCAGCATCTCGCCGCAGCCGCCGTCTTCGGCGGCAACGCAAGCGATCGTCGGTCGGAACTTCGCCGTGCTGCCGGCATTCTCGGATTTGTCGATGCAGCGACGGCACGCCGAGAAATGCCGCGATATGCGACAGAGCAGGGCGAGTACGACGCGGTGCTCGGCGTATTGCGCAAGGCTCTTGGGGAAGATGAGGTGGAGAACCTGATGGCTGCCGGAAAGGCGTGGTCCGAAGAACAAGCCATGGCGGAGGCGTTGGCAACCACCTAATTTCTCGGCTCGAGAACGATCTTTAGGTAGCCGTCGGCCCTCGCGTCAAACTTAGCAAACGCGTCGGGCGCATCGCGTAGCGGTAGCCGGTGCGACACGATTTTGCCCGGCTTGATGCGGCCGCGTACGATCAAGTCGCGTAGATGGTCGTTATAGCGTTTGTCGTCGTCGCGCCCCATGCCGACGTTCACGCCTTTTTTGAAAAGCGTACCCCAAGGAATCGAGTAGATGCCCGCTTTCGCGGGCTCGGCCGGCGCACGCGGATCGTTATCGAGAAAGACACCGATGATCGCGAGGCGTCCATTGACCGCGACGATTCGCGCCAGATCGTCGATAACGGTTGAGGGCTTCTCAACCGCGTAATCGAGCGGATCGCGGGCTTGGAAGCCGATCGCATCGATGCAAACGGTCGCACCAAGGTTCGCCTCCTCACCTCGCCACGCGACCCCGTGGCGTTCGCGCGCGATCTGTTCGAGGATTCGATCGGCTGCATGACCGTCGCGCATATCGATCGGCACGGCGCCGAGCTCGGCGGCCTTCTCCAGGCGCTCGGGGATCGCATCGACGACAAAAACCTGCGCCGCGCCGCGAACGAACGAGCACATCGCCGATAAGAGCCCGATCGCACCTGCGCCATAGATGACGACGATATCGCTGTACCGGACGCCGGCGAGCTCCGTCGCGTGGAATGCTGTTGGTAGGGCATCGGCAAGTAGAACGAAATCGTGCTCCCAGTCGTCGCCCGGTTCGCCGGGGAGCCGCAGGCAGTTTACATCGGCGAACGGCACACGCGCCAACTCGGTTTGCACGCCCAAGTAACCGCCCATGCCTGGATATCCGTAGGCGGCGCCGGCCTTACCCGGGTTGTTCGTGAGGCACTGCGCCGAAAAACCGTGAACGCAGTTGACGCAAAAGCCACAACAGATGTGCGTAGGTACGGTGACGCGGTCGCCGACGCGAACGTTGGCAACGTCTGAGCCGACTTTTTCGACGACTCCCAGCGGCTCGTGGCCGATGACCATGGGCGAGCCATCGCCGAGGCGACCTTCGTAGATGTGCAGGTCGGTTCCGCAGATCGCCGTGGACGTCAAACGGAGCAGCGCGTCCGTAGGCTTTTGCAGGACCGCATCTTCGACGCATTCGACGCTGATACGGCGCGGCGACTTAAGGACAACGGCTTCCATGATCCTTACCTTCGTATGACGAATTCGACGGCTTTCGGTGCTCGGCAAATGCGAGCGCTATAACCACCGCCGATACACGAGCTACTGGTGGCGTCCGACGAGGAAGAGAGGGAAAGGGAGATCGGCGACGGGAGGATGTTCGCATGAGTGATCAAGCAGTTTCGTCGAGCGCCGTGCTGCTAGCGTTTGGGACCGGTCTTGCCGTCGGCGTTGTTTTTAGCCTGGTGAGATTGCCGTCGCCCGCGCCGCCATTCCTCGGCCTTATCGGGCTGGTGGGAATGTTCACAGGCCAACGGCTTTGGCCATTTCTTGCATCCCGATTTTTACACCATTAAGCCTTTGAGCGGGCAGTTACGACGGTTCGGGAGGCCACCCCTGGGCGTCCACCGTACTCGATGGTAAAAGCGCGGCAGCGAAACCATTGGGAGAAGGGACATGCGGAGCAAGTTGCTGGACGACAATAATGGCCAGAAGATTTTCGCCGTGATCCTGCAACCTGGAGATGAAGTCAACGATGCTTTGATTTATTTCGCGAAAGCGCAACATATCGTGGCGGCGAGCTTCACGGCGATCGGTGCATTCGAACGCGCTACCATAGGCTGGTTCGATATTCAGCGTAAGAAATATCGGCTCATTTCAATAGACGAGCAGGTAGAGCTGCTCTCGTGCATCGGCGATTTTTCCGTTACGCCGGAGGGGGAGCCGCAACTTCACGCGCACGTTGTCGTTGGCCGGGTGGATGGAACGACGCGCGGTGGGCATTTGATCGAGGCGCACGTGCGGCCAACGTTCGAAGCGATTGCTTCCGAATCTCCCGCGTATTTACGCCGCGCCTTCGACGCATCAAGCGGATTATCACTTATCGAACTCTCGCGCTGATTCGTTCGGGCCGCGCACGAGCCCGCGTCGCTGGGCCGCAATCGGGCCCGAAGGGACATGATAGAAGTGGAATCCAATCAAAACGTTGCAGTTCTAGGCGTCGGAACCATGGGGTCGGCGTTTGCGCGCAGGCTGCTGGGTGCGCGAATGCGAGTGACCGTATGGGACCGCACCCCCGCCGTGAGCGCGCGACTCTCGGAGGCTGGCGCCGTCGTCGCGGCCAGCCCGGAGGATGCGGTGCGCGACGCCGGCGTCGTGATCACAATGGTTCCAACGATCGACGCGATCGAGGAGACGATGACGCGCGCCCTGGCAGCACTGCCTCGCGGCGCAATCTGGCTGCAGACGAGCACGATCGGTGTCGAAGGAACCGCGCGCGCGATGGCGCTTGTAAATGAGCGTCGGCCCGACGTCGTATTCGTCGACGCGCCGGTCTCCGGATCAAAAACACCCGCAGAAGAGGGGAAGCTGCTGATTCTCGCTTCAGGCCCTACCGCGGCGCTCGACGCGCTGGCACCGGTGTTCTCCGCGCTCGGACGGAAGACGGTCCGATGGGAGGTCGCCGGGACCGGCTCGCGGATGAAGCTCGTTCTCAACACATGGCTTGCCGCGCTCGGCGAGGGAATTGCCGAGACTGCCCTACTCGCCCAGTCGCTTGGCGTTTCCCTCAACGACGTTTCGACATGTATAGGGTCTACGGCGCTCGATGCGCCGTGGGCGCTTTCCAAGCTTGACAAGATCGAGCGAGGCGCGTTCGATCCTGACTTTTCACTCACCCTGGCGGCGAAGGATCTTCACCTCGCCCTCGATGCCGCGAACCACGCGCACCGATCGTTACCAATGGCACAATCGATTGCGGCGCAATGGGAAAGGGCGCTGCAAGCGGGTTTAGGCGACCGCGACGTTATCGGCGCCTATCGAGCGCTTAAAGCTTCAGATTCCTAGCATGCTCGTCTCAGTCTAGAGCGGGCAGGTAGCGCTTCCAACCTTAACGTTGGCGACCTGCGGCGGAGGCGTGACCGGAAACGGCTTGCCGTCACCCGTCGACTTAACGCACTGATACGCCAGTAGATACGCCATAACGGCCGCGTAATCCGATTTTGGAAGCGACCCCGGCGCCGTCAACGGCATCTGCGTCGTGACTATCGCATAGGTTTGCCCGACGTCGAGGTTGGCGTGTGCGAATGCCGGGCCGGCCAGCGCCGGTCCGGCCACTCCTTGTAGCCGAGCCCCATGGCAGGACAGGCATTGCTTTTTATAAACGATGGCGCCGCTTTTCGCTTGCGCGGCGGTATAGGGTACGCTGGCCGTTGCGGTCGGCCCGCCGGCGCTTTCCGTCTTCGCGGCCGCGACCGTCGTTATTGCGGGCTGCCCCGTGGTATCGTTCACAGCAGTTTGCGTCGCGCCCAGCGCATACGCGACGACCCGGCCGCCTTGCGATTTTGGAAGGTTCGGCGTCAGCTGGTTTCCGGCTTCGCCCGCTTCCACCACGAGATACTCGTTGCCGTTCACGCTGTAGGCGGAGATCGGCGCCACGATCGCCGAGCCGGTATCGTCGTGCCAGAGCTCACGGCCGGTCCTCGTGTCGAACGCATACACTCGACCGCTGGTATCGCTCGTGAAGAGGAGGCCGTTGGTCGTGACCAGGACGCCGCCTTGTGCCGCATACGGCAGTTGGTCGCGCCAAGCGGGTTTGCCGGTGGAGACGTCAACCGCGGTTACGACGCCGGTCGCAGGCTGACGCTTCGGCAGCGGACCGGCGGTGTACGGCTGGCCGGGGATATATGGGACCGCACCGGTGTAAGTAATTTTCCAGACCGCGCATTCTTGCGTGCTGGGAATGACGAAGAAATTTGTTGTCGCATCGTAGGAGCCGCCGTTCCACTCGATTCCGCCCCCGTGATTCGGGCACGCAAAGGTTCCTGCGACCGTCGGAACGGTTGTGAAGATGCCCTGCTGGTTGCTCACGGCCATGCGGCTGACCAGTTTGCCGGTGGTACGATCCAAGATCACAAAATCGCCGGCCTTGTCGCCGACTGCCAACAATTGGCGACTCGTTCCGCTAACGTTGCCCGTAAAGAGCACCGGTGGCATCGACGGATCGTTGTCGTGGACGTCGTTGGGAGAGACCTTGTAATACCACTTGAGTTTTGGCGTCGATCCGGAAATATCGAGCGCCACGACGGAATCGGCGTACAAGTTTTCGCCCTCACGGCCGTATGTCGTAAGGTTCGGGCCCGGATTACCGGGAGCCGCATATAACGTGTCAGTCGTTTGATCGATCGAGAGACCGGCCCAGACGGCAGCGCCGCCGTGGACCCACGAGTCGCCGGGCCAGGTGTTGTGACCGGGCTCGCCGGGCTGGGCGACGGTATGCCAATCCCACAAACGAGTGCCGTCCTGCGCGTTGAACGCGCTGATCAGACCGCTTCCGCCAAGGTCGCCGCCGGAGGTTCCGACGATGACCTTACCTTTGTAGACGTACGCCGCCGTCGAGTACCACGTGTTGGTCGTGTCGTGACACGCGGGCACGTTAAAGGCCTGCGTACCGGTCGTTGCATCAATCGCAATGAGACGGCAATCTTGGGTGACGATATAGAGCTTTCCGTCAAACAGACCGACACCGCGGTTGACCGCATACTGCAGCTCGTATGCCGGATTGTAGCCGAAAGCCCATTTCAACGCACCGTTTTTCCCATCGAGGGCCAAAACGTTGTCGTGCGACGTCGTGACGAAAATTGTGCCGTTCCAAACGATTGGCGAGGCCTCTTCCTCGCCGTCGTCCTTCACGGCAGTTACCCATGCTTTCTTTAAGGTGCCAACGTTGGACGGGTCGATTTGAGTCAGGGTCGTGAGGCGATTTCCGGAATAGGTTTTTCCGGAAACCAGCCAGTCCGCCCCATTCGTGCCAGCGCTGAGTAGGGCCGCACTGTCGGTGGAACTGCTGCCGCCGTTACCCGCGCAGGCCGCCGCGAGCAAGAGAACCAGAAGTGTCGCGAGGCGTCGCTGCATGGCACTGCCCTCACTTAGTCGGCTTATCGCCCAGAATGTTCTTCCAACTCAAGGGGCGTGGCCTGCCTCACCTCAAGACTCAAGGTGCCCCGTGAGCCTAATTGCAAAGTAACGCCACGCGGTAGGCGCATGCTCGCATGGGGTCTGGACACCAAAGCGTTTCCAAGGCATGATGTCGCAAAGCGGTATCGAGCGGTTCGATACCCGAGTCCCAGATTCGGAGGCTCACCATGACGACGCACGCAACGCACGACCCTCACGAGCATCAACACGGCAATGACTGCGGCCACGCGAAAATGAAGCATGAAGATCACTCCGACTTCCTACACGACGGCCACTTGCATCACGCGCACGAGGGCCACGTCGACGAACACGAGCTCGTCGCCTCTAGCGCTAATCCGACGGACTGTACGAGCGGGCACGATTGTAACGCACACGATCCTTCCCATCGTCACGGTTCTGCCTGCGGGCACGATCCCGTGCCGCACGCGGGTCACATCGATTTTCTCGTGCAGGGCCACATCCATAACCAACACGGCGATCACTGCGACGACCACGGTCGCCTTCAGTCGGCGTAGCTGTAGTCAGGCTGCCCTGCCGTCGAGTAACCCGAGTCCGTGCCCAGCTCTTCTGATCAAAGGCGATCTCGCTTGAAGGCAGTTTAGTCTGCGCCGACGGAAACGAAAAAAAGCCAACCAGTCGAAGCAACCACTACGGCGCCGAACTGGCCGAGATAGTTTGAATTCGCTGCAGCGACGAACAGATTGCCGACGACGAGAAGTACGACCACGGCGCCTGGAGCAAGGCGCAGACGCCGGGCGAGATAGAGGTAGAATCCGGCGAGGAGCACGCTCTGCACGATAACGGCGACCAGTCCGATACCCTCTTGCGGGCTGCCGTCATAGCGTCAACGGGAATAGAACTACGCTTGGGGATTCCCGGGAAGTCCCGTCCGTTACCGAGACGTGTTATTTTGTCGGGCCGCAGCAGTGGAGATTATACGTGGCGCCTCTCGGTTTTGCCGGGTGCCCGAACTTCCCAAACGACCCCGTACCCGGAACCGCCCACGTTGGTCGTGCCGAAGATGTTGCCGTGAGAATCGAACGCCGGATTGCTGAAGACGTACTGTCCGTCGGTTCCGCCCGTGAAATCGTACAGGTCGACGTAGTTGTAGGTGCTCCCCGAGCGCTGCAGCTCATACACCGACCCGGCACTGTACTGACCGTCGCAATGGGTGGTCCCAAAGATATTGTCGCTCGAGTCAAGGTAAGCGGTGCGGAATTCGCCCGAGATCCCCCATCCTGACAAACTGTAGATCGTGTTGAACGACCAGCTTCCGTTCGAAGGCGTCAGTTCGAAAAACGTGCCGCCCCCGCTGCCCGGACCTTGGGTGGTCGCGCCAAAGAGATTGCCTTGCGCATCGAAGCTCAGGCCGGCGTACGGCGTCCCGCCGTCGCTCACGTTCCCGAACGTGTGGATGATCTGTTCGGTCCATTCGCCCTTCGAATGGTTCAGCTCAAAGACGGTGCCGTAACCTTGGCCGCCGAGCGCGGTGGTGCCGTAAATGTTTCCCGCCCGGTCAAAGGTGACCCCGGCGTACGGCTGCGTACCGTCGTTTGAGTTCGCACCAAAGCTGTCCAGGACTTTTTCCTTATCGGCTCCCTTTGCGGGCGACAACTTGAAGACGGTGCCCTGACCGTAGGCGCCGCCATATTGCGTGGTGCCGTAGATTGCGCCGTTGGAGTCGATCGTCAGGTCCCCGGCGGACGGATTGGCGCCCTGGGCGCTCTGAGTAAAAGCATAGAGCACGCGTTCGGTACGGGGCGCCTTGCCCGGCAGCAATTCGAAAACCGTTCCGGCTCCGCCGCCACCGTTCACGGTAGTCCCGTACAGTTTCCCTCCGACCGGTATCAATCGGGCGTAGGGATTCGCGCCGTCGCTGCCGCCGGCGAACGTATGCAATACGACGTACTTATATCCTTTGGCCGTATTCTTCAGCTCGAAGGCGGTGCCGTAACCGCTGCCGCCCGAGCTTGTCGTGCCGTAAAGGTTTCCCGCTCTGTCGACGGTCAGGCCGGCAAAGGGATTTCCGCCGTCGGCACCGTCCTGGAACGTGTAGACGACCTGAAAGCTCGCCGAACC
>Ga0070738_10007144_pt1 | contig 11327 bp, 10 predicted proteins | sample Coa_R2_2_FD_66446 | JGI IMG/M metagenome (GOLD analysis project Ga0070738, IMG submission 66446) | Surface soil microbial communities from Centralia Pennsylvania, which are recovering from an underground coalmine fire - Coalmine... | ecosystem: Environmental > Terrestrial > Soil > Unclassified ... | reverse complement strand
TGGCATACCAAGGTTGACGGCACGATCACCATCCGCGATGCCGGTACAGTGGGGACAGAACCGCAACCGGGCATCCTGCGCCAGCTGATCCGCGGCCTCCTCCACATGTTCGAGCCCCCCTCGGCTACGGTCAAGGTGCGCGCTGATCTGCCGGTATGGAATACTGTATTCCAGCAGATCCCGGGTTTCCTGCCGGTCGGGCGAGAGTACTCCCGCCCCTACTGGCGGAACATCTGGGAGTGGACGCGCGAGAATGAGCGCGCCGCACTCCGCCTGGCGACCGGTGGACGGCCAGCCGGAGCACGCCGGCGCCGGCCGTGATCATCCCCGACGGAAAAGGCGCTCCAGACGGTGTGGTACGAACCCTCGTCTTGTGGGGCAGGGAATTATGAAGGCGTGCCCGCGCTCCGTGTACGGAGGTACCAGGAGGTCACTGTCTGGAAGCGGTTGGCCGGTTCAAGCATAAGCCCCAGGCTCGCACCATTGAGCGCGGACGGGAGCGCGTAGACATACACCGGGTAGTAGAGCAAGATCGCCGGCTGTTCCTGGGCAAACAGGCTCTGAAACTTCGCGTAGTCGGACCTCCGCTCTTGTCGATCGGTGGCCTGGCGGGCGTCCTCGAGGAGCTGATCGGCGATGCGATTTGACCAGCCAGATACATTCAGCCCATTCTGGATCTGCGAGCTGTGCCAGAACGGGTAGGGGTCCGGATCGGCAGTCGGCGAGTAGATCTCGGTTAGCACGGCATCGAAGCGGTGCGGCGCGAGGAAGTCCTGGACAATGGTGCTCCAGCTGGCGGTCTGGACATCGGCTTCGACTCCGATCCCCCGGAGCTGCCGGCTGATCTCCTGGGCGGTGCGGAGGCGCTCTGGCTCGTTCGCCGCCAGGAGAACAAAGCGGAATGGCTTGCCTTCCTTCTGACGAATCCCTCCCGGCTCAGGGCTAGTCCAGCCGGCTTGGTCGAGCAGGCGGGCGGCCTGGGTAGGATCATAGGTGTAGGCTGACTGCTCGGCGACAAATGCCCACGAGACCGGCATGATCGGTCCCGCCGCGGGCATCCCCACGCCGTTCACTGCTACCTGGATGATCTTCGCACGATCGATGGCGAGATCGAGCGCCCGGCGGACCACGTCATTTGCGAACAGCGCGGACTCGGTATTCAAAATCACCAGGTTCAGGCGCGCGTACTCCGGGCTCTGGAGCAGTGTCACCCGCTGGTCTGCCGCCAGGGCCTGAACGCGATCGGGAGGGATGTTCCCCAGCCCCTGAATGTCGCCCCGATGGAGCGCATCAAGCGCCTCGTCGAAGCTGTCGTAGTACCGAAACGTGAGGCCGGCCAGGTACGGCTTCTTCCCGTAGTAGCGCGGGTTGGGCTCCAGCACGACCTCACGCGGCGAGGCGCTTTTCACCTGGAAGGGACCCGTTCCCACCGGCTGTCCGTTGAAGGTGCTGGCCAGGAGCGCGCGTCCTGTGGTGCCCTGAAGTAGGTGAGAGGGTAAGAGGCCGAGGGTCGTATATTCGAGGAAGGGAGCGTACGGCTCGGCCAGGGTGAACTGAACGGTACGGCGGTCGACGGCGCGCACCGTCACCGACTGCCACAGGCGTGCGATTTCGCGGCTCCCTGGAAAAGAGGGAGACTGGATCTGCCTGATCGTGAACGCGGCATCCTCGGCAGTCACTGGCTGGCCGTCCTGCCAGACAGCCGGTCGAAGGTGGAAGGTGTAGAGCCGTCCATCGGGTGAGATCGACCAGTCGGAAGCCAGATCGGGGACGACCGAACCATCCGGTGCCAGCCGGGTCAGTCCGCTGAAGACAAGCGCGACAATGTCCTGGTCAGCGTTATTGAACGGCGAGAGGAGCGGGTTCAGATAGGTCGGGTGGCCGACAACCCCTTCGACGTAGGTTCCGCCTGCCGCGGGAACCTGCTGGCCGCGCGTCGGTCTGGCCAGGACGCGCTCGACGAGGGCAACGAGGGCAAGGCTGACGCCTGCGGTCAGGAGGTGGCGACGGAGATACCGCGGCACTGCTTCAACTGGCTCGGGCCACGACCACGCTCAACACCGAAATCACCACGAAGACAACCGCGAGCGCGATCGTGAGCTGGAAAAGCGTCTTCTCGATCCCGCGACGGGTGCGGAAGACCGAGGAGTCGCTGCTAAACGTCCCATCAAACCCTGCGCCGCGGGTCTGGAGCAGGAGAACCAGGATCAGGACAATGGAGATGATGATCTCAGCGATGTTGAAATACGTGACCACCTTGGCGACCTCCTCGGATTACCTCCGGATTATAGCACGGCGGCACTGCCGATGAGGGGCACGCCAGGGGCATCCGGCGCGGGGGATCAGCCTGCTAGGGCGCTGATGGCGTTGAGAACCTGCGCTGGGCTGTGATAGATCCCGGCCGGGATCGAGTCGAGCACGGCGAGCAGGTCCGCTGACGCGAAGTGATCCCGCGCGTAGTCGACTAGTTGTGCCCGGTCGGCAGGGAAGTGAGCCTCGCGGAAGAGGTCAACGACCTCCGACGGAGAGAGGGACCGGGCGATCTCGGAGATGGGGCGGGACGGCACGGCCATGGACACCTCCAATGCCCGGAGGAACTCCTTTGCTCCCGGGCATATCGATGCTCCTTAGTCCGATGGCAGTGCATCTCGCATGCCAGCATATCCGCGCAGGCTCCAAGCTGGTCCCCTCTGGTCAATCCTTCCCCCGGTGCGATAAGCTAACGCCGAAGGACGTCCGGTGCGGTCCGCACCGGACGTCCTTCGGGGACGGTCCCGAGAGCCTGCCTCGAATGGATCAGGGGGCCTTCCCGAGGGGAAGGGATCGGACCAGCCAGACTATTGGCGTGCCGTATTTTGACAGACAGCGGGCCGGGTCCTGCTCGGCCGTGTGGAGGGTATGATGCTGGTTGAGGGCATACAGAAAGTGCTGGTCGTGGGTGCCGGGCTCATGGGCCACGGTATTGGCCAGGTTTTCGCCCAGGCGGGCTATGCAGTCGTCCTGAATGATCTTGATGACGAGCGGCTGGGCCGGGCGGTTGAGGGCATCCGCCGCAATCTCGATCTATTCGTGCGCGAGGGGCTTCTGACTGCGACGGAGGCCGAGGCGACGCTGGCCCGCATCACGACCGAGGTTGACCTCCCCCAGGCGGCGCGCGATGCCGATCTTGTGGTCGAGGCGACCTTCGAGGATCTGGAAGGCAAGAGGACGGTTCTGAGGCGGCTGGGAATGCTCTGTCCCGCGCACACGATCCTGACCTCGAACACCTCTGGCCTGAGCGTGAACGCGATGGCGCCCGCAACGAACCGTCCGGATCGCTTTGTCGTCACCCACTTCTGGAATCCACCCCATCTCATCCCGCTCGTCGAAGTCGTGCGCGGCGAGAACACTGCCGAAACAACGATCGCCCGTGTGGTCGCAGTGCTCCGCTCGATCGACAAGGCGCCGGTGGTCGTTCAGAAGGATGTGCTTGGATTTGTCGGGAACCGCCTCCAGTACGCCCTCTTTCGCGAAGCGTTGGGGCTGATCCAGAATGGTGTCTGCACGGCCGAGGATATCGATACCGTTGTCAAGATGAGCTTCGGCCGCCGCCTGACGACTGCTGGTCCTCTGGAGACGGCCGATCTCAATGGAACCGATCTCTTCTTCAACATTTCCCGCTACCTTTTCCCAGACCTGGATAATTCGACCGAGCCTCACCCATTCTTCCGCCAGCTGATTGCCGAGGGGCGTATCGGGGTGAAAGCCGGGCGCGGCTTTCGCGACTGGCCGGGAGACCGGGCCGAGCGCATCCGCGAACGTCGGGATCGGGAGCTGATCCGCTGGCTCAAGCAGGATCGCGAGCAGAAAGAGGCACCATGAGCGCGATGGGCGCGCATCTGCGGCCCGTTGCACTGCTGATCGACGTGGACGGTGTCCTGACCCAGGCGGGCGTGGCCGTCCCCGGCGCGCCCGCGGCGCTGCGCGCTCTTCGCGAGCGGGAAATCCCATTCCTCCTGGTTACGAATACCTCACAGCGCAGCCGGAACGCCCTCGCCCATCAGCTCACCGCGCTTGGCCTCGCGGTCGAGACCGACCGAATCATCACGCCAGCGGTCGCTGCGGCACGGTATCTCGCGGCACATGGCTATCGGGCCTACCTGGCAACACGGGCCGAGGCCCGTGATGACTTTCTGGCGGCGGGCGTTGTCCTCGAGGACGAGCACCCCGATGCCGTGGTGCTCGGTGACCTTGGGGATGAGCTGACCTATGACCGGCTCAACCGCGTCCTGCGGCGTCTTCTGGCCGGGGCTGAGCTGATCGCGCTCGGGCGTACTCGATACTGGCAGGCGCCGGATGGGCCGGCTATTGATGTAGGCGCGCTTGCGGCGCTCTTCGAGGCGGCGGCGGGCGTCCGGGCGCGGGTCTTCGGGAAGCCGGAGCCCTCAATCTTCATCGAGGCGGCGAGTATGCTTGGCGTCAGCCCATCGGCTCTGGCCATGATCGGAGATGATGCCGAGGTGGATGTGGCGGCGGCGCGGCGAGCCGGCCTGGGCGCGGGCATCCTGGTTCAGACTGGCAAGTACCGACCGGGCGATGAGCAGCGCCATACGCCCGCCCCGGATGCGGTCTATCCATCGTTTCCGTCGTTCATCGCCGCCCTTCTTGGAACGCCGATCACTGATCAGTGAGTGGGCATGGTCAGGCTTTTGGGGCCTCGGGCGACAACGTATAATCCGGCTATCCTGGTCCGGGTGATCGAGGAATACATGCGGCAGGTTTCACCATTGCCAGGGTGGGGAGAGCAGGTTCGATGATGAACGCTCAGGAGATGCCATCATATCTTGGGAGGATGCCCGTCCGAAAGTTCCGTTCGTGGCTTCGGTGTATTGAGGGCTGTTCACCGACCTATCCGCTGGATAGCGCTCTCTACCGCTGCCCGATCTGCGGCGGCCTCCTTGAGGTCCGCCACGACCTCGAGGCGCTGCGGCAGCGCAGTCCCCAGGAGTGGATGAAGCTGTTCGACGATCGGTACAAGCGTACGGTCTGGCCTTACGGAAGCGGCGTCTGGGGGAAGAAAGAATGGGTTGCCCCCGAGGTCGACGATGACAATGTTGTCTCATTGGACGAGGGGGGAACCAACCTCTTCTGGGCCGAACGATACGGGCGGGAGCTCGGCCTGGATGATCTCTGGGTCAAGATGTGTGGGAACAGCCACACTGGCTCGTTCAAGGACCTGGGGATGACGGTGCTGGTCTCGGTGGTCAATCAGATGATCCGCCAGGGCACGCGCCCCATCCGGGCAGTCGTTTGCGCCTCGACCGGCGATACGTCGGCCTCACTCGCGGCGTACTGCGCCGTGGCGGGCATCCCTGCTGTGGTTCTGCTCCCGAATAACAAGGTCTCGACGGCACAGATGGTTCAGCCGCTCGCCAACGGGGCGACCGTCCTGGCGCTCGATACAGACTTCGACGGCTGTATGGCGATCGTTCAGCGGCTGGCCGAGGAGCCCGGCATCTATCTCGCCAACTCGGTGAATCCGCTCCGCCTGGAGGGGCAGAAGACGATCTCGATCGAGATCGTCCAGCAGTTCGACTGGGAAGTCCCGGATTGGGTCATCATTCCGGGGGGAAACCTGGGGAATGTGAGCGCCCTGGGTGAGGGCTTCCTGATGATGTACGAGCTCGGGCTGATCACGCGCCTGCCGCGCATTGCTGTTGCTCAGGCCGCCGCGGCCAATCCGCTCTATCTCTCCTATCTGCGGGGGTTTGAGGGAGGCCTGCAGCCTGTCGTCGCCGGTCCGACACTGGCCACAGCGATCCGAATCGGCAACCCCGTCTCCTACCCGCGCGCGGTCCGCATTCTCAAGCGCTTTGACGGCGTTGTAGAGCAGGCGACTGAGGACGAGCTGTCGCAGGCGGCTGCTCGGGCAGACCTGGCCGGGCTCTTCTGCGATCCCCACACCGGCGTGGCGCTGGCGGTGCTGGAGAAGCTCGTGGCCCGAGGTACGATCCAGCCCGGCCAGCGGGTCATCGTTATCTCGACCGCGAACGGCCTGAAGTTCCCGGAGTTTAAGATTCGCTACCACGAGGGGACACTCCCGGGGGTCCGCCCCCTCCTGGCGAACCGTCCGATCGAGCTGCCCGCCGAGTACGACGCGGTCCGGCGGGCCATCTTCGGATGAAGCGCCGAACCGGCGGCCCTTGCATCCCCGCCGACCGACTCCTCTAGGGGAAGTGGAAGAGCTCGAGCCGGTTGCCGTCCGGATCGCGGTAAAAGGCCAGCAGGATCTCCCGATTCACCCCCGGGAGTACCCGCCGTTCCAGCGGAACCTCGGCGTGGTAGCCGGCCTGCTCGAGGTGTGCGCAGACCTCCTCGATGTTCTCCACCGCGATCCCCACGTGATCGAAGATCCCATACGGGCGTGGGCCGGGGTCCTCGGTCCGGCGCGTGAGCTGGATGCCCGATACGAAAACCGAGCGAGGGTCATCGTCGGGACCGATCTTCATCAGAATCGGGAGCCCGACGACCTCGTGGTAGAAGCGGACTGCTGCGCTCAGGTCGCTGACCTTCAAGGCGACGTGATTCTGCTCGGGAATGACGCGGGCGATAAATGGTTCAGACACCGATCCTCCTCAGGAGATCTTGGCCGAGCCGAGTAGGCCGTCGCTTAGCATGATGCGCCGTGCCCTCAGCCGGCTATGGATACCCTAGTATAGCCGCCGCGTGCGATCAGGTCATGACGCCATTCAGCCAGCGGTGGGCCGCGGCCTCGTCGCCGATCGTTACGGCGAATACGGCGGCGAAGTGGCGCAGGAGCACGCCCTCGACCTCGTCACGACCGACCGGCCGGCCGAGAAGACGGGCGAGCGAGGTCACACCCCGGTGTCGGATGCCGCAGGGAATAATATGCGTGAAGTAGCGGAGGTCCGGATCGACGTTCAGGGCAAAGCCGTGGCTGGTGACCCAGCGCGAGACGCGGACGCCAATCGCTGCGATCTTTTCCTCGCCGATCCATACGCCGGTGTAGGCGGGATCGCGCCGTGCCTCCAGGCCGAACTCAGCCAGGGTACGGATGAGCACCTCTTCGATTCGTCGGAGATGCTGGTGAACATCCTTTCCCAGTCGCGCCAGGTGGATGATCGGATAGCCGACGATCTGGCCCGGCCCGTGATAGGTGACATCGCCGCCGCGATCTACCCAGATGATCCGGGCTCCGAGCTGGGCAAGGGTCGCCTCATCGAGGAGGACGTTCTCGGCATGGCCGCTTCGCCCCAGGGTGTAGACGTGGGGATGCTCCACCAAGATCAGCGTATCCGGGATCTCGCCCGCGACGCGCGCCGCTACTGCCCGCCGTTGGATCTCCCAGGCGGCGTCGTAGTCGACGCGCCCCAACCGGAGGAGCCAGCATGGAGCGGGCTCGGCCGCTATCTCGCTCGACGGCTCCGCGCCCGTCTGCGCATTGCGCGGGAGAGCGGGGAAGAACCTAGCGTTCATTGCGCAGCCGGTCCGGAGTGAGCGGGGTTAGGAGGCCGTTGCCCGCTGGACCTGCTCGTGGGCATGGTAGGAACTCCGCACAAGTGGTCCTGCCTCGACGTGGCGGAATCCCATGGCCATGCCCTCGGCCTTGATCTCAGCGAACTCGGCTGGCGGCACATAGCGGACGATCGGCAGGTGGAACGGCGACGGCTGAAGGTACTGGCCGATCGTGACGATGTCGCAGCCGACTGCGCGCAGGTCGCGGAGTGCCTCGCTGATCTCCTCGCGTGTCTCGCCGAGCCCGAGCATCATCCCGGACTTGGTCAAGGCGTCGGGGACCATCTCCTTGGCCCGCCGCAGAACCTCGAGCGATCGCTCGTAGAATGCGCGTGCCCGTACCTTCCGCTGGAGGCGCCGGACGGTCTCGATATTGTGGTTCAGAATATCCGGCCGGGCGTCCATAACTATTCGCAGGGCCTCCTCGGAGCCTCCGAAGTCCGGAATCAGGACCTCAACCGAGCAGGACGGCCGCCGCCGTCGAATGGCACGAATTGTCTCGGCGAAGATCCGTGCCCCCCCGTCTGGCAGGTCGTCCCGTGCAACCGACGTGATAACGGCATGCCGCAGGCCCATCTCATCGACCGCCTCGGCGACCCGTTCGGGTTCAGTCTCATCGACGCCCACGGGAAGACCGGTCGTGACGGCGCAGAAGCGGCAGGCGCGGGTGCAGATGCGCCCGAGGATCATAAGGGTCGCGGTGCGGTGCTCCCAGCATTCGCCGATGTTGGGGCAGTGTGCCTCCTCGCAGACGGTGTGGAGCGAGCGGCTCCGGATGATATTCTTCAAATCGAGGTAATTGGGTCCGGTCGGGAAGCGCACGCGGAGCCAGTCCGGCCGTGGAAGGACCGGGATGGGTTGAACACCAGGCCGATTCACGCTGTCTCTCCTTTCTCCGCCAGAACCGGCTCGGGATAACATCTCGCCAGGATGGCGCTGGCGGTCGAGCGGCTCGCCTGATCCTACTCGAGCGGAGGCCTCAGGGGACCGGACTGTCCGGTCCCCAGGCTTCCAGTCGGCGCCGCACACTCTGCAGGAAGCGTCCTGCGACTGCACCATCCATGACCCGGTGATCGAACGCCAGACAGAGGTTGACACGCGAGCGGATCGCGATCGCCTCGTCCAGGACGACCGGTCGCCGGGTGATGGCTTCCATGGTCAGGATCGCGGCCTGCGGATAGTTGATAATGGGCTGAGAAATGACCGAGCCGAAGGCGCCGGTATTATTGACGGTGAACGTTCCCCCTTCCATGTCGGCCAGGGTCAGCTTCCCTGCCCGGGCCCGCTCCACCAGATCGGCCAGCGCATGAGCCAGCTCGGTGACACTCTTCTGATCGGCACGCGGAATGACCGGCACGACCAGCCCATCGTCCAGCGCGATCGCGACGCCCAGATTAATAGCCCGTTTCAGGATGATCTTCCCATCCGTCCAGGTCGCGTTCACGATTGGGTTTTCCCGCAAACTCTCGGCTGTGGCCTTGAGGACGAACGGGAGATAGGTCAGATCAACGCCCTCGCGCTGGCGGAAACTCTCCTTGATTCCCTCGCGGAGCCGCACCAGGCCGGTCACGTCGGCCTCGATCATGAGCCAGGCGTGCGGGATCTCCCGTACACTGCGCACCATGCGCTCGGCAATGGTGCGGCGTATTGGAGTCGGAATAACAACCTCATCCTGATCGCTGTCGGGCGGCGGCGCAGCGCCGCCGCCCTGACCAAGGTAACGCTCGATGTCCTCGTGGGTCACCCGTCCGCCGAGGCCGGTGCCCCGGATCTGTCGGAGATCAATCCCGTGCTCACGCGCCAGCCTGCGGACCAGCGGCGAACTCCGCGGCACCGTGCTGCCGGGCGCTTCTCCGCCGGGCCGTACGGCCGCTGGGACGCTGGTGGACGGCGGACCAGCCGCGGCCCGTGCCGGGGGTTCTTCTGCCTCCGCCTCTGGAGCCTCCCCCGGCACCGCGATAAAGGCGATCTCTTGACCAACGGCCACGACTGTTCCCTCGGCGGCGCTGATGCGCTCGAGCACTCCCGCGACCGGTGATGGAATTTCGGCGTTTACCTTGTCGGTGATCACCTCAACGATCGGCTCATCCCGCTCGACGCGCTCGCCAGGCTTCTTGAGCCAGCGGCCGATCGTTCCCTCGGTAACCGACTCCCCCAGCTGGGGCATAGTGATCCGCGGCATCTTCACATCCTCGCCTGGAGCCCGAGACCGCGCGCCCGGTGGGCTTTCGTCTGGCCTCGTGATCGCCCGGGGCCCGCAGGCGGCTTCTGTCGCATTCGTGCCAGCCATGCTAACCGAGGCCAGCGGTCCCTCGCAAGCCCTACCCCGGTCAGCGCGTCAGGACTGATCTCTCCGATCACGCAGGCTGTCCTGCGGCCTCGGCCGCGTCGATCCCGCGCCGGATATGATATGGCACGCTGGCAACGATAATCCCAGGACGAAACAGGAGCGCCGCCTTCAGGAAGAGGGCGGTCTGGTTATGAAGCAGGTGCTCCCACCAGCGCGAAGGGACGAACTCCGGCAGGATGACCATCAGCGTATCGTGCGGGTGTTGCTCCCGGACCGAGTCAAGGTAGGCGAGCAGTGGTCCCACTAGTGAACGATACGGCGACTCGATGATCACGAGCTGTCCGTGGCCGTCGATCTTCTCTTCCCACTCCTTCCGAAGCGCCTCGGCTGCCTGCAGATCATCCGTCACATGGACTCCGGTCACCGAGTTTGAGACGACCCGCGCGAAGGCGAGGGCCTGCTGGGCCGGGAGGTTCATCGCACCGATCGGGACGATGACCCGCAGACGGATCTGCTCCGGGTCCACCGGCGTCTCTGGCGTGACCTGGGTGGCAACCAGGTGGTAGTGGCCGTGAATCAGGAGGCACATGGCTACGATTAGCGGGATGAGCACGACGACGATCCACACCCCCTCGTGAAACTTGGTCACCCCGATCACGATCGAGACAATCGCCGTCAGAACCGCGCCGATGCCGTTAATGATCACACTCCGCCGCCAGTTCGGCCCGCGATAGCGCTGCCAGTGGCGGACCATGCCAATCTGGCTGAGGGTAAACGACAGGAAGACCCCGATCGCGTACAGGCCGATCAGCGCATCCACACTCCCGTGGAACACGATCAGGAGGGCGATCGCCAGCACGGCCAAGGCGATAATCCCGTTGCTGTAGGCCAGACGGTCACCCCGGAAGCTGAACTGATGGGGGACGTAACCATCCCGCGCCATGACGGATAGGAGCATCGGAAAGCCGTTGAAGCTCGTATTGGCGGCAAGGAACAGGATCAGGGCTGTGGAGAACTGGATCAGATAGTAGTACGGTCCCTGGCCGACGACCGCCCGGGCGATCTGGCTGATCACTGTCTCCCGGGTGTTCGGGATGATCTGAAGGTGTGAGCCCAGGATAGAGGTACCGATGACCAGCGTGCCCAGAATAACCGCCATCCAGACCATGGTCGTGCGCGCGTTCTGCGGGGCTGGATCTTTGAAGGCCGGGACGCCGTTTGCGATCGCCTCGACGCCGGTCATCGCCGTGCACCCCTGGGCGAAGGCCCGGAGGAGGAGGAACACCCCGAGCGTCTGGGTCGGGGGAGGTGGGGGGATCGCTGGCGTATAGCTCGGAGGGGCGACGCCGATGCGGATGATCCCATAGGCGATCAGTCCGAGTAGGCTCGCAATGAAGAGATAGGTCGGTGCCGCGAAGATCGTGCCGGACTCACGGATTCCCCGAAGGTTCCCCAGGGTGATCAGGATCGTTGCGGCGACAGCGAGGAGAACGGAATCGTTAAGCAGACTTGGGAAGGCCGA
>Ga0070738_10007143_pt1 | contig 11329 bp, 5 predicted proteins | sample Coa_R2_2_FD_66446 | JGI IMG/M metagenome (GOLD analysis project Ga0070738, IMG submission 66446) | Surface soil microbial communities from Centralia Pennsylvania, which are recovering from an underground coalmine fire - Coalmine... | ecosystem: Environmental > Terrestrial > Soil > Unclassified ... | reverse complement strand
GTTGAAATTTTTATTGAGCAGTAGATAAAGGAGCACAGCATGCAACAGACATTTTCGGTCGGGCTGGAGCCGCGAGTGATCCTAACGCAGGTGAGCGGGGATCTCCAGGTAAGGGGATGGGACAGGCGGGAGATTCATATGAATTGGGATGAGCGCGGGAGCGATTTCCACCAGGAGGGCGATGCCTTCATCCTGGCGAATTGCGCGGGCGACATTGAATTGCGAGTTCCCTATGACACAGAGTTGCGAGTGGAGGGCCTGGGGGGCGAGGTGCTTGTGCAGGAGATTCGGCGTCTTGAGTTAAAGGACGTGCGGGGCGATGTTGAACTGAAGAACATCGGGGCCGATGCCAGCCTGGAGTATATTGGCGCGGCAATTTCCCTCACCGACATTGGAGGCGATGTGCAGGCACAGAAGGCGACATCCCTGCATGCGCGCCGCAAGATCGGCGGGGATGCCGATTTGCAAGAGATACCGCTGATCGAGATTGAGACGGTGGGGGGCGATATGACGATCCACCGGGCGGAGACGGTCGCGATCGGCAATGTGGGGGGGGATCTGGAGATCAGCGGGCTGGGCGAGATTTTGCGCTGCGGCAACGTCGGCGGCGATTGTGAGTTGGGTGGCAGCGGCCAGGCCGAGATCAACCTGGGCAATCTTGGCGGGGACCTGGAGATTGCCGGTGCGCTGCTGGTTCACCTGGGCAACGCTGGTGGAGATGCCGACATTCGCGATATACAGCGGGGCGTGAACATTGGCAACGTGGGGGGGGATGCGAGCATTACCGGCGTGGGAGAGGAGTTTAAGGCGGGGCGGATCGGGGCCGATGCCACGCTACACGGTTTGAACGGATCGATCCATGTGGGAGCGATCGGGGGCGATCTGGACTTACAGGCGGCCTTCGCGCCCGAGTCCAGGTCGCAGCTCCATGTGGGTGGCGATGCCAGGATCACCTTGCCCGAAGAGGCCAACCTGGCCTTACAGGCGACGGTAGGCGGGGCGGTCAGTGGCGAGTCAGTCTCTTCGGGGGGCGGAGGCAGCCTGATGCGCCTGGTCTACGGTGAAGGTGCGGCGCATATAAACCTGAGCGTCGGGGGCGATCTCACTCTGAGGGGAGGAGGGAAGCCACAGGTGAGCAGCGCGAGCATGCCCTGGTGGGAGTTTGGTCAGGAGATGGCCGAGCTGGGCCAGGAGATGGCGCGTATGGGCCAGGAGTTGGGAGAGGAGTTCAGGGAGATTTTCAGCGACCTGGGCTGGACTGGCGTGGTCTGGACGGATGAGATAAGCCGGAAAGTCGAAGAGCAAGTCAGGCGGGCCAGAGAGAAGGCCGAGCGCAACGCACGCAAGGCCGAGGAGCGCGTCAGGCAGGCGCAGGAGCGGGCATGGCAAGCACAGGAGCGGGCCAGGCAGCGCGCGGAACGGGGCCGAGTGCGCATGCGCATCAACGAACGGGAATGGCAGATGAACCCGGCCCGCCTGGACGACCTGGTGAGACGCGCCCAGCAGGCAGCGATGGAGGGGGTAGCGGGAGCGATGGAGGCCGTCGAGCGCGCGGTCGGCAATCTGCGCGTGCCGCGTCCACCCTATCCCCCGCATCCCGGCTTCCCGCCGCCTCCGCCGACCCCGCCCACGCCGCCTACGGACTTTCCGCCGTCTCCTGCGGGAAACGTCTCGTCGCCAGAGCGGCAGCCAGCGCCGGAGCAGGCTGCTCAGCCTGAGAGCGGCCAGGAGCCGAATCTGGAGCAGGAGCGCGAGGCCATCCTGCGCATGATCGCCGAGGGGAGGATTACGCCTGAGGAGGGGGATATGCTCCTCGAAGGTCTGGGAGGCTAGGCCGTTCGACGAGGCTTCTCTAGCGAGCAGAGGACGAGCGAAAATCGCATTTTTCGCTCGTCCTCTGCTCTTTCCCTGGGGCTGGCGACGCAGGTCGGCGTTTTTGGCAGGAAACGCCCTGACAAGCGTGCATGGGTGCGTAAAAGGGAGCCGAGCTTTCCTTACGAGGGGAGGGCGTGAGCCGCGCCATAGGCATGGCAGCGGTGGCAGCAGCGAGGCAGGCGGACGTGTTACAATGGAAAAACCAGAAGGCACCGCGAGTTCATTCTTCAGGGAGGGAAGGTTGGGGGCGAGCGGGACGATTTTTTTGTTGGAAGGAGCAGGAATTATCTATGCCATCGCAAGGGTATATACGTTTCCCAACGATCTATCGGGACAGGATTGTTTTTGTTGCAGAGGATGATCTCTGGCAGATTTCCAGCGATGGAGGGCGAGCGGAGCGTCTCACATCGAGCGTAGGAGAGATCAGGTATCCACGTTATTCTCCTGATGGGCGCTGGCTGGCCTTTCTTGGTAAGGAAGAGGGGCCGAGCGAGGTCTATGTCATGGCCAGCGAGGGCAGCGAGGCGCGGCGTTTAACCTATGAGGGGGTCTCCAATGTAGCCGGTTGGTCGCCTGCGGGCGATGCGATCCTCTTTGCCAGTGCAGCCAGGGGCGCACACTATAGCGAGAACATGCTCTACGCCATCGCGCCTGAGGGGGGCGAGGCTCGCCTGCTGCCGGTAGGCATGGCGAATGCCATCGCCTATGGTCCCGGCCAGGCGGTGGTCATCGGGCGCAATATCGGCGAGCCGGCGCGCTGGAAGCGCTATCGCGGGGGGACCGCCGGGTATCTCTGGTGTGACGCGCACGGCAGCGGCGAGTTTCGGCGTTTGCTCAACCTGCCGGGCAATATGGCGAGTCCCTGCTGGGTAGGCGAGCGCATCTATTTTCTTTCCGACCATGAGGGGGTAGGCAATATCTATTCATGTACGCCGGCGGGCGATGATCTGCGGCGTCACACGTGGCATGAGGACTTCTACGCGCGCAACCTGAGCGGGGATGGAGAGCGGCTCGTCTATCACGCGGGCGCGGACCTGTATCTTTTCGACCCACGCGCCAACGAGTCACGCCTGGTAGAGGTGCGTCTGCCCAGCGCGCGCACGCAGCTCAGCCGCAAGTTTGTGTCGGCGGCTCGGAGCCTGGAGGAGTATACCCTGCATCCCGAGGGATACGCGACCGGGCTGGTCGCGCGCGGCAAGCTCTTCTCGATGGGCAACTGGGAGGGACCGGTCTTGCAGTACGGAGAGCCGGACGGGGTGCGCTACCGCCTGTTGAACTGGCTCCAGGACGGCAAGCGGGTCGTGGCCGTGCAGGACGCGGGCGGCGAGGAGCGGCTGGTCATCTTCTCCCCCGAGAACGAGGGCGAGCCCAGGGTGCTGAGCGAGGTCGAGTTTGGGCATGCGCTGGATATGGTCATCTCGCCGACCCAGGACATTGTGGCGCTTGCCAACCAGAGGCGCGAGTTGCTGGTAGTGGAGTTGGAGACGGGCAAGGCGCAGGTGGTGGATCGCAGCGATTACATGCCGATCCAGGGGATTGCCTGGTCGCCGCAGGGGGACTGGCTGGCATATGGCTTCGCCCTGACGGCGCAGCGCGTGGCGATCAAGCTCTGCGATGGAGAAACCGGCGAGACGCACGTCATCACGCGCCCGATCTTGAAAGATACCCGTCCCTCATTCGATCCCGAGGGCAAATATCTCTACTTCATTGGCCAGCGCATCTTTAATCCCGTCGCCGAGAATCTCGAGTTCGGCTGGAGTTTTCCGCGCGGGGAGAAGCCCTATGCCATCCTCCTGAGGCAAGACCTGCGCTCGCCCTTTATCCCTGTGCCGAAGGTGCCGGGCGGCAAAGAGGAGAAGGCGAGCGAGGATGGGGCAACTCCAGAGGAGAAGACGAGCGAGAATGCCGCTGGCAAGCCGCTGGCGATCGATCTGGAGGGGATCGAGAAGCGTGTGGTACCCTTCCCGGTGGCTGAGAGCAAGTACAGCCAGGTGTGCGGCCTGAAGGGGAAGGTGCTGCTGTTGTCCTTTCCGCTTGTTGGCGGGATACATGAGGATCATCACTACGAGCCGACCGGGCAGTTGGGCAAGTATGATTTTGAGACGTTCAAGTACGAGGTGCTGGCGGACGGCGTGAGCGACTTTCAGGTGTCGCAAGATAAGAAGACGTTGATCTACCGCGCGCGCCGCCGCCTGCGCGTGCTCAAGGCTGGGGAGAAGCCGGGCAAGACGGAGAACGGCGATCGGCCCGGGCGCGAGACGGGCTGGCTGGATTTAAGCCGGGTAAAGGTTTCGGTGCAGCCGGCGGCGGAGTGGCGGCAGATGTTTGCCGAAGCCTGGCGGTTGCAACGCGACTATTTCTGGGCTGAGGATATGTCGGGAATTGATTGGCAGGCGGTATACGCGCGCTATGCGCCGCTGGTCCAGCGAGTTGGCTCGCGGGCGGAGCTTTCCGATCTTTTCTGGGAGATGCAGGGCGAGCTTGGGACCTCGCACGCCTATGAGATAGGGGGCGAATATCGCACGGGGCCGCACTATGGCCAGGGCTATCTCGGCGTCGATTGGCGCTACGATGCTGAGCACGACCGGTATCGCATTGCGCGCATCATCGAGGGCGATCCTGCGGAGAGCCGGGAGAGCTCGCCCCTGATCGCTCCGGGGCTGAACGTCAAGATCGGAGACGCCGTGCTGGCTGTCAACGGGCAGCGCGTCGGGCGCACGCGGAGTCCCCAGGAACTGCTGGTGAACCAGGCCGGCTGCGAGGTGCAACTCACCATCGAGGATGGAGAGAGCGGCGAGGTGCGCACAGTCAGCGTCAAGGCATTGAGCAGCGAACGGGAGGCGCGCTATCGCGAATGGGTGGAGGAGAATCGGCGCAAGGTACATGAACTCTCGCAAGGGCGCGTGGGCTATATTCACATCCCGGACATGGTACAGAGCGGATTCGCCGAGTTTCACCGCAGCTTCCTCGCCGAATATGACGCCCCGGCACTGCTGATCGATGTGCGCTGGAACACGGGGGGCGATGTCTCTGGCTTGCTGCTGAACAAGCTGGCCCGGCGTCGGCTGGGCTACGACTTCCCGCGCTGGGCTGCTCCAGTGCCCTATCCCGCCGAGTCCCCGCGCGGCCCGATGGTCGCCCTGACGGACGAACATGCCGGCTCTGATGGCGACATGTTCTGTCACAGCTTTAAGCTGATGGGGCTGGGACCGCTGATCGGCAAGCGCACCTGGGGCGGCGTCATTGGCTATATGCGCGAACACCGCCTGGTTGATGGCACGGTGATTACCGAGCCGGAATACTCTTTCTGGTTCCGCGATGTCGGGTGGAGCGTCGAGAACTACGGCACCGATCCCGATATCGAGGTGGATATCACGCCGCAGGACTACGTGCGGGGCGTCGATCCGCAGCTTGAGCGCGCGGTGGAGGAGGCGCTCAAGCAACTGGAGAGCGTCGGCTACCTGGAGCCGAAGCCTGGCGAGCGGCCACGCCTGGGGCGCGCAGGGAAAGAATGAGCGGGGGCCTCCCTGCTCACCCGTTCCCTGCCCGCCGCGCAAGCAGGACGCTTGCCAGCGTTAAGGCTGCGAGAAGGAGCAGCCAGGCGGTAAAAGGCACGATCTGCGCGGGCAGGGGAAAGATGGGCCGTCCGCGATCAAAGAATGCGGGCACGGCTTGCGTCAAGGGGAGGTGAAGCGCCTGCCCGACGAGGGCCAGCGGTCCCTGTTGACTCTGCCCCTGCTGCCAGCTTATCCAGCCTCCCGGAATGGAGAAGGAGACGCTTTCGTAGAGCAGGGCCACGCCCATAAACAGGAGAAAGAGTCCGGTGCTGATCCAGCTCCGGGCCCGCTGGAGGGCGAGCGCGAGATAGAAGGCGAACAGGGGCACCAGCACGGCCATAAATCTGGCGGGCGGCGAGATAGCGCCGGACCAGTTGTGGAAGGAGGCGATGGTCACAAGGTAGGGCAGCGCCACGAGCAGCACCAGCATATTGAAGCGCAGATACCTCTTCCGGGCGGCCAGGATGATGCCGGCGAGCAAGAAGAGAAAGATCGGGAAGTTGGGCAGCAGTCCGGCTTCTTGATCGAGGAAGAGGCCCAGCAGTCCGCGCCAGGGCGAGACATCGAACGGCACCTCGCTCGAATTGGCCTGGTTCACTGCCGGGTTAAGGCTTCCCCATACCAGGAAGTTATAGGTCTCGAAAAGCAGAAACAGGCCAATCACCGGCAGGAGCGCGTACACATACATGCTGATCTTTTTGAAGCGATACACCTGGTAGACCCTGGCCAGGAGGAAGCAGAAGAGCACGACCTCGAAGAGGGCGAAACGAATATGAATCCAGGGCAGGACTCCCAAGGCCGTCGAGGCGCTCAGGAGGTCCCACGCCCGCAGGCGCTCCTGGAAGAGCACACGCGCAATAGAGATGCAGAGCAGAGCCGCGAGGGGCTCGACAAAGTTGCGGTGCGAAAACACCCAGATGGGCGAGGCCACAGCAACGCCCAGGCTGACCAGGAAGGCGTATTTCTCCTCTATCCCCAGCGCCCGGAGCAGTAGATAGACGTTGAGAACGATCAGCAGAGAGGCAAGCGACATAAAGAAGAGCGTGCCCGCCTTCCCGGCGATGGCGAACGGAACCAGCCAGAGCACGGGTGCGCCGATACTATGCAGGGGGAGCAACTGCCCCCATTTGTTCAGCGATGTATGCTGAAGAGGTCCGAGCGGTCCAGGATAGAATGATTTGTAATCGCCATGAGCATAGTCCTGCGCCACATCGAGCGAATGATAGAGCAGCAGCGTCTGGCTAATGACCAGGTAGTGAGGCTCATCTCCGGTCGGCATATCCAGCCGATCCGTGAGAAACGCGCTCAAAAAAAGCACCAGTCCGCTGAGCAAGAGCAGCAGCAAGAGAGAGGTGTTTCCGCCGATTCTTCTCCCCGCCGGCTCGCAAGAGGCAGCGGGTTTTCGCTTCTCCGCGTCGAGATCGGTGGCAGGATGAATTTGCATAGATATACCCTTCTTTCATACCATACAATTGATATTGTCTGATGAATAAATCGCGCGCCCTGCTCCTGGTTTTAGGCGTGGGAGGTTGCCACTTGTTCTACAACGAAGAAGCATTGCCAGGTGTTGCTACCTGGATCAAACAGCCTGGGAATTGTGGGCAGGTGCACGCATAAGAAAACCGTGCGCCTGCCCGTGCCAGAGGCGGAAGCAGCTAGAGGGTGGTCCAGCCAACCAGGATCGCGCTGTCGGAGGTGGTATAGAGAGCGGGTGTGCCGCCATTGAGGGAGCCGAAGCGTGATCCATAGGCATAGAGCTGGTCATCGCGCGAGACATTTGACCAGGGATACTGGCCGAACATATTAAAGACGTTGGGCAGGTTGGTCAGCTCGACCAGTCCTGTGCCATCGGCATTGACTTTCCACAGCCCGTTGTACTTATCGGCGGGGTCTGCGCGTTGGTTGACCGAAAGCAGCAGCGTTGACGAGCCATAGCCGGAGACGCGCAACTGGTTTGGGGCCAGGGTGTTGCTCTGGAAAACCGGTACGCCGCCCTGCTGTGCAACAGAGGAACGTATGATCTGGCAATAGGTACCGGGACCGGCCCGACCGGGGGTTGGATCGACAAACATAGTGAAAAGTTTGCTTGCGTCGTAGGTGCTATCAAAGTCCCAGAAGAAGTCAGAAACGCCAATAATCAGTTGAAGCTGGTTGAAGGACTGATTGGCGCCTTTGCTGGTATCGAGGATATACATGGACGCTCGGGAGGTGATATAGACGCGAGTGTTATCGACCCATGTGCGGGGCCGAAGCATGGACGCCGCCCCGGTGGTTTGGGCTGTGATCTCTCGTTGTACCTTGCCGTTGGTCAGATCCAGCAGATAGAGAGCCATAGGGCTGCCCCCCTGGCTGAAGATTACCTGCTTCTGATTGGGCGACCACTGTACAGCGGGCGAGTAGCCGGAGGCGGTTTCAGGATCGATCTGCTGGCCTGGTGGTGCGCAGTAGAGGGTTTGCAGGTAGTTGCCATCCATACGAACCAATTGTATGGCCTGATTGTCGCGCGTGAAGAGGATCCACTGGCCATCTCTGGAGATTTGCGCGTGTCCAATTGATCCCTCTGCATTCAGAATCGTCGTGGTGCGGCCTGTCTGGACATCGTAGTGTTTGAGGGTAGACGGAGCATCGATATACACAATCGCCTGGTCGGTTCCCAACTGGAGCGGGGGCATGGCCGCAGTTCGTCCGGTCCCCGGCGCAGGGCAGTTTGTGTCAGTGCCGCCTATCGTGCCGGTGGTTGAGCGGCCCGGCGCAGATGCGGAGGCGAGACTGCCGGAACTCTGACTCGCCTGTGCTGGAGAACTACACGCTGTGGTAAGCAGGAGCAGGCAGATACCAAGCCCGATAAGAAGAACACGCCTCATCTTTTTGTTGGTGAACATGACTCATCTCTTTTGAAACGAGGGTTATACAATAATAAATCTGATGATATGGAGACGACATATAAGCAAGAATACCTACTGGTTCACGGGAAAACTATGAGATAGTTCACATTTTTCGCCCCAAGATGGTTGACAGGCATTTGTCAAACCGGGTATACTTGTTGGCACAACAGCATAGCTACGACGACGCGGGAAGAGTAGACGCAGAGCGAGCTGAGAGAGACGGAGGGTCAGCGGCTGGAAGCCCTCCCCAGCGGCAGGCGTTGAACGTCGCCCGCAGACGATGCGGAAGAAAGCCATGCGCGAGGCATGGGGAGTAGATCATGCACGGGTTAGCCCGTTATAGCGAGGCCCTGATAAGCTGGCCGCTGCGTTTGTGGACGCGCGGGGAGCCGTCGGGGTAGTGAGTGCGCCGGGGCGGCAACGTCCGGCGAATTGAGGTGGTACCGCGAAATGTTCGACCTTTCGTCCTCATGTGGGATGAAAGGTTTTTTGTTGGGAAAAACCTGCCCGGAGGTCGAACAGTGCAAGGAAAGGAGGGACGGACATGAGTCTGTCCAGGCGGTACGACCCCGCTACGGCTGAACCGGCTCTGCGCGACTCCTGGCTGCGCGCGGGCATCTACCATTTCGATCGTGCGAACCAGAGGCCGATCTATGCGATCGACACCCCGCCGCCAACGGTGTCGGGCAAGCTCCATCTCGGCCATACCTATTCGTATAGTCACACCGATTTTATGGCCCGCTTCTGGCGCATGAACGGCTACAACGTGTTCTACCCTATGGGCTACGACGACAACGGCCTGCCCACCGAACGCCTGGTGGAGAAGCGTATGGGCATCACCGCGTCGCAGGTGGGGCGCGCGGCCTTTATCGAGAAGTGCCTGGAGGTGAGCGAGGAGGCCGAGAAGGACTACCAGGCGCTCTGGCAGCGGCTGGGCCTCTCAATCGATTGGCGCTACAGCTATCGCACCATCGATGAGCGGTCGCGCAGGACCTCGCAGTGGTCATTTCTCGATCTTTTCAAGAAGGGACTGGCCTACCGGCGCGAGGCCCCGACGATCTGGTGTCCCGAGTGCCGCACGGCCATCGCCCAGGCCGAACTGAACGACCTGGAGCGCGCAAGCGAATTTGTGACGCTGGCCTTTACGCTAGAAGACGGAGAGACGCTGCCGATAGCCACGACGCGTCCCGAGCTGCTGCCCGCCTGCGTGGCCGTGTTTGTGCATCCCGACGACGCACGCTACGCTCATCTCACCAATTCACGTGTGAAGGTGCCGCTGCTGGACTTCGACGTACCGCTGCTCGCCGATCCAAAGGCCGAGCCCGCGAAGGGCACGGGCGCGGTAATGTGTTGCACCTTTGGCGACGTGACCGACGTGGAGTGGTGGTATATGCACAAACTGCCGCTCAAGATCGTCATGGGCCGCGATGGGCGCATGACCGACGCCGCCGGCGACCTGGCCGGGTTGAGCACGCAGGAGGCCCGCAGGCGCATCGTGGAAGAACTGGATGCGCATGGACTGCTGCTCAAACGTGAGCCGGTGACGCAATCCGTGCGTGTGCATGAGCGCTGCGACACGCCGGTGGAGTACCTGGTGACGCCTCAGTGGTTCATTCGCGTTCTCGATTTCAAACGGGAATTGTTAGAGGCGGGCGAACGGATCGAGTGGCAGCCGGCGCATATGCACGCCCGCTATCGTGAGTGGGTGGAGAATCTCGGCTGGGACTGGTGCATCTCGCGGCAGCGCTACTTTGGCGTGCCTTTCCCGCTCTGGTACTGCCGGCAATGCGGCGAGATCATGCTGGCCGACGAGCAGGAATTGCCGATCGATCCGATGACTCAGCAGCCTGCGCGGTCCTGCGCGTGCGGCAGCAGCGACTTCGCGCCCGCAGAGGATGTGATGGATACCTGGGCCACCTCCTCGCTGTCCCCACAGATCGTGGGACGCCTGTTCGCCGAGCCGGAACTGTACGCGCGCGTGTCGCCTTTCTCGCTACGACCCCAGGCGCATGAGATCATTCGCACCTGGGCTTTCTATACCATCGTGAAGTCCTTCCACCACTTCGGCACGCTGCCCTGGCGGACCGTGACCATCTCCGGCTGGGGCCTGGCCGGACCGGGCGGCGAGAAAATCAGCAAGAGTCGCGGCGGGGGTACCGATCCTATGGCCATGATCGAGAATACCTCAGCCGACGCCGTGCGCTACTGGGCTGCCTCCACCGGCTTTGGCAAGGACGCGATCATCAGCGAGGAGAAGATCAAGAATGGCGGCAAGTTGATCACCAAGCTCTGGAACGTGGCCCGCTTCAGTGAGCGTTTTCTGGAAGAGGAGCGTTCAGCCGACGCTATAGAGTTAACGCCCACCGATCGCTGGCTGCTGGCCCGCCTGGCGCGCCTGATCCGTCGCGCGACCGAGCTTTTCCGGGCCTACGAATACGCGGCTGCCAAAAGCGAGATCGAGAGCTTCTTCTGGCGCGATCTGGCTGACAACTACCTGGAGATGTGCAAGGAGCGGCTCTACGGCGAGCCTGGTCCGCAGCGCGAGGGGGCACGTGCTACCCTCCATTACGCTCTGCTGAACACAATCAAACTTTTCGCGCCTTTCCTGCCCTACGTGACCGAGCAGATCTATCTCGGCCTCTTCGCGAACGCAGAGGGGCAGCCCTCGCTGCATCTCACGCGCTGGCCGCAGGCGCGACCAGAGTGGGAGAACGAAGAGGCCGAGGCGGCGGGCGAACTCCTGCTCGAAGTGGCCACAGCGGTGCGGCGCTACAAAAGCGAAGCCAGCATCTCCCTGGGGGCCGAACTCAAGCATTTGCTGATCTCCACCGGGGACGCAAACCTGGCATCCACGCTCAACGCCGCCCGACGCGACATCCAGAGCGTGACGCGAGCCAGAGAACTGAGCATCGGCGAAAACCTCGCGCTCAACGGAGCGCGCCAGATTTTCCATAAGCAGGGGGTGATTACTATCGGCCTGGAACAATAGAAAAACTCGTCTGGGAACTTTTG
>Ga0070738_10007141_pt1 | contig 11332 bp, 13 predicted proteins | sample Coa_R2_2_FD_66446 | JGI IMG/M metagenome (GOLD analysis project Ga0070738, IMG submission 66446) | Surface soil microbial communities from Centralia Pennsylvania, which are recovering from an underground coalmine fire - Coalmine... | ecosystem: Environmental > Terrestrial > Soil > Unclassified ... | reverse complement strand
CGACACCCACCCGGCGATCGCGGTGGCCGAACTCATGCGTCTGCTCATCGATGAACACGGTCTGGAATGGGACGCCGCCTGGTGCATCACCCAAAATACACTGGCGTATACCAACCACACCCTCCTGCCAGAGGCACTTGAGCGCTGGGGGCTGGGGCTTTTTGGTGCGCTGCTGCCGCGTCACCTGGAGATCATCTACGAGATCAATCGGCGGTTTCTAGACGAAGTGCGCCGCCAGTTTCCTAATGATGATGCCCGCATCAGCCGGATGTCGTTGATTGACGAGTCGGGTGAACGCTATGTCCGCATGGCCCACCTCGCGTGTGTGGGTAGCCATGCCATTAACGGTGTGGCTGCTTTGCATAGCGAACTTCTGAAGCAAGATGTGCTGCGCGATTTTTACGAACTGTATCCCCAAAAGTTCAGCAACAAGACAAATGGCGTGACCCCACGCCGCTTTATGGTCTTGAGCAATCCCCGTCTAACCAGGCTCATCACGAGCAAGATTGGCGATGGCTGGATCAAGCATCTGGACGAGCTGCGTAAGCTGGAAGGGTTTATTGAGGATGCTGATTTCTGTCAGGAATGGCGACAAATTAAGCTGGCGATCAAGCAAGACCTGGCGGCCTATATCCAGCAAAGCAATGGCATTGCGGTGGATCCCACTTCGTTGTTTGACATTCAGGCCAAGCGGATCCACGAGTATAAGCGGCAGCATTTGAACGTGCTGCACATCATCACGCTTTACAACCGGATCAAGGCGAATCCTAATATCGACATCACGCCCCGGACGTTTATTTTTGGTGGTAAGGCGGCTCCGGGCTACTACATGGCAAAGCTGATCATCAAGTTCATCAACTCAGTTGCGGATGTGGTGAACAATGACCCGGATGTGCGCGATCGCATCAAGGTTGTGTTCCTCAAAGACTACAACGTGAAGTTTGCCCAGCGTGTGTATCCAGCCGCCGACCTGTCCGAGCAGATCTCGCTGGCAGGCAAGGAAGCCTCTGGCACGGGCAATATGAAGTTCTCAATGAACGGCGCGCTGACGATCGGGACTCTGGACGGTGCCAACGTCGAAATCCGCGATGAAGTGGGAGCCGAAAACTTCTTCCTCTTTGGACTGACTGCGCCCGCCGTGTATGACCTCAAGGCCAAAGGCTACAACCCCTGGCAGTACTACAACAGCAACCCGGAACTCAAAGCGGTGATCGATCGCATTTCCGCTGGTGACTTTTCCAACGGCGATCCACATCTGTTTAACCCGCTGGTCAGCACATTGCTGTACAAAGATGACTATCTGCTGCTGGCCGACTACCAATCCTACATTGACTGTCAGGATCAGGTGAGTCAGACCTACCGCGATCAAGACCACTGGACGCGGTTATCCATTCTCAACTCGGCCCGTATGGGTAAATTCTCGTCCGATCGCTCCATCCGCGAATACTGCCAGGACATCTGGCACGTCCAGCCGGTTGCGATCGAGCTAAAAGAATATGTTCAGGCCAGTGCTGGCCTGGAGTAAGGGAATGCGATCGACAATTGGTTTCGTGCCGCGCGCAAGTCCGTTGCTTCTAATGTCTATGCCTGTGTCCAAAGTGTACCGCTGGCTGGAGTCAGGCTCTGTTGCCGTCGTTGCAGGGATGTCTGATTTGAATATCCTGATTAGCAGTCATGCTTCACCAATTTGCTACGGCTGGGCGTGGTTTCTGCCGTTTGGCTAGGGATACGACAGCGTTGATTTTGTACACTCAACAGCATTGCTGGATAGCACCAAGTTTTGGCTCCCGACTCTATCCATTTCAGGACTCACCGATGACCTTAACGCTTTATTTTGTACGACATGGCGAAACTCAATACAGTATTTCTGGTGGCTACTGCGGCGATTTAGACGCCGAACTGACCCCCAACGGCCTCAAAATGGCAGAAGCGTTGGCAACTGCCTACAAATCGCTGGATTGGGCCGCTGCCTATGTCAGCCCCATGAAGCGCACGATCGCCACAGCAAAGCCCCTTTGCGATGCGGTCGGGCTGGACATGCAGTTACGCGATGGACTGAAAGAAATCCGCTACGGCAAATGGGAGGGCCAGACTGCCGAGTATGTTAGAGAGCACTACACGGAGGACTACATCCGCTGGCTGACCGAACCTGCCTGGAATCCTCCTACAGGTGGCGAAACGTCTGTTCATATTGCCAGTCGCGCGTCGCTCGTGGTAGCCGAAATCCAGCAAAAGTATACGTCTGGTAATGTTCTGGTGGTGTCCCACAAAGCCACCATTCGGATTCTTCTGTGCAGTTTGCTGGGAATTGACCTGGGCCGCTACCGCGATCGCATCAACACCCTTGCTGGCTCCATTAGTGTCGTCAAATTTCGGGAACATGGCCCGCTTTTAGATGTATTGGGCGATCGCTCCTATATGAGTGCAGAGCTACGTGCCCTGGAAGGAACGTGAGCAGACGTAAGCGGGGAAAGGAGAAGGTCAAAGGGAGTGGGGAGTGGGGAGTGGGGAGTGGGATAAAATCCCATCTCAGAACGCAAAACTCCTGACTCAAACCTTCGCTCTCACCGCTCACTCGTTTAGCCAACCTGTGCATCCGCTCGATCGTCTGGGGTACGTTAAGCTATACAGACTTTGGAGGTGGATGGTGATGTCAAACGTGATGCAGCGCTTATTAGTCCTCACTCTGCTCGGTGTTGCTGTAGGCTGTACGAAAGCCCCGCAAGCGAAGCCCCAAGCCGAAACCAGTCCCGCTCAATTCTCGGTAACGGCTCCGATCAATAAAGCGAAGCAAACCGCGATCAATGTGCAGCAAAAAGGTCGTGAGCGTGAACTGCTCGATCCCCAGGCACAACCCGAAGAGTCGCCTGATCAGGGGAAGTGATTGCGTGAACGTAAGGCCGTGTCTAAATCACAAGGGTAAGTAGAGCACTTGCCCTTGACAGTCTTCTTCAAATTCCGCTAAAAGCAGAATGTCTTGGATCACCTGACGAACGGATGCGGTTTGCTTGACCTCAATGACACCAGGCATCGCTAATCCTGAAGTCAAGCGCTCATAGGCGTACTTTGTAATTGTGTTAACGTCATGAGTAAGTAGAATTCGCTCTTCTTTTGCTGCCCACTCTAAAATAACGGCATCACTCTAAAATAACGGCATCACTCTCTCCCATCAAACCGACATCTTGCACCCGAATAAGATCAAGTCCTGGTTGCTGAAGCAGTCCTCGTACGATAGTTCCTTTAAAGTTTTCGTCAATCAGAAATTTGGCGGGCACAGCAAAACACTCCTTGCTGATTGGCGGGTATAAACTAAGCTTTAGAAAGCGCCACTTGGGATCATGAACTTAACGATTGCGACTGAGCCAACACCCCTTATTATTAGTTCTGATGAGGTCATTCTTGTGCGTGGTACGCGCGTGCCTCTGGATACGATTGTGTTTGAGTTTCAGCAGGGAGCGACAGCCGAGGAGATTGTTGAACAATATTCCTCGCTTGATTTAGCAGACGTCTATGCTGTCATTAGCTATTACTTGCGGCACCAAAGCGATATCGAAACCTATTTACAGCAACGCCAGCAAATTGCTGAAGACGTTCGTGCTGAAAATGAACGTCGATTTCCTTCTAAAGGATTGCGCGATCGCCTTCTAGCCCAACGTTGGTCGCGAAACAACTAACGCATCTACACATCCTGTATTATCTTTCTCACAATACCTATGATTGTGGTTTTTTGCTCCTCTTTACCTTCACACTCTGACCCGCCAACTCGAATAGGTTGATAGGTTTTATTACGACGGTTTCGAGGTACAAGAAATTCTCCTGCCGTATTTCGCTCAAACCGCTTTACCGTTAAATAAGGCGAATCACCGTTCTCCACCCGAGCGACAACAATATCACCAGTCTCTGCTTACAACCAAGATTTATTTGTCGTGTTGGTTGTCTCAACAATTAAAATAGAGCCTGGAAAGATGTCTTCATCAAGCATAGAATTCCCTGTTACTTCTAAGAGAATAGTTCTCTCTGGCACTTTAATTAACAAAGAGTCTAATTCAAATTCTTCGTAACCACCTGCATCGGCATCGGATGGAGAGACTATCCCAAAACTCGCTGCAACAGCCGTAGAGTAAATTCGGTAGAGTTGATGGTTTTTACTTGGTTCAGCAGATTCATCTTGTAGAAGTAGATTAATTCCATCACTTTGTAAGCGAGAGGCAAGATCTGTAAAGTTTAGTCCTACTTCTTGCAATATTGACCAAGTTTTTACAAGCGCTTTCTTCTGTTCGCGATCGGACAATTCATAGGGTACAGAAATTCTGCTTTCAGGTTTTTCGCCCCAATCTAGTTTACGCCCTGATTTTTCCAGAGCCGCCTTTTAAGTTTGCCATACAACAAAGCTGGTATATATGTACTATGATTATAGGAGAGAACACCTGAACTACTGGCAAGCTGCTATTGAAAAGTGGATAGAAATCAAATTGTATATCACCACGTTTCAGCGAGCATGTCTTCAAAAAGGGATAACTAATAGTAAAGGGCTTACAGAACTTCTTCTAATACCTGTAAGCCCTTAGTTGAATACGTTGAATGCCACTGCAGTCGTTAATGTCGATCGCTTCACTTAACAGCTTTTTATCGCTTAAACGCAGTTGTAATTCGCTGCATTGCCGCTTCCACATTCTCGCGGCTGTTAAATGCTGAGATGCGGAAGTAGCCTTCACCTGCTGCGCCAAAGCCGGAACCGGGCGTACCGACCACATTGCAAGTTTGCAGCAGCTTATCAAAGAAATCCCAGCTGGAAAGACCATTGGGCGTTTGCACCCAGACGTAGGGTGCATTCACGCCACCGTAGACCGTTAAACCTGCCGCCGTAAGCTGTTCGCGAATAATTTTGGCGTTCTCCATATAGAAGCTCACCAGCGCTTTGGTTTGTGCCTGTCCAGCCTCTGAGTAAACCGCTTCGGCTCCACGCTGGACAATGTACGACACGCCGTTGAACTTGGTGGACTGGCGGCGGTTCCAGAGTTTCCAGAGTTCTACATCTGAACCATCGGCGGCTTTAGCGGTCAGGGTTTTGGGCACGACGGTCAATGCACACCGGGTGCCTGTAAAGCCAGCGTTTTTGGAGAAGGAACGAAACTCGATCGCGCACTCCCTTGCCCCTTCAATCTCATAGATGGAATGGGGAATGGCTGGATCGGTGATAAACGCTTCGTAGGCAGCATCAAAAAAGATGATGGAACCGTGCGATCGGGCGTACTCTACCCACGCTTGCAGATGTTCCTTACTGGCAGTCGCGCCTGTCGGATTGTTGGGGAAGCAAAGGTAAATGAGATCCACTTTCTGCGTCGGAATTTCAGCCGTAAAGTGGTTCGCCGCAGTGATCGGCAAATACACTAAACCGCCGTATTCGCCTTTCTCATTCGCCTCGCCCGTATGCCCCGCCATTACGTTGGTGTCCACATACACGGGATACACAGGGTCAGTGACAGCAATGCTGTTGTTGTGGCCAAAGATGTCGAGAATATTGCCGCAGTCGCACTTGGAGCCATCCGAGACAAAGATTTCCGAGGCGTCAATATCACAGCCGCGTGACTGAAAATCGTGGGCTGCAATCTTCTCCCGCAACCAGGCGTATCCCTGCTCTGGCCCGTAGCCTTTGAAGCTCGCGCGATCGCCCATCTCCTCCACGGCCTGAATCATGGCGGTGCGACAGGCGTCTGGCAACGGTTCCGTGACATCGCCAATGCCCAGCCGAATAATCTTCGCGTCTGGGTTTGCTTCGGCAAACGCTGTCACCCGTCGCGCAATTTCAGGAAACAGGTAGCCCGCTTTGAGTTTGAGGTAGTTGTCGTTGATGGTTGCCATGTTCGATCGCTATGAATGCCTTAAACCAGTAAAGCAGAGCCAGTCGAAATAGTCTAAAACTAGAGTAACGGATTGGACACAGGTTGAAATGACGACGCTTGATCAGGCGCTTGATACGGTGATGCAACTCCCGATCGATCAGCAAGAAGTTTTACTGGACATTGTTCGCAAACAACATATTGAACATCGTCGAGAAGAGATTGCAACTGGTGCAAGAGAGGCGATCGCGGCGTTTCATGCAGGTAAACTTCAGCCACAACCGTTGGAAGAGATTATTTCAGAGTTGCGTCGATCGCCTGAAGAAGCGGATGAGGAATGAAAAATCTCGTCCTAAGCTCAAAATTCAAACGCTCCTTCCGCAAATTTGTAAGCCGTGATAAAAGCCTTCAAAAACGCATCGAAACACTACTACAAATGCGTGTAGATGTCTTTTCTCCCAATTTAGCAACACACAAACTAGAAGGCGAACTCAAAGGATTAATGGCTTGCTCCTGTGGTTATGACTGTAGAATTATATTTTCCCTGAAAAAAGAGCAATAAGCTGGAGATGAGGCGATCGTTCTACTTGATGTAGGGACTCATGACGAGGTTTACTAAATTTTCTATTACGGCTACGAGTTATTTTTCTCAGCCCGCTTGCCCTTTATTGATTGATATAACAATCCTGAATCAGTTGTGAAAAGAAGAGAGTTGTGAAAGGTTTCCCTGCGGGAAAGCCTTTTCGCAATCCAAATAGGATCGCTATAGAATCCAGTGTGGCTAACACGGTGTAAGGGCACGATCACGGAAAGGTCTTGATGGGGCAATCGGTTTCGGCGATCGCCCCTAACCCATCGCGTCGTTGGATCGGTGCTCTTGATGGAACGATCGCACCGTGAGAAACCCATCCAGCCGTATGCGTGGTTGCCTTCAGTCCGCAACCTACAACCAACCTGGAAATCTATCCCATGATAGAGAATCCAAATCTCCAAAAGTAGATGTGGATGGTCAGTTAGTTTGACGATAATGCAGCCAAATAAAACGTTATCGCGATCGAGTGCTTTGAGAGGATTTATGTTTGATTTAGTAGAAGCAACGGTCAGACCTTTAATGCTCAATCATACGGTTTTAGACGTTGCGTATGAACTCTACCTGGAGGCGTCTCAGTCCAGCCATCCAGTCATTAACCTGCAGGCATTGTCGCGTAAGACGGGCAAAAGTTTGCTCGAATGCCGCAATGCGATCGTCGAAGCGAATCGGCTGGGGCGATTTCCCAATTGCGCGCTGGAATCTTAAAAAAGTTATTTGTAGGGGCAGGTTTGGCCAGAATCTAATGCTAGAAACCATATGCGATCGCAAAAACCTGCCCCTACGGCGGCTATCTTTTTTCGTGGGTGTTGGGTTTCGTTAGCTCAACTTACAGTGAGGGGCGATCGCACTTTTAATAAAGCGCGATTATTTAGGGCAAATAATTAGAATCAGTAACGTCTGAAATTTGGTAGGGGCATGGCTAAAACCTCGGAGGTTTAAGCTGATCGATTGGTCACATGGTTGATGCTTAAGCAAAACCTCCGAGGTTTGCGTCAATCTTAAAACTCCACATCCAGCGGCGCGCGCGGGAAAGGAATCACATCACGGATATTGCCCATGCCCGTCATAAACTGCACCAGACGCTCGAAGCCGAGGCCGAAACCAGCGTGGGGTACAGTGCCATAGCGGCGGAGGTCTAAATACCACCAGTAAGGGGCGGGATCGAGCCCCTGGGCTTTGATGCGCCGTTCGAGGACGTCGAGCCGTTCTTCCCGTTGGGACCCACCGATGATTTCGCCAATTTTGGGCGCGAGGATGTCCATTGCGCGAACCGTGTCCTCGTCATCGTTCAGCCGCATGTAGAAGGCTTTGATTTTAGCGGGATAGTCGGTGACGATAGTCGGCTTCTTAAAATGCTCCTCTGCCAGGTAGCGCTCGTGTTCCGATTGCAGGTCCAACCCCCACTCGACAGGGTATTCAAAGGTCTTACCGGATTTTTCGAGGAGCGCTATGGCCTCTGTATACGTCACCCGCGCAAACTCGTTGTTGATAATATTGTCGGCAGTTGCCAGCACGGAGTTATCGATGCGCTGGTTGAAGAACTCCATGTCTTCCGGGCAGGTTTCCAGCACGAATTTGAAAATGTACTTGAGAAAGGCTTCGGCCAGATCCATGTCGCCTTCCAGGTCGCAAAACGCCATCTCTGGCTCAACCATCCAGAACTCCGCCAGGTGCCGTGAGGTGTTGGAGTTCTCTGCCCGAAACGTCGGCCCAAAGGTATAGACGTTACTGAACGCCATCGCCATAATTTCGGCTTCGAGCTGGCCGCTGACGGTGAGGTACGCCTGCTTACCAAAAAAGTCCTTGCTGAAGTCCACCTGCTGATCGGCAGTGACGGGCACTTTCTTCAGGTCAAACCCTGTGACAGTGAACATTTCGCCAGCCCCTTCGCAATCGCTGGCGCTGATGATGGGCGTATGCACCCACAGGAAGCCGCGCTCCTGAAAGAACTGGTGAATTGCTGTCGAAGCCGCATTGCGGACACGAAACACAGCGCTGAGGGTATTGGTACGCGATCGCAAATGCCCAATTTCCCGCAAAAACTCAAACGAGTGTCGTTTTTTCTGCAACGGATAGGTTTCGGGATCGGCTTCTCCATAGACGGTAATGGACTCCGCCTTTAACTCAATCCGCTGGCCTTTTGCGGGTGATTCGACTAATGTGCCCGCAATTTCCACCGATGCACCTGTGCTGACCCGTTTGATGGTCTCGGCATAGCCGGAGACATCCTGATTCACCACCACCTGCAGCCCCGCCATCGAGGAGCCATCGTTGACTTCCACAAAGCTGAATTCTTTCTGCTCGCGCTTCGTGCGCACCCAGCCTTTAATCGTGACGGTTTCGTCCGGTTGCCCGTGGCGGAGGAGGTCTACAATGCGTCGAGTAGTGGTCATGGGGAAATGGGGAGTAGTGTGTCGGGTGTCGGGTGCAGGAAATAGCGCTGAATTTGAGTGTAGCAAAGTGTTCAGTAACCGATTTGGTCTATGCCCACACTGATTTATCGTCGCGTGGATGCGGCACGTAACGGAACGAACCCAACGGTCATTTGTTGGGTTCCGTTGGGTTGGTGGGTGTGAGGGGCTGTCCAGTTCTTGCGCGGTTAAACGCTGCTATTGCCTGATCCAGTGGTGTCAGATTTAAGTGCACTGGATCGGCGAGGACGACTACAGTTGCTGCACGATATGACCGTTTTGGGTGATGCGCTACTGGAGGCAACGGGTGCGTATCGCATCAATTACCAGATTTTGGGCAATTTGGCACTGGCATTGCATAGCCATGTGTTTCCCAGATATAGATCAGAACCAGAGGCGTGTCGCATATTATTGCCGCAGTCTTACGATCGCGCCGTTCGTCAGTCAATTGGATTTGGCTATGAGCGCGATCGACCACTGATGGCCGCGATCACAGCAGCGATCCAAGGTCGCCTGTAGTGATGGACTCGCCTCGGTGTTAACTTACCCAGAAACCTTGCGTTTCCTCTCTACTATGCGCCCTATCGTTCTCTTCATTGCGGCCAGTTTGGATGGATATATTGCGCGATCGTCAGGGGAAGTAGACTGGCTGTTTACAGACCAGGACTATGGCTATGCCGATTTTTTGGCTGGAGTGGACACGGTGTTGATGGGGCGGAAGACCTTTGAGCAGGTGATGACGTTTGGTGAATGGCTTGCTCAGGCGAAGCAAAACTATGTCTTTTCGACAAATCCTGACTTTGATGCGTCGCCCCACGCCAAAGTTGTCCATACCCCCGTTGAGGACTTTGCCGAGACCCTGCGCCAAACCGAAGGCAAAGCGATCTGGTTGGTGGGTGGTGCCGCGCTCAGTCAATCATTTTTGCTGGCTGGGCTGATTGATGAAATTGTGCTTTCAATTCACCCGGTGCTGCTGAGCGACGGTATTCGCTTGTTTGATCGTGTTGATTCAGCGCCGTCACTCACGCTAATCAGCTCGAAGACCTATGATTCGGGATTGGTGCAGCTTACTTATCGGGTAAAAGAACCGTCCGTATAGGCGCGATCGCCGCCCGATGATCGCCGCGTTAATAATCGCCGCGTTAATAATAGTCCAGCTTTGTTTCGGGTTTCTCAAAATTGGAAGGGTCATACAGATAGCGCACAATCTCCTCCTCCAAACGATGGATCAGAAACGGTTCCAAACTGTTGGTGTGCTTTAGCGAAGCTAAGTAGCCATCCACATACAGACGTAGATCGTCGAAGCGATAACCTCGGTTCCAAAGATCTACCATGGCATCGGTTAGCTTCTGGTAGTAGCGGATGGTTAGAGTATCCTGCAACATGGTTGGCGGTAAAAGTGGTTAAATCAACGACTCGGACTCGAAAAGGCAGTGATGTGAGGAGCGCTACAATCTGCCTGATTGCTTCCGGAGAAGGAATAGCGACTCCGACCACTCGTTCCAAATGATACGTTATTATTTTTTATTTTAGCTTCAATGAATTCCGTTCTTGCTCTTTCTCAGGATGGGCATCGGCAAAAGTTGCCCAAGGACGGGATCACGACGCTAACCTGAAACAGAGCGCTAAATTAAATTTAGGGCCTGGCGTGCCGATCGTGCTCTGGTGCTGTCACCCCTGAAAAGCCTGTGATGCCTGTGGCTGTTGGATGATGGGCACTGTCCCAAAGGTGCTAATTTAGTGCGACTGTTGAAAATACTGAATTAGCAGGGGTAGCACCGATTACAAACCCAGATGGACGGCTTTGATAGGCTTAATCACACGATCTTTTAGGAATGCCGCCTCCGTGGGAGCTTTTTGTATTCAAATCATCGAGGCAAATCCGCATCTGCGATCGCTGCTCGGTTGGCATTTGCAGCAGGCAGGTTATTGGGTTCACCAATCGGCTGACCTGCATCAGGCCAGAGAGGTGTTTTTGCATCGGCAGCCAACGTTAGTCATTCTGGACTCTGAACTGCCAGACGGCAACGGAATTGAGTTTTGTCGCTGGCTCCAACAGCAGCAGCAATCCTTAATCCTGATGCTGTCCGCCCGCAGTACCGAAACAGACATTGTCGAAGGGCTACGGGCTGGTGCTGATGACTACCTGACCAAACCGTTCGGGATGCAGGAGTTTCTCGCGCGAGTCGAGGCACTCACTCGACGCAGTAAATCGGCTACACCGCCGGCCTCGTTGGACTATGGCGATCTTAAAATCGACCTGGTTCATCGTCGGGTTCGGTTTAAGGGGGATCTAGTTGATTTAACGCCGCAAGAGTTTAGTCTCCTCTATGTGCTGGCGCAGGCTGGTGGGCTGCCGCTGAGTCGTTCTGAGCTGCTGCGGCGCGCATGGCCTGATGCCATTGACAACCCCCGGACGGTTGATACGCATGTTCTGTCGCTGCGCAAGAAGATCGAAACCGATCCGCGTCAGCCCAGCTTGATCCAGA
>Ga0070738_10007140_pt1 | contig 11336 bp, 7 predicted proteins | sample Coa_R2_2_FD_66446 | JGI IMG/M metagenome (GOLD analysis project Ga0070738, IMG submission 66446) | Surface soil microbial communities from Centralia Pennsylvania, which are recovering from an underground coalmine fire - Coalmine... | ecosystem: Environmental > Terrestrial > Soil > Unclassified ... | reverse complement strand
TTTCGAATCCCGAGGTAGCTTGCGGCCATCAAAAATCTTTTTGCATTGCATGCCCAACATTATAGATCATGAGGCTTTGTTTGTGAACGGTTTAGTAACGGCAAGGACGTTCTGCAGTTTGCGCCGAACTTCACGGTTTATGTTCTTCCCCCCGATACCGTGTGTCTTTATTCCGAGGACCGCAAGTTCTTGCTTCACGGCTCGCTCTACTGTGCGCTCGCCGCTGCGATTGGAGAGGGCGGGAAGAGCTCCCGGGAGCTTGTTCACGAGCTGGAGCAGGATTTTCCGCCCGAGAAAATCCATGAAGCGCTGAAACGGCTCGCCGACCGGCGCTACATCCTCCCGGCATCGAAGGATTCGAAAGGCGTTATTGCCGCCTATTGGGCAAGTCTCGGCCTGCCGCCGGAAACCGCGGAGCAAAGTCTCGGAAAATGCCGTGTACGCATTCAATCGATAGACGTGGAGGGAGCGGCGGAACTTGAGGCCGCTTTGAGCGGGCTCGGCGTCCGCCTCGTCAAGCGCTCTCCCAGCCTGACAGTCACATTGGTGAATGATTATCTCGATGAGCGGCTGCCGGAATTGAACCGGCGGCATTTGTCGGACCGCACGGCCTGGGTGCTCGCCCAACCCTCTGGCATTTTTCCTTTGGTGGGGCCGGTGTTCAGGCCGGGGCAAAGCGCCTGTTGGATGTGCCTTGCCGAGCGTATGAAAAGGAACCGGGAGGTCAAGGCGCTGCTTGACCGCAAACAGGCCCGCTGCATCGCTACCTCGCCTCTGGCACGGCACACCTTTGGACAAAGTGCCATACAACTTGCGGCCGTCGAGATCGCGAAAGCAATCGCCAGCGATTTTCGCACGCAACTCAGCGATCACATCTTCAGCCTCGACCTGCTCGGATCGACCATCGTGAAGCATCATGTGGCGGCGCGCCCGCAGTGCCCGGACTGTGGCCGCAAGAAGCTGCGCGATCCCCGCCGTGCGCCCGTGCCGGTCGAGCTTGGCGCAGGCGGCAAGGCCGTCATGACGAGCGGAGGCTACCGCAGCATATCACCATCCGCCACGGTCGCACGTTTTCGCAAGCATGTAAGCCCGTTGACTGGCGTCGTCTCACGTCTTGAGCGCATCGAAGCCGATCTGCCTTTGAACACCAACTACCATGCGGCGCACAATTTTTCGGGGTCCGCCGAGACAATCAATGAACTGAGGGCAGGGCTGCGCAGCGGCAGCTTCGGCAAGGGAAGCACGGCCGAACAGGGTGAAGCCAGCGCGCTCATGGAGGCAATCGAACGCTATTCCGGGATCTTTCAGGGCGACGAAATAAGGGAAAAGCGCCGGCTGACCGATTTTCCGCCGGGCGAGGTCATTCCTCCGAACAAAGTCCTGCTGTTTAGCAAGGCGCAATTGCGGCGGGGACGGGCGCCCGCGCCCGGCTCCTGCGATTGGGAGGCGATCCCGGCCCTATTCGACCGCTCAGCCGAGATCGAGTGGTCGCCGGTCTGGTCTTTGCGAGATCGGCGCTTCAAATATCTTCCAACGAGTCTCTTATATTTTTTCTACAAGGGACCCGCGGCCTTTGGCGCGGATTCCAACGGTTGCGCGGCGGGTAACACGCTTGAGGAGGCGATCGTTCAGGGCTTCCTCGAGCTGGTCGAACGGGATGCCTACGCGATCTGGTGGTACAATCGATTGCTGCGGCCGGAATTGGATCTCAGTCAATTCGGCGACTCCTATGTCCGTGAATTGCGGCATCAGCTTGCCGAAACAGGCCGCCGGCTTTGGGTGCTCGACGTTACCAGCGACCTTGGGATTCCCACGTATGTAGCCATCACGCACTGGATGCAAAATGACCGGGAAAATATCGAATTCGGTTCCGGCGCGCATTTCGATGCCCGGATTGCCTTGCTGCGTGCGCTGACAGAACTCAATCAATTTCTATCCCTTGGCCTCATGGGCGGCGGAACAGGCGAGAAATCGAGCCTTGATGGAATCACGCCATTGCGCATCCAAGATCACCCCTATTTGATGCCGAACGGAGATGCGCCTGTGCAGCCGGACCTCAGCTCGAAGTTCGGTTATTTCGACACGCGCGAGCAGGTGATGGCCTGCGTGCGCCTCGCCAAGCAGGCGGGCCTCGATTTCCTCGTCCTTGACCAGACGCGTCCTGACATCGAAGTTCCGGTTGTCAGAGTGATCGTTCCGGGGTTGCGGCATTTTTATCGCCGTTTCGGCCCAGGCCGGCTTTACGATGTGCCGGTAAAGCTTGGACTGCATGACCGGCCGCTCAAGGAAAACGAGCTCAATCCGATCCACCCCCATACGTGAAGGTGATCCTGATTTGCGCGCTCCCGAACCCAAGAGAGTGCGAGGGAGCGCGCCTTTGACTGTTTGCGTCCGGCTCCGCGGTCACGTCAGGCTCGAAGCGTATACAGGCGGAGAAATTGCCGCCTGTGCCGGCGGTTATTCCGCCCGCCTGGGAAGCTTCAGCAAGGGCGCGCTGGATCGCGCGCAGGATCTGCGCACAGGCCTGCCGCTTGCCTCTTTTGCATCCCTCCGGCGAAACATCGACAAAGAGATTGATTTATTGGTCCGGCGATTGGCCAATCACGGTTTGTTGGAATACCGCCTTGGCCGATCAAGCAAAGGAGAGGACCTCATTATCATTGAGCCGCAGGTTCCCGATTATTGGCCGAGAATGCCGCAGCTCTCCACTTCAGACACTCTTGTCTTGTCGCGTTTCGCCTATATGCGGCGGCGCGGCGCCGAGATGGTGATCGAGTCGCCGCGTGCTGGCGCTCTGTTCAAAATTTGCAATCCCAGCATTGCATCTTTCCTGGCCATACTATCCACTCCGCAACAAATGAAACAGCTGCGCCGTCTGGATGGTTTTCCAGGAGCCGGGCTTTTCGCCCTGCTTCTCGATTGCCAAATCCTTTTCAAGACCAGCAGTACTGATGAAAATGATTTTCGGCTGGCCGAGGGGGGCCACAGCCTCGCTCTTTGGGACTTTCACGATCTTTTGTTCCACACGCGGAGCACGCAAGGGCGGCACGCTAATCCAATAGGCGGAGTTTATCCGCATGCGGGCGTCATTCCGCCGCTGCCAGCAAAGCGGCCGCGCTGGCCCGGAAAAAAAATCGATCTGCGCAAGTATTCGTCCGCGGAACCAAACGCCATCTCGCCGCTTGCAAGGCTCCTGCGGGAACGTCATTCGGCGCGCAGCTTTGATGACCATCACCCGGTCACTCTTGCCGAGCTCTCCCGGTTCCTCGACAGCACCGCGCGTATTCTCGCGGCATCGAACGGCAACCCCGCCCTTAATGACGGCGGTCATACCGTCAGGCCCTATCCGTCGGCAGGCGCGAGCTACGAGCTCGAGCTCTATCTGGCGGTCAGCAGATGTGAAGGACTTGCACGGGGCTTCTATCATTATGATGCTTGCTCTCATGCCTTGGTCCCGATCAGAGTTGCCATGCATGATCTCGAAGCGCAGCTGGTGGAAGCTCAATATTCAATGGGTGCGGCCGCCGTGCCGCAGATCTTGATCACGATCGCCGCGCGCTTTGGCCGGATTTCATGGAAGTACAGTTCAGTCGCCTATTCACTCATTCTGAAGGACGCTGGCGTATTGATGCAAACGTTCTATCTCGCGGCAGCCGAAATGCGGCTTGGAGGCTGCGCAATCGGGATCACTAATATCGATCTCTTTGAAAAGATGACTGGGATCGAATTTTACGTTGAAGGCCCAGCCGGTCAATTTGCGCTCGGCCGCGAGGCGCAAACGGAGACTTCCGGCTGACGATTCTCCGGCTTTTTGGCTGTGAGGTGCCCAAGCGGTGATGGCATGGCCAAAGACAGCGAAGCAATGGCTTTCCAGTCTTTCAAGACCTGCTTGCAGCTCGCGTGACCGCGGGCTCTGGCAATGCGTCGCGCAAGAAATATCCGACAGCTTTGCGCATGCGCCTATCCAGCAGGCCGAATATGGCCCCTTGCGGATCCGTGCAATGGACAATCCAGGAGCCTCCCGGCACTTCAGCCGGCCCATAAACAATTTGGCCGCCGCCAGCCTGGGCGCGCTGGGCCACAGCTTCGATACTGGAGACGTTGAAATAGTAGAGCCAAAAAGGAAACGGCAGCTCCGGGGGTTTCGTGAACATGCCGCCGATTGGTTCTCCACCGGCGGAGAACTGCTGGTAGCGGCCCATCGCGCCTACATGCGACTCCGCCTTTTGCCAGCCGAAGAGCTCGGCGTAAAAAGCGAATGCCTTTTCCCAGTCGGCGGCGAGCAGCTCGTGCCAGCCCACATGCCCCAGAGTTCTGGGCCCAAACGGCTGCTCTTGGCGGGGCTTCAGCTCCTTGATCAAGGCAAGCACCGCCTTCTGGGGGTCGGCGATGACCGAAAAGCGGCTGATATTGGGAACGTCCGCTGGAGGGATATGCACCGCTCCGCCAAGCTGCCCGGCCCGGGTAGCGGCAGCGTCCACATCGCCGACGCCGACATAGCCGATCCAATGCGGCGCCACGCCCATTTTTCTCGCCTGGTCCGGCAGTTTCAGCAGCCCAGCCACGGGTGCGTCTCCGGCGGTAAACACGCTATAGGCGACACCCGGCATCGCAGCGTCCCGCGCGCCCCAGCCTACGACACTGGCATAGAAGGCCTTAGCGGCTTCCATATCTGTCGTCATCAGCTCGTACCAGACGAAACGGCCATGAGAATTGACCATCTCTGTTTCTCCATTCGGGCCTGCAGAGAAGACGCAGCGCCCCTAACCAAGGCGTCTCGCTTATTTTTCCATTGAAGCGAGGTTCCCCAGTTTAAACAAGAACGTGCTCGAGAAAGAGCGAGGGGAAGAGGGTACCGCTGCTTCCCGGTTGCCTTGAGCCGGAAATGAATCAAACGCGAAATGCGTCAAACGCGAGTCCCGGCGGCCAGCGCGTTGCGGCCGCCATTATTGGCTGTAATGCCCATAACAATGATATAATAATAATAATAATAATAATGTGTCCGGCCGTGATACCGGAATGGCAAATCGGGGTGGCCCTGCCCGCCATAATAGGGCGATCCGGCAGTAGCGCGGTATCGAGCCTTGATCCCGCTAATGGCTGAGAGGGATTGATGCAATAGAAAGCCCCTGATCTGCTGAGGGACCAGACCAGGGGATGGGGGGAGGAAATCATCAGCCGTGCTGCACCGGACCATTAAATCCTTAGCTGACAATTGATTAAATATCATCAGATATCTTAAGAAATTCACAAAAAATATCGGTGATCTGGCGGGATTAGACCATTGCAACCGGTCAGTGTTTATGGGTTCCCTGCCGGAAAATTGGCGCTACCCCGCAGAAAGTCCCTGGCCAGCGCGGCGGCCCGTAAAGCAGACCGGAAGGGGCCCCGCCTCGGCTTCGCTGGTACAGACAGACCGAGGCGCGCTCCCCGCTGGCGGGCTAGAAACCGGAATCCGCCAAGGGGGTAGAAAAAGCGTTAACCCAAAGACGCAGCAAGACTCTGGCGCAAGCTGCAAACTTCGCCAAAAAGCCCCCCAATCTGCCTACCTCCGGCAGACCCAGGGACTGTCGCCGCTCAATCGGGACCGGCATTAAAGAGATAGGGGACAAATGCGCCCAGTGTCTGTGGGAACGCACACAAAAAGCCCCTGATCCGGCGGTGGAGAACGGATCAGGGGCTTGCGCAACGACCTAACTTACGCACTTGCTGAGCTGGCTGCCATTGGAGGGGGAAGGGGACAGCAGCCAACCATGCCTAATGGCATGTTGAACATCTATTCAGAATATTTTCGGCAATCATCACCTGTTTGAGCCAAATCGTCAGCATGCAGGAGCCCTGAACCTAGTCCTTCCCCTGTAAAAAGTCTGACCCCAGGATTCGCACCCGCATTGGCGGCAGCGAGGCTGAAAGTAGCAAGGTCAAGGCGGAAGGGAGCCCTCCCTCAACTCCATTGGGAGAGCATCGCTTCCATTTGCTTAGCCTCGGCGGGATCTAAAAATAGATCGAGAATCCCGCAGCTTCCCAAACGATTAAACCGCTGGCGATGCGATCAAGGCGCCGCTGCTCCCGTCGTGACCGTAGCTCCCGTAAAAGATGCGCCCAGTGCACGGCCGTGAACGGCGGCTTCTGTGATCGAGACACCTTGGACGTTTGCTTGGGTAGCAGTTGCCACCGCCAGGAATTGAGCAACCAAGGTCATAACTTTGGCCGTCTCATAGGAGTGAGCATTGGCCGCGAAGATGATGTCGTCATTCCGCATCTGCAGCCGGGTGGCGAGGAAATAACCGCCAGGATCGGAGAAGTCGATCCAGAACACGACTGGCACGAGAGGCCCGTTGAACCGCTTCATGTCGGCGCCGAGCAGCTGTGCAACCTCGCGGGGCTCCTGACGGTAGAGGAATACAGCGCCTGGATCGGCCTGCAGGTCGGCCAGACCGCCAGCCTTTGCCAGGGCTTCGGCGAGGTTCAGGCGCCAAGCGTCGAAGTTGAACTGGGTTGGAGCTCCAAACCCGCCAACCTGGATACCCGAAGCGCCAAAGGATATGAATTTCTGCTGCTCCTGATAGACATAAATCCGGTCGCCCGGCAAAATATAGATATTGTTGGCGGCATTCATCACGAGATTTTCGAAGGGCACGGTGGCCCGGCGGCCGCCGCGCTCGAGCATGACCCAGGTTTCATACCCAGGCCCGGAAATGCCGCCCGCGCGAGTGATGGCATCGAGGATCCGGTCTTGAGCGCCCGTCATTGGCACAGCGAAGCGAAGCGGCGAATTTACCGCGCCGACAACGCTGATCAGCGATGACCTCTGTTGTGACAGGGACACGATGACCTGCGGTTCGATCGCCCGGTTTTTAATTTTGTTGACGATGTCATTTTGAATTTGGACGTTGTCGCGGCCCGCAGCTTTGATCAATCCGGCATAGGGAACGGTGATATTCCCATTATTGTCGATGATCTGATCAGGAAGTGTTACGAAATTACCAGGCCGCACGCCTGCTTCGAGGGGAATAAACAGGCCCCCCGCTGCCGCTTCGAAAACCGTGATTGACACGACGTCGCCAATGCCAAACACGATTTTCGATGGGGGCCGCTGGTCGGTGAAGGCGCCGGCAAGGCCCTTTGGCTCATGGGCGGCGAGGATGTCGATGGTTTCGGGAGTAACCTTGACGAGCTGATAGGGAATGGTCGGGGATTGGCCCGACATTATGGCTTCGGATGCAGGGCCAGATCGTGGAAAGTCGGATAAAAAGGAACATCCTGCCGCTCCCAACGCTGCGAGCGCGGCCAAAGAGATCAATCCAATTCGCGCACCTGACATAAGCTTCCCCTGGGGAAATCGCCACTTTACTGCTAACCTAAAATGGCGTGCGAGGCTAGGAAAGCCGAGCAATTTCCTGAAGATGGAATGCGCTATTCCAGGGGGTGTTACAAATTTAACACGGGTCCCTGGCTCAACGAATCCATCGCGGATTCAATAGCTTGAGAGATGACGATGCAGAAAAATGCTTTTCCCGCAGTCATCCTTCGCTTACAAGGCAAATGGCGAGCGATTGCGGCTTATGGAACTTTGCCCTTGAGAACTCATTATCTGGCCAAGATTTAGCGAACTTTGGAATCAGGGAGACTCAGGGACATGACCGCACCGGGCCAGGATCGGGAATTCCCGATGCGCATAGCGCTTGTTGCGCCTTTGGCGGAAGCGGTGCCTCCGAAGCTCTATGGCGGAACCGAGCGCGTCGTCTCCTGGCTCACGGAAGAGCTGGTGCGGCAAGGGCATCGGGTTACCTTGTTCGCCAGCGCGGAGTCGCAGACGGCAGCAGAGCATGTGGTGTGTGCGCCGCAAAGCCTGAGGCTAGCCGGTATCCGCGATCATTTGGCAAGTACACTTGCCATGTTGCGCAAAGTAAGGCAGCGCGCTGATGATTTTGACATCATTCATTTTCACGTGGACCTTTTGCCGCAGGCCATGTTTCACGATCTTGCCCATAAATGCCTCGTGACCCTTCACGGCCGCCTCGACTGGCCTGATTACCTGCCGCTCTATGAGACTTATCCGGAGATGCCGCTTGTTTCGATCTCCCGCGCGCAGCGTCAGCCGATGCCAGCTTGTGCCAATTGGCTCGCGACGATCCCTCATGGGCTGCCGCCGGGCGTCTGCCCTTTCAATCCCGAAGGCGGCGGATATCTTGCATTTCTGGGGCGTATTTCACCTGAGAAACGCCCGGACCGTGCGATAGAAATTGCCAAGCGTGCTGGCATTCCCTTGAAAATCGCGGCGAAGGTGGACCCCGCCGATTGGACCTATTTTAAGACCGAGATCAAGGGGCTTCTGGACCATCCTCTCATCGAGTTCCTCGGGGAAATCGGCGACGCTCAAAAAAGCGCCTTTCTTGGCAATGCGCGGGCGCTGCTGTTTCCGATCGATTGGCCGGAGCCTTTCGGGATCGTCATGATCGAAGCCATGTCGGCGGGAACGCCGGTTATCGCTTGGCGGAATGGATCCGTGCCAGAAGTCATTACAGATGGAGTGAGCGGCTTCATTGTCGATTCCATCGATGCTGCAGTGGAGGCTGCACGAAAAGTGGTGTTCCTGAGCAGGCACAAGGTGCACGCCGAGTTTGGACAGCGCTTCACGGCCGAGAGGATGGCAACAGCTTATCTCGCAGCTTACCGCTCGCTTTTGGCGCGCGCTTCCGCGGCGGCAAAGCTCCAGGAACGGCCCATCGCGCTGCCTGTGGTGCCCGGGCCTCTGCTGGCCCCCGCATTAGAAGAAGTGGCGGGAGAAGAAATGCCGGGCGGGGCCGGCGCACAGGCCTTGAATCGGGCGGGTTAACGCCATCGCCGCGGCACCAAACCCATCGGCGCACAGCTCTTGGCGCGGGACCGAGCGCGGAAGATTGCTTTCTCTTCTCGTCTTAAATCTTGCCATCGCGTAGAATGAAAAGCGTCATGGACGTGAAGGCAGAGCTTCCCCAGCACTATATCGAGATCGAGGGGTCCCTCGTCCAACGGCGCCTGCGGAGCCTGAAAGACGGTGATGCTTTCGCGGTGTTCGACGAATATGGCGATATCGGTGTGATCGGCAGAGGGCCCGAAGGGCTCTATTTCAATGATACGCGCTTTCTGTCCTGGTTCGATTTCCGGTTTGAAGGCCAGCGGCCGCTGCTGTTAAGCTCTGTTATTCAGGATGACAATGCTGCCCTTTCTATTACTCTTGCCAACCCCGATGTTCATGCGGATGGCGTTATTTCACTGCCGCGCGACACGATTGCCATCGAACGCACGAAATTCCTGTGGCGTGCTGTCTGTTATGAGCGGATCGGGTTTCGCAATTATGCCGATAGCACGACGCATTTCCGCATCGAGATCGGGTTCGGCGCTGATTTTCATGATCTCTTCGAAGTTCGTGGAACCTCGCGCGAACGGCGCGGCACCTGCACAAGCGTGGTAGCCAATGACCGCGTTCAATATTACTACAAGGGCCTCGACGATTTAAAACGCAAGACGGAAATGGTCTTTTGGCCGCCGCCGCCGCGGCTTGAGGCGAACCGGGCGACGTTCAACTTCGCGCTTGCCCCCAATGCTCGCAAGTCGCTCTTCGTATGGGTTCTTTGCGAGGACAGGAACAAACCGGAATGCGATTCCTTCGGGCACGCCTTTCGTGCGCGCCGGCGGGCGATCCGGGAGAAGGCGACCGGTATCGCGACGATTGAAAGTTCAAACGAACTCTTCAACGAGGTCTGCCGGCGGGCGACCGCTGACCTTTATATGCTGATGACGCGGATCCGCTACGGGATTTACCCCTATGCGGGAATCCCATGGTACAGTACTGTGTTTGGCCGCGATGGGATCATCACGGCGATGCTGCTTCTGTGGCTTGATCCATCCGTCGCCAAGGGCGTTCTTGGCTTTCTTGCTGAGACGCAAGCTAAGACCTTTGATTCCGCCTCCGACGCACAGCCAGGCAAGATCCTGCATGAGGCCCGCAAGGGAGAAATGGCGCTTCTCGGTGAGGTACCATTCAAACTCTATTATGGCACAGTCGACGCGACACCTCTCTTTGTGATGCTGGCTGGCATGTATTTCGACCGGACCGGTGATATTACAACGATTGCCGCTATCTGGCCGAACATCAAGGCAGCTTTGGCATGGATCGATACATTTGGGGACCTCGATGGAGACGGGTTTGTCGAATACGAACGTCAAAACGAATCGGGCCTTATCAATCAGGGCTGGAAAGATTCTTACGATTCCATCTTTCACGCGGACGGTGAATTAGCGAGCGGCCCTATCGCCCTTTGCGAGGTGCAAGGCTATGTATATGCTGCCAAGATGCACGCCGCACGGTTAGCACCATTCATGGGCGAGCTTGATCTTGAGGCCAAGCTCCGCCGGGAGGCTGCCGGCCTGCAATTGAAATTCGAGGCGGCCTTTTGGTGTGAAGATCTTGGCACCTTCGCTCTGGCTCTTGACGGCAACAAGAAGCCATGCCGCGTCAGGACATCGAATGCGGGCCATGCGCTCTTTACCGGAATCGCTTCGCCAATTCGTGCGGCGCGCGTTGCCGAGACCCTGCTTAGCCCTGATTCGTTCAGCGGATGGGGAATCAGAACGGTCGCCAATGGTGAGGCACGGTTCAATCCCATTTCGTACCACAACGGCTCTATCTGGCCACACGACAATGCGATGATCGCGCTTGGCTTTGCCCGCTATGGCTTCGTATCGCAGGCCGCACGGGTTTTTTCTGCGATGTTTGAAGCTGCGGGCTATCAGGAGCTGCGCCGCCTTCCGGAACTTTTCTGCGGCTTTATCCGCAAACCGCACCGTGGTCCGGTTGCCTATCCTGTTGCTTGTGCGCCGCAAGCCTGGGCATCGGCCGCGCCTTTCGCTTTTCTTGGTGCCTGCCTTGGCATGGAACTGCAATATGAAACCAATTCCATGTCTTTTCGTGATCCTGTCATGCCTTCCTTTCTGGATTATGTGATTCTACGTCATTTGAGGCTTGGCAGTTCGCAGATTGACATCCGATTCGACCGGCACGGCAGCGACGTCACGCTCAATTTATTACTCCGGCGGGGAGATGCGAAAATTTTGCTGATCAAATAGGCAGGCCTTTGTTCCCCCCAGGAAGCCGCGCTTGGGCCTTGTTTGGCCAGGAATGGGATTGCCCCAGAATGCGGAAATGAGTGATTGCCGCAATTTCCTGATCTCCAGAATCTTTGATAGTCCAGATGGCGGACGGGCTTAAGCCTTGCTGAAAAGCGGAAGCCGCAATGTCCGTTTAAATCTTGCCGCTTGGCGTGCTAGAGTGTTGTTGAAATGAGCAGTGT
>Ga0070738_10007136_pt1 | contig 11341 bp, 8 predicted proteins | sample Coa_R2_2_FD_66446 | JGI IMG/M metagenome (GOLD analysis project Ga0070738, IMG submission 66446) | Surface soil microbial communities from Centralia Pennsylvania, which are recovering from an underground coalmine fire - Coalmine... | ecosystem: Environmental > Terrestrial > Soil > Unclassified ... | reverse complement strand
GTTGGCCAGGCCAACGTGGTGGTGGTGATCGTCCCGGTGGTCGTAAATGAAGACCACAAGGTGGACTTCACCAGCATCGACGCGGCAACACGCGCCATCGGCGATGGCCTGCGCCCGGATACCCTGGTCATTTATGAGACAACCCTCCCGGCAGGCACAACGGAACAGCGTTTCCGCACAATCCTCGAAGAACGCTCGGGATTACAAGCAGGCCGCGATTTTTCCCTGGCGTATAGTCCCGAACGCGTCTCATCCGGCACCATCTTTCGCGACCTGCGCACCTACCCCAAGATTGTCGGCGGTCTCGACGAGCGCAGCACCGCGCGGGCCGCAAACTTTTATCGCCAGGCTCTCCAGGCCGAGGTCATGACGATGGCCTCACCGGGCGAGGCCGAATTTGTCAAACTCATCGAGACGACCTATCGCGATGTCAATATCGCGCTGGCCAATGAGTTTGCCCGCTTTGCCGATACGCACGGCTTTGATGTGACAGCGGCCATAGCCGCCGCCAACACCCAGCCGTATTCCCATATCCACCAGCCCGGCGTAGGCGTTGGTGGGCATTGTATTCCTGTCTATCCTTATTTCTTATTGGCCGGGATCAACGAGCAGGACCAACGTCTGGCCACGCCTGAGTTCCCCCCGCTCACACTGCCCTTCTACTCCCGGCAGATCAACGATACCATGGCGCGCTACGCCGCCCAGCGCATCGAGGCCGTGCTTGGTCCGCTTAGCGGGCGCGCAGTGCTGCTTCTGGGTGTGGCGTACCGGGGAAATGTCCGCGAGACCGCCTTTACCAGCGCTCGCCTGTTGCGTGATGCTCTCACCACACATGGCGCGACGGTCTACGCAGATGATCCCCTGTTCACAACTGAAGAGCTGGTCGCCGCCGGGTACCAACCGTTTCGCCCGGAACAGGCCGACGAGATCGCGGCCATTCTCCTGCAAGCCGGCCATCGGGACTATCAGGAGATGGACTTTGCGCGTTTCACGAACTGCCGGGTTGTGCTGGATGGCCGCCGGGCCCTGCGTCGGGAGACGATCGAGGCCCTCGGCATGCACTATCTGGCGATTGGAGACGGGCGCGGGCCGCTTGTGGAGTGACGCGTTCACCGGGACACCACAATCTACAGAGAAAATTCGCGCGGCCTGATCTCCCTGGTCAAAATCGAGGAAGGGGTCACGGAGGGGTGGTGGGGGTTAATGAATAGAGATGTTTTTGAGAAAAGGGGCAGTTTGTTGTTATGGCTCATATTCTTTTTATTACACCGTACTATCCACCGGAAATATCGGCTCCATCTATCCGTATCAGCGAAATGGCGATGCAACTCGTCAGGCGCGGGCACCAGGTCACAGTGCTTACGACTTTTCCGAATTTCCCTTACGGGGTGGTGGCAAAGGAATATCGAGGACACCTGCTGCTGCGCGAGGAGCGCGAGGGGGTCAAGCTTGTGCGCGTCTGGAGTTACGCTACACCGAATAAGGGCTTTCTCCCGCGCGTGCTGGGCCAGCTCTCCTTTGGCTGCCTGGCGGCAGTGCTGGGCGGGAGGGCAGTGGGACGCCCGGATGTCATTCTGGTTGAATCGCCACCGCTCTTTGATGCCATCTCCGGGCGTCTGCTGGCCTGGTGGAAACGACGCCCCTTTATCTTCACGGTAGCTGACCTCTGGCCGGAAGTGGCGGTCCAGATGGGCGTGCTGCGCAATAAATTGCTGATCCGCTTGTCGGAATGGCTGGAGTGGAGTACCTACCGCCGGGCCGGCCTGGTCTGGGTCGTCACCGAGGGGCTGCGCCAGGTCTTGATCAAACGCGGCCTGCCGGAGGAGCGCGTCTTTCTCCTAACGAACGGCGTCGATACCAACCTTTTCCGTCCCTTGCCCCGCCAGGACGCTCGCGCCGCCCTCGGTTGGCAGGAGCCCTTTATCGTGCTCTACTCAGGCACACATGGACTGGCCCAGGGATTGCCCACCATCATTCACGCAGCGGAACTTCTCCAGGATCATCCCGATATTCAGATATACTTTGTGGGCGAAGGAGCGGTAAAAGCCGAATTGATCGCCCTGGCCCAAAGCAAGGGCTTGAAAAACGTCACCTTTCTGCCCTCTCAACCCCACGACCGCTTGCCGGAACTGCTGGCTGCGGCTGACGTCTGCCTGGTCCCTCTCCGCAAGGTGGCGCTGTTCCAATGGGACCTCCCGGTCAAAATGTTGGAGGCAATGGCCTGCGGACGACCGATCGTGCTCAGCGCGGACGGCGTGGCCCGCGAAATCGCCGATGAGCAGGCGGGCGCGGCAGTCTATGCCGAGCCGGAAAACGCCGAGGCCCTGGCCGCAGCTATCCTGCGCTTGCGCGAAAATCCCGCCCAGGCCGAAGAACTGGGGAAACGCGGGCGGGACTTTATTGTCGAACATTTTGACCGCGAAAAACTTGTTTCAGATCTCGAAAAGCATATTACTACGCTATTACATTCAAAGGGGCGGAAAGGCGTTAAAGAGTGATAACGTCTGGTGCGTACTTGAGTTCTCTCTTCCTGGTAATGAAAAGAAGCTCGCTGGCCAAGAACTCAAAGAGAAAGAAGAGTGTGCAAGATGGAATCTCAGATACCTGTAGCAGGTTTAGCAGAGCAATATAAAACGCAAGGGGAAGCACTATCAGGTCTCGACATATCTTCTCTCCCGCAAACTCCCGCGCCCGAGCGAGGCCAGAATATGCCCGCCGCCGGCGCTCAGGTCGCTGACGCAGGGTACGCGCAGCCCCTGCCGTCCTCTCTGGCGCGCAGGCGGTACAGGCCATCGGCGAGAATGTGGCGCTTGTTGCTTTTCAGCGGGGATAGCTTGCTCTTGCTCCCCTTCCTTATCTGGTTGACCAGGGCGGGTCTGGCGGGAACAGAGGTATCCTCTCACCTGGGGACGCGAGGGATGCACGTTCTTCAGGTCGTCCTGGTCTTCGCGGTATGGACCTTTGCCATTAATGCCCTGCGGGGACAGGAGCCGGAGCGGGCGGTGAGTCGGCTGAAAAGTGTGCTGTGCGTGCTGGGCGCGCTGGCCCTCACGGTTGTTTTTCTCCTGCTGCTCTTCTACCTGCAAACCGGCCTGCAAATTCTCGCTTACGCGGAGAAACTCGCAGGGTTATTGGTCCTGGTGGCCTTCCTGGTGTGCGGCTGGCGTATCTTGATGGCCGAGCTGATCAATATGCCGGCCTTTCGCCGCCAGGCGGTGATCGTTGGCATCAGCGCGGCCAGCAAAGAGCTGGTCACTGAGTACCTGAAGGCCCGACGGCGCAGCATCGACATTCTGGGGTTTATCAGTGAAAGCGCGTATACCAGTGAGCAGGCATCCTCGCTCGAACTGCCTCTTCTGGGCGGGGCCGAGATGCTCGAGCAGCTCATTCGGCAGGAGCTGGTTGACGTGATGATTATGGCGATCGGTCGCAAAGAGCATACCGAGCTCTTCCGCGTCGCTCTGGAAGGGGCCCAGCGGAATATCTCCCTGTTGCCGGTCGCAACGGTTTATGAGAACATCGGCGAGAAAATTCCGGTTGAATATATCGGCGACCACTGGTCGATGGCCTTGCCGGAGCAGACCTCCGTCTCCCCGCTCTACCTGTGCTGGCAACGCGCCCTCGATCTGACTTTTGGCCTGTGCGGCCTGCTCATCATGGGCCTCATCCTGCCGATTCTCGCGCCGCTCATCTACCTGGACTCGCCCGGCCCGATCTTTTTCCGCCAGGAACGCGCCGGCTATCGGGGGCGCAGATTTCATATCCTGAAATTTCGCTCGATGCGCGTTGTCAAAAGTAAAGCCGAGGACGAGGTATGGGCCAGTAAGGGGGATACGCGCATTACTCGCGTCGGTCATTTTTTGCGCGCCACGCACCTGGATGAGTTGCCGCAAATGCTCAACATTGTTCGCGGCGATATGAGCCTGATCGGTCCACGCCCGGAGCGACCCGATTATGTCGCCGGGTTGGCCCGCCAGAGCGATTTTTATACCTATCGTCTGAGCGTCAAACCCGGCCTGACCGGCTGGGCCCAGGTGAAATATGGCTATGGGACTTCGGAGCAGGACGAGTTGGTGAAACTCCAGTACGACCTGTTCTATATCAAACATCGCTCCTATCTATTGGATATTGTGATTCTGTTGAGAACGATCCTGGAAGTGGTGCTTTTGCATGGAATCTAAGCATTTGAGTAAAAACAGACGGGCCGCGCGCGAGACCTTTCTGCCCTTCGCACTCCCGCACATTACGCAGGCGGAGATTGATGAGGTGGTCGATACCCTGCGATCCGGTTGGCTTACCACCGGCCCGAAAACGAAACGCTTCGAGCGCGAGTTCGCCGCCCGCCTCGGCGTCCCCTACGCGGTGGCGGTCAATTCCGCGACCGCCGCGATGCATCTCGCCCTCGATGCAATTGGCCTGCAAGAGGGGGATGAGGTCATCGTGCCGGTCTATACCTTTACCGCAACCGCCGAGGTCGTGACCTATTTTCGCGCGCGCCCGGTCTTCGTCGATGTCGATCCAGTGACCTGCAATCTCGATCCCGCTCAACTGGAAGCCTGCATCACCGAGCGCACGCGCGCGATTATGGTCGTTCACATCGGCGGCCTGCCTGCCGAGATGGATCCGATTCTGGCCATTGCCCACGCCCACCACTTGCCGGTGATCGAGGACGCCGCCCACGCCTTCCCCGCTTCGTATCGGGGACGCATGATCGGGACGATCGGCGATCTCACTGCGTTCAGTTTCTATGCCACGAAAACCCTGGCCACCGGCGATGGCGGTATGCTCACGACCGCTCATCAGGAGTACGCCGACCGCGCTTCGCTCATGGCCCTGCACGGCATGAGCCGCGATGCCTGGAAACGCTATGATGTCGGCGGTTCGTGGTACTATGAGGTGCTCCAGGCCGGCTTCAAGTATAATATGACCGATATCGCTGCCTCTCTTGGTCTGCAACAGTTGGCTCGCTGCGAAAGCCTCCTGGCCCGCCGCCGGGAGATCGCGAACCGCTATACCGCCGCGTTCTCGCTCTTACCCGAACTTGAGACTCCGCCCTCTCCGCCCTATATCGAGCATTCCTGGCACCTGTATATGCTGCGCTTGCGCCTGGAACAGCTTACTCTCACCAGAGATGCCTTTATCCAAGAACTGGCAAAAGCAAATATCGGCAGCAGTGTTCATTTTATTCCTTTGCATCTCCATCCCTTCTACCGCGATACGTATCACTTGCAGCCTATGGATTTTCCCGCTGCCCTGCATACCTATCAGCGAGTTGTGTCATTGCCTATCTATCCCGGTATGACCGACGAGGATGTCGAGGACGTGATCGCGGCGGTAGAACATATTGTTACGACATATAAAAGGTAAGCAAGGAAATGATTCCCGGAGGACATACCAGATATGACTACTGCAGACCCGGCTTTAAGGAAATCGTTCTTGAATCAACCTGTCGTGCTTTACCTGCACCGGCATGCCCCTGCCCCCGCGACTCTGCGGACAATCGGTATCCTGGTCGGGTTGCTTCTGCTCCTGCTTGCTCTGTTCTCCAGAACTACGTCTTTTCTGGTGGGAGCGCTTATCCTGATCGGGAGCTGCCTGGTCCTGTCCTTGCCGTTCATCTGGCGCAAACGCCTTACCCCTATGGTAGCTCCTGGCGGGAACGGGGATGCACGACCCCTGGAAATCACCGATCTGCTCGAACGTCCGGTCGTCCCTCTTCATATGGATGAAGTGTATCCTTCCTTGCAGGGACGGGTGGTGCTTGTGACTGGCGCGGCTGGCTCGATCGGCTCGGAACTCTGCCGCCAATTGCTGGGGAGCGAGCTGGCGGAGCTGATCGCTGTCGATATCAACGAAACAGGTCTGTTTGATCTGGTGGAGGACCTGCGCGCGCAGGCCCATCCCCATAGCGAGCGGTTGCACCCGTTTATCGGCGATATCTCCGACCTGCGCCGGCTCAGTCGCTTGCTGGCCGAGAAGCGACCCTATATCATTTTTCACGTTGCGGCGTACAAGCATGTTCCTCTGCTTGAGCAGCATGCCGACCTGGCCGTTCGTACCAATGCCCTCGCGACCCACGATCTCTGCCGCCTGGCGCAAGAATACCAGGTCGCGCAGTTTGTCTACGTTTCTACCGACAAGGCCGCCTGCCCGGTCAGCGTCATGGGAGCGACCAAGCGGCTGGCGGAGATCATTGTGCAGGGCATCGCGAGCTCGGCCCCCGGTCCTACGCGTTTCTGCGTGGTGCGCTTCGGCAATGTGATCGGCAGTCGCGGCAGCGTCGTCCCGGTCTTTACCCGGCAGATCGCCCAGGGCGGCCCGATCACCGTGACCGATCCGCGCGCTACCCGCTATTTTATGACCATCCCTGAAGCCTGCGGTCTGCTGATGTTTACGAATGCCCTGGCCGTTCAGGGCGGCCTCTATCTTCTGAATATGGGCGAACCGGTGCGGATCATGGATCTTGCTCACAGGATGGCACGCCTGCACGGCCTGCGCCTGGGCAAGGATATCCCTCTCGTCTTTACGGGCCTGCGTCCCGGCGAACGCTTGCACGAAACGCTGATAGCGCCCAACGAGGAGCTCCTTCCCACCTCACATAGCGAGATCTTCCGGGTCGTCTGCCGCGAGGGTTTGCCCACGATGGCCACCCTTATGGAGTGGCTGGAGACCCTGGAACACGATGTGCGCGAGGGGGATATCCCGCAGCTCCGTCAGCATCTTTTCTCTTATGTCCATACAGATACACAGATCGAAGAAACACATGTCGATGTCTACAGGTAATCAGGAAGGATCGGCTCATGTCTCAATTCTCTTTAGAAGAGTACCACAGGCTTCTCTCTACCTTTAAAGAGGCTGGCTATACCTTTCGGCATTATGACGAAATCAGCGATCATCTGGCTCAGGAGGAGCCTTTCGTGGTGCTCAGGCACGATATCGATCTGAGCCTGCAAGCCGCCCTGGAAATCGCGCGTCTGGAACATGAGCATGGAGTAGAGGCGACGTATTTTGTGCTGCTCCGCTCGCCGTTCTATAATCTCCTGAGCCGCGCAAACGCCGAGGCGATGTGGCAGATTCATTCCTACGGCCATCGGCTCGCCACCCACCTGGACCCTGCGGCGTATAACCACGATTGCCGCCAGGCTTTTATGGAAATCGAGATTCTGGCCAGGTTCTATCCTTTTATCGATACACGGATCGCCAGTTTTCATAGCTCCTATGATCTGGACCATATGCCGATCGAGTCGTTTCCAGAGATCGATCGGGTGTACGGTCCCTGCGTGAGAGGCGACGTCGCCTATATCAGCGACTCGACAGGCAGATGGCGCTATGGGCATCCCTTTGACTCGCCCGCTTTTCATGCTCGTCAGCCAATCCAGCTCTTAACGCACCCGATCTGGTGGGTTCAGGAGGGAGAGAACGCGGCCAGAAAGCTTGAGAATTGGCTCCAGGTCAACTATCAACAGTCCAGAGAGACGTTACGCGCGTTTTTACCCAAGTTGTTTAAACTCGACCAGGAATAAGAGGTATTCGCGTCCAGCAGCCGGCCCCTCTTTATGGGTCGCACAGCCCGGCGGTTCTCACTTTAGCGAGTAGCGCGAACTCTGGACCGGCGGATCTGCCGGTTGACGATCGAGCGGAGCCGCCGATAAGCCCGCTGGAGGGCCGTCTTCTGGTGAGCAGAAACATCGGTCAGCAGGACGGCGAACTCCGCAAGCGTCAGATCAGGATCGACACGCAAACGCGGCAGGTCGAAAAGATCGTCCTCCCGCCCGCTTAAGGTCGCGGTGACAGAACAGGCAGAGCGAAAGCCGGCCTCCTGAACCATACGCCGAATGGCCGGCGTCGAATAGCCGTAGGGGTAGGCAAAACTGCTCACCTCCCGGCCCAGGTGATCCTCCAATAATGCTTTACTGCGCGTAATCTCCTCGTAAACCGCTGTGGGCGCGAGCGTATCAAGCTGCGGGTGCGAGTGGCTATGCGCGCCGCATTCTATCCCGCTCGCGTTGACCTCTCTCAATTGCTCCCAGGTAAGCATAGGAGTTGCGGCCTCTCCCTCCTGAACCAGCCAGCCGCTCGTTCCTCCCACATACGCGGTAGGCACATAGAGGGTCGCGCACAAGCCGTACTGCTGAAGGATCGGCAGGGCTGTCGTAAAAAAGTCTGCAAAAGCATCATCAAACGTAATCACTACAGGCCGAGAGGGGAGAGGAGTCGTTTTGCACGTTCTCATGCGAACCAGTTGAGCCACTGTCAGCGGCGTGTAGGAGTGCTCGCGCAAATACGCCATCTGCTCGGCAAACGCTGCCGGGGGGACAGTCCAGGGCCTGATCCTGGCGTTGGTCGAATGTGCAATGCTGTGGTACATCAGAATGGGTACATAATCCCCTTGAGAGCCGGCTTGCATACTTTCTCCTTCCTGCTTTCCTTCTACTCTCTAACATAGATAGTGTTTAGAGGTTTCTGCTCATTCAGAACTTACGTTAACTCTACGGCGTTGGGAGAAACCTGCGTCATCTTCGACGCTTCACCGTTAAGAAGGCGAGCCCGTTGGGACCAGTGCGCGGTGAGTTCGCCCGGCGTCGCAAACCAGGCTTCACCCGACGAGGCGATCTCCTGCAACTCGGCCACCAGAAACCTGCGCCACCCCTCATAGTAAAACGCATCAACCCATGTCTCGGTATGCCAGTTGAGATTGAGCACGCCTCCATATTCTCTAATCTGTTTTACAATAGAAGTAAAAAGGCTATGAGCATCAGTTCGCACGGGATATTCAAAAAAGTGCCCATCCATGACGGCGGTCGGAATCTCCAGAAGCTGGAAAGCCTGGGCCTGAAGCGTATCAAAGGGATAATAGGGAAGCGAGGTGCCGCTGCGGAAACCGACCGAGTTGCGCCAGGCCATAGAGCTATCGTAGTGAAAGCCGGTGTTGACCAGACGACGGAACGACTCCTCCGGGTCGCGCCAGTTGATATGCCAGTAATGGCAGCGGTTGCCCGTGACCGGCGCGCCGAGAAAATCCTCGAGGTCGCGTTTCTCGCGGCGGAGAAAGTCCTCGTTACTCAAGGCATGCATTGAAGCGTGCAGACCTATTTCCCATCCCTGCTCGGCAAGCTCATGAATAATATGCCAGCGACGCTGTTTTTTATCCAGGCGATACGACGGATTATGAACATTGCCTGGAACCCCCTTGCTGCGCACATACACATAAAAGGCCGAGCGGGCGGGCAGCGTGCGTTCAAACTCGGCCCAGGGGGCAAAATTGAAATAGGGATCGCTCCCGCCCGTCGCCAGGCGGCGGCATCCCTCCCAAAACGCTCGCCGTTCCGGGCGATTCCTCTGCACAAACCCTTTGACGCCGGCGATCGCCAGGGCTCTGGGCTGTAAAAGGCACAGCCCGTCGGTGTCATGGGTAAGCAAAACGGCGTAACGTTTGCCCTCAGGCCACAAGGGAAGCAGGTCCTCCTCTTGCAACAGACCACGCTCCACCAGTCTGCGTTTGAAAAGGTGCAGCACCTCATCAACCATCGGACGTTCGCGAAACTCCAGCCTGGGCAACACCAGGTCCAGAGCAAGATTGCCTCGCTCATCCCGCTGATGCGAGGGAACCAGCAGCTCGTCATAGATATTCAAGAGGCGAAACATGAGCCCCAAATAATCGATGAGATCCTCTGTCTCCCGCATCTCCTCAGGGACCCAGTAGCCCCGACGGTTCAGACAGTGCGCGGCGGCCTTCTCGTAGTACGCGGGCCAGACCGGAACGCGCAGCTGGCCCTCCTCAACCTCCGCGTTTGTGTATACCACCGCTGCCTGCTGGCGTTCGGTCGTGCGCTTGAACACACAGCCTGCGGCCAGTGAACAATACTGGAAGATCCAATCCAACGCTGGATTTTCTACATCAGTGGCATAGAGTATGGTTTGCATCATCCACCTTTCTGGGAAGGAAAGCGAAGAACGAGTTCGTCGCTTTCCTTCCCGTAACGTGACTACGCTTCAGAGCGAGGCAGCCGCTCAGCAAGACCGTTCTCGCGCGCAATGCGCCGATAGAGTTTCAGCAGCAACTGGCTATCCTGTTCCCAGCAGCACTCTTTGGCCGCCTTGAGCGCGTTCCGGTGCATGCGCTCCAGCGCCTCGCGATCGGCAAGCATCTCGTCGATGGCTGCGGCCACGTCAGCCGGGGCCAGCGACGAGATCACCCGTCCGGCGTCATAGGTCTCGAGCACATCGGCGATAGCGTCGAGCTGAGCGGAAAGCACCGGCAGACCGGCCATCAGGTACTCAAACAGCTTGTTCGGCTGGGTCAACTGGATACTGAGCGAGTATTGCGGCGAAAAAAGGGTCAGGCCAATATCGGCTGAAGAGGTCCAATTCAGCAGCTCGTCATACGGAACCGGCGGAATGATCTTGACACGCTCACCGACCCCCTCACTGGCAATCAACGCCTCGAGCTCATCACCGGTCGTGCCCATCTTCTGGCCCATCATGACAAAGATAATGTTGTCCCCCCAAAAGCGCGCCGCCCGAATGACAATATCAAGACTGCGATTGCGCTGAATGGCTCCCTGGTAGAGCACAATGCGCGTCTCCTGGCTCAGCCCCAGGTGCTGCCTGAGCAGATCGGTTTTCTGAACTTCGCGATAGGACGGCACATTGCGCAACGGAACGACCTCGGCCAGATGATAACGCCGGGCCAGCTCCTGGGCATACCTGGGCGAGGCCGCGATCACCCCCTGACAACGCGGCAGCAGCAGGGCGAGCAGACGCATAAAGAAAGCACCCAGCACCCGCCAGAAGGCAACATCGGTCTCAGGACGCGGCAGATGAAGCTCGTATGCCTCAAAGATCAATGGCTTGCGGCGCAATTTTGCCACCAGGTAGGTGGCCGGGAGCGACGTCAACTCGTGCGCATGGTAAATATCCGCCCGGCTGCGCATAAGACGAGGGATACTGGTAAAAAACGTTTTTACTGCAATAAGAAAAAAGAAAGGAGGGAACCGTCTGGCTGTAAACCAGCGCGGAATGAGCATATGTTGCAGACGCACACCATCGATCATCTCCTCGGCGGGCAAGGTGGGGTCGGGTTCCACATCGATCAACGAGACGGCAAAACCGGCCTCGCTCAAAGCGGATCCCACACGCATGGCCCGGACTTCATTTTTTCCCCGCATAAGAATATGCATACATACGTTCACCGGCTTTTCCGCAGGCGCGGGCGGCTGGTTGCTCTCGGCTTTTGTCTCAGATAACGTCTTCATTGTTTCTGCACTTCCTCCTGACATTTTTCGGTAGCACTGTCCATCTATCCTTTGATAGGTTCTCCAGTAGAATGTTTCTTTTTGCG
>Ga0070738_10007133_pt1 | contig 11343 bp, 9 predicted proteins | sample Coa_R2_2_FD_66446 | JGI IMG/M metagenome (GOLD analysis project Ga0070738, IMG submission 66446) | Surface soil microbial communities from Centralia Pennsylvania, which are recovering from an underground coalmine fire - Coalmine... | ecosystem: Environmental > Terrestrial > Soil > Unclassified ... | reverse complement strand
CCGCGGTGCTTGCCGAGGTTCTCGCGGATGCGGTCGTAGACGACGACCGTGTCGTTCATCGAGTAGCCGACGACGGTCAGCACGGCGGCGATCGTCGAGAGCGTGACCTCCTTGCGGAAGAGGATGAACACGCCGATGACGACCATCGCGTCGTGGATGCACGCCACGATGACGCCGGGCGCGAACCGCAGGTCGAAGCGGAACGCGAGGTAGAGCATGATGAACACGATGGCGATCGCCACAGCGTTGCGCGCGCTGTCGCGCAGCTGCTTGCCGGCCTTCGGTCCGACCCATTCGACCCGCAGGGCTCGCTCGGGGACGACGTCGGCGCCGAGCTTCTGGCGCAGGCGCTCGATGAGCTGGTCGCCCTTGCTGAGGAGCTGGATCTCGACGCGGTGGTCGCGGGGGTTTAGGACCTGCGGGTTGGTGCCGCTCTCGCGAAGCACGACGCCGGGCACGCTCTTGACCTGGTCGCGGACGACCTGCAGGTCCGGGTCGACGTCGTAGCGCGTGCTGATCTTGTCGCCTCCGGCGCTGAACTTGACCTCGGTGGCGCGCGCGTTCTCCGGGCACTTCAGCGGATCGTCGAGCGCGGCGCCGGGATCGTCGACCAGACAGAGCGCCCGCCGCAGCGCCTCCTTCTCCTCGTCGGTGATCGCGCTCACGTCCTGCACGCGGATGAGAAAGTGGTACGGGTTGTTCGGGTCGACGACCTGCACGACGTCGGGCGTCTGGAAGCCCACCGCCTCGATGCCGTGCCGCACGGCCGCCGCGTCGATCGGCTTCGAGAACGCGATCTCGACCTCCGTCCCGCCGCGGAAGTCGGTGCCGTAGTTCGGGCCCGGATAGAAGCAGAGCACCACCGAGGCGATCACCAGCAAGAAGCTCAGCGGGATCCAGAACCAGCGCTGGCCCATGAAGTCGAAGACGCGGCCCGGCTTGAAGAATTCCATGGCGTATCAGAACTCCGCTCCGACGCTGAGCCGCTTGACCTTCGCGCCGCGGACCCACCAGTCGAACACGAGGCGCGTGCAGAACACTCCCGTGAAGAGGCTGCACAGGATGCCGACGACGAGCGTGACGGCGAAGCCCTTGACCGGGCCGCTCCCGTACTGAGCCAGGATGAGCCCGGAGATGAACACCGTCATGTGACCGTCGATGATCGACGGCCACGCGCGCGAGTAACCCGCGTCGACCGCGGCGCGGACGCTCTTGCCCGCGCGGAGCTCCTCGCGGATGCGTTCGTTGATGAGCACGTTCGCGTCGACGCTCATGCCGATCGTGAGCGCGAGCCCGGCGATGCCCGGGAGCGTCATCGTCGCGCTGAAGCTCGCGAGCACCGCGAGCTGCAGGAGCATGTTGAAGAGCACGGCCACGTCCGCCACGATCCCCGACTTGCGGTAGTAGACGAACATGAAGAGCAGGACGGCGGCCGTTCCGAAGAACGCGCCCTTGAGCGCCTCGCGGATCGAGTCCCTGCCCAGCGACGGGCCGATGAGCGACTCGTTGCTCGGCGTGATCGGCGCCGGCAGCGCGCCCGATCGCAGCACGAGCTCGAGCTGCTTGGCGTCGTGCAGCTGCCGCTCCGGATCGCCGGCGCCCATCGTGATCGTCGCCTTGCCGCCGCCGATCTTCTGCTTGATGACGGGGGCGGAGTCGACGATGTCGTCGAGGATGATGGCGAAGCGCCGGTTGACGTTCGCGCCGGTGACCTCCTCGAACCGATCGGCGCCGGCGGGCGAGAACGAGAGCAGGACGTAATACTGCCCGAAGTTCTGCTGGTCCTGCCCGATGCTCGCGTCGGTGATGTAGTCGCCCGTGAGCTCGGCGCGCCCATAGAGGTAGAGGGTTCGCCAGCCCACCTGCTTGAACTGCAGCGGCTCGGTGCCCTCGACCGGCTCGGTCACGGCCTCGAACCCGATGACGTGATCGTCGGGCACGCTCAGCGTCTTCGCCCACGCCTTGAAGCGCCCGAGGCACTCGGGGAGCGTCTCGCTCGGGTACTTCGGCGGCTGGCACGACATCCGCGCGTAGTAGCCCTTGATCGCCTTCTTGCGCCCGTTCGCGTCGAGCCCGTCCGGAGCGGTCTCCGTGTACTGGGCGATGCCTTCGCCCTCGGGCAGGTCGCTGTCCTTGAGCGCCGGCGGCCCGAACGCCTTGTCGCTCCCGCCGTCGTCGACCATCTTGAACTCGAGGCGGGCCGTGCGCCGGATGATGTCCTTGATCTCGCGGAAGCTCTGCTCGTCGGTGCCCGGCACCTCGACGATGATGTCCTCGTCGCGCGTGCTGACGGCCGCCTCTCGGAGCCCGAGCTCGTCGACGCGGCGCGAGACGGTGTCCTTGGCCTGCGCCACCGCGCGCTCGCGGATCTGCGACTCGATGTCCGCGCGGATCTTGAACGTGATCTCGTCGTCCGCCGGGCCCTGCGTCTCGGCGAGCTCGCCGAGGAACTTCTTCGCGAAGCGATCGTCGACCTTCGACTTGTCGGTCTTGTCCTTGAACTTCAGCCGGATGAGCGCCGTCTCCGGCTGGGACACCCGCACCTTGTCCTCGAGCTTCGAGAGCTCGTCGCGCGTCACCCGGCCTTCCCCCGAGTGCAGGCCGAAGCTCGTCGCGAGCTCCTGCCGCATCTCGTCGGCGAAATGGTCGCGCTTGTCGCGGATCGCCTCGTCGACCTCGACTGTGTACACGAGGCGCATGCCGCCTCGCAGATCGAGGCCGGGCGCGATGGCGAACCCGATCCGGTCGCGCACGTACGTCGGCAGCGGGATCTTGCCGCCCGTCATGTTGTGCAGCGTGGGCCACAGCGCCACGAGCGCCCCGAGCAGCACGGCGGCGACGAAGCCGAGCTTGAGCCGCCACGCGCCGTCCATCGCGGGCACGAGCCCGAACGCGGCCCATACGAACGCGAGGCCCGAGGTCACGAGGCCCCAGAAATTGTCGAAATGGAAGAAGAGCGCGGCGGCGCCGGCCGCGATCGACATGACGATCAGCGCGTTGCGGGTGTGGCCGCTCGGCACGCCCCACGAGAACAGCCCGACCGCTCCCGCCGCGGCGCCGATGAGCGCGAGGGGGTGCCCGTGCAGCAGAGCCGCGGCCGCGACGCAGGCCGTCGTGACGATGCCGCTGAGGAGCGTGAGGACGTTCTTGCGCTGCATGTCGTTATCGGCGCCCGTCGCTCACTTCTTGTCCGGACCCGTCTTGGCCTCTTTCAACTCCTTCGAGGCCGTCGGCGCCGCCGACTTCTGGGCGGCTTCGACCCACGGCGAGACGGTGTTGGCCACGATCTGGACGGTCACCCCGGGGGCGATCTTGACCTTGGCGAGCCGATCGTCGAGCTCCACGAGCTCGCCCACGAGCCCGGCGTTCGTCATCACGCGATCGCCCTTCTTCAGGGCGGCCCGCGCCTGCTGCTCCTTCTTCTGCCGGCGCGACATCAGCAGGAAGAACGGGACGATGAAGACGAGCATCATCAAGATCGGCATGAAGCCGGCGAGGGGCGAAGCGGGCGCGCTGCCGCCGCCGGCCGGAGGGCTCGAGTCCTGCGCGACGCCGGGGGTGGCCGCCTTGGGCTGGACGTTCTGGGCGAGGAGGAGATCGTTCGACAGGAGGGGGGCGGACAAGGCTTCGGCTCCAAAAAAACGCGCCCGGAGCGCCCGGACGCGGCCGGCGTCGGGATAGCCGTTGGCACGTGCGCCGTCAACCAGCGCCGGCGGACCGCATCAGGTGACCGGGACGCTGGCTTGGCCCTTGCCTCGACGAGCGACATGGGCGTCGGTCGCCCGGAGAGGGAGAGTCATGCACATCATCGCCTTCCTGCTATTCGGCTTGATCGTGGGCGCGCTCGCGCGCCTCATCGTTCCTGGGCGCGAGCCGGGCGGCTGGGTCGTATCGCTGCTGCTCGGAATCGGGGGGGCGTTCCTGGGAGGGTTCATCGGCCGAGTCTTCGGCCTGTATCGAGAAGGTCAGCCGGCGGGCTTCATCATGTCGCTCATCGGCGCCATCATCCTCGTGGCCATCTATCACGCCACCGTCGTCCGGCGCGCGCGCGTCGTCTAGTCCGCTAGTCCGCAGCCCGAGCGCCAGCGAGGGTACGGACTGACATGACCGAGTCCGCAGCCCGAGCGCCAGCGAGGGTACGGACTGACATGACCGAGTCCGCAGCCCGAGCGCCAGCGAGGGTAGGCCGCAGAACGGCCGCGGAGGGTCTACTCCGAGGAGTCCTTCGCGCAGCGGAAGCCGACGTTGGGGCCGGCTTCCAGCGCGGAGCCCCAGTTGCGCGACGTCGTTCGACTGGCCGACGGCGGCGACAGCCAGCCGCCGCCGCGAAGGACGTGCGCGGCCCCCGCGCGCGGGGCGGGCCCCGGGCCGAGCGACTCGACGTACCAGTCGGCCGTCCACTCCTCGACGTTGCCGCTCATGTCCTGCACGCCGAACGTGCTCGCTCCGCCCGGGTGCGACCCCACGCGACCGGGGCGCGGCGCACAGCTCCGGGCCGACTGCTCGCTGATGAGCGTGATCGCGAAGGCGCACGTCGGCTGCATGCCCCACGGAAACGGCGTCGCGTAGTTGCCCCGCGCCGCGTATTCCCACTCCCGCTCCGTCGGCAGGCGCTTGCCGGCGTACCGGCAGTACGCGTCGGCGTCGCGCCAGTGAACGCAGGAAACCGGTAGCTCCGGATCGCCTGCGTCGAACGTGCAGGCGGAGCTGGCGCGCGCCGGGCGGGCGCACGCCGCGGCGTCGACGCACGCGCGGTAGGCGCCGACGCTCACCTCGGTTCGATCGATCCAGAACGGCGGCAGCGTGACCGTGCGCGGGGGCCGCTCGTTGACGGGCGCGTGCGGGTTGGCCGATCCCATGGTGAAGCGACCGCCCGGCAGGCGCAGCATTCCGTCCTGCAGGATGACCTGCTGGCGCAACGGCGCAGGCGCGTGGCCGGGCGCGTTGTCGTCGTAGGGGTTGTCGCCCGATGCGGGCGAGTGTCCTTCATCGGGCTCGTCGTCGTCGTGTGCGATGGGCGACGACGCCGCCGCGGAGGGGCTCGCCTGGCCCGGGGAGCCCGGCGCGCCGACTGCGGCCGCACGACGTCCCAGCACGAGGCCGGTCGCCGCCGCCACCCCGATGATCACCGCCATCGAATATCGTTGTGACATGATGCGCCCTCGTACCGACCTACCAAGACGCCGTAGCCATTGTGCCAGGCCTTGCGACGGGTCGCCAGCTTTTGAAGCGCTCGGCGCGCTCGGTCCGCTCGACTCACCTCGCCCTACGTCGCTTGGCCCCGCGTCGCTTGAGAGCGCGTGGCTTGGCCGCGCGCCGCGGGGGCCTTGCCCGACGCGGCGTCAGCCGAGCGGCGCGTCGCGGCAGCGGGCGGCAGTGAGCGGCAGGTGAGCGGCTCGCCGGCGTCAGCGGCGCGGCCGGCCGTCACGTGACCCGACGGGCCACACGCTCACCAAATGTGACTGGTGCTCGCCGGCCGGAGCATCTCGCCGCCGGATCGTCGCTGGGGGCGCCTCACGCGTCGCCCCTAATCCTTGCTCGACAACTGACGTAACTTCAAAATGAGGAGTAAACACGTTGGACGCTGACATCGCATTCGGCAGCCCGGGCGCCCGATCATGAACGGCCACGTGAACGCGGCGGCCATTCGCCTCGATTTCCGGCCGCATATTGATCTTGTGACGAGCGCTCGGAAGTTCGTCTCGGACTTTTACGAGCACGTGCTCGGCGATGCGGACACCGTGTCGCGCGTGGCCCTCGCCACGCACGAGCTCCTCGAGAACGTCATCAAGTACTCGTCGGACGGGCGCAGTCATCTCGAAATCGAGCTCATGGAGACGTCGCTCGGAGACGTCCTTCGCATCCGCGCGCGCAATCGAACGACGGTGCAGCGGGCCGGCGAGCTCAAGGCGCTCGTCAGCGAGCTCGAGGCGAGCACCGATCCGTTCGCGCTGTACTTGAAGATGATGCGCCGCAGCGGCCTCCAGCAGGAGGGCTCGGGGCTCGGGCTGATCCGGATTCGCGCCGAGACCGACATGGATGTCCGATGCGACGTGGACGGCGACGTGGTCACGATCATCGTGGAGGGGCAGGTGGCACCGCCCAGGTCCACGCAGCCTACGGTGTGAGTCATGATGGAACTGGCGAACTTCTCAGTCATGGAGCCGGGGTTCTCGTTCGAGCCGAGCCACGACGGCGAGATGCTGCTCGTGCGCTTCACGGGCAACGCGGACATGAACGCGATGAAGATCCTCTCGTCGTGCCTGAAACGCTTGCACGACGAGGCGGTGCGCTTGCAGGTGCGCGAGGTCATGTGCGACTTCACGGGCCTCTTCTTCATGAACTCGTCGTGCTTCAAATCGTTCGTCGCCTGGATCACCACGGTCGAGGCGCTCGAACCGAGGGCCCGGTACAGGATCCGCATGCGGAGCAACATGCAGCTCCACTGGCAAAAGCGGAGCCTCGAGGCGCTCCGGTGCCTCGCTGAAAAGATCGTCACGATCGAATAGGCATCCATCCGCACCCTCCTCGAGGGGGATCCGAGGACGTAGTGGAACACGGAGAACTTCGCCGCGCCGATACGCGACGCCGCGTCACGATCGCCGTACTGGCCGATCACGTGACCAACGGATACCAGAACACGATCCTCTTCGGCGCGAGCGACGAGCTCCGCGAGGCGGGCGTCACCGCCGTCCTCTACGCCGGCGGCGTCATCGACTCGCCCGATCCGATGATCGCGCAGCGCAACGCCGTCTACGACCTGGTGCACCCGGACCGCGTCGACGGCATCATCATGCTCTCGCCGCTCGGAAACCAGGTCGGACAGGCCGGGCTGGCGACGTTCTGCAAGCGCTTCGCGGGCCTGCCGCTCTGCACGCTGTCGGTCGAGGTCTCGGGCGCCTCCAGCGTCCTCGTCGACAACGACGCGGGCATGAGGCAGGTGCTCGAGCACGTCGTCACGTCTCACCGGCGCCGGCGCATCGCGTTCATCCGCGGCCCGGCGAACAACGTGGAGGCGGAGCGGCGCTTCCGCGCGTATCGCGACGTGCTCGAGCGACACCGGATCGCCTTCGACGCCGACCTCGTGACCATCGGCGACTTCAACGCGCCCTCCGGCGCCCAGGCCGTCGCGGTCCTGTGCGACGAGAGGCGCGTGCAGTTCGACGCGCTCGTCGGGGCCAACGACTACATGGCGCTCGGAGCGATGCAGGCGCTGCAGGCGCGCGGAATGGACGTGCCGGGCGCGATCGCCATCGCCGGGTTCGACGACATCGAGGAGGCGCGCTTCGCCACTCCGCCGCTCACGACGGTCCGCCAGCCGCTCTACGACTCGGGCCGGCTCGCCGCGCGCGTGCTCCTAGCCCGGCTGCACGATCCGAACGAGCCGGCGCGGCGCACGGTGCTCGAGACGCAGCTCGTGCTGCGCGAGTCGTGCGGCTGCATCGCCGACGAGGCGCTCTCGCAGCCGCCCGCCGAGTTCTCGAGGGTGAGCTCGCTCGCGGCGTTCCTCGCCGACCGCCGCGAGCAGGTGATCGACGCGCTGACGGACGCGGTGCCTGCGGAGCACGCGCGCATCCCGTGCGACTGGCCGGCGCCCCTCTTCGAGGCGTTCGTGGCCGACGTGCGCGACGGCGCCGGCAAGCGCTTCCTGCCGCTGCTGACGACGACGCTGCGCCGCGCGGCCGAGGCCGGCGGCAGTCTGCGCGCGTGGAACGCGGTCGTCGGGGCCCTGCACGCCGCAGCCGCCGCGGCCTCCGGAGACGACCGGGGCGCGGCTCGGGCGGGGGACCTGCTGCACGGCGCGCGGGTCCTCGTCGGCGACATGCGCGAGCGCGTGCAGGCGCAGCACGGTCTCCGGCGCGAGCGCTCCATCCGGGCCCTGCACGAGACGAGCGAGGCGCTCATGACGACGTTCGACGTCGACGCGCTGGTGGCGACGATGTCGGCGCAGCTGCCGCGGCTCGACATACCGGCGTGCGTTCTGTCGCTTTACGAGCGCGCGGACCTCGCGGCCAAGGGCGCCGCGCGCCCGCTGCTGGTCTACGACGACGGAGCGCGCGCCGAGCCGCCCGCCGAGCCGATCGCGGCGAACGCGCTTGCGCCGGGCGAATGGATCGACGCGCGGGCCCGCACGCTCATCGTCGAGCCGCTGGCCTTCCGCGGCGAGCAGCTCGGGTTCGGCGTGTTCGAGATGGGGCCGCTCGAGGGCGCGATCTACGAGGGGCTGCGCGAGATCCTCAGCGCGGCGCTCAAGGGCGCGCGCCTGGTCGTGCAGGTCGTCGAGGAGGAGAAGCGCCGCCACCACGCCGAGCGCCAGCGCCTCGAAGAGGAGATGGCGATCGCCGCGCGAATCCAGACGTCGATCGTCCCCAAGTCGATCCGCGTGCCCGGCCTCGAGATCGCGGCGACGATGATCCCGGCGACCGAGGTCGGCGGCGACTATTACGACATCATCTCCTGCGCGAACGGGTGCTGGCTCGGCATCGGCGACGTCGCAGGCCACGGGCTGAAGACCGGGCTGGTGGCGTTGATGATCCAGAGCGTCGTCGCGGCGGTCGTCCAGAACAACCCGCGCGCGACGCCCTCGTCGGTCGTGCGGATCCTCAACGCCGTCATGTTCGAGAACGTGCGAAGGCGGCTCTCGCAGGACGAGCACGCGACGCTGTCGATGATGCGCTACGACGGCGAGGGCCGCTTCGTCTTCGCCGGAGCCCACGAGGAGATCATCGTCTTCCGCGCGGCCCAGGGCCGCTGCGAGTGCATCCCGACGCCGGGGCCGTGGGTCGGCGCCGTTCCCGAGCTCGGCGCCACGCTCGTCGACACGCCGATCGCGCTCGCGCCGGACGACGTCATGGTCCTCTACACCGACGGCGTCACCGAGGCGATGGACAATGCCGGCGTGCAGTTCGGCATGGATCGCGTCTGCGAGCTGGTCCGGCGAGCGGCCGCCGAGCCCGCGCGCGACATCTGCGAGCACATCGTCGACGCGGTCCGCCACTGGACCGCCAAGCAGAACGACGACATCAGCGTGGTGGTCGTCCGCCGCGCGTGAGCGGCCGGCGCCGGGCGCGGGCCTCGCGGGTCAGAGCACGTTGGCCGCGAGCTCGGCGAGCTCGCTGCGCTCGCCCTTGGCGAGCACGACGTGGGCGGCGAGCTTCTCGCCGCGGAAGCGCTCGGCCGCGACGCTCAGCCCGTTCGAGGCGCTGTCGACGTACGGGTTGTCGATCTGGCCGGGATCGCCGGTGAGCACGATCTTCGTCCCGTCGCCCGAACGCGTGATGATCGTCTTGACCTCGTGCGGCGTGAGGTTCTGGGCCTCGTCGACCACGATGAACTGCGCGGGCAGGCTGCGGCCGCGGATGTAGGTGAGCGGCTCGACCTGGATCTGACCGCTCTCGAGCAGCTCGGCGTATACGCGCGGTCCCTTGCGCGAGCCCGCCGAGAACAGAAACTCCAGGTTGTCGAAGATGGGCTGCATCCAGGGGTTCAGCTTCTCGTCCACGTCGCCGGGCAAGAAGCCGATGTCGCGCCCGAGCGGCATCACCGGGCGCGACACGAGCATCCGCGTGTAGGCGCCGTCCTCGACCGTGCGCTTCAGCCCGGCGGCGAGCGCCAGCAGCGTCTTGCCGGTGCCGGCCTTGCCGACGAGCGTGACCAGGCGGATCGACTCGTCGAGCAGCACGTCGAGCGCGAACGACTGCTCCTTGTTGCGCGGCCGGACTCCCATCACCCCTTCGCGCGGCACGCGCAGGCTCACGACCGAGCGCTTGCCGGCGTCGTAGCGACCGAGCGCCGTGTGCGACGCGTTGGTGCGATCGCGAAGCAAAAAGCCCGTGTTCGGGGCCGGCGGGGGCTCGCTGACGGCGGCGCGCCCCTCGCGGAAGAACCCGTCGATCTCCTCGGGGTCGACCTCGCTCTCGACGATGCCCGTCGTGAGCCGGATCTCGACGCGCTGGTTCTCGTACGTCTCCGCCACCATGCCGAGCGCGTCGGCGCGAATGCGCAGGTTCGTGTCCATCGTGACGAACACGGTCGGTCGCCCGCCGTCGTTCTCGCGCACGTCGAACGCGGTCTGCAGGATCGCCTGGTCCATCGCGGTGTGGTCGATGGCGCTCGGCAGCTCGAGCCGCTTGCTCGGCACGGCCACGCGAAGCATCCCCCCGGACTCGAGCGTCACGCCCTTCGACAGCGCTCCGCCGCGCTCGCGCAGCTCGTCGAGCAGGCGCGCGATCGCGCGCGCGTTCCTGCCGCGCTCGGAGCCCTCGCGCTTGAACTGATCGACCTCTTCGATGGCGTAGATCGGGATGATGACGTTGTTGTCCTCGAAACGGAAAATGGCGTGTGGGTCGTGCAGCAGCACATTGGTGTCGAGGACGTAATTTTTCTTCATCCAGCCGGGCCCCCTGGCCCATCCATCAGGGTAGCGCGACGTAGCCGCGCGGCGACGCCAGCGCAAGCCGCGCCGGGGCCGCGGGCGACGTTTCACGATCGGCAGCGCCGCTCTAAGCTGACCGCCTGCATGCGCAGTCTGCCGGCCGACGAGCTCTTGACGTCTCGCCAGGCGCGCGAGCGACTCGGCGTGAGGCCGCGGGCGCTCTACGCGTGTGTCGCGCCGGGGCTCATCCGCAGCCGGCTCGCCCCCGGGCGCGCCGGCCTGGCGCAGGAGCTCGCGCAATGAGCGCGCTCCGGACGGCGCCGCCGGTCGGGTGCGTGCCGGAGGGCCTCGAGCGGCTCGTCGTCCGGGCGGCGCGCGAGATCCAGCTCCTCGCCGCGCTGACGCCGATCGATGCGTGCGCCGAGCGCGCGCGCCTCACCGCCGAGCTGCGCGCCGGCAGGCGCGCCTTGCCGCGCTGGACGTACGCCCGCCCGGCGCTCCCGGACGACCTCGTTCGCGCCCTCGACTCGGCCGACAGGCGGCTCGCCGGCTGCGCCGAGCCGCTCATCGAGCTCTATCGCGCGCGCGTGCGCGAGCTCTCCGTCGAGGCGGCGCTGTGCGCGGCCGTGGAGACCGACGCGCTCGATCGCCTGGCGCGGGAGCGCTTCGCCCCGGCCGACGCGGCGGTCGAGCGCGAGGCCGCCGAGCTCTGCGCGGGCTGGCTCGACGAGCCGCCCGCCGCGCCGGCGCCGGAGCGGCCGATGAGCAGCGACGATCCCGACCCGCGCTCGCTGCTGTCGCGCATGCGCGCGGCGGTGGGCAGCGCGAGGTTGCCGTTCGCCGTCGTCGTGCAGCCGGCGCTCGCGCCGCTCGCGGCGACAGGCGAGCGCGTCATCCTCGTGGCCGCCGGACGTCCGGTCGGCGAGGACGACGCCGTACGGACCGTCGTGCACGAGGTGGAGGGACAC
>Ga0070738_10007130_pt1 | contig 11345 bp, 10 predicted proteins | sample Coa_R2_2_FD_66446 | JGI IMG/M metagenome (GOLD analysis project Ga0070738, IMG submission 66446) | Surface soil microbial communities from Centralia Pennsylvania, which are recovering from an underground coalmine fire - Coalmine... | ecosystem: Environmental > Terrestrial > Soil > Unclassified ... | reverse complement strand
CGTACCGGCTCACGGTCGTCCGCAAGGGCGAACGCATCGAGCCGATCGTCTTGCCGATCGAAGCGGCATGATCAAACGCCTGGCGCCGATCCTGGGCGTCACGTTCGTCGACATCCTCGGGTTCAGCTTGCTGATCCCGCTGCTGCCGTTTTACGTGACGCACTTCGGCGCTTCGGCGTTCGTCGTCGGCCTGCTGTTCTCGACGTTTTCGTTCTGCCAACTGATCTCGGGCCCGATTTGGGGCAACGTTTCCGACCGCATCGGGCGCAAGAGCGTGCTCATCATCAGTCAAATCGGCGCGACGATCGGCTGGACGATGCTCGCCTTTGCGCCGTCGATTCCTTGGGTCTTTTTCGCGCGAATCGTCGAAGGCGTATCGGGCGGAAACATCGGCGTGACGCAAGCCTACGTGGCCGATCTGGTCGAGCCCAAGCAGCGGTCGCGTGCTTTTGGATACATCGGGGCCACCTTCGCAGCCGCGATGGCGTTCGGGCCGCTGATGGGCGGCATCGTGAACGGCCTGACGCATTCGTATGCGATCCCGCTGCTCGTGGCCGCCGCCCTGCAGTTGCTCACGCTCGTGCTGACGATCTTCATGCTCCCCGAATCGCGTTCCAAGACCGCCGAATCCAGCGCCGTCGGACCGATGGAGATTGCGCGCACGTTTGCAAATCCGGCGCTTTCGCGCTTGTTGTGGCAAAAGCTCGCGCTCTCGCTTTCGCTGTACGCCTGGTTCAGCGTTTTTACGCTGTTTCTCATGCGGCAACTGCGTTTTTCGCTTCCGGCGACCGATTATCTCTTCTCCGCCTTCGCTATCGTGAACGTGTTCACCAACACGGCGGGCGTGGGCCGCGCTTCGGACCGGCTCGGCGACCGCCGGATGTCGATGCTCGGCATCTTTTTCCTGGTTGCCGCGTTCGCGCTCGTTCCGTTCGTCCACGCGATTCCGCTCATGGTCGCAGTCATGATCTTGTTCAGCGGCGGAATGGCTTTTGCCAATACCGGCTTGACGGCCATGATCAGCGCGACGGAAGACGACGCGCGGCAAGGGACGGTGCTGGGCGTTACGTCGTCGCTGGACTCGTTGTCCGGAATCGCTTCGCCGCTGATTTCGACGCGGCTGCTCGATCGCTACGGCTCTCCGTGGTCGGGTGCGGCTTCGCTGGCCTTCGCATTGATCGCGTTCACCATCGGCGCCTTCGGCGCAAAAGCGCCTGGGCGAAAAGAAAAGAGCGGCGCCGAAACCGACGCCGCTCTGGCACCTGCGGAGTAACCCGCTCTAAGCGCTCTTTTTCTTTCGTCCGGGCGAGGCGCGGTGGGCGGCGCGCTTGGGCGCATGCGCGGCGCGGCCCGCGCGCTGCTTCTTGCTTTCTTCCAAGCTCTGCTGAAGCACGTCCATGAGGTTGACGACCTTCGACGGACGCGGCGCCTTCTTGGGTTTGGGAAGTTCCTTGCCCGCGGCGCGCGCTTCGATCATCGCCATCATCTCGTCGTGATAGCGGTTGGTGAACTTGCCCGGCTCGAAGTCGGCGACGCTCATCGAGTCGATGAGCATTTTCGCCATCTTCATCTCGGGCTCGGGCAGCTTGATATCGCCGGGAAAATCGAGATCGGACTCTTCCACCAGTTCGTCGGCCCAGTGCATGAGTTCCAGGACGAGCGCCTCGCCGTTCGGTTTGACCGCCGCGATCGATTCTTTAGTGCGGATGACGACGCGCGCGATTGCGACCTTGCCGGCTTTTGCGAGCGCCTCGCGCAGCAGCGCGTACGCGTGACGCCCCTGTTTGGTCGGCTCGAGGTAGTACGGCTTGTCGAAGAACATCGGGTTGATTTTGTCCAGTTCGACGAACTCGATGATGTCGACGCTCTGCGTCGCTTCCGGATTGACGCGCTTGAAGTCTTCGTCGGTGAGCAGGACGTACTCGCCCTTCTCGTATTCGTACCCTTTGACGATCTCGTCCCACGGCACCGCCTTGCCGTCGACCGAGCAGACGCGCTCGTACTTGATCCGCCCCTCGTCCTTTTTGTGGAGGAGGTTGAACGAAAGATCGTTCGTGCGAACCGCGGTGAAGAGCTTGACGGGTATCGTCACCAGCCCGAAATTAATCGACCCCGACCATATCGCGTGAGCCATGAATCTTCGTTCTCTCCTTCCGGCGGATCCGATACGCCGGAGTCCCATTATACCCATGAGGGAAAGCATGCGTCCACGGGCTATATCAGCGCCATGGAATCGTTTCGCGGCTTGGACGCCGCGCTCATCGGCGCGGGCCACAACGGCTTGGCCTGTGCCGCGCTGCTGGCCCGCCAGGGCCTCTCCGTGGCGGTTTTTGAGTCCGGGGAGCGTATCGGCGGCGCGGCCGTGAGCGAACCGGCGTGGGACGGCTACACGGTTTCTACCGCGTCCTACGTCTGCACGCTGCTCGATCCGTGGCTCATCGAAACGCTCGGCCTCGAACGCCACGGTTACAGCGCCTACCGGAAAGACCCGGCGACGTTCAACGTGCTGGCCGACGGGCGTTCGCTGCTGCTCGGGTCGGACGACGCGCAGAACGATCGCGAGATCGCGGCGTTCGATCCGCGCGATGCGGCGGCATTCCGCGCACTCGACGCGCACATTCGCGATCTCGGCAGCGCGCTCTTCGACACGTTCTCCGACGAGCAGCCGCGCTTCGATCGTCTCGCGCCGGAGATCCGGCGCGATCTGATCGGCTCGGCGGCAGAGATCGCCGAGCGGTACGTGCGTACGCCCGTACTGGGCGCCGCGATCGCGACGGACGGCATCATCGGTACGTATTTGGGACCGCGCGATGCGGGAACCGGATACGTTCTGGCGCATCACTACGCGGGACGCGCGCTCGGCGTGCAGGGCGCATGGGGCTACGTGCGCGGCGGCATGGGGAGCATCTCCAAGGCACTGGCGGCCGCCGCGATGGAGCACGGCGCGCGAATCGTCACGCAGCAGCGCGTTGCGCGAATCCTCGTGGAAGACGGAAAGGCGGCGGGGATCGTGCTCGAAGACGGAGCGCAGGTTCGCGCGCGCGTCGTCGCATCGAACGCGCACCCGCGCACGACGTTTTTAGATCTTGCGGGCAGCGAACATCTGACGGAGGACTTCGTGCGGCGCGTCCGCGACTGGAATACGACGGGAGCCGCGATGAAGATCAACTTTGCGATCGGCGAGCTGCCCGATTTCACGTGCCGCCCCGGCACGGCGCCCGCCCCGCATCACCGCGCGACCATCCACGTCGCACCATCGATCGATTACATTCAGGACGCCTGCGATACGGCGCGCGCAACCGGCAGTTCCGATCGACCGATGCTGGAGTGCTTCCTGCAGACGCCGACGGATTCGTCGCTAGCGCCCGAAGGAAAGCACATTCTCTCGGTTTTCGCGCAATACTACCCGTACGATCGGAAAGACGGATGGAGCTCCCAAACGCGCGAAGCAGCAGCAGACCGCGTGATGGACATCCTCGGCGAGTTCGCGCCGAATCTTCCGGGTGCGGTCGAAGCGCGGCAGATCCTCACGCCGGTCGATTTGGAGTCGCGATTCGGCCTTACCGGCGGCCACATCTTTCACGGCGAGCTGCTGCCCGGGCAGATTTACGAAGATCGGTTTGCGACGCGCACGCCGTTGCCGAACCTGTACTTATGCGGCTCGGGCGCACATCCGGGGGGATGCGTCAGCGGATTTCCCGGAAAGCGCGCCGCCGGAGCGATCCTGGCCGATCTTCAGGTCCAGGCCCGCTGAGCTTTACGCAGCGCGGGTTCGAGTGCCGCCGGCTTCCAATGCTTACGGTCCCACAGGTCGCCCTCTTTTTGCAGCCGGCGCAGCGCGTTGCCGATGTTCCACTGTGCGAATGCGGCCTCGGGCGTGACTCGCTTGCGGAGCAGATCTTCGACCTCGGACCAATCCAACGGCATTGAGACGGGCGCGCCGTCGCGGGCGCGCGGAACGTACGCCGGAACGACGGTCTTTCCGCGCCCGACCTGCACCCAATCCAAGTAAACCGACGTGTCCGGGCGCTTCGATACCGAGCGCTCCAGCGTCGTCAACTCCGGAAGCTGCGCGGCGATGTGCCGGGCGGTAATTTCCGCGAACTGCTTGATGGCGTCATAGTCATATTTGGGCCGCAGCGGAATTACGACGTGCAGCCCGGAGCCGCCCGACGTCTTGACCAGCGACGGCAGGCCGATCTCCGAAAGCGCATCGCGGAAGCGCAGGGCAACCGTCGCCAAAGACTTCATCGTCGTTCGTTCGCACGTGTCGAGATCGAAGAGCGCGTAATCGGGGCTGTCGGTGGTCGGAACGTGCGAATACCACACGTGAAGGACGATCGCCGCGAGGTTCGCACACCAGGCCAGCGTGGCTTCGTCGTTGCACATGATGTACGAGACTTTGCGCGATGCTTGATCCGCCGACAGCGCAACGGTCGGTATCCACTGCGGCGTGTATTTGGGCGCTTGTTTTTCAAAGAACGATTGCTTGTCGATGCCGTCGGGCCAGCGCTGCAGCGTCAACGGGCGGTCCTTCAGATGCGGAAGCAGCCATTTGGAGACGCTGCGGTAGTACGCGATTAAATCGCCCTTGGTGTAGCCGTCGCGCGGCCACAGGACCTTGTCCAGATTCGAGAACGTCAGCTCGTGCCCGCCGATGACGGCCTGCTGCTTTGGAGCCGCCATTATGCGACGTCGTCGGCGTCGATGGCGCGCTCGCGCACGCAGCTCTTCGCGTCCTTGTCCAAACGCAGTCCCATGAATGCGGGCTGCCGGAGGTAGCCGTCGCGCGTCCATTCCGTAAAGCGCACCTCGGCAACCAGTTTTGGATCCACGAAGTGCGGTTTGCTGTTCGCTTCGACCTTGTTGACGAAAGGCGACGTCTTGCGTTCGATCTTCTTGAGGTCGCGCGTGAGACTCTGCAGCAGCTTGGTATTGAACCCGGTTCCGGCGTGCCCGACGTAGTGAAGTTTGGAGCCTTCGTACACGCCGAGCAGCAGCGAACCGAACCCGGTGCGGCTGCCCCGAGGTTCGGTAAAGCCGCCGATGACGAACTCCTGCATCAGTTGCGCCTTGATTTTCACCCAGTCGCGCGTGCGGCGTTCGACGTAGGGCGAGTCGCGCCGCTTCCCGATGATGCCTTCCAAATGACGCTGCTGCGCTTGTTCGAAAAGCGCACAGCCTTTTCCGACGACGTGCTTGGAATACATCACCACTTCCGGATCGGCAATTACCCGCTCCAGGCGCGCCTTGCGTTCTTCGAGCGGAAGTTTGCGCAAGTCTTTGCCGTCGGCATACAGCAGATCGAACGCGGCATAGAGCAGCGGGCCTCCCGATCCCGCCGAGCGCGCCGCACCGCGCTTGCTGGTGAGCGATTCCTGGAGACGCTGAAACGACGAGCGCCCCTGCGAATCGAGGCTGACGATCTCGCCGTCGACGACGATCGGCAGCGACGACCACGCGCTTTGCAGCCGCTGCAGTTCGGGAAATTTACCGAGAAAATCCAGCCCGTTGCGCGAGACGAGGGTCACTGCGCCGCCTTCGTCGACGGTGCAGATCGCGCGGTATCCGTCCCACTTGATCTCGAAGAGCCAGTCGTCGTCGTCGAAGGGTTCGTCGACGAGGGTGGCCAGCATCGGCGTCTTGACGACGGGCAGACGATCCCGCTTAGCGCGGGACGCGCCTTTTTTTTCGGCCCTCCTGGCCGCCGGCGCGGACTTCTTACTCGAGATCCAGTGCGGAGCGCGCGGATCGTCGGCGTACGACTCCACGGTCCGCCCCGTCTTGACGGATTTGTTGTCCTTCTCGATGTCGTACTTCGGATTGACGTACTCGTCGTGATCTTTGACCAGCAGCCACGGGTCGCCGCTTTCGCTTCCGCGCCCCTTGATACGGACGAGCGTGAACTCGCCGTGCATCTTCTTGCCGAACATCACGAACTTGATCTTGCCTTTGCCGATCTCGGCTGCGGGATCCGTGCCCTCGGCCAAACGGTACGTCCCTTCGTCCCAGACGATCACCTCGCCGGCGCCATAATTGCCTTTGGGAATGATCCCTTCGAACGTGCGGTAGTCCATGGGGTGATCCTCGACGTGCATCGCCAGCCGCTTGTCGGCCGGGTCGAACGAGGGTCCCTTCGGGATCGCCCATGATTTGAGCACCCCGTCGGCTTCCAATCGAAAATCGTAGTGAAGCCGCGTTGCGCGATGCTTTTGGATGACGAAGCGCAAACGCGGAGCCGTCGCGGTCTTCTTGCCGCGCGGCTCCGGGGTGTCTTTGAAGTCTCGTTTTTCGTGATAACGTTGGAGCGAGCCCCGCTCTTTGACAGGCCGGCCCGCTCCAGTGCGTCGTGATGCCGGCATTATGCCGTCATCTTACCAGCTTTGCCGTCAGACTCGCGCTCCGCGGCCCGTCAGCAGGTTGATGATGAGCAGCACTACTGCGACGACGATCACCAGATGGATGATCGCCCCGAGGTGCCAGACCATGAAGCCCAGCAGCCAGAAGATGAACAGAATGACGATAATAGCCCAAAGCAGACCGGCCATGCGTTACTTTCCTCCCCCGCCCGTTTGCGTGGACGTGCTCGAATTTGTGGTGCTTCCCGAGGTCGTGGTCGTACCGCTCGACGTCGAGGTGGTCGACCAGGGATGCCAAACGAAGACTGCAATTAAGATCGCCACCAGGACGACCACCACGATGCCGATCGCCGCGGCGCCGTTGCCGCCGCCGTCGTTTACTACAACCGGACCGTCAGCCATAAGAGTGTATGCTCCTTTCGAGTTCTGCGGCGCCGCGGTGCTGCCACCTGCGCGCCCCATGCACGCGGGCTTATACCCAGAAGCGGCCTGCCGGAACGCTTGCCCGGCGGGCGGGCGCGGATGATCCTGGCAGCCGCCGGGCTGCTGGTCAGCGCCGGCACCGCGGCGTCGGCGGGTTGGCGGGCCGTACGCGGGTCGCGAAACGTATATGCGACCGAGGTCTACGGCATGACGCCCGGGACCCACGCGAAGTACGCCGCGGCGGGAACGATGGCCGCGTGCGTCTGTGCCGCCGCGTGGATTCGTCCCGAGGTGCCGGAAACCGGGGCATTCGCCATAGCGGTCCTGCTGTCGGTGTTCTACTTCACGTCGTTCCTGCGGGGGTTTTCCGATGAATGAGTTCCATTTCTCACCGCGCAGCAATCGCGCGCACGAGATTGCGTGGCAGCCATGGAGCGCGCACGCATTTGAAACCGCGCAGCGCGAAGACAAACCGATCCTGCTCGCGATCTCCGCGGTCTGGTGCCATTGGTGCCACGTGATGGATGAAACGAGCTACTCCGATCCGGCCATTATCGCAGCGATCAACGAACGCTACGTTCCGGTCCGGGTGGACAACGACCGGCGTCCGGACGTGAACGCCCGGTACAACCAGGGCGGGTGGCCGACGACGGCTTTTCTAACGCCGCAAGGCACGCTGCTGGCGGGTGCAACGTATATGCCGCCCGCGCAGATGTCGCAGGCGCTTGCGCAAATCGCGGACTTCTACCGCGAGAATCGCGACGCGATCGCGTCGCGCTCGGCCGAGCTGCGCGCGCGCATCTCGAACGCGCAGCCGCCGGCAGGCGGCGACGTCGACGGCGCCGTCGTCGAGTGGACTTTGGATCGGCTGGAGCAAGCGTACGACGAGGAGTACGGCGGATTCGGCAACGAGCCGAAGTTCCCGATGACCGACGCGCTCGAATTTCTGCTGCAGGAGCACCGCGCGACGGGGAACCCCCGCGCATACGAGATTGTCGCGCGCTCGATGCTCGGGATGTCGACCGGCGGGATGTACGACCACGTCGAGGGCGGCTTTTTCCGCTACTCGACGACACGCGATTGGAGCGTGCCGCATTTCGAGAAGATGACCGAAGACCATGCCGCGTTACTGCGCATCCTGGCAACGCTCGTTCGGACGACGCGCAACGATCGCTTTCACAGCACGCTGGTCTCGGCACTCGGCTACGTCCGCGACGTGCTGCTCGACCCGCGCTCGCACCTCTTCGCCGGAAGTCAGGACGCCGACGAGCACTATTTTTCCCTTTCGCTCGAGGAACGCCGCAAGCTGCGCGCGCCTTACGTCGACCGCACATCGTATTCGAACTGGACGGCAGCCATGGCCGCGACGTTCGTCGCGGCCGGCAACGCCTTAGGCGACGACCGTGCCGTTACGGAAGGCGTAGCGGTACTCGATACGCTGCACGATAGAATGCTCGACACGCGCGGCCTGCTCGTGCACTTTATCGAACCGGGCGGGACGCCGCAAGTCCAGGGTTTGCTTGTGGACCAGCATGCGTACCTTCGCGCCGCGATCGACGCGCACGAATACACGGGGGAACGCCGTTTTCTCGATCGCGCGAAAGCGCTTGCGCAGGCCGTCGTGCGGCACTTTTCGGCGCCGGACGGCGGCTTTTACGATCATGCCGGCTTTGAGGAAATGCTCGGCAATCTCGAGGTGCGCAATCGCCCGCTCCCGGAGAATGCCTCACTCGCTGAATCGTTCGTGCGGCTGGCGGCTCTGGAAAATCAGCCGCGATGGCGTGAAATCGCCCAATCCACACTTCTGGTGTTCGCGAATTCCTACGAACGCGCGGGGATCTTCGCCGCGCCTCTTGCCAAGGCAGTTCGCCGTTATCTGTTGCCGGAAGCGTCCGTCGTACTGGTCGGCAGCACGGGAGAAACGGCGGATCTGCGGGATGCGGCGCACGCGCTCCCGGCGCCAACGCTGGTTATTCGAACGATCGCACCCGACGAGACGGAGGCGCTGCGCGATCGCGGCTTCGAGCCGTCGCGCAAATCCGCTGCCTACGTCTGCGCCGGCACGGTTTGCGGCGAACCCGCGCACGACCCCGCCGCACTGCGCGACTCTTTCGAAGCGATGGTGCTGTCGCGCGCGCCCTGACGGAAAGCCTGCGGCGCGGTCAGTTTGCTTGCCGGACGTACGCGTTCCAAAACCACACGCCGTACAGACTGGCCGCGCACGAGTACACGATCAACACTTTCGCCCAGAAGGGAAACTTTTCGCGCGCTGCCAGACACATCAGCGCGAACAAAAACGGAATGAAGTCGAGCGCGTGGCGCATGCCGTACTGCGCGAAGCCGTTTACGTAATAAAGGAAATTCGGAATCGCGGTCAGCAGCGCGGCCGCCCAAAAGGCGGCGACCAGCGCGCGCGGACGGGATGCCGCAAACGCGTAGATCAGTGCCGGGCTGGTCCACGTGAGCGCAACGCCGGAGTAACCGGGGCGAAACCACGGCCAAGCGGCCGCGTACGCGGGGTATTGCTGAAAGAACGACCACAGCTCGTAGCCCAAATACCGCAGCTGGAACGGCGAACCGTACGGCATTCCCGCTTGATCCTGGTGGTACCACGTCACGTAGCCGATATCGGCCGCCGTTCCCCAGCGCGCAAAATTGTACCAAACCCAGAAAACGGCCGCCGCGGCAAGCACCGCAGCGAACGGCGCGAGCCGGCGCGCGGCGAATTGCACGCCAAAAGAATCGCTTTCCGGATCCCAGGCGCCCAACAGCGCGGCATACACGGGAAGCGCAAGCACCATCGTAAAGCGCGATTCGGCCGCAAACACGGCCCACAGCGCGACGAGCCATGCACGCCGCCGCCCGCAGACCTCGGCCAGCGCGAGCATCGTAAAGCAGAACGCGCTTACGTGCGCGACGAACCACACGTCGCCGAGCATCGCGCACCAGAGCAGATCGGTCCCTGCGAGCACGAACGCGCACAGCCAGAAGTTCGAGCTTGCGGGAACGCCGAGACGCTCGGCCAGCCGCCACGCCGCCCCAATCCCGATCGCGCAGAGCACCACTGCCAGCAGCGTCTGGTTCGCGGCCGTTCCGGCCAGCGCGACGTACGGAAGCAGCAGGATCGCCGGCAGAGGTGCTTCGATGACGTAGTGCTGTCCGCCGTACGCGAGCGCGTCGATGTACTCGCCCGGCCAATCGATCCAGACGTGCCCGTGCAAAAACGCTTGCGCCAGCAAGACGTAGTTGTTGTAGGGCGTGGACCGCAGGTGCGAGACGACGAGCGTCACCGCGAAGGCGGCTGCGCCTGCCCAGACCGCGCGGGAACGCATCACTTCTTCACGACGCGATAGAGCGTAGGCGACGTGTTCAGCGCAATCGTGCGATATCCGGGCACGCTGCCCCACAGCTTGTCGACCACGTATACCGGCCGCGTTCTAATCCACGTTGGAACGTATTGTGCGTCGTCGCTCAGCCACGTCGAGTGCAGTATCCGGTGCCCGAGCCGATGCTCCACGTACGCTGCGTATGCCAGCGGCGTCGCATCGAGCCAGGGAGCGAGCAGAATCGCATTCTCCGGCGTGCGTTGAACGACCATCGAGACGAGCGACTGCGCGCCGGTGTCGTTGCGCTGATCGAACTTATCGCGGTTGGTCCAGAAAAGCGCTCCGGCCAGCGCGCTCAGCACGAGTGCTGCAACGATTCGGCCCAACGGCAGCCGTTCGGTGGCGCGGTGCGTTCCGTACGCTGCAAAGACCGAGACGATCAGGAATGAGATGAGATAGTACCGCTCGGGATCGGCTTCGATGGTATAGGCAAACGTGAAATCCGTCGGAACCGCCAGTGCGAGCAGGAGCGTGACGCCGACCCACGGCTCCGCAGCGGCCAGCAAAACGCCCCCGATGATTCCCAGCGCCAATCCGAGCGGCGTGAATTCTTTGATCGCCGAGAGTGCGTACTTCATTCCTCCGCCCGAATACGTTCCGGCTTCGAAAAGGTGCGTAAAGGTGCCGCCCGCGCCGAAATCCGCACCGCTGATCACTTGTCGAAAGCCCGCGAACGACGCGGGATGCTCGTTGTCCCAAAACGATTGCCCCGGCGGCAGTCCGAGCTGCACCGTCGGATCCAGACGCATCTGCGTCACCATTGCACTGCGGATCGGCAAATAAGCATACACGGCCAGACCGGCAACGACCGCCGCCGTCGCGAGCAGCGCAGTGCGCCGCGGCAGTCCGCGCGCTCGCGAAAGAAAGGCGCAGAGCAATCCCGGGCCCAGCAGCGCGACCAGCGGGTGCGTCGCCATGCCCAGCCCCCACGCCAATGCGCCGGCAACGAGCACGGCGGGCTCGCCTCGGCGTACCCAGCGCACGGCGGCGTACAGCGCGAGCGCTGCGAAAAACGCGACGACGGCATGAACCTCGGTGCGCGTTCCGCGCCCCCACGCGACTTCCCCGAACGCAAAGAGCCATGCAGCCGCACACGCCAGCCACGGTTGAGTCTCGATCTCAAAGGCGATGCGGGAGACCAGCCATGCGGCGCCGCTCATTGCGACGGCGCTAAAGA
>Ga0070738_10007129_pt1 | contig 11347 bp, 16 predicted proteins | sample Coa_R2_2_FD_66446 | JGI IMG/M metagenome (GOLD analysis project Ga0070738, IMG submission 66446) | Surface soil microbial communities from Centralia Pennsylvania, which are recovering from an underground coalmine fire - Coalmine... | ecosystem: Environmental > Terrestrial > Soil > Unclassified ... | reverse complement strand
CCTGCAAGCGCGGCCGCTGGTGCTCAACACCACCGGCAAAGGCGGCGATCGGCCGCAACCGCCGTATCCCAAGATTGCCCTCGAGCAAGGACAGCAAGGCTCCGTGACCCTCCGCATGACGGTGGACGACGCGGGGCTCATCAGCTCGATCGAAGTCGTGCAATCCTCCGGCTTTCCCATCCTGGATCGCAGCGCGATGGACTTCGTGAAACGGCACTGGACCGTGCCGCCTGAGAAAGACACCCGGATTTATGAAGCAACCATCAACTACACACTCGAAAGGAACTAAAACCTGCTGTTTATGCTAGCCAACATTGTATTTCAGTTCTTTCTCAAGGGCGGCCCCGTGATGTGGCCGATTCTCATTTGTGCCCTGGCCGCGGTGGCCGTCGTCGGCGAACGCGCGTTCTGGTGGTTACGTGAGAGCTCCAGGCGCGACCTCCAACGCCGGGAAAAACTCCTGGCCGCTCTGGAACACTCGGACGTTGTCGAAGGCCAGAAAGTGGCGCAGGACAGTGGCGACCCGGTCGTCCGGATGATCCGCCAAAGTCTGAACCATGACCACGAGTCAATCCCGGTAGCGTTGCAGATGGCGGCGGGCGTTGAGTTGGAACGGGCCGGCCGGTTTCTCAATGTCCTGGACACGCTCGTAACCTTGGCGCCGCTGCTTGGGCTGCTTGGTACCGTCACCGGCCTGATGCGAGCCTTCCTCAAGGTGGGGTCCGCCGAATTATCCGTCATCGCGGTCACTGGCGGGATTGGCGAGGCGCTGATCGCGACGGCCTGCGGATTGTTGATTGCCATCGTTTCATTAGTCCCGCTGAACTACTTCTCCGGTAAACTGGCGCGGCTGCAGTTCGAGCTCGAAACGGCGGCCAGCAACGTCGAAGTGCTGGCCAATGCCGGAAAACTGAACCGGGAGGAAGTCAAATGAATCTCACAGCCCCGGTCCGCAAAAAACATTCTCGCATCGAGATCATTCCGCTCATCGACATCATGTTCTTCCTGCTCGCGTCATTCATGATGGTCAGTCTCAGCATGGATCAAACCCAAAACATCAAGGTGAACTTGCCGCCTTCTACCGAGGCGCAACACGATTTTAAACCGGACATGTTAAACATCGCCGTGGACAAGACCGGCAAGGTCTGGTTCCAGAAAGAGCCCATCGCCCTCGCCGACCTCGAGGCTGTCGTCAGCAACCGGTTTCGGGCCGATACCAATCTGCCCGTTTACATCAGCGGCGACCGCGATGTGCTTCACGGAGCCATGGTGGACGTTTACCAGGTGGTCCGTGCGGCCGGAGTTCAGAAAGTAGCCTTTGCCGTCGGCGGCAAAGAAACCCAAACCGCGCAATGAAACTCCGTTCCCCGCTTCGACGCCGCCGGACACGGCTGGAGATCATCCCCTTGATCGATATCATGTTCTTCCTGCTGGCCTCATTCATGATGGTCAGCCTGCAACTCCAAAAAGTCCGGACGCTCAAGGCCAGCTTGCCCACCGCCACCGCGGCGGTCTCCACCGTAAAACCGGACATGGTGACCTTGACCGTGGACAAGAACGGACAGGTGTCGGCGGATGCCAGGCCCATCTCTTTTCCCGACCTGGAGACTCTGTTAACCAACCGTTACAGCATGAACACCAATCTGCCCGTGTATATCACCGGCACCCGCGATGCCACCCATGGCTCGATCATGTACGTTCTGGATTTCGTCAAACGCGCCGGCATCCAGCGGGTGGCGATTGGAGTCAAGGCATCCTGAACCGAAATGAAAGACCTCCAACAAAACCTGTTCGTTGTCGTGGCTGTCAGCCTGTGCGCCTTGTGCGTATATCAATGGTATGGTCAAACCCTTCAGCGCAACGAAATCCAACACCTGGAACAATCCGTTTACGAAAAAGCCGCCGCCATCCAGGGCTACACCAATTCCATCCGGACCATGGACCAGCAAATCGCCCAAATGGACGCACGGCTCACCGAGCTAAAGCTGCAAGCCCGCACTAACGCCGACCTCATTATCGATCAAAAGCGTGAAATCAACCGACTCCAAATCACCAGCCAGGGTTTGAACGACCAGATCACCGAGTACAAAGCGGCCGTCACAAATCTTCAGCGAAAGCTTAAAGAGGCCTATGACGGAGTCCAAAAACAGAACGAAGCCATTAAGGAACTCCTCGCTCAGCGGGACGAACTGGTGAAAAAGTTCAACGACGAGGTGAAGGATCGCAACGACGTGGTGAACAAATACAACGACCTGGTGCGGCGCGTCGAAAACAACCAACCCTCAACCGGCAAATAACCCCCCCCGAGACTCGAATGTAACGCGGGGGTGATTTTGGCCGGGTTCGCGAGTTCCAAGTTCCAAAACTCCCGTACCTAGAAATCCCGCACCTTTTTGGCGGGTGTGGGAAAAAAAGACAGAAAATCGACTCTATTTTAGAGCCGCAGTTTTCTGCTGGATCTTCGAACCGCAGCCCGCTGTCCGCGCCTTCGCCTTCAACTCCGACCCACTCGGATCCTCCAAAGACATTGAATCGCCGCCTTCTCCTGTGACGTTACCTCAAATTGCCAATCCGCCGGACACTCATGGCTCAAGACAAACAGAACGGCCCAAACCGGAGTTGCCTGCACGAAATTGTTGGCCCTTCTCACGACGGTCGGTAATTCGAATTCCACACAACGTGCCGACGCCGGATTTGGACTCCAGAATCTTCAGTAGCTTTGTCAGGTTCCGGCTGCGGGTTTCGCTGCGCTTGCCAGATGTGAGATATCTAATGATTTCTTTTCGCTTCGATGGCGCTAATGCTTCCCATCGAGTCCGCGCGAGCAACCGCGAATTCAATTCCGACAGAAGGAAGTCAGGAATTTCCAGCTGGCGATTGCGGACATCCAACTCCAAACCGATCGTCACTCGATCTCCCGGCCGGGAATCTGTGTGCCGCAACATCACGCCGTTTATATACAGCCTGTGAGCACCTTGACCGATCGGCACAAGAGTCGATGGAACCCTGCCCTCGCCTAGGTGCACTGTTACTGGAACATACCCGCGATTGCCAAAGTGCTTCGTGATTCGCAATGGAACACGCACATAGGGATTCACGCCTATAACTTCGATTTTTGCGGTAAAGCGCACCATTATGTGCCCTCCGAGGCTAACGCTTCGCCATCACCGCCTCGGCGCCACTGAGCGCCGATTGAAATCTTAATGTTATGGCGGACTCCGTGTTCATGGCGTTGTTGGGCGCTTCAGTACACCTCATGTGAAATGCGAAGCCGATCCCCGTCACGCAAGTTAATTTGCTCCTCGGTCGAGCGACCGGCACGCGTAAACCAGACGGTTTCCACGGACCCATCTGGCCGCCGTCTTTGTATACCAGAGTAAGGTCGCTGCCACCCCACGATATTACCTAAGCCGTGAGCAGCTTCAATCGCGTCATGGACTGTCGCGCCAGGAGGCAAATAGTAGTACCCAGGCTGCTTCACGGCATAGCCGAAAATAGCAACGCGCATGGACTGTTGGCTCACTGTGCCAAAACTTGGAAAGTTTTCGGGAAGAGGCCAAGTGAATCCTGGGGATGTGGCAACCTCTGTTGCGGCGAGGCTCGGCTCTGATTGCTGAACACCCTCACTTGGTGGAACTGCCGAATGACAACCAACTACGAGGACGACTGACATAGCCAGAATCGACCGTCGAGTGATGAGTGCAGCTGCGCCGGGCGCATCGCGCTGGGCAAGCGCCGAGACGGTATCCCAGCGTCGGCTGCCACTATTGGTCGCTTTATTCCCGTGTGGTGCCATAACTCGGACGTCTTTCTTCATGCCTAATTACAATCACTCGGGTAGCACCCGCCGCCACCCTGAACTGCAAATCATATGGAAAGCGCTTCATATTGGCCCGCCGCAGCCCACGAACGCCAAAGTGGAACCGTTCCGGCTTTGCTGAAACGACCTCAAGCACGCGCGTCAACTCAGCCCAGAGTTCATCCCCAGACTCGGCGAAATACCATCATAGTGCCGCACGATGCCACTGACGTCGCGCTAGACAAGAGGATGGTACGCGAGTCTCATCGCCCGCGCTCTTCTCGAACGCGGCGTACGAACTCCTCGTGGAGCATTGGTTCCACGCTCCCGGTTTGTAAGTCGGCATCGCGGCGAAACACTTCCTCGTCAGAGATATTTGCCTCAGGCGCTGTTAGCGTCCTCGCGAGTGACAAAACCAACTCGGCCCGCTCTCGCTCGCTTAAACCCAGAGCTTCTTGTTCACTTTCCTGCAGCTTCATGCCTGAAAAGCAATAAGCTTTTGTCTCTTGGGACGCAACCAACCAGCTTGGCCAATCTCGGCCAACGGCGCGAACCACCAACCCCGCGGCACCGGCGTCCGTTTCCAAATAGAGTGGTCATCGCGGGGCTTGGTGCATTCGCTTGTTAACCGCCTTCGTGTTTGTCGCCAACGAGGCGCCATCCACGTCCTCCGCAGAACCTGCAATCGTTAGTTCCACTTTTCGATTTCCCAGTCCCGCGACACATGTTGCACTCCATCTCCATACTCGTAATAATCCAGCCGGAATTCAAGGCCGTCAGTTGATAGCGTGCTCGCCAAAGGCCACCAGTTGACCCCGTAGTAATCACCTCCGGAGAGACATCGGAGCCGGTGATACTCACAATCCGCTCTGAAGCGCTTTCCGCGACGACCTTGTGGCGGTCGTATGGCTTGTAACCAGTTGCAAAGAAGCGGTCGATGTGAGCTTCCCACCCGGTCACTGATTGTCGAAGCAGCTTAGTTCGGTCATCAAAGAACTCCTGCAGAAATGCTTCAACAGTGGACACGGCGCTTAACATCAAAGTAACCGACAGCGGCGCCCGCCGACACGAGAACGGCGAGCAGGTTGACTCGCCGCTGCTCGGTTCAGTGCCAGGTTAGCCGCATTAAAAGTATTCTCTGGTATATCTCTCAAAGAATCCCCAGTTGGGATCTGAACGAATCTCCCACGATAATTGCTCCGCAGGATAGCGCCGTGCGACGGCCGAAATGGTCGCGGCAACATTGGCGTCAGGGGCAACATAAAAGTAATAATGCCGTTTCCCGCCAAATGTCTCAACCAATGTTGGAACACCCATGCGGTCAGCGTCGAACGCTGCGACCAACTCAGAGTCCATCTGCACAAGACCATCGTTGTAGTCGCCCTGAGGCAAACCGTTCGGCTCGCGTTTGGTGAACCTGTGGGTCACGACCGCCAGAGTAGGAAACGACGGACGAAGCAGTTCCACGTCCAACTCGGTGGGGCGACGAAGAAACAACGGAAAACCCTCGTAAGTCTTCTCCGCTGTGAGCCATGCACGCATGATGTGACGGGCGGCTAACTGTGATTCAACGACTGGCCGTCTATGACTATCCCCCGAGACCGAGTTTGCGCTTCCACGCGTAACTCCCCACCTTGAAGCAACAAGCGTACGACCCCATCCAATGCCAGTTCGTTTAAGGGGTGCCGTAATATGTCATCCTTTTTCGGTTGTAAGCTGTTCATTTTCAGCCTCACGTCGCCCAAAACTACCATTCCTGGTCAGGTGATCCAAGCCCAAAACAGCACCCTGCAACACCTGTGCGGCTAAATCGAATCCCCGAAACAGCAAAAGCCCCCGATCCCATTTAGAGTGGACTGTCAACTTCGCCCAAAGGACCTGGCGCGTCCCTCCTATCCTTGACGAAGCGGGCCCGGTCCACCGTAGCTTTAGCGAAGGTGGACCCGTCCGCCACAGCCTTAGCGAAGGTGGACCCGTCCTCGGAAGCTTTAGCGTAGGAGGAAGCCTCCCTCGCACGACCTTGCCCGCAATAGCTGAACGGCGCGCCCAAGGTCGGCTCTACCTCCATCGCGGACCCTGCTCCGCTACATCCCATCACTGGCCAAGCCCAGTGCCGCCAAAATCAAATCCCGGACTCAAACGATTTTCACCGGCCGCACCTTACCCGACCAGGATTCGTTGCTCTTCGCCTTGGCCCGCTCCGCCGCCTTTCGTTTTTCCCGAAACACCACCAGCCTCTGGCGGTCCCGCTCGAACTGAGGCGACCTCTCATCAATGAACCCCGTTACAGCCTGGACCAGCCATAACAACGCGCCCTTGTCGTCGGGTGGCATACCCTTCGCCATTTCAGCCAGCTTCTTACTATCCTCGGTAGTTAACCTCCGCCGTTTCGGAACCAACTCCACACACCATAACGACGGAGCCGCCGCACCCTTGTTAGAATTCTTAATCATCGCGCCCCCATATTGCACCAATCCAAATCCAAGAAAAGCCCCGAGTTGTCGTTTACTGGCCCCTGGTTGGCACCCCCCCCGTTGCGCCCCCCCCAGTTCTCCGAGCCAAGTGTTCTGGCAGAGCTAGCTCGTAGACCGGGCGCGCTCAAAGAGCATGGACTCAATGGCGGTGCAGCCGGTCATTAATCCATTTTCAGCAGCCGATCCGAGTGCGGACATCCGCCACAAATTCTCAATTTTGTAAAGCGGCGGTGATTTTGTCCGGTTTCGCGAGTTCCAAGTTCCAAAACTCCTGTACGTAGAAATCGCGCACCCTTTTGGCGGGTGTGCGAAAAAAAGGCAGAAAAGCGACTCTATTTTAGAGCCGCAGTTTTCTGCTGGATCTTCGAACCGCAGCCCGAACTTATATCGGGCGAAAGTAGCTCGTCTGCGCGCCGGCGCTGTCCGAGGTCGGGAATAATAGAGCGCGTTTCTGGCGCGCCCAAGGTTTCAACAGGAGCGTTTCCCTTACCAGGAACAGCTATTGCAGGGGCTTTGCAATGAACATTCCGTGAGTCGGAATCATCGCTGCAACCATCTTGCTCATCGTCCAAATGTGGCAAGCTCCGGACAGCTCCTCTAACGCTCCGCGGCTTACGCCCTTGCTTCTGCAGCACAGCTCCCAAATCTTGAGCAAATGCCGAGTCGCTGGGGATTAGGTTGGAATCAATCACCGCTTCGACCTGGTCAAACTCGATTCGCGTTTTGGTCAGATCAACACTTGTCGCGTCATCGGGATTAATCAGGAATCGAATTTCTCTCGCTATGTCCCCCAGTGCGGAGAGGTCACGCTTGCTGATTACCACATAGCCAACGATCCGCTGGATCGTGCTATTGGACGCCTTGGGGAAAACCGAACGGGTTACAGCCTCAATGTCCTGAACAGTGTTTTTCGATGGCAGCACCTTTCTGCGCGCCACGCGGCGTTGAAATTGTCTATGGTTCCACTCGACCTGCTCGATCACCCGTGCCATGCACCGCAGAAACTGGGGCGTTGTGACGAGCGCTATCGGCACTCCACGGTTGCAAACACCGGTGACAATCCAGTCGACCAGCTCCGGCCTGGTGTACACCCGTGCGCTTTGATTAAAGAGCCAGTGGGCCTCATCAATGACCAACATGAGCTTGGCTCGTTCGAGAAGGTCTTCAACGCGGGCCTGCATTTCAAACGCGTTCCTGGTGTAGGAGGAAGCAACACCCAAAGCCTTGGCAATCTCTCTGAATGCCGCAGTTTTGCTGTTGATACCTTTCAGGCTGACAAAGCGGCTTTCTCCCAGGTGCAACTGGCACCATGCTTTCGCAGCCTCCGTCTTGCCCCGTCCCTCCAGTCCATCAATCAGCACCATTCCCTTGGTTTTAAGCCCAAAGTCCAACGTTTGCCAAATTTGCCTTGAAACCTCAGTCGCTTGAAATCTGTTCTTAACCTGGGCTTCGTGCCGCCTGAAGTATTCAAGCAAGGCTCCTATGATGTCTTTAAAGCATCGCAGCCGGGCGCTCTCGAAATCTCCGTCCCCAAGTCCCGAGTATTGCTCCTGGGCTCTCTCCCTCTCGAAATCCTGCATCTGCGCATCCTCTCCCGGTAGCGCAATGTGCAGTCTCGGATTGATGCAAAGATCGATAAGGAATTCCTCAATTGACGACGCCGAGCCCCACTCTGATAAAAACCGTTCTGGGAACATGGAGATCAGTTCGTTACTGAGACGCCTAAGGCCGCCTTCCTCTAAAGATTTCGCTTGAAGAGCCCACAGCAGGCGACGTTTCTGATGGCTGGGAGTAATCGCTGCCTTATCCTTAACGCAGATACCGTTCACCCCTCGCAGTTCGGCAAATTCCGGACTGCTCATGTAGCGGTTCTGTGACATTGGTCCGGACAGATCGCTCCGTTTACGCGTGCTCATTGCTTTGGTGGTTCCTCCTGATTTTCAGTGGCACATTCCTCTCGCAGTTCGCATTCGCGTGCCCGGCGTGACGCCTCCAAAATCTCAAGACCCTCTCGGCTTTCGTCGTCATCGCCAACCAGCTCCGCCGGAACGCCAAGCTTGCGAGCCTTGTCACGATTGGCCGCGCCGCGCCGGGCCCTGGCTGTTTGAGCTTTCTCAATCTCAAACTTCTGGGATTCAATTTCCTGGCCGAGTTCGACGGTCGTTTTGGTGACAATCGTGGTACGCTGCGGCATCGGGAACTTGGATTTAATGGCGTGAAATCGAGCCTTCATATAGGAGGCTTGGTCATCGATGCGCTTCATTTCATCGGCCAGCACAGTTGAATTCGGATCAATGATGCATTCGAGCGCGCTGGGCTCATTAGCCTTCGGCACGCAGATCGGATTCCGGCGGTTTAAATCAGTCACAACAATGCTTTCTGGGTTCTCAGGGTCGAACCATGCGATTACCTCATGTCCCACCAGGTGCGAGATTTGGGTTCCGCGATATCGGAAGGTCTTGGCACCAATTTTGAACTTCACCCCGTCGAGCGTTACGGTTTTCTGTTCCTTGTGATGGGCAAGCAAGTACCGAACGCCGGCCGGCAGCTGCATCGGTGGATCATCGGGATCCGCCATCTCGCAGTAGGCGGCATCAGGGGAGCGATTGACTAAAATTCGGCCCTGCTGTGGAGCGGCATTGTATTGAGCTATGATTTCACCCAGGCGCGCATCCCATTGTTCGAAGGAGTAAAAGTGTTCCGAGGGATGCTCGTTGCGCGATTCGACGGCCGCCATCTGTTTGCGCAAGGCTTCAGGTGCGTCTCTTCGTTCATCGCGGCCGCAGTATCCTGGCTCGGCTTCCATCAAATCCTGCAGCAGTCCACCAATGCGCTCAACGGTTTTAGACCGAGGCTGAATAGAGTGAATAAAAAGAATCCCGAACTCACGAAGGCCCTGTGTGGCTTCCGTAAAATCAAGCGCGCCTCGCTCCCGGCCCTTAAGCAAAGTGCTGCTCTGCCAAATGCCGCGTTCAAACTGCAAAACCTTAGGTAGCCCGTGCTCTGAAAATACATGCGTGCAAAGGCTCCGGATCGTCAGGGAGCTATAGTTGCGATCTGGCTGCAGGCTGTAGCCCACAATCCGTAGGGTGCGGAAATCTGAAAATATTAGGACCTGGCCGCGGGTTAAATTGAACCAGCCACTGCCATCAGGGGCATAAAAGTAAACCGGCATGGTGAAATCATCAGCAACAAAGCAGACCCGAGAATGAATCCCTTCATAGCTGCGGTCGACGTGCCCTTTGATAGAATCGAAAGCCCGCTTGCCTCGATGCATCACGGTTAGAATTTCAACCTCAGGGCCAACCGACTCCATTACGGACTTCGGGACGTGCGCTTTGCGTTGAGTTTTGCCTTTGTAACGCTCTCGGATCGGTTCTGAGAAACCCTGTTTAAGGCAGTCTCGCCAGGCTGGCGCAATGTCGCCGCGATAATAGAACACGGCCCGGTGAATCAGTAGATCCCTATCATCTTCCGGCAATTCGATCCTCTCCCCATTGTTCTCTCGACCATCGCGCAGTGCCTTTAGATCGCCACCTTCATTTTCCAGGGCCTTGAGATTGCGGTTAAATGCTTTGAGCAGAGCGTCCCGGTTGGGAGCCAGGAAAGGTGCCCTTGAAAATAGAAAGACCCTGACCTGGCGCGCGGCCTGTTTGTGCGGCAATCCGAAGCGTCGCATTGACTGGTATTTTTCCAGCGCCAGCGCCCAGATTCCCTGTTGTTCGCTTTTCGACGGCGATGCTGGGTTCCTGCAGGCATTGATAAAGCTATCGATTTCTCCAAACTCTTGAACGAGCGCTTCGGACACAACCCTGGACGGCTGTTCTTTCAGGGCCGGCTTGTCGGGCAGGTAGATTTCCAGCCGATTCCAATCTTCAGCGCCTCGATCGCGCTGCAAAGTTCGGGCGAGAAGTTTGCGCCAGTAGCGGCCGGTAATCCGGTTGTTAAATACGCGGACGTAATCAGCCACCCCTTTTGCCTCAAGTTCGGCCGTCGACAAATTCACCTCATGCCGAGGCAGTAACCATGGCTTTAGAGCAGCCCGGAGTTTGCCGGCCGAAACGATGTCTTTTTCGGCGATTTGGTTAAGTGGCACGGCCGGCTCCCAGCGCTTGGGCGGATCGCACAGCATCGCCTCAGCTGAACGGTATTGGCCCTGCTTCGCCGTTTCTTCAAGCGTGACCCGCACCCGCTCGGGCAATTGTGCCAATGACCATGTCGCGACCTCCACGCCGTTAACAATTCGGAGATCAGGAGTAATGCCGTCCATCGCTCTTCGAACCGCCTGAGGACTTTTGCCTAAAGCCCGAGCGATCTGCGCAGCGCTAAACTTGCGCGGATAGTCCTGGCTCGTAACTGCCAGAGGCGTTGCGTTGTCTCCGTTCAGCGTCACGGTTGGATCTTTGGCTTTAATGAGGCTGCTTTTATTACCTCAGACAAGAGCCTCGAAAGCTGGTCGTTTTGAAATTCAGCCGACCAGGCAAATTTAAACTCGCCCGTCTGCGGGTGGTAAAGGCGCCAGACTGCCTCTCGGAAGTCGTACCATCCAATCTGTGCGAAGTCTAAAATCATCAGCCCTAATAACAGGTCGAAAAGGGTGGCCAATGCGGGCGCCTGGTCGGAATGCCGTCTGAGTTCAAATAGGTGTATTGAGCGATTAAATGGGAGACAACCCCAGGATCCTTTGATCTGGTGACCGCGAGCCTCCAAACGATGAACGGCCAAAAAGTGAAACAGTTGGCTGCCAATGTAGTTACTTCCTGGAAAGCAAACGCTCGTAATTGCGTCGGGCGGCTCGGGCAGGATCATCCGCACTGCGACGAGGTTCTCGCCAGGCATCGCTAGCGATTTTGGGGTCTCCTCAAGTTTCTCGTTGTTCATTTAATTAAATCAGCGTTCATTCGATTTTCAGTGACGTGCATCCCATCGTAGCGAACGGCTTTCAATATTCGCCACTTGTTGCTGCAACTGCCTTAGAATTGAACTATTGGCTTGAAGCTTTTGTATCGTCTGGATCATCACCGCCTGGCCTGCCTCAATGTTCCTATTGATTTCTTCCTGCAATTGCTTGGTA
>Ga0070738_10007128_pt1 | contig 11347 bp, 9 predicted proteins | sample Coa_R2_2_FD_66446 | JGI IMG/M metagenome (GOLD analysis project Ga0070738, IMG submission 66446) | Surface soil microbial communities from Centralia Pennsylvania, which are recovering from an underground coalmine fire - Coalmine... | ecosystem: Environmental > Terrestrial > Soil > Unclassified ... | reverse complement strand
GCTTGTGCAACAACTCTGGGTAGTGTCCTTCATGGTGAGCAACCCCTCATTCCTTCTGGATTTCCAGAGTCAGCTCAGTTTAGTGATGAGTTTGTACAACGGGCGAGCGCGGCTGCACGTACCTACAAGCGTCGTGAATCTGCCAAGTCTCTTATTCCCCTAGGCACAACCTACACTGAACTCAAGCATTCCACTGAACGTAAACGAGTATTAAATGCTACACGTAGCGTAACAAAAGAAGACAATATTAAACAGCACTCTCACACCCACAAAGTACTTTAATCAAGTTAGGAGTTAAGAGTTAGGAGTGATCAGTTATCATATGGTGTGGTTTACTGATTCAGTATAGGGTTCTGATGTTAAAACTTTACGGTGGCGCTCGTAGTCGTGCTTCTATAGTCCAGTGGTACTTGGAAGAACTGGCAGTTCCCTATGAATTTGTCAAGCTAGACATGCAAGCAGGGGAACATCGCCAACCTGCGTACCTTGCAATTAATCCAATAGGCAAAGTACCTGCGATTGTTGATGGTGATTTCCATCTATGGGAATCAGGGGCGATTTTGCTGTATCTTGCTCAAAAATATGGTAAACAAAACCTTTCCCCAGAAGAATATGCTCAGCTGACTCAGTGGGTAATTTTTGCTAATGCAACTCTTGGACCAGGGATTTTTGTAGAAGCCAATCGGGAAAGAGAACTACCCCGACTGATGACGGCATTGAATGAAATTTTAGGGCAACACACCTTCTTACTAGGCAACGAATTTACTGTTGCTGATGTGGCCGTGGGATCTATTCTAGCTTTCACTCTCACACTGCTCAAGCTAGATCTGAGTATTTACCCAGCTGTAATGAACTATATCAACCAGCTTTCCCAACGACCTGCATTCCAAAAGAGTATAGGCGGGCGATGACATGGAGAGTTAGGAATGGGGTGTGGGGTGTGGGGTGTGGGGCATGGGGCATGGGGCATGGGGCATGGGGCATGGGGCATGGGGCATATTGTAGAATATTTTCCTGTGTCCTCCTTGTCCCCCTTGTCCCCCTTGTCCCCCACTTCCCACTTCCCTTCACCTCAACGATAATTTGTAAATTGCAAAGCAACAGGTAAATCCTCTTGCTTCAAGCGCTGGATAACAGCTTGCAATTCATCTTTACTTTTAGCACTGACACGCACGGCATCTCCTTGAATGGAGGACTGTATCTTTTTGAATTCGTCACGAATTAACTTAGATATTTGTTTAGCAATCTCTTGAGGGATGCCTTTTTTAAGTTTAATTTCTTGACGAACACGGTTACCACTAGCTGATTCAACTTGAGTAAAATCAAAGATTTTCTGTGAAAGATTACGCTTTGCAGCTTTTTCTCGCAGAATATTTTGGACTGACTCTAAGGTAAATTCACTATCAGTGTTAACCGTGATGCTTTCTTGACCTAATTCGACAGTTGTTTGAGTGTCTTTGAGGTCATAGCGACCTTTGATCTCTCGGACAGTTTGGTCAACAGCATTGACCAACTCTTGTCGATCAAAGTCGCTGACAATGTCAAAGGAATAAGTAGAAGCCATAGAAGATTTTGAATTTAATCATGTAGTCATCTAGTCATTGGTTATTCATCATTATCCATTAGTCGTTCGTCACTAGTCATTCATCGACCACAAATGACAAAGGACAAAGGACGAAGGACAAATGATACATGACAGATGACTAATCAAAATAGAAAAGTGTCACCACTTTTCTTTGTTCTTCTGCATCTTTACAGGTTTGCAGAAGAGTACGACTGTCATGAAACGCAAAGCAGATAAGCTGCTGGCAACGGGAGATAATCTCCTTATTACATATGTAACTAGCTTCAGCAAGAGACAGATGATTGTTACCAGGATTTTCTACCAAATGCATTACCTGTTCTAGGTGCTGGCGCGACTCAAGAGGCTGGCGTTCCAAGCTTTGGGGTAAAATTACCGTCAACAGATTGGCGTCAGCCCGCATTGCTCCCTTAATAGCAGCTAAATTAGTACCTGTAGCGCCAGAGGTGATGATCCGATTTCCTGATAAAACAAGAGCATAAGTCATCATCTCAATGAGATGTTGATGGGTAATTGGCACATGACGGGAACCCAGCAAGGCGATTCGCTTAGAACCTGTTTGCTGGATTGTCGCCAGTTCTTGCGCTAATGTATCAATGTTGTTGATGAGGTCTATTGACTGGCTCAAAGACGGACAAAATCAGATTAAACAACCTAGATATTTTAACAGACTGAAGGTAGAAAACTGCTTAATTCTCTTTTAAGAAATGCAATCCAGAATTCATGCGATCGCCTAGTCCATGATCAATTTAATGCACCAATTCTATTGCCCGTTTTGTCAGCGCCTGGGCTGTCAAACCATTAAACGCCATCAACTCACCTGCACTTGCTGTTGTTTCTCCTCGCTTCCAAGCAAAAGTATCCCGCTTAGCAGTAGTGCGTAGCATAATAGGTTCCAGCATTGCTGCAGCACCACCAGTGACACCAATTAATGCATCCCCAGCAAACAATTCGGCAAACTTCTCGTCATCTAAGAAACCGCCTTCAGGTTCAGCACAAGCTTCCCATGCAGTATCATCTAGACGATACAAACGACGGGGATTGATCACAGAAACAATCTTCACACCAAGACCTTCAGTTTCTAAGAAAGCAGCAGCTTCAAATACTGGTATTAGAGTCATATCACCAATAACAGCAAATACAACTTTCTTGCTTTCTCCTTGATTAGAATTGATGTCTTGTAACACCACCGCACCATCGCGTAATCCTTGACGAGTCTGTTCAAACGTTGTCCGAATTGGCAATGGTGACTTACTCGCAGTAATCACGATTCCCTTATTCTTTGTCGTCAAAGCCCAGTCATAACAAACTTGAGTACTGTTAGCATCGGGAGGGAACAATGGGAAAACATTGCCATTGCGCATCATAGCTGCAAAATAAGACTCAATTTCAGGACGTTGATGAGTCCAACCATTGCGCCCTTGCTCTAATGCTCCAGCGGTAAATAAAGTAATAGTCGAGGGGGTAGAACGTCGCAATTCTGCCATTGCTTGAGTCACTGTTTGCCAAATAGGCAACCCGTTGATCGCAAAAGATTCGTAGGAACACCACAAAGTCCTAGCACCCATTAATGATAAACCTGCAGCTAACCCTGCACAAGCATCTTCACTCAAGGGTTCGTAAACTTGTCCATTTGGTGACTGGTTGTATAATTCGTCGCTCGTAGGGTGAATAATTTTGAGCGCTTGGTTGATATTGGCAATACCAGAGGCTTCATTTCCATCGGCGTTGGTGACTAGGAAGTTGCGATCCACTTGTCCTACTTTTGCCACTAACCTTCCCATCGCCGTAGTCGAAACTTTCGGATCGCCTCCTACTGGATATTCTTCCAACGGTAACTCGCCTAAATCTGGCAAGGGCAATTCAAATTCTGTCACAACAGTCTTTGCTGCAGGACCACCACCAGCACGTTCACAGTTTGTCCGCACCAATTGCCAAACCTCACGAGGCAAAGCTCGTTCCTTTAAGGCGTTGATAATATGAGGAGCATCTAGGGTATCTTTGGGATAAAGGTTGTGAGATTTGGCTCCTCGTGCGTGGACACCTGCGCCTTTAAGTTGTTTAATAATGAATGCCGTCAACTTGCCATTTAATGCTGATCTAGCTGCTTTATCGACACCTTCTAGAACTGCTTTGGTGAAGGCTAGCCGTTGATCCCAACAGAAAGCAGTACTATCAACGTAGCTTCCATGTTGGTTTTGATCGTCAAAGTCTTTAGCATCAACTAACACAACTTCTTCAAAACCATTGCCCTGCCAATATGCGACCATCTGCTCGTTGGTTTTTAGGGAAACCATGCTATGGTGTTCTTGGCTGTAACCGTTCCAAACTAAGACTGGTAAGAAGTTGGTTACACTTGGGAAAGCTGTGTGAAAGTGTGTCATTGAACTCATGATATAGGGTTCACCAAGACCACCATCACCCAGGGTAAAGGGGAACAGCTTGTCTTTGTGCAACAGCGCCGCTGCCATTGCGAAGTGTTGTCCTTGTCCTAAGGGACCTGCTGGTGCAAGAATACCAGGAATGTAGCCGGAGAGGTGACCTAAAAGCCCATGTTTTTCCCGAAAGCGATCGCGCAATTGTTGGACTGTGAAAATTCCCATGTCCTCTAGCGAACGATCCAAGAACATAGCACTATAAAATCCAGGAGCGTGATGTCCTACTTCGGTAATAATATTTTTGTATCCCAGCATGACAAGAGCAGCATAAGCTTCTGCTTGACTGGCAAATCCGCCTGGGTGTCCAGAGGCTTTGCTTCCAGTGATTTGCAAAGTCAAGTAGCGTAAGGCATCAGCAATCAGCAAAGTTTGAAAAATGGCAGATGGATCTGATGGAAATGCGATCGCTAATTTGCCTGATTCTATGACAGGTGTTTTGCCATATGTTTCAAAACCTGGTAGTGCTTCACCAAAGTATTGAATTCCTTCACAAAAATCAGGAGCCGCTGAAGTTGCTTTTGGAGTGATTGCTGTCATGCTAAATACCTAAAAATGACGAAGAGATACTTATAGATGCTCGTTCAATTTAACAAAAATTTTACAACTTTCAGCTTGAAACATTTAATAACTCTGTAGCAAAATCAAGATTAATATATTAAATGCTAACTATATAAAAATTGATTGCTTTTAGGTTGTTTCGGCAGCACACAAAAAAAGAATTGGTTAAAAAATCAATGAAATCACCAAATAGTCTGCAAACTCCAGAAAAAATTTTCCTGGATTTAGTCAGGCAAACTGTTGGTTATAAATCCCCCTGTTATCCTCACGACATTTTGAGGTTGCAATTTCTACCTTCTCATGCTAAAGATCTTTACGAATCTGTTAAAGACTAGTTGCATGTTTGCTAAACTGTCTTAGCCAAAAATTTGGTTGGCATTTTAGGGATTGTAAACTTTCCACTAGCTAAGGAATTCATGAATCCAGAGAAACTGGCAAGATTGCGGGAACTATGTCGAGATGAAGAGGCTTTCGAGCAGATCAAGCAAACTCTGGCAGACGAAATCCAACAACTAGAGCAAGAAAACAATCAAGCATATTTTCAGGTGGCACAACAAAAAGCATTATTCCGTGTCATCACCCGTATACGGGAATGTCTCGATCTGGAATCAATTTTTCATGCCACAGCAATTGAGGTGCGTCAACTTTTAGGCGCAGATCGAGTAGGCATGTTTCGCTTTTACCCAGACTCAGGCGCAGATGATGGGGAATTTGTCTCCGAAGACGTAGATCCAGCTTTTTCATCAGCTATGGCGCAAAAAATTCACGATCACTGCTTTGGAGATCAGTTTGCAGTTCATTATCAACAGGGCAGGATTCAGGCAGTTACAGATATCTATAATTATGGATTAAGTGACTGTCACATTCAGATTCTGGCTCAATTTCAGGTACGGGCAAATCTAGCGGTACCACTACTACAAGGTCAATATCTTTGGGGATTACTTTGTATTCACCAATGTCGTGCTCCCCGAGAATGGCAACAGACAGAAATTGAGTTTGTCACCCAAATTGCTAACCATCTGGGGGTCGCTCTACAACATGCAGAACTCATAACCAACTTACAAGTAGAAGTGCAAGAGCGCCAGCAGGCTGAACAAGCAGTTCGCACCATCAACCAAGGACTGCAAAGAGCCATCATCGAATTGCAGGCAATGAACAAGGAACTAGAAGCATTTAGCTACTCTGTTTCCCATGACCTACGTGCTCCATTACGTAGTATTGATGGCTTCAGTCAAGCTTTACTGGAAGATTACTATGAGCACCTAGACCTTACTGGACAAGACTATCTCAAAAGAATTCGAGCAGCCACTCAGCGGATGGGGCATTTGATCGATGACCTCCTTAACCTATCTAGGGTGATGCGCAGTGATATGTACCTAGAATCTGTTGATCTGAGTATATTGGCTCAGGATATTTGCACTGAGCTACAACAGAGTCAGCCAGAACGGCAGGTAAATTTTGTGATTCAAACAGGTCTGATATCTCAAGGGGATCACCGTCTGCTTCAAGTGTTATTGGCGAACTTACTACATAATGCTTGGAAATTTACCTCCAAACACGCCCATGCAAGGATTGAGTTTGGAACGTTGTCTACTGAAAATAGTATTCCAGTCTACTTTGTTCGCGATGATGGTGCAGGCTTTGAGATGACCTACGCCAATAAGTTATTTAAGCCTTTCCAGAGGTTGCACAGCACTATCGAATTTTCAGGGAATGGCATCGGGCTTGCGACAGTACAACGGATCGTACATCGGCATGGCGGTCGTGTGTGGGCAGAAGCCGCTGTGGATCAGGGTGCCACCTTTTATTTTACATTAGTAGCAGAGGATGCAGCAGCATAATAAGCATGAGCGAAAAAATTATTCTTTTAGTAGAAGATAATCCTGATGATGAAGCTTTAGCTATTCGAGCTCTCAAGCGGAATCATATCAGAAATGAGATTGTGGTGGCTCATGATGGTGTTGAAGCCTTGGATTACTTGTTTGGAACCGGAGTTTACACTGGTCGGAATGTCAGTGTGAAACCCGCGGTGGTCTTACTGGATTTAAAGCTGCCCCGCATTGATGGAACGGAAGTATTGCGTCGCTTGCGAGAAGATGAACGTACTAGCTTACTACCTGTAGTGATCTTAACTACCTCTAGCGAAGAACAGGATTTACTCAATAGCTACGCTCTGGGATGTAATAGTTACATTCGCAAACCCGTGGATTTTCTCCAGTTCTCAGAAGCAGTTCGGCAGCTAGGAATGTACTGGCTACTGATGAATGAGCCACCACCCGTTTAAGGAGTCAGTTGACATGAGCCCCCACCTACGTGTACTGATTGTTGAGGATTCAGAAGATGACATGCTCTTAATTTTAAGAGAGCTGCGTCGGGCTGGATACATCATCACTTATGTGCGGGTGGATACTCCAGAGACAATGGTGGCTGCTCTCGATCAACAGCCGTGGGATATTGTGATTGCAGATTACAGTCTACCTGCCTTCAGTGCGCCAGAAGCCCTTAAACTTCTTCAGCGGCGGAAGCTAGAACTGCCGTTTATCATTGTCTCCGGTACAATTGGTGAGGACATTGCCGTGGCTGCAATGAAAGCCGGGGCTCATGATTACCTGATCAAAGGTAATCTCACTCGCCTAGTGCCTGCGGTAGAGCGAGAGTTACGAGAGACTGAAGAGCGGCAGAAACGACGTATTGCGGAACACGCTCTCCAAGCAAGCGAGGACCGTTTCCGAATACTGTGCACTTCAGCTCCTCTGGCAATTTTTCAAACTGATGCTCAAGGGCTGCTCACTTACAATAACCCTCTATGGGATAACCTTTCTGGTTTAGGCGAAAAGGAAAGTTTAGGTTATGGCTGGACTCAAGCTATTCATCCAGAAGAGCGCGTTAAGGTTCTCCAAGACTGGCAACGTACAGTGTCTGAACAATGTGCTTGGGTTCATGAGTTCAGACTTCTAAACTGCCAAGATGAAGTGCGGTGGGTACGTGCTCTTGCTAGTCCCATGTACTCAACAGAAGGTCACTTCTTTGGTCATGTGGGAACAGTAGAAGACATCACCCAACAAAAGCAAGCAGCACAAAAAATTTACGAACAAGCAGCTCTACTTGATATTTCAACAGATGCGATCTCTGTAAGTAACTTAGAAACCCAGATTGTATTCTGGAACAAAGGTGCTGAACGTTTGTACGGGTGGAAGGCAGTAGAAGTTTTAGGTAGGAATGCTGTTAAGTTTTTGTATCAGTCTCAGGACATTTTGTCAGAATTAACCAAAATACAGGCATTACTATCTAGGGATGGTCAGTGGCAGGGCGAGTTGTCGCAAGTCACAAAAGATGGTAAGAACATCATTGTTCAAAGTCGATGGACACTCGTATATGATGACACTGGTCAACCCAAATCCATTCTTACAGTTAGTACCGATATTACAGAAAAAAAACAACTGGAGGCACAGTTTCTTCGCGCCCAAAGACTAGAAAGTCTGGGCACTCTTGCCAGTGGCATTGCCCACGACTTCAATAATATCCTGACTCCTATTTTGGCAGCTGCTCAACTACTGCCTCTCAAATTTCCCGAGCTTGATGATAACACTGAGCAGCTATTGACAATTTTGGAGGGCAGCGCAAAACGTGGCGCGGATTTGGTTAAGCAAATTCTGTCCTTTACTCAAGGCATAGAAGGTAATCGCACTAACGTCCAAGTCCGGCACTTGCTTTCAGATGTAGTACAGGTAGCTCGACGAACCTTCCCCAAATCTATTGAAACTCAGACCAACATAGTACCCGATCTCTGGATGGTTTATGCTGATGCCACTCAACTTCATCAGGTGCTAATGAATCTTATAGTTAACGCTCGTGATGCTATGCCTGATGGTGGTGCCCTTAGCATTAGCGCCGAAAACCTGTGGATTGATGAAAACTATACCCGCATGCATGTAGATGCTAAAGCGGGACCATATATTGTAATTACCATTGCCGATAGTGGAACGGGCATTCCATCAGGGATTATGGATCGCATTTTTGATCCCTTTTTTACGACCAAAGAGTTGGGCAAGGGAACAGGTTTAGGGCTTTCCACGGCAATAGGTATTATTAAAAGTCACGGTGGTTTTGTCAGTGTGTATAGTGAGGTAGGCAAGGGAAGCCGCTTTCAGGTGTATCTGCCAAGTCGAGAAGTCGATGAAACACAAGTAGTAGCAGATGATACAGCCCTGCCAAAGGGTCATGGAGAATTGATTTTGGTGATAGATGACGAAGTTTCCATCTCTGAGATCACCAAAACCACATTAGAGAATCATAACTATAGAGTTTTAACTGCCAGCGATGGCATCAGTGCACTCGCGGTCTATGCTCAGCACAGGGATGAAATCAGTGTGGTAATAATAGACTTAATTATGCCTGGGATGGATGGTGCGACTACAATTCTCACGTTGCAACGCATGAATCCGCAAGTGCAAATTATTGCCATGAGTGGACTGATCATCAATGGGGCTACTGCTCAAAATAAAAGTCTTTGTATCCGAGAATTCTTGCCAAAACCTTTCACAGCACAAGCATTACTGAGTACCGTGCAATCAGTACTACACCCTCCTTCGCACTGAGTAACCTGCAATCAGTACCCCACCCTTCTTCGCATCGCCCAGCCTCACCTCCCTTCCCTCATTCCCCTTGCCCCTCATCTAGCTAGCAAACAAACCGTTTAAAACTTGTCGCTTTCCCTCACAACTTCCTCAAATTGTTTTCCTAACTTAAAATAAGAGTCAACAAAAAAGAGATTAATCAGCATTGTGAAACCAAGGAATGAAGCGTCATTTTGATCAGAATGAAGTGGAGCATGCTCTGTGAGAAGTTCGCTCTAAGCGACATATCAATACATGCTTCATTTTGTTATTGCTGTCTTTAGTGTGACAATCTTTGTTTTCAACGTCTATTCTGCAACGTCGGTTAATCTCTATTAGTTGCTTGGATTAAATCCATAGTGACATAGCTATTTATAGAGTAGCCTAATATATCTTAAATATTTTAAGAGATACAAGATAACTGACGCTGCATGAGCCAAAAACTTATTCTTCAAGAAAAAATCTTACCCAGAGACTAGCTATGAGAATTACAAAAAATATATATAGATATCACTTTTTGAATTCATAATTTGTGAGTTAGCAAGAGGGTTAGATGAATACTATTAGAAAAATTAATGATGAATTAACGATCGCCGGACAAATTACACAAGAACAATTGCACGAAATTGCTCATGAAGGTTATAAATCTGTACTTAACCTGTGTTCACCACAGGAAAATTGCTCATTAGATAATGAAAAGGAAAAAATTGAATTTTTGGGATTATGCTACATTAATCTACCAATAAATGCTGAAGAAATTAATCATCAAGCGACTCTCCGGGTATTTCAGACAATTGCAGAACTTCCCAAACCTGCTTTAATCCATTGTGATAATTCACTACGTTCGGCAATCATAGTGCTGTTATACATCTGTACAAAACATGGCATTACATTTGAGCAAGCCTTTCAACAAGTCAAAAAATTAGGATTGCTATAACAAAGTCAAGGACCAATGAAGTAAGTAGTAAGGTAGTGGCAATCAAGACAATATATTAGGGGGGATGTAAAATCTCTTGTTTTCTGCGTATACCCCATGCCCTATGCTCGACCTTAACGCATAATCGTTTATTTTCACCGATCTAGCTGAATTTCCGCTTTCACTACAGTTGGATCATCCGTGCGCTCGATTCGAAAGCCAACTTGGGTACAAACTTTTTGCATTGCATAATTGTCAGCGAGAATATCAGCACTGATTCTGCTAAGTTGCTCATCACGACCAACTTGCAGCAGTCGTTGCAGCAGCTGGGTGCCTAACCCTTGACACTGGTAGCGATCGCTCACAAGTATGGCAAATTCCGCTTCATTAGTACCATGTAACTTGCTTAATCGACCCACTGCTAAAATCTGCCGTGCTTCTGTTTCGGGGTTTTGATATTCTGCAACCAATGCCATCTGGCGATCATAGTCAATAAAGCACATACGTGTGAGCCGTTCATGGGCAACTCTAGACTGGAGTTTAATGAGATGAAAATAACGAAAATAAACGCTTTCTTCAGAGAGAGTTTTGTGAAACAGAACCATCAGTGGCTCATCTTCTGGCTGTATTGGGCGGATAATGACTGGTGTCCCGTTTTTCATCGTCCACTTTCCTACATATTGTGTAGGGTAGGGCCGAATCGCTAACTTAGGCAGTTGTTTTTCATCAACACTCACTTCGTGAAGGACAATCCGCGCATCTAGTGCAATCAATGCAGAAGATGAAGCCAGTAAGGGGTTGATATCTATTTCCTTGATCCAACGTTGTTCCACAACAAGTTGACTGAACACCACCATCAGCTCCTCAAGAGATGCAAGATCGATACTTTTACGTCCACGGACTCCTTTGAGTGCTTTATAAATCTGTGTTTGTTCCATCATCCGTCGAGCTAAGGTGGTGTTAAGAGGTGGGAGTGCGATCGCGCGATCCTGAAAAACTTCCACCAATTGTCCCCCAGATCCAAAAAGTAGTACTGGTCCAAATTGTGGATCAAGACTACTGCCGATAATGAGTTCATAACCGTCCATTGTCACCATTGGCTGAACCGTCACCCCCAAAAAATGCTCAGCACCAACTTTCTGACTCACTGATTTTTCAATAGTTTGATAAGCTCGCCGCACGGCTTCAGCATCTCGGAGATTTAACTGTACACCTCCAACATCGGTTTTATGGGTGA
>Ga0070738_10007126_pt1 | contig 11349 bp, 8 predicted proteins | sample Coa_R2_2_FD_66446 | JGI IMG/M metagenome (GOLD analysis project Ga0070738, IMG submission 66446) | Surface soil microbial communities from Centralia Pennsylvania, which are recovering from an underground coalmine fire - Coalmine... | ecosystem: Environmental > Terrestrial > Soil > Unclassified ... | reverse complement strand
GTGGTGTAGACGCCACTCCCGGTGGCCCATTCCGGCCGCAGCCTAGAGGTCAACGAGTTCAGTGGCTGTGCAAAACCGTTGCGCATGAATTTGCCCTTCATTTCCAGATTCAGCTCTACGCCAAGGGACGCCTGCCGTATACGCCCGTTTCAGCGGCGGAAGGACTCGAAGGATGGCACGGAAGCCGTCCAACAAGGTCGGACCGCCCGAGCTGGCGTCCGGCATGACCCACAGACGGTTACCTCGAGATGGCAGAAGCTGTGGGCTGTCCGGTTTCTTCCGCCGGTGGCAGCTCGGTCTTCAGCTCGCCTGCCGGCGGGTCCGCGTGCTTGGGGCAGTGCCAGCCCGAAGCTGACAGCATCCAGCCAGCGCGCTGAGCCCGCCCCGGGCCATCAGCATCCGCGAGCACCAGCAGGGCACTGCACCGCGTGCAGCCAACGAAAAATGCGCCCATCGCGTCGGCCAGTTTGGCGAGCGTCGGCCCCGCTGTCATGAAGACTTGGTCATGGTCGCCAGGAGGCTCAAACCTATGCGAGCGTGAACTTTTGCTCATGACGCGTGCCAGTCCTCGCGTTAAATCGAAAGCAGGCACTTCATTACTGAGGCGCACCTGGGACCTGCCCGCACAGGGAATCGACGGGCGACAGTGCCCTCATGGACGACAACGGCCAGCCCCAGCCGCTCGAGGTGAAGGCCGGTAACAAAGTCCTTATGCCAGATGCCGGCAGCGAGATCAAGCTCGAAGGCAAGGACCATCTCATTCTGAGCGAGAAAGACATTCTCGCCATCTTCGAATAGAACGGAACAAACATCATGCCCGCCAAACAGCTCATTTATTCCGAATCAGCCCGCCGCCGGCTGAAGAACGGTGTGGATCAACTCGCGGCCGCCGTCAAAGTGACGCTCGGTCCCAAGGGCCGCAACGTCGTTCTGGACAAGAAGTTCGGCGCGCCGACCATCACCAACGACGGCGTCACGATTGCCCAGGAAATCGACCTGGAGGACCCCTTCGAGAACATGGGCGCCCAGCTCCTCAAAGAAGTGGCGACCAAGACCAACGACGTGGCAGGCGACGGCACCACCACCGCGACGGTGCTGGCACAGGCCATGATCGCAGAAGGCCTGCGCAACCTCGCGGCCGGCGCTAACCCGATGGTCGTCAAGATCGGCATCGAGCAGGCCGTCGAAGCCGTTGTCGCGGAGATCAAGGCCCGCAGCAGGCAGATCACGACCAAGGAGCAGACCGCTCAGGTAGCCACTATCTCAGCGGCCGATTCGGAGGTCGGCGGCATGATCTCGAACGTGATGGACAAGGTCGGCAAGGACGGTGTGATCACCGTCGAGGAGGGCAAGGGCCTAGGTCTGGAGACCGAATACGTCGAAGGCATGGAGTTCGACCGGGGCTACATGTCGCCCTACATGATCACCAACCCCGATCGCATGCAGGCCGTCCTGGAAGACCCCTACATCTTGATCACCGACCGGAAGATCTCGACGATGCCCGACGTGCTGCCGATGCTCCAAAAGGTGGCGCAGGCCGGCCGCTCGCTGCTGATCATCGCTGAGGATGTGGACGGCGCCGCGCTGGCGCTGATTGTGGTGAACAAGCTGCGCGGCACGTTGAATGTCCTGGGTGTCAAGGCGCCCGGCTTCGGCGACCGGCGCAAGGCGACGCTGGAAGACATCGCCATCCTTACCGGCGGCCAGGTCATCAGCGAAGACGCCGGCATGAAGCTGGAGAAGACCGAGCTGAGTCAGCTTGGCCGCGCCCGCCGTGTGACGGCGGATAAGGACAAGACCATCGTGATCGAGGGCGCCGGCAACGGCGACGCCATCAAGTCGAGGGTGAGGCAACTCAAAGCGCAGATCGAGGAAACCACCTCGGACTACGACAAGGAAAAGCTGCAAGAGCGGCTGGCCAAGCTGGCCGGCGGCGTGGCCATCATCAAGGTCGGCGCGCCGACCGAGGTCGAGCTAAAGGAGAAAAAGCATCGCGTTGAGGACGCTCTGTCGGCCACGCGTGCCGCGGTTGAGGAAGGCATTGTGGCCGGCGGCGGCACCGTGCTGGCCCAGTCGGCCGCCGTGCTCGACACGGTCAAGGCAGAGGGCGACGAGAAGGTTGGCCTGATGCTGGTGAAGCGCGCCCTGGAAGAGCCGCTGCGGCAGATCGCCCACAACGCCGGCGCGGAAGGCTCGGTCGTCGTCGACGTGGTCAAGAAAGCGGCCAAAGATCACGGCTACAACGCGCTCCACGGTACCTACGAGGACATGTTCAAGGCCGGGATTGTCGATCCGGTGAAGGTCACACGGTCCGCGCTGGAAAACGCGGCCTCGATAGCAGCCATGCTGCTCACGACCGAGACCCTGATAAGCGAAAGGCCCGACACCAGCCCAGCGGTGGCGATGCCCGGCGGTGAGATGGGCGGCTTCTGAGCCTCATGAAAAAAGAAGCGGAAAACGAGCGAGTCATCCTCACGGGGCAGTCGAAGGGTGTCAAGAGGCACAACAGACGAGCAAAGGCTCTGCTCGCTCGCGCCGGATCTCCGCGGCCGAGAGTTCGCCAGGTTCGCGCGCCGGTTGGCCCGTGAAGGACTCGGCCTGAACGTCACAAATCCGCGAAAGCCACGCTCGTCGGCACCGGTGTCGCGGACAAGGCTCACCCGTTGGGGCGTGGCCTACGTATTGGGTGGCGTGCTGATGGTGTTAGCGGCGCATTATGCGTCGACCGTGATCCCGCTTGGCCGGTGATGCCGCCGACCCGCGGGATCCCGAATAACAAGCTAGCGACGTGCGCGTGATAGACTGCGAGAAGAGCCGACCCGATTCTGAGGGGCGGTCCCTTGGGTTGCGAGCCCAAGGTCGTGTTTCCTCGCCAAGATCAACCCATCCAAAACCTGCCGCGCGACGCTCTTTTATTATGCGCGCCTGCCTCGCGGCGGGTCTGAGGGCATTCACCCAGTAGGAAGGACCTGCCGTTTGCTGGCCATTAAAGACCGTCTCCATTCGCTGCTGTTCGCTCCGCACGTAGCCTACGTGAGCAGCTATCCGCCCAGAGAGTGCGGCATCGCCACCTTTACGCGCGACGTGGTGAGCTGCGTCGACAAGCTCATGCCGCTAGGCCGGCGTTTTGTCGTTGCCGTCAACGACGACAAGCGCCATGCGTACCTACCGATCGTCAAGAGCTGCATAGAGCGGGACGTCGCCAGCTCGTACGACGACGCAGCCGCGTACATTACGGCCTCGGATTGCCGCGTTGTCAGCATCCAGCACGAGTACGGCTTGTTCGGTGGTCTGTGGGGCTCGTACCTGTTGCGCTTCATGGACCGGGTGCGCCAGCCTATTGCTCTTACCATGCACACAGTCCTGCCCAATCCCGACGCGGCGCTGCTGTCGGTGACTCAGGGCCTCATCGCCCGCTCCGCGACGACGATCGTGCTGGCGCAATCGGCAGTCGACATCCTCGTGCGCGACTATGGCGTGGAAACCGCCAAAGTGCGCTTCATTCCACACGGCGTGCCGAACGTCCGGCGTGTCCCCGAGGCGAAGGCCAAGCGTGCCCTGGGACTGGACGATCGCACGATCCTCGCGACCTGCGGTTTGATGAACCCGGGCAAGGGCATTCAGTTCGCCATTGATGCCCTAGCCACGCTGGTCGATGAATTTCCGGACGTGCTGTATCTGGTGGTGGGGGAAACCCACCCCGGAGTGCTGGCGGCTAATGGAGAAGCCTACCGCAGGGAGCTGCAGGCCCAGGTCAGGCGGTTGGGCCTGGATGAGCACGTTCGCTTCGAGAACCGTTATCTGACGTATCGCGAACTGGTGCTGCATCTGTTGGCAACCGACGTGTATGTCGTGCCCTACCTCAATCTCAAGCAGGTCGTAAGCGGAACGCTGGCCTACGCCATGGGCTGCGGCCGAGCCATCGTGTCGACGCCGTCCATCTATGCCGAAGAAGTGCTGGCGGGTGGCCGTGGCGAGCTGGCGGCGGTGGAGGATGCGAGCTCACTCAGCGCCTCAATTGGTCGCATTCTGCGAGACCCGTCGTACAAGTCGGTTCTCCAGCAGCGAGCGTACAGCTTTGGCCATCAGATGACCTGGCCGAGCGTGGCGCGCGCCTACGTGCAGGCCTACGAAGACATCTGCGACAGCGACCGCGCGACAGCCACGAACCGAGCCACAGCGCGGTTTGATCTCGCGTCCATTCAAGTAGCCACCGCGGAATCCAGCACGACCAAGACGGGAGTAGCTCTCGCTCGATAGCCGGGGCACCACATCTTGACGCCCCACGTTCCTGGTCTCCCGCTGCCGCCCAACGAAGCCGTCCGGCCGTTCACCTTGCATCGGCTGGCGACCCTCATGGAGGCCGCTCGCGGCGATCCGCGGGAGGCAGGTGGTGTGTTGAACCCTGCCGCCGCCCGCGGGCCCGACGGCCAGCTGTATCTTTTCCCACGACTCGTGGCAGAAGGGAATTACTCGCGGATCGGCATCGCCCGAGTCGAGTTTGATCACGCGGGCAACCCGACTTCCGTCGAACAACTCGGGATTGCACTCGAGCCTAGTGAGCCCTACGAAAAGAACGACATAACGGGCGGTGGTTGCGAGGATCCACGCATCAGTTACATGGCCTGCCTGCAACGCTACGTCATGACCTATACCGCCCTTTCACCTGCCGGCCCCCGAATTGCCGTCGCCGTATCGCACGATCTGCTGACATGGGAACGGCTCGGATTGGTGCGGTTCGCCGCCGAAGAGGGCCTCCGCTTGGAGGATGCCGTCGATAACAAGGATGCCGTGCTGTTCCCGTCGCTCATCACCGATCCTCAAACCGGAAAACCAGCCATGGCGCTCGTCCACCGGCCGACCGTGGCCGGCTCTCGGAGCGTCTTTCAGGACCCCTGGTGGGGACATCGGACCAGCACCACCGACGCGCGTTTGGCGCCGCGAATCAGCCATCCGAGTATCTGGATTTCCTACAGCCGAGGAGTAACGCAGCTGGTTGACCTGTGCTCATTCCGTTCCCACCACAGGCTGCTGTCGCCGCGCGAATCGTGGGAACGCGTGAAAGTAGGCGCAGGGGCTCCTCCCGCGCTTACGCCTCACGGTTGGTTGCTGGTTTACCACGGCGTTGCTCACCGCGCGGGACACTTCCGCTATTCCGCCGGCGCTGTGCTGCTCGATAGGGACGATCCGCGGCGCGTGCTCTACCGCACCAAGGGCCCAATCTTGACGCCAGGCGCTGACGATCAGTTGGGCGTTGTACCCGATGTCGTCTTCCCGACGGCCATCGACCAGAGAACCGATTTGGGAATGCCGGACCGCGTCGACGTCTACTACGGTATGGCCGACAGTCGCATCGGCGTGGCGACCCTCACCCTCCCGCACCTCTTGGAGGTAAGCCCGCCGGGCAAGGCTCGTTCGTCTCGGAGTCCGTCACGTCCAACGACCGCTGCTCCACCCAAGAGTCTCCGGCCTGGATGATCGATAGTTCATGACAGCTCAGATGGTCCCTGTCAGACTACGCCAATGGCCGCGCCTGTCCTCGCGTTGAAAACCTGCCCTGTATGCGGGACGAGCTTCAGCGCTAGCTCACGCCAGATCTATGACAACCCCACGTGTGGACGAAAAGCCGCCCGCATGCGACATGCCGAGGAGCGCCAGGCTACACGCGCCGAACGCTACAGGCTCCATCTGAGACAGGGGGGATCCTCCACGCCGTTGGGTTTAGATCACGCCCCGTGCCAGCATTAGGTCCGTTCGTCGGGCTCGGAGAAGGTTGCCACGAATCGGTAGCCTCGCCCTGGCTCGGTGGCAATGAATCGAGGCTTGCGCCAGTCGTTCTGAAGCTTGGCCCGCAAGTTCCGAATGTGACGATCGACAACGTTACTCTCTGCGACGTAATCGACGCCCCACAGGGCGTCCATGATTTCGTTACGCGTCAGCAGTTGGCCCGCGTTGGCCGCAAGCAGGTACAGCAAGCTCTGCTCCACCCCGGTGAGGTGCAGCCTGGAAGTTCCCGCGGTTACCTGCCGATCGAGGATATTGATTTCTAGTTCGCCGACTTTGATCACCGGGGTGATTGGGACGCTGTCGCCGTACGTCCGCCTGGTGATGGCCAGCACGCGAGCGAGCAGTTCTTCCGGCGAAAAGGGCACGGTCATGATGTCATCGACGCCCTGCTCAAAGGCGGCCAGCTTGGTTTTGAGGTCCCCTCTGCGGGTCAATGCCAGCACGGGCAGGCGCTCAGACGTCTCCGAAACTCCGCTGCTTGCCCGTTTCATGAACTGATCGCTCGCGAGGTCCATGTCAATTACCGCTAGGTGCGGATGCCAATCATCGAGCAGCGCCAACGCCTGCGAGAGGCTCTTGGCTGCCTGGGTGACATATAGGCCGTGGTTGAGGGTCAGGTTAATTACTTCGGCGATGACCCTCTGATCCATCATGACCAGAACGCGGGCTGGGCCGTTCCGCTTGAAAGGCTTGGGGTTCACCTAAGCGCTCGATTCTCGGTCAGGGATCCCTCCTGCGCGTAGCAACATTGGCCATTGGCCGTCTGTCCAAATCATCCCATGAACAAACCCTCATGACAGGTTGAGTAGGCGGCGCCAGGCTTAACCCCAAGAGTGCCGGCAGCATGTGGGCGAGGCTTCACCCTTTCCGTACCTCGGCACGCCAGGAGTAAGCAATTAAACCAACCTTGTACAACCTCACCGGCGTGCCCGTGACACTCGACGGTCAGGAGTTGACGGTTGCTGCACAACCGTTGGGGTGCACCGATCCGCTACCTACACCAGTGGCAGATCACTACTTCCTGGTGCCGGCCTGCCTGGCTCCGGCCGCGCACGCGCGCCGCGACGTCGTCTGGAGTGGAGGCATCCCCCACTGCAGTCAATGCGCGCCACCAGCAAGGAAGCGGGGCTGGTTCGCGAAACTGGCCAAGAGATCGACCGCTCCGACGGCTCTTCGCGTGGTCGAGCATTACACCGACGAGGAAGGCCGCCAAGGCGTCGGCGCTGAGTTCTTTCGCCAGCGTTACCTTCAATGACGGGTGAGACACATGGCCAGCGAACGTGTTTCGCGTGACTCCGGAGTACCGGACTGGCCGCCGCTGGCAACAATGTCGAGGATCACGCAAAACCGGCCAGTCATGATCAGGTGAAAAGCGGCCACTTGAGGTAGGGAGCGAGGACATGCTCCACCGAGCAATTGGTGGAGGTGTCCTTGGGGAACTACCTGAAGATGGCAGATACACGACGCGTTCAAGCGCTGCTCGAGCTGGGCTGGAGTTACCGCCGCATCGAGCGGGAGACGGGCGTACGGCGCGAGACGATTGCGCGCTACGACCCTGGCCGAGCGTCAAAACCGGCCAGCAACATGATCACCGGCACGCCCGCAAAAGCGGCCAACGTGATCACCGGCTCAGAGGCAGACCCGGCCAGAGGCATCCCCGGTCCGCCCAGCGTCGCTGAACCCTTCCGCGAGTTCATCGAAGCCGGCGTCGACAAAGGACTGACGGCCCAGCGCATCTGGCAAGACCTGCGTGCGGAGTACGGCTATCCGCACGCCTACCCGTCGGTGATGCGCTTCGTGCACAAGCTGCGGCGCCGGCGGCCGGAGCTGGTGGACGTCATGGAGCACCCGCCAGGAGAGGAAGCGCAGGTCGACTTCTTCTAGGGCCCACTGACCTGGGACAGCCTGAATCGCCGCTGGCGTCGGGCGTGGATCTTCCACATGAGGCTGTCGTGCTCGAGACATGGCTACGAAGAGCCGCTGTGGAATCAGGACCGGCGTTCGTTCCTGCGCGCCCACGAGCACGCGTTTGCCTTCTTCAAGGGCGTGCCCCGCGTGGTCAGGCACGACAACCTGAAGGCGGCTGTGGTGCGAGCCTGCCTGTACGACCCGGATGTCAGCGAGGTCTACAGCGCCTTCGCCCGACACTGGGGCTTCGTCCCCTTGCCGTCACGTCCCTACCACCCGCAGGAGAACGGCATCGCCGAGAACAGCGGCGGCTACGTCAAGAGCAACGCGCTCAAAGGTCGCCGCTTCCAGAGCCTGGAAGAGCTCAAAGGCTTCCTGCAGCACTGGAATCGAACCATCGCCCGGGTACGCATCCACGGCACCACCCGCAAGCAGGTCTACGCCCACTTCCTGGAAGTAGACCAGCCGGCGCTGCAACCACTGCCCACCAACCGCTTCGAGTTGTTCGAGGTCGGCACCCGCACCGTGCACGTGGACGGCCATGTGGAGGTGGCCGCCGGCTACTACTCCGTGCCCGAAATGCTGCTCGGCGTTCAGGTGCGTGTCCAATGGGACGAGCACCTGGTGCGCGTCTTCGCCGGCGGCCAATGCGTCACCATCCACCCACGGGTGCTGCCGGGCCAGTACTCCACCAAGCCGGAGCATCGCTCTCGCCACCGGCCCGCTCGGCAGCAGGCCTACCTGGCCACGCTGCTGACCAAGATCGAGTTCATCGGCAGCCAGGCCTCGGCCTGGGCCAACGCCGCCATCGTCGAACGCGACGTGCGCGCCTATCGCCTGCTCCAAGGACTGGTCAATCTGACCCGCAGGCATCGCCGCGAACAGGTGGACTGGGCTTGCGGTGTCGCCCTGCGCAACGGCTCCTACCGCTACCAGACCCTGACCCGGCTGCTCGACCAACAACCCAACGCCGAGCCCCCGTCAGCGCTCACCCAGCAGCACGACTGCATCCGACCGCTGACCCAGACGCCCTTATCTCATGAACAGGAGGTCCATCCGTTGAATCCCGAGCTTGACCGCAAGCTCCGGTCGCTGCGTTTGTCCGGCATGGTCCAGGCGCTGCCGACGCGCAACCAGGAGGCCATTCACCACTCCCTGGCCTACGTCGAGTTCCTGGAGCTGCTCGTCGAGGACGAGCTCAACCGCCGCCGCGACCGGCTGCTGGCCCGGCGTCTCAAACAGGCTGGTGTGGCCCAGCTCAAGACGCTGGAGTCGTTCGACTGGTCGTTCAATCCCACCATCCCCAAACCGCTCATCCTGGACCTGGCCACGGCCCGATTCGTGCCCGAGCATGGCGGGTTGCTGCTGGTCGGCCCGCCTGGCACCGGCAAGTCGCACATCGCCCTGGCGCTCACCCTGGCAGCTATCCAGGCCGGCTACACCGCCCGCTACCGCTCCGCCTTCGACCTTGCTGAGGACCTCGCTGAGGCCGCGGCCACCGGCACGCGTAAACAGCTCGTCCAACAGCTGACCCGCGTCGACCTGTTGGTCATCGAGGACCTCGGCATGCGCCGCCTCCCCGGAACCGCGGCCGAGGACATCCTGGAGGTGTTCACCCGACGCTACGAAGTCGGCGCCACCGTCCTCACAACCAATCGCCCGGTCGAGGACTGGGGGCAGATCCTCGGGGACAACGCTGCTGCAGGGGCGATTCTCGATCGCTTCCTCCACCATGCCGAGATCGTCCGCATCACTGGCCGCAGCTATCGCATGCACGACCGGCAGCAACACCACAAGAGCCCTGACCAGGCTGGCTCAGAAGGGAGGTAAGATGGTCCTCACCCGCCTCGGGTGGCCGGTTTTAACCTGATCATCGGTGGCCGCATTTGGGTGATCGGTGGCACAACAAACCAGGTCTCCGCACTGGCAGAGGGAAGCCGCGTCCTTGCGATGTGGTCCGGCGACCGAGACGCACACGAGTACATCGTCCATCGCGAGAGTGGGCGCTTATATGCCCTGAGTCAACCAGATGTTGCGGCTGGCGTCCTTGACCGCAACAGGGTATTAACCTTCCTCACCCGCGTGTGGTTGTGTCAGATAACCTGCGACGCTCCCGCTGTCACCCCACTGGCGAGCGCCTCATGTATCAGCGACGAGCCGGCACAGTAGATGAACCGCCCCGGGTTTCGTAGAGGCTTCGTTTTTTCGGACTCATCTTCCGAAAAGTGATCGCTGGTCCCGTGCCTTAAGCAGGTTCTCAGCAGCCACACAGCGGCGTCCAATGTCAGGGCGATACCGTCGTTCTAAGTTCATGTTGACTGAACCCGAATTCACAGAGTTGTGCGCGCGACTGGGTCTGTCAGATGGCGCCAGAGCACAGGCGGGGCATGCACGATCGATGGAGCCGTCTCGCCGTGTCGGCGGTGGTTCGGCCAACGTCGCTGCTCGGTATCCGAGCCGGAAGATGGTCAGAGTCATCCAGGCCGAAAGCCAGCTTGAGCTCAGTGCCATTTACCTGAAGGAGCACGACGCGGCTGTCATGGAGTACTACGACCAACCGCCGGTTCTGAAGCTCACGTATGAAGGGCCCCGCCACCAGCGAGTTCTTTACACACCGGACTTCTTCGTCATCGAGCAGGACGGAATGGGTTGGGAGGAGTGGCGCCCGGAGGAGCGCCTGCTGAAGCTCGCGGCCAAGTACCCGCATAGGTATGTGCGTGATGAGCACGGCGCCTGGCACTTCGTTCCCGGTGAGCGCTTTGCGGAACCTCTCGATCTGTTCTTCCGACTGCGTTCCAGCGCCGAGGTCAACCCCACTCTGGTGCGCAATCTGGTCATGCTGCAGGACTACTTGCGTGAAACCGACCGCCTCATGACAGAAGACGCCAGCCGACTTCTGTGTCGGATCGTCAAGGACCAGCCAGGGATCACGTTGTCCGACGTACTGGCGGATACATCGGCTGATGACGTCTTCGGCCTGATCGCTTCCGGCACCCTGTACGTTGACCTGCAAGCCGTCGCCCTTGCCGAGCCGGATCGCGTCCGTCTCTTCCCCGACGAACTCACCGCCGAGGCGTATCAGCGTTTATCCGTGTGCGCGCCGGACGCCGAGCGCCCACGAGCGGTGCCTCTTGATGTCGGTACAGCCATCACCTGGGATGGTCGCCCATGGCGCATCGCAAACGTGGGGCGAACGTGCATCGCACTCGCAGCCGAACAGGCAGAAGTGGTCGATGTCCGTCTTGCCACCTTTGAGCAGCTTGTCGCGAGCGGAGCAATCCAAGGCGTTCCACCTCTCGCTGACTCACACCCGGAGGTCTATGAGGTGCTCGCGCATGCGAGCGCGCGCGAATTACAGCGGGCCAACGACATCTTCGATCTGATCCATTCCGGCCAGCCAGCGGCGAAGATACCCCGTCGTACTCTGCGCCACTGGAAGCAACGGATACGGGCGGCCGAAGTCGAGTACGGCCGGGGCTATCTCGGCCTTCTCCGAAAGCCAAACAAGGGCAATCCCCAGCCAAAGCTGCCGAACGCAAGCCTCGCCCTCATGGATCAGGTCATTGAGCAGCACTACGAGACTCTGGTTCAACGCCGGCGGCGAGCTGCCTATGGGGAACTCGCGCGCTTGTGCGAACGCGAGGGAGTTCTGTG
>Ga0070738_10007124_pt1 | contig 11350 bp, 9 predicted proteins | sample Coa_R2_2_FD_66446 | JGI IMG/M metagenome (GOLD analysis project Ga0070738, IMG submission 66446) | Surface soil microbial communities from Centralia Pennsylvania, which are recovering from an underground coalmine fire - Coalmine... | ecosystem: Environmental > Terrestrial > Soil > Unclassified ... | reverse complement strand
CCTCGCGATAAATCCTATCTTGCGCGCGTCCGGTGGCGGGCAGTTGGGCCGGTTCGCGGTACAACGGTTGTTGATCGCGTCCTGTTCTTGAAGGCTGCGCCTGTTCCGGGATCGTCGGTCTTCGTTCATTTCTCGTCTGTTCGAATTTGCGGCGAGCCTCATCCGGGACCCGAGTTTGCCTGACGAGTTCAGTGACTGGCCTGGCCGCGATGCGCGCCCCGGTTGCACGCTGGATAACATCAACCGAGGGGCCCTGGTTGAAAGCTATCTGGCGCCGAGCCCCGCCAATGTCCCGAGCCTCACGCCGGAATCCACCTACGGGACGGCTTCGCCGCAAAATCGCCGGATCGTTGTAAACGAACTCCCTTGGCTCAAGCCGGTCATGGAAGTGGTGCACGTCGACAAACAGGTACTCCGAATCCCGGACCGCGACACCTCCAGGTCCGCAGGGCGCCCATCCGATGTAGTCGGGGGCTTCTCTCCACGCCACCCACGCAGGCGCCCATTCGGTACCCGGTACCCAAACCCATCCGTAGACGGGGTCCAGGACCCAGTTCCCGTAATGATAGCAAGCCCACGCCCACGGGTCATCGCTCACCCAATACCACCCGGCATCCGTCCACTCCCAATGACCGATCTGGTAAGGACGCCATTCGGCCGAAACGGTGGCCGGACGCCAGCACCGGCCGTAACCACTCACGTCAACCCAGCCGCCGTAGGGCTCAAGTGGCCCGTAGAAATCTGTTGGGGAATTAATTTGTAAACCGGCAGAGACGTCTACCTGCGCTTGGGCTTGTGACTCAACACCGGCGACCAGCATCGAACCACCCACCAGGACCAGGGCTGCGGCCCGGATCATCCATCGCTCTTTGGCTTTCATAACCACCTAATATCCGATTGAAGCAAAAGCGAATCAGGGTAGTAAAAGTACCCTGCACCATGGAAAACACTGAGTAGGTAAAAAGGCTCATGGGGCTTACATGCATGCCCGCATCCGGGCAAAGCCCAGGTTCTAATGCCTCTCACGACCGAAAGAAAAGCTCTCGTCCCGAGTCATTACTCAGGCAGGGGCTTTCCGAGCGTCTCCGGCGCGAACCATAGGATTACCAATCCCAGCAGGTAGATCAGCGCAACTGCGCTGGCGGCTCGTCCAAACCCGCCGAGCACGGCGACAAGATACCCGGTCAGGAACGGCCCGCTTGCGGCCAGAACGCGCCCGACGTTGAAGCAAAAGCCGGCCCCGGTGCCGCGCAGCGAAGTCGGGTACAGCTCAGGAAGGTAAATGGCAAAACCTGTAAAGATGCCGTTGTTAAAAAAGCCAAGCAGTGGCAACAGGACCATCACATGCCCGTACGCGGCCGGCACCAGGAAGGTCGTCGGCAGCATCACCAAGCTACCGATGCACATCAACGCGAACACAGGCCTGCGCCCGAACCGTTCAGCGAGGGGTCCAAATGCAAGGTAGCCCGCAAGCGATCCGAAATTCAGCGAGATGGTCGCATAACTCACCGCAGAATTCAGCGCAGCCGAATCTCTGTGCGCCAAATCGGGCAGGGACCGAATAAGAGTGGGCGTCCAATTGGTGGCCCCCCACAGTCCAAACACCGCAACAAAAGCCAAACCTGAGCCGACGAGAGTTGAACGCAACAGTCCGGGGCTGAAAAGCGCCCGGATTCTTGCGAAGGAAGTCTCACGCGACTCAGGCGCCACGGCCGCGACTTTTGCCCAACGCGCGGGTTCTTTGACCCACAGGCGAACCAAAAGCGCGATCAGGGCAGGTCCAATTCCCACAACGAAAACGGGTCGCCACCCTGACTGTTTCAGCATCAGGCTGACCGCCGCCGCTAACAAGAAGCCCGCGGCCCACGCTGATTGCAATACGCCGGCCGCCCGCGCCCGCTTTGCTTCCGGCCAAACCTCGGCCACTAGCGCCGCTCCGGCAGCCCATTCGCCACCTATCCCCAACGCCGTCGCAAACCGGTACAGCGCCAGTTCCCACCACGTCCTGGATAATGCTGCCGCCCCGGTAAACCCAGCATATATGAGAATTGTCCAGAACAGGACTTTCGTACGCCCGAACCGATCGGCCAATACACCAAAAACCACCCCACCCAGAGCCCAGCCAATCAAAAATACTGAAAATATAATGCCCCCGTACCAACTGACTTTCTCCACAGAGGGTTCGATGCCGCCCGCTGGAAGAAGCTCTCGAAGCGCCGGTTGAAGAACCAGCGCGTAAATGGTCGAGTCCATCGAGTCAAAAACCCAGCCCAGCCATGCCACCGCGAGCACCAGCCATTGATACCCTGTAATTCGCTGTGGGACGCGCATCGAAACGCTTTTCTCACACGCAAAGAATGGTGAGTTTCTTTGGACCATGCGCCCCCAGGACCAGGATTCGTTCGATATCCCCGGTTCGGCTCGGGCCCGTGATGAAGGAAATAAAGCTGGGATAACTCGGAGGGTAGCTACGTTTGAGAAGTTCGAATCCTTCGGGCAGATCCCGTAAAAGCTGATCGCGTCGAGCCAACACCACATGATGCGGGGGTAAAATGGACAAAGCCCGGCCCCCGGCGCTGCGGCTAGTAACCAGGACGCTGCCGGTTTGCGCGATCAAGGCGTCGCATTCGGTTATGCCCACGTTGCAGGTTTCGAGGTCGGCGGCCTGGTAGGGTTGGTCGGTTCGGCAAATCGGCAGTTTCAATTCCCGGCACACGAGATCGGTCAACTGGCCCGAGTGACTCCCAACCTTGGTCCAGCGTTCCTCCTCGCGCAAAGATTGGATGCGCGCCAACAACTCATCCTTGCTCTCGAGCAAAGCGAATTGGGCTCTCAACATCGTTGCGTTGGATTTGAACAGCTCCAACTTTTCAGAGAAAGTTTCTCCTGCGAAAGGCAGCCACTGGCGGATTGGAGATGACTGCGGCCCGTGCTTTTCATCCTGTCGGTCCACGGCGGGCCCATGCCCCGGGTGAGGAGCTTCCGTGCGCAAAGCCTCGCGAATCCGGCCGAGTATCTTTTCCTTCTCCCCCTCGAAGCCCGAATGTTGATTTGCAGGTTGCATTGGACGAGACGAATCAAGGATCAAACACGCGGCTGACGTTCACGCCAATATTCCTTAAAAGTTTTTGGCGCTATCCGGGGCAGCTCCCGCGTGCGGGTCCATGCCCGGGCGGGGTCCAACGGTCCCCCTTTGACCAAAGTGTGCAAGGGCTGCAAGCAGCGCCCTAGTTGTTTGGCCAGGCGGTAAACCGCGGGACGATTCACCACAAAAGCAAAAAAGCGGTACGCCAGTCGCTCGCCGAAGCTCGGTTTTTGGCGGGAAGCGTTCCGGCGGTTCTGCAGCAAATGGTGATGCAAATCAATTTTGACGGGACAAGTTTGCGTGCACGCGCCGCAAAGAGAACTGGCGTACGACAAATGTTTCCAGTCCTGCAGCCCTCGGAGGTGTGGCGTCAGCACCGAACCGATAGGGCCGGAGTATGTGGTGCCGTAAGTGTGCCCGCCGACGTTTTTGAAGATGGGACAAACGTTCAGACAAGCTCCGCATCGAATGCAATGGAGCGCATCGCGTTGTTCCGGATCCGCAAGCAGCACCGTCCGCCGGTTGTCCAGCAGGATCACATGATACTCGGTGGGGCCGTCGGATTCGCCGGGCTGGCGTGGCCCTGAATAAAACGAGTTATAGCAGGTTAGAGGCTGGCCAGTGCCCATGGTCGCCAGCATCGGCAAAAACAGCGCCAGGTCCTCGAACCGTGGCAGGATTTTCTCAATGCCCAGCAAGGTAACCATTGTCGGGGGCAAGGCAGCCGTCAATCGCGCGTTCCCCTCGTTTTCGGTGATGGAAATCATCCCGGTTTCGGCGACGGCGAAATTTGCTCCCGTAAATCCGATGTCCGCCTCGATGTATTTGTGGCGGAGCACGCGCCGCGCGATCATGGTTAACTCTTCCGGGTTGTCGGTTGGGGCGCTGCCCAGTTCACGGGCGAAGACGTCGCTGATCTCGCCGCGCGTGAGGTGCATTGCCGGAAAAACGATGTGGTAAGGCGCTTCCCGCCGCAATTGAACGATAAACTCCCCCAGGTCGGATTCGACGACTTCAAATCCGGCATGGGCCAGGGCTTCGTTGAGATGCACTTCCTCCGAAGTCATCGCCTTGGACTTCACAATGCACTTGGCCTTCTTGTCCGCAATGATCCGGAGAATGATTTCTTTCGCCTGATCGCCCGTGCTGGCCCAATGCACCTTGGTTCCGCGAGTTTCCAAATTCGAAACGAATTGGAGAAGGTATTGGTCCAGGTGATTGACTGCGTCCCACTTTATTTGCGCGGCCGCCTGCCGCGCCGCCTGCCAGTCCTGGAATGCGTCCCGGGTCTTGTCGCGCACGGCCTCATATTTTCCAAGCGCGGTCTGAATGATGCTCCGATGCCGCAGGTCCGCAGATAACTGGCGGGCTTGGGTTTTAAATTGGCCGGAAGGCGCGCTCATGACTGTGCCAGGATTTCTGCCAAATGGATTGTCTTCATCTTGCTGCCCTGGCGGTCGAGCAGCCCCTGCAAATGCATCAGGCAACTGGAATCGTTTGAAACGATGTACTCCGCTCCAGTGCCGGCCGCAGCAGCGCAACGAACCTCGCCCATGGCCGTTGAAATCATCGGAAACTTTGCGGCAAAAGTGCCGCCGAATCCGCAACACGTTTTGTCCGGCATTTCGAGCAGAGCCAATTCACGCACCTGGGTCAACAACCGGCGCGGCTGGTCATGTGTCCCCAGTTCCCGTAAACCATGGCAGCCGTCATGGAAGGTCACTTTTGCGGGAAACCGGGCACCCACGTCCGTCACTCCCAGCCGATTCACCAGGAAATCCGAGAATTCGAAGCATTTGCCTGAAAGCCGACGCGCTGAGTCGGCAAGCGGTGTTCCGGCGAAAAGTTCGGGATAAAACACTTTGAGCATCGCCCCGCAGGATCCCGAACCAATCACAACCGCCTCAGACGCTTCGAGAGTTTTGAGCGTTTGGCCGGCAACGACCCGGGCTTCCTCCCAGTAGCCTGAATTGTAAGCGGGTTGTCCGCAGCAAGCCACCGCTTCCGGACAATCGACTTGATGACCCAAACGCTCCAGGACCTTGACCATGCTGATGCCGACATTCGGGAACATCAGGTCGACAAAGCATGGAACGAACAAAGTGATTTTCATCTGGCTGCGCGGCGGGAGCCCCTGTTTGCAGGCGCCTGGTCCCAGGGAATTTCCATCGCCACACGCTTGCGCGGACCATTAAGGATTTCAAGGCATTTCTATTCCTGGAATTCACACGGTTTGACCACCGGGGCTTTTTTTCGCAACCTAATCGCCATGGCGAATTCTTTTGGGCACCTTTTTCGCATCACCACCTTTGGCGAATCCCACGGCGGCGCAGTCGGGGTCGTGGTGGACGGCTGCCCGCCGCGCCTGGAACTCAACGAGGCCGATATCCAGCGAGACCTCGACAGGAGACGCCCGGGGCAATCCAAAATCACCTCGCCGCGCAAAGAACCGGACAAGATCGAGATCGTTTCGGGGATTTTCGAGGGCAAAACGCTTGGCACGCCGATTTGCATGTGGGTGCGCAACCAAGATGCCCGCCCGGAAGCTTACGAGGAAATGGCGACGAAATTTCGCCCCTCCCACGCCGATTACACGTACCAGGCCAAATACGGAATTCGCAATTGGCAAGGAGGAGGCCGCAGCAGCGCGCGCGAGACCATCGGCCGAGTGGCCGCGGGGGCCATTGCCAAAAAGCTTTTGAAGAAACGTTACGGAGTCGAAGTGCTCGCCTTTGTTCAGCAGGTTCAGCAAATCGGATGCGATGTGGATATCGAGAAAGTCACGGCGGAGGCGATTGAATCGAATATCGTTCGTTGCCCTGACCCTGCGGCAGCCCAGAAAATGATTCTCCTTATAGAAGAAATGCGCAAAGCGGGCGACACTGTAGGCGGCCTGGTAACAGGAATCGCCCGCAACGTTCCGGCCGGCTGGGGCGAACCCGTTTTCGACCGGCTCGAAGCGGATCTCGGGAAAGCGATGTTGAGCCTTCCCGCTTCCAAAGGGTTTGATGTTGGTTCCGGGTTCGACAGCATTCAATACACCGGAAGAGAGCACAACGACCCGTTCCGCTCACGTGCCGGCAAGGTTTATACACCGTCAAACCGTTCCGGGGGCATCCAGGGCGGGATTTCAAATGGCCAAACGATTTACTTCAGGGTTGCTTTCAAGCCGGTGGCGACCGTCATGCACGAACAGGACACGGTCGACGTGGAGATGAAAAACACGACCTTGACCGGGCGCGGGCGTCACGATCCGTGCGTTCTCCCCAGGGCAGTGCCAATGGTGGAGGCAATGACCGCGCTCGTATTGGTCGATCACGCTTTGCGTCAAAAAGCGCAAAACGAGTGAGCTAGCGGGTTCCCAGGCCGCCGGAAGCACCGATCAACCGCTCATACCATTCGATTACTTGCGGACCAAAAAATATCCAAACGGCCGTTGCCATCGCGATGTAAGGCCCGTACGGCAAACGTGCCTGGCGCCGCCCCAGGGCGATGAGCAACAGGCCAACCACCGAGCCAATGGCCGAACTGAGCATTAAAGAAAAAATCACTGCCTTCCATCCAAGGAAAGCCCCAATCGCTCCCATGAATTTTACGTCGCCGAACCCCATGGCTTCCCGGGGCAGCACGATTTGAGAGCTGACCGCTTCGAGGCAGGCAACGCTTTCGGGGTTGAACTTCTCGTCGTCGATCTGCAGCAAAGAGGGACTAAGCCGCACGACCACGTTCTTATAACAGCGATCGACCAACTCGACGGTACGGGCTTTCAGCACGATGGCGTCGGATTCTCTATAGAATAGCTCCTCGTAAGGGATCGATTTGTCGGGTAGTTCTACCGCCGTTTCCGTAAAAACGATCTTGGTCTCCTCGGGCAGGGGCAGTTTTTGCCTGCCAAACGCCAGCTTGCCCAATCGAACGATGAGATAAATAACCCCCGCGCCCGTGGCCATGCCGAGCAGGCTTTGTTTGAGCGATTCCGATACCCCGGCCTCGCCGTGAATTGCCGGCACGAAAAAGGAAAAAGCAAACCCGGCCACCATTCCGCCGATGGTAATTTCATCGGGAATAATAAGGTGTTCGAAGTCGATAAAAGTCGCTGCGATCAGCCCAGCCATCACCAGGCACATGACCAGCGCCAAGCCGGGTGACTCCAATCCGAATCGGAGCCAGCAGCCCAAAAAGACGACCCCGGTAAGCAATTCAACCAGGAAGTACCGCGCGGCGATGGGCGCGCCGCAATTGCGGCATTTGCCCTGCAAATACAGCCACGTCGCGAGGGGAACGTTCAGGTACCATGGAATTGAGTACTTGCAGTGCGGACAATGCGAGGGCGGAGAGACAACGCTTTGGCCCAGCGGCAAGCGATGAATGCAAACATTGAGAAAACTCCCCACCATGCAACCAAACACAAAGACTGCCACGGACCAAAAATGAAACGGTACCGCTGCCCAGACCGCGGGATCGAAAGTGCGGGAGAACGTCATCAATTCAAACACGACCGGCCGTTTTTCAGCCCACAAGCGGGAAGGCCCGGTTCAGTTTCCATACACATTCCGTTCAAGGGCGCGTCTCATCACCGGCAGCGGGGCGGCTCGGCCGGACCATATCTCGAACGCGCGGGCGCCTTGAAACAAGAGCATTCCGAGGCCGTTGGCCACCCTGGCACCAGCCTCACGAGCCTGGCGCAGCAGCAACGTCTCAGCGGGACGGTAGATCATATCGTAAACAGCCGAAGTCTTTGTGATCGAAAACGCCCCGGGGTCGAGCGGCAAAGCGTCTTCCGGTTTGAGTCCCACAGAGGTGGCATTGATAACCAGGTCGACCGGCTTGTCCGGGTACCCCAGGACTACCGGCACCTCCGGCCAAAGGCGTTTAATTTCCGCGGCAACGGCTTCCACCTTCGACCGTGTCCGGTTCACCAGGAAAAGTTTTGAAACCCTCTCCGAAGCGATCTTGAGCGCAGCCGTGCGCCCTGCCCCGCCCGCCCCGAGCAACAACACCGTGGCTCCAGCCAACTTAACCTTTAAATCTTCGCTGAGGGCCTGCACCAGGGCATCGGCGTCGGTGTTGAACCCGTGCGAGCGCACTCGCCCCGGTATTTCATCCAACTCCGATATAGGGCGCCAATGGCCCGACCCGTCCTCGGCTTCGAAGCGGATGGTATTCACCGCCCCCCACGCGCGGGCGGAGGCATCCAAAACATCGACCATGTCCATCGCCAAAAGCTTGTGCGGCACCGTCAGGTTCAACCCGACAAATTTCATGGCCATGGCGCCCGCGATCGCCTGGGATAGCTGTTCCGGACGCACCTCGAAAGCCAGGTACCGCCAATCCAGGCCGAGAGCGGCTATAGCCGCATTGTGCATCGCCGGCGAAGCCGAATGGCGGATCGGGTGCCCGAACACGGCGCAAAAACGCGTCCGCGCTGAGATGGGTTCCGCCGGCTCAAACACGCCGTGTTTATAGGCCAGATCAAGGGCACTTCAAAGAGCAATTATTCAAACCCGAGTTCGAGCGGGTCATCACAAACTTCGAGCAGCTGGTCACAATAATCCCCGAGCGAGGGGCTTATTGTGCGACGATGCGCCGAAATTAATGTGGCCTATGAACCCGAAACAAGAAGTTCCCGCGTGTCACCGGTCAGCATTGAGCCGACCGCGTTTCACAACCCCTGTCAAGAAGTCTGGCCAATCCGGCTGCCGCCGAGCTCAGCGACGCACAAATGCCGCAGAGCAAACACCTGATCTGCACCGCCTGCCGTACTACGATAAACGGACGACCTGGTTCGAGTTGAGCGCATTCCTTGGCCTGATCATCACCTCCGCGGCGCTTATCCTATTGACGGTGGTTGACGCGGGAAGATTCGCCCAGAACCGGAATGAAGTCGCCCGCCGGCTGGCCCAACCGTCAACCGGCGTACTGGCGCTTACAACCAACTCGCCAGGCTCAACCAATCTGACCAGTTCACAGCCTCGACATCCGCAACCTGCCGGCGAAAGCTCTCGCGCAAATCTTTTCCCCGTGCCAAAATCCTGAAATGGGCAACACCTGCACGAAAATCCGGCCCTGGCTCCTCATTGGGATTTTATTCGGCTTGTGCAGTCTGCTGGCGGGTTTATCGATTATACAAGGCTATGTCTGTGACATTGGCACCGAACAACAAAAATTGCTCGGGTCGATGGTTCGGCAGGAGCTCAAGGGCTGGTACGCCATCGGCCTGGTCTCGATAGCCGTGATCTGGTTCGCGGCACGAAATCCACCCAGGCCTGGAGCGATTGGGCGATGGCTTTGTTTACACCTGGCAATGGCATTGGTCTGCTCGGCCGGATATTCGGTCCTGACCTCGGCATTGGTAGCCGGCGAACGGTCCGTGATGCACCCGGGCGAGATTCTCACCTTTTCTTACCTGATCGGGAAATACTGGCCGCATTACCTGATATGCTATCTGATAGTCTATTGGATCGTCGTGGTCGCCCAACTCGGGTGGCATTACTACAATCGATATCGCGAGCGGGAAGTTGAAACGGCACAACTTCAGCGCGAGCTGGTCGAAGCGCGCCTGGAGGCGCTTCGAATGCAGCTGAACCCCCATTTTCTGTTCAACACGCTCCACGCGGTGTCCGCCCTCATTCACGAGAATCCCAACGCGGCGGATCGAGTCGTGGCTCGTCTCAGCGAATTACTGCGACTGAGCCTGGACCAGACAAAGCCCCAGGAAGTGCCCCTTTCAGAAGAGTTGGCCTTTCTAGACCGATACCTGGAAATCGAGCAAATGCGCTTTGCCGAGCGGTTGAAAGTGGAGAAGACCATTTCCAAGGACGTGCAGAACGCGCTGGTGCCTTATCTCATCCTCCAGCCAATCGTGGAGAATGCGATTCGACATGGGATAGAGCCCCGGGAAGATCTCGGGCTTCTTCAAATCAGCGCCGACCACAAAGACGGCCGGCTGTTCTTGCGCGTCCGCGATAACGGGTATGAATCCACCGCAAAGGCCGCCCAGGCCGCCCCGGAAGGCATCGGGTTGTCCAACACGCGCTCGCGGCTTCGGCACCTGTATGGGGATGATTTCCAGTTCGAACTGGCGGCCGATAACGGTTGCGGTTTAGAGGCGCGGATGGAAATCCCTTTTCACACGCGAAACGGGAACGGAACCGCAACCAACGGTTAACGCGTGCACTCGAGCGCCCAGGCGAAGGACTTTAGAACCCCGGCCGCTATGCTAGCGTCCGGTTGAACATAGGAGCTCGTTATGGCCGGCGAATCGAAAATTCGAGCGCTCATTGTCGACGACGAAACACCCGCCCGGGCGCGAATTCGTCAGCTGCTTAAACTGGAACCCGATTTTGTCGTCATTGGCGAGTGCTCGAACGGGGGACAGGCCGTCGAGGCAATTTGCAAGCAGCGCCCGGACCTTGTCTTCCTCGACGTGCAAATGCCGCGGCTCAGCGGTTTGGAAGTCTGCCGCCAGGTAGTGGCAGCCGGAGCGGAATTGCCGGTAACTATTTTCGTCACGGCTTTCGACAGCTACGCCCTCAACGCGTTTGAAGTCCACGCGGTCGACTACCTCCTAAAGCCCTTTGACCAGGAACGCTTCGGCGGTGCTCTTGCCCACGCGCGCAAGCAACTTTCGCGTTCGCAACAGGTGGACATCCAATCGCGCCTGGCCGCGGCACTCGAAGACCTCACACCCGGGGCCGTCAAACCCGGTCGCCTCGTCTTTAAGGAAAACGGCCGGATTATCTTCGTGCGGCCCGAATCCATCGATTGGATCGAAGCGGATGGAAATTACGTCCGGATCCACACCCAGGACGGTTCGCATTACATTCGCGAGACTCTGGCCGCTCTCGAATCTCAACTTTCGCCTGGCAACTTTCTTCGCATCAGCCGCTCCAATATAGTCAACCTGGATCGCATCAAAGAACTGCAACCGCTGTTTTACGGGGACTACACTGTAATTCTCCATAACGGCTGCAAGCTGAGCATGAGCCGCAGCTACAAAGATCGGTTGGAATCGATTTTCCAAAAGAGGCGCTGACCTTCGCCCGTGCGTCCAATCTCACCCTGGTATCAAATCCAGCCTTGGCCAGTCCTTCGGTTCGATGCTCAAAGCGGCATCCGAGCCAGATCTTAGCCTGGCAATCCAAGACTCGGCCAACCCTGAGACTTGCCGCAACTCCAACGAATAGTAAGTCAACGGGTACGATTCAATGTTGGCTCGCGCCAATTTAAAAAGGGCAATCGCGGGATCACGACGACCTTTTTGCA
>Ga0070738_10007123_pt1 | contig 11352 bp, 8 predicted proteins | sample Coa_R2_2_FD_66446 | JGI IMG/M metagenome (GOLD analysis project Ga0070738, IMG submission 66446) | Surface soil microbial communities from Centralia Pennsylvania, which are recovering from an underground coalmine fire - Coalmine... | ecosystem: Environmental > Terrestrial > Soil > Unclassified ... | reverse complement strand
TAGCCGCGCAAGCGTTTGAGCATGAAGCGTCCGTGGAAGGCGACGGCGGGGGACCCCCCCGAAAGTGGCGCGTAATCTAGCAACCGAGGGGACATTCAGCAAGGCAACATGTATGATTTTGCGCTGTTTTCCTCATTCGCCTGATCGTCCCCATGTCCCTCACGCGCGCGCAGATCGAAAGCATTGCTCACTTGGCTCGCCTCGAGCTCGAGCCGGCCGAGATACCGGCGTACCAGGAGAGCCTGTCGCGAATCCTCGACTGGGTCGGCCAGCTCGACCGTGCGGACACGGGCGGCGTCGCGCCGATGGCGCACCCCCTGGCCGGGCTCACCCAGCGGCTGCGGCCGGATGTGGTCACCGAGCAGGACCGCCACGAGCTCTATCAGGCGATTGCGCCGCAGGTGGCGGGGGGGCTATACCTCGTACCCAAAGTAATAGAATGACCGCGATTCACACGAATTCCCTCACGCAGCTCGCCCAAGGGCTGCGCGCGAAGACATTCTCGAGCGTGGAGCTCGTGCGGGCGTATCTGCAGCGCATCGAGGCGAGCCAGCCGCAGCTGAACGCCTTCGTCTCCGTGACCGCGGAGCAGGCCCTCGAGGCGGCCGCGGCGGCGGACCGGGACCTCGCGGCCGGTCGCGGCGGGCCGCTCACCGGCGTGCCGATCGCCCACAAGGATCTCTTCTGCACCGCCGGCGTGCGCACCACCTGTGGCTCACGAATGCTCGACAACTTCGTGTCGCCCTACGACGCCACCGTCGTCGCCAAGCTCAAGGCGGCGGGCGCGGTCACGCTGGGCAAGCTCAATATGGACGAGTTCGCCATGGGCTCCTCGAACGAGACCAGCTACTATGGGCCGGTCCGCAATCCGTGGAACACCGATTTCGTGCCGGGCGGCTCCTCGGGCGGCTCGGCCGCCGCGGTGGCCGCGCGGCTGGTGCCCGCAGCGACCGCCACCGACACCGGCGGCTCCATCCGCCAGCCGGCCGCCCTCTGCGGCATCACGGGGATCAAGCCGACTTATGGGCGCGTCTCGCGCTACGGCATGATCGCCTTCGCCTCGAGCCTGGATCAGGGTGGCGTTCTCACGAGGAGCGCCCAGGATGCCGCCTTGATGCTGCGGGAGATGGCCGGGTTCGATCCGAACGACTCGACCAGCGTCGATACGCCGGTGCCGGATTACGTGGCGGCGCTCGATGCGCCGCTTGCTGGTGTGAAGATCGGCATCATCAAGGAGTTCTTCGACGAGGGGCTCGATCGACAATATGAGCACCGCGTCCGCGAGGCGCTCGCGGTGCTCGCGCGCCTGGGGGCGAGCCTGCGGGAGGTCAGCCTGCCGAACCTGCCGCTCTCCGTGCCGGTCTATTACGTGGTCGCGCCCGCGGAGTGCTCATCGAACCTGGCGCGTTATGACGGGGTGCGCTTTGGCTATCGCTGCAAGGATCCGCGCGATCTCCAGGACCTCTACCGCCGCTCACGGGGCGAGGGCTTCGGGGCCGAAGTCAAGCGCCGCGTCATGACGGGCACTTACGTGCTGTCGGCAGGCTATTACGACGCTTACTATCTCAAGGCGCAGCGGGTGCGGCAGCTCATCACCGCGGATTTCAAACGCGCCTTCGGCGAGGTCGACGTTCTCGTCGGCCCGACGAGCCCGACGGCTGCCTTTCGCATCGGCGCGAAGACCGCCGATCCCATCACCATGTATCTCAACGACATCTACACCATCGGCGCGAATCTCGCGGGTCTGCCCGCTCTGTCGGTTCCCTGCGGATTCGTGGCAGGGCTGCCGGTTGGCCTGCAGATCGTGGGCGCACATTTCGCCGAGGCGCGCATCCTCAATGTCGCGCACCGCTACCAGCTCGAGACCGACTGGCACTTGCAGGCGCCGGAGCGGTTCACATGACCGCCACCGAAAGTGCGTGGGAAACCGTCATCGGGCTCGAGATCCACGCTCAGCTCGCCACCCGCTCGAAGATCTTCTCCGGCGCCTCGACGGCCTACGGCGCGCCTCCCAACGCGCAGGCGAGCCTCATCGATCTCGGTTTCCCCGGCGTGCTGCCGGTGCTGAACGGCGAGGCCGTCCGCATGGCGGTGCGCTTTGGCCTCGCGATCGGCGCGCGTATCGCGCGCCAGTCGGTGTTCGCGCGCAAGAACTACTTCTACCCCGATCTGCCGAAGGGCTACCAGATCAGCCAGTACGAGCTGCCGATCGTGGCGCAAGGTGCCCTCGACATTGTGCTCGATGACGGCAGCACAAAGCGCATCGGCATCACGCGCGCGCACCTGGAGGAGGACGCCGGCAAGTCCTTGCACGAGGGGTTGGGCGCGTTCACGGGCGTGGACCTCAACCGCGCCGGCACCCCGCTCCTCGAGATCGTCTCGGAGCCGGATCTGCGCTCCGCGAAGGAGGCGGTCGCCTACATGAAGAAGGTGCACACCCTCGTTCGCTACCTCGATATCTGCGACGGCAACATGCAAGAAGGATCGTTCCGCTGCGATGCCAACGTGTCGGTGCGCCCGAGGGGCTCCGAGAAGCTCGGCACTCGCGCGGAGATCAAGAACATCAATTCCTTTCGCTTCGTAGAGAAGGCGATCCAGTACGAAGTGGCCCGCCAGATCGAGCTCATCGAGTCCGGGGGCAAGGTGGTGCAGGAGACGCGCCTCTACGACCCGGACAAGGGCGAGACGCGCTCCATGCGGACCAAGGAGGAAGCGAACGATTACCGCTACTTCCCGGACCCGGACCTGCTGCCGCTCGCGCTCGATGAGACCTTCATCGAGCAGGTGCGCGCGAGCCTCCCCGAGCTTCCCGATGAGAAAGCGGCGCGCCTTTCCTCCCAATATGGGCTGTCGGCATATGATGCCGGCGTGCTGTCGGCGAGCCGTGCGCTCGCCGACTACTATGAGCGGGTGGTGCGCGCCGTGCCCCAGGAACCGAAGCTCGCCGCCAACTGGGTGATGGGTGAGCTCGCCGCCGCGCTCAACAAGGAGAGCCTCGAGATCGGCTCGGGAAAGATGCCGGCCGAGCGGCTGGCGGGACTTCTCGCCCGCATCGCCGATCAGACGATCTCCGGCAAGATCGCCAAGGAGGTGTTCGAGGCGATGTGGGAGAGCGGCGAGGGCGCGGATGCGATCATCGAGTCGAAAGGGCTCAAGCAGATCACCGATACCGGCGCGATCGAGCGCGCCATCGAGGAGGTGATGGCGAAGAATCCGGGCCAGCTCGCCGAGTACCGTGCGGGCAAGGACAAGCTCTTCGGCTTCTTCGTCGGGCAGGTCATGAAGGCGACACAGGGCAAGGCGAACCCCGCGCAATTGAACGAGCTGCTCAAGAGGAAGCTTCCGGGCTGAGCCCGGTGCGGCCCGCGCGCAGGGCATATTGAGGAATCCCGTCCCGTGCCCCATTCTGGTGGGCATGGCATCCTCAGCCCCGCCGCGCGACGAGGTTCGTCGCTTCATCGTCGAGAATCGCCCGGTGCGCGGGCATTGGGTGCGTCTCGAGGGCGCATGGCGCGAGCTGCGCGCTCACCGGGACTATCCGGAGCCGGTTCGCGATCTGCTCGGGCAGGCCGTGGCCGCCTCCGTGCTGCTCGCGGCAACCTTGAAATTTCACGGGCAATTGACGCTGCAGCTGCAAGGCAATGGCGCCGTGAGCCTGCTGGTCGCCCAATGCACTCACGATTTCCGCCTCCGCGCCGTGGCACGGTATGACCAGGCGGTCATCGAGGCGTTGGCCTCGCCGGATACGGCGGCGCCTGCGAGGCGCGCAGCGGCCAAGCCGGAAGAGCTCGTGGGGAACGGTGGCTTGTTTCGACGGTTGGTCGGCAGCGGGGGCCGGTTCGCCGTCACCGTGGAGGCGGACGAGCGCAAGGCGCGCTACCAGGGCATCGTGCCGCTCGGCGGTGACTCGCTGGCCGGCTCGCTCGAGGCCTACTTTGCCGCCTCGGAGCAGCTTCCGACCCGGGTTCTGCTCGCGGCCGATGGCGATCGGGGGGGCGGAGTTCTCGTTCAGAAGCTGCCGGAGGATGCCGCCGCCGATGACTCTCAAGTGGGCGAGATCTGGGCGCAGGCCGAGCGCGGCATCGCGCGCCTGAGCGCCGAGGACCTGCTGCAAAGACCGGTGGAGGAGCTGCTCGGCCGCGGCTTTGCCGATCATGACATGCGGCTTTTTCGCGGCGCGCCGGTGCAGTTCGAGTGCCGCTGCAGCCAAGGAAGAGTGACGAGCCTGCTCCGGGCGCTCGGGCCCGAGGAAGTGCGCGATGTCCTTCGCGAGCAGGGGTCGGTCACGGTCACGTGCGAGTTCTGCTACCGCCCGTACCGGTTCGGTGAGGGCGACGTCCAGGCATTATTCGCAGACGACTCCCCTGCCGGCAGCGATAATCCCTCTACAATCCACTGAGATTGATCCGCTTTTGAAACAAGCCGGCGGCGGCTTGTGCCCGCGCCGCCTGGCGTGTACCCTATAGTTAAATAATTGTGCAAGTCTTTATATAAGCGATGAGCTCATTTTCCCACGATACCGTATTGGCCTGGCTCCGGGCCGCCGGCGAGCCGACCCGTCTGCGGTTGCTGGCGCTCTGCGCGATACGCGAGCTCAGCGTCTCCGATCTCGCGCAGATCGTCGGGCAGAGCGAGCCGCGGGTGTCGCGGCATCTGAAGATTCTCGGCGAGGCCGGACTCATCGAGCGCCTGCGCCAGGGTCAATGGGTGCACTACGGCATCGCTCGTGGCGGCCCCGCGGCCGGATTCGTCCAGGGTCTGCTCGGCCAGCTCGACCGCACCGACGGCCTGTTGGCGCGAGACCGCGAGCGTGCCCAGGCGCTTCAGGGGGATGGCTTGCGCGGGGGAGCGCCGGCGGCCTCACGCCTCGGAAGGGAGCTGCGTGGCTTCGTCGAGTCGATGGAGCCACCCGCGCCGACAGCCGCGGTGCTGCTCGTGGGTGCGGATCATCCCGAGCTCATCGAGACCGCGGCGGCCATGAGCCGCGAGTGCATCGTCCTCGCGCACTCACGCCGCTCCTCTCAGGCGGCGCGCGCGATTGCGGAGCGCCTCGGCCTGCGTTGCCGGGTACTGCTCGCATCGGGTGCAGACGCGCTCGGAGTCAGGGACCTGGAGCGGCTCGGCCAGACTTTCGATGTCCTGCTGCTCGATCGACTGCTGGCGAGCGATGAGCGACCGGCCTCGCCGCTCACGGCAGCTCGTCGCGCGCTCTCTCCCGGGGGACGACTGCTCCTGTTCGAGCGCTACGACTCGCTCGAGAGCCCGCGCGCACGCGTCGTGGAGCATCCGCTGGCTCGCCTGCGAAGGCTTCTGGGAGAGGCGGGCTTCACCTGTGAGCGGATGAGTCCGATCGAAGCAGACGGACAGCACGTGTTGGCGGCCGTCGCCGTTGCGTCCGCGCAGCGGCCGCGCGGCACGGCGAGCGCCGCCTGAAGAGCGGAAGACTACGGTGGAAGACTTACGGGGTAACTCGCCATGAACGTGTCCTTCGAGTTCTTTCCGCCGGCAGACGCCGAAATGGAGGCCACACTGTGGCGCTCCCTGCAGCGCCTCGCTCCCCTGGCGCCGCAGTTCGTCTCGGTCACTTACGGCGCCGACGGCTCGACACGCACGCGCACCCATCAACTCGTGACCCGCATCCAACGGGAGATGGCCCTCACTGGCGCGCCTCACCTCACCTGTGTGGGCGCGAGCCGCGGCGAGATACTCGACATCGCCCGCCAGTACTGGGATCAAGGCATTCGCCACATCGTCGCCTTGCGCGGCGATCCTCCCAGGAGCGCGGCCCGATACGAGCCGCATCCGGATGGCTTTGCCTACGCCGCCGATCTCGTCGCCGGACTGAGGAGCGTCGGGGACTTCGAGATCTCCGTTGCGGCCTACCCGGAGGTCCACCCCGAGGCGCCCTCGGCGCAGTTCGATCTCGACAACCTCAGGCGCAAACTGGAGGCGGGCGCCTCACGCGCGATCACCCAGTTCTTTTACGACATCGACGCCTTCCTGCGCTTTCGCGATCTGTGCGCCGCCGCCGCAATCCGCGCGCCCATCGTACCGGGTATCCTGCCGATCACCCGCTTCCCGCAGGTGTTGCGCATGGCCGGCCGCTGCGGCGCCCGCATCCCGCGCTGGCTGCAAGAGCGCTTCCATGGCCTCGATGACGATCCGGAGACCCGCCGGATGATCGCTGCCAGCGTTGCGATAGAGCAGGTCCGGACGCTGGAGCAACACGGCGTGCGTGACTTTCACTTCTACACTCTCAATCGCGCGGAGCTGACATACGCAATCTGTCACTCACTGGGCGTGCGTCCGGGCAGGCACGTGCCCGCCGCTTCCCCGACGGCAGGAGCACTCGCATGAGCGCGTGCAGCCACATTGCACCCAGCGCGGACCGGCCCGATCGCACCGGCGCAGACTCTCCGCCGCCGCGAGTCGCCGCTGCGCCCTTTGCGGTCGCGCCGGTGGATGAAGCCGAGCGCCGGGAGCGCATCGAGCGCCTGAAGCGCATGCTCGATGAGCGCATCGTGCTGCTCGATGGGGCGATGGGCACCATGGTGCAGCAGCATCGGCTGGATGAGCGGGGCTACCGAGGCGAGCGCTTCCTGCGCCACGGCCGCGATCTGAAGGGCAACAACGACATCCTGACGTTGACGCGGCCGGATGTCATCCGCGGCATTCACCGCGCATACCTCGAGGCCGGGTCCGACATCATCGAGACCAACACGTTCAATTCCAACTCCGTCTCGCAGGCGGACTACGGAACCGAGGCGCTGGTGCCCGAGCTCAACTACCGGGCCGCGCGGCTCGCGCGCGCCGCCGCGGACGAGTACGCGAAGTCGGCGGGGCGTCCGGCCTTCGTGGCTGGGGCGCTGGGGCCGACCAACCGCATGTGCTCCCTGTCGCCGGACGTCAACGACCCCGGCTATCGCAACACTTCCTTCGACGAGCTGGCCGCGACCTATCTCGACTCCGCGCGCGCGCTCGTTCTGGGTGGCGTCGACCTCCTTCTCATCGAGACGGTGATCGACACCCTGAATGCCAAGGCGGCGATCTACGCGATCCTGTCTCTGTTCGATGAGCTCGGTATCGAGCTGCCGATCATGATCTCCGGGACCATCACCGACAACTCGGGGCGGATTCTCTCGGGACAGACCGCGGAAGCGTTCTGGAACTCGGTGCGTCATGCGCAGCCGCTCGCGGTGGGTCTCAATTGCGCGCTGGGCGGCCGGCAGCTGCGGCCGTACATCCAGGAGCTCGCGCGGGTAGCGGACACACGCGTCTGCGCCTACCCGAACGCGGGGCTCCCGAACGCCTTCGGCGAGTACGACGAGGCCCCGGAGGAGACCGCGGCCATCCTGCGGGAGTACGCGGCTTCGGGCCTGGTCAACATCCTGGGCGGCTGCTGCGGAACGACACCCGAGCACATCCGCCTGCTGCATCGGGGGCTCGGCCGCAGCGCTCCGCGCGCCATTCCGGACGTTCCGGTGAAGACTCGGCTCGCCGGGCTGGAGCCGGTCGCGATCGATGAGGACTCGCTCTTCGTCAACGTCGGTGAGCGCACCAACGTCACCGGCTCCGCCAGATTCCGCAAGCTGATCGAGGCGGGGGACTACGCGGCAGCGGTCGAGGTGGCCCGCCAGCAGGTCGCCAACGGCGCGCAGGCGATCGACATCAACATGGACGAGGGCATGCTCGACTCCGAGGCGGCGATGGTGCGCTTCCTGCATCTCATCGCTGCGGAGCCCGACATCGCGCGGGTGCCGGTGATGCTCGACTCCTCCAAATGGACAGTGCTCGAGGCGGGACTCAAGTGCCTGCAGGGCAAGGGCATCGTCAACTCCATCAGCCTGAAGGAGGGAGAGGAGATCTTCCTCGAGCACGTGCGCAAGGTTCGCCGCTACGGTGCGGCCGCCGTGGTCATGGCGTTCGACGAGCAGGGGCAGGCCGATACCGTCGAGCGCCGTGTCGCCATCTGCGAGCGCGCCTACCGCCTGCTGATCCGCGAGGGCTTCCCGCCCGAGGACATCATCTTCGATCCAAACATCTTCGCGATCGCGACCGGGATCGAGGAGCACAGCGGCTACGCGCTCGCCTTCATCGAGGCGACACGGCAGCTCAAGAGCCGGCTGCCGCACGTACTGGTGAGCGGGGGTGTCAGCAACGTCTCGTTCTCGTTCCGCGGCAACGATCCGGTGCGCGAGGCCATGCACTCGGTGTTCCTCTATCATGCCATCAAGGCCGGCATGGACATGGGCATCGTCAATGCCGGCCAGCTCGCGATCTACGAGGAGATCGCGCCGGAGCTGCGCGAAGCGGTCGAGGACGTCGTCCTCGACAGGCGCGAGGATGCGACGGAGCGGCTGCTTGAGATCGCGGCACGCTACAAGGGCGATGGCGGCGCAAAGCGCAAGGAAGACCTGGAGTGGCGCTCGCTGCCCGTGGCCAAGCGCCTGGAGCATGCGCTGGTGAAGGGCATCGATGACTTCGTCGTCGAGGACACCGAGGAGGCGCGGCTCGCTTGCGAGCACCCGCTGCAGGTGATCGAAGGTCCGCTGATGGATGGCATGAACGTGGTCGGCGACCTGTTTGGCGCCGGGAAGATGTTCCTGCCGCAGGTCGTCAAGAGCGCGCGCGTGATGAAGCGTGCGGTGGCGTACCTCATCCCCTACATCGAGCAGAGCAAGGGTTCCTCCGGTGCCCACCGGGCCAACGGCCGTATCGTGATGGCGACGGTCAAGGGTGACGTACACGACATCGGCAAGAACATCGTCGGCGTCGTGCTGCAATGCAACAACTTCGAGGTCATCGATCTCGGGGTCATGGTGCCCTGCGAGAAGATCCTGGATACCGCCCGCCGCGAGAACGCTGACTTCATCGGCCTCTCCGGGCTCATCACGCCCTCGCTCGATGAGATGGTGAGCGTCGCCCGCGAGATGCAGCGCCAGGGCTTCGAGCTGCCGCTGCTCATTGGCGGCGCCACCACCTCGCCCGCCCATACGTCAGTGAAGATTGCGCCGCAGTACCGCTCGCCCGTGGTGTATGTGAAGGACGCTTCGCGATCGGTCGGCATTTGCCAGACGCTCGCCAATCCGGCGCAACGCGCGGCATTCGCCGCGAGGCTCAATGAGGAGCACGAGAAGCGGCGCGAGCAGCACGCCGGCAGGAAGGTGAAGGCGCCGGAGCTGGGCATTGCGCAGGCGCGAGCCAACCGCCGCGCCATCGACTGGTCAGCGTACCTGCCGGCGCCGCCGCGCGCTCCCGGCGTGCGCGCCTTCCAGAAGTATCCTCTCGAGGAGCTCCTCGGCTACATCGACTGGATGCCGTTCTTCAACGCCTGGGAGCTGACCGGCAAGTTCCCCGACGTGCTCACCGATCCCAAGGTGGGCGAGGCGGCGAGCAACCTCTACGCCGATGCGCGCCGCATGTTGAAGCAGCTCATCGCGGAGAGCTGGCTCGAGGCTCGTGCCGTGATCGGCCTCTTCCCCGCGAATGCGGTCGGCGATGATGTGGAAGTCTATGCGGATGAACGACGGGAGAAACCGATCGCGACCCTGTCGTTCCTGCGGCAGCAGAAGGGCAAGCCGCCCGGTCAGCCGCATGAGTGCCTGGCCGATTACATCGCGCCGAAATCGAGCGGCGTACGGGATTACATCGGCGCGTTCGCAGTGACGGCGGGAATCGGCATCGAGGAGCACATCGCTCGCTTCCAGCGTACCCACGATGACTACTCCAGCATCATGCTGAAGGCGCTCGCGGATCGCTTCGCGGAGGCGGCGGCGGAGCACTTCCACGAGCGCGTGCGGCGCGAGCTCTGGGGGTATGCGGCCGAGGAATCGCTCACCAACGACGAGCTAATCCGCGAGGCATATCGCGGCATCCGGCCGGCGCCGGGCTATCCGGCCTGTCCCGATCACACCGAGAAATCGAAGCTGTGGCAGCTGCTCGACGTCGAGCGCCGCACCGGTATCCAGCTCACCGAGTCCTACGCAATGTATCCGACGGCGGCGGTGAGCGGCTGGTACCTGGCGCACCCCGAGGCGCATTACTTCGCGGTGGGCAAGATCGCGCGCGATCAGGTGGAGGACTACGCGCGCCGCAAGGGTATCTCCATCGAGCAAGCGGAGAAGTGGCTCGCGCCCAATCTGGGGTACGAGAAGGGTTGAAGCGCCGGCGGCGCGAGAATGGCGAGATCGTCGAGCAGGGTCGCTACGATGAGCTGTTACCGCGCGACGGATTGTTCGCGCGCCTGGCCCGTGCCGGTGAATTCGTCGCGACGGAGGCCATGGCCAGGCGCAGCCACAGCGGGCGGCACCGCGCGCCGCCAACGCGTGCTGGGTGGATGGCTCACGGCCGCCCGCCGGCGAGCCCTTCACTGATCGGCCGAGCTCGTGATTCTGCGGATCTCGAGATCGCCGAACAGGGCGAGCATGAGCGCGCAGTAGAGCGTCAGTCCGATGGCGATGACCGCGAGGCTCGCCGCGGAGCTGACGGCGCGGGTGATCGCGATATCGTCAGCCCCGTTGTCGGACAGCGCCATCGTGAAGACCGCTGCTGCGAGCACGCAGAGCGTCGAAATGGCCGACAACCCGATGATGTAGATCCCGGCAACCCGCCACCGATGGCCGCGCACCAGCGTGAAGCCGTAGGCAAGGCTCGCAAGCACACCCTTGCGGGCGAGCACCAGCGCCGGCAGCGAGAACTGCAGGGCGATCCAGACATAGATGGCTGGAGCCAGCATCACGACGATGCCCGCTGTCCGATAGGGCGGCGCGAGCGCGAGCGCCGGCATGATGAATACGGCGACCGCAGCCCCGGTGAGCAGCGCGATGGCAGCGATGGCGGGCGCCCGCTTCAGCGTGTTGAGAAGATCGGCCCAGCCGGCTACCGGTCGGCCGGCGGCGATGCTCGACTGCCGCAGCAGTATCGCCATCGAGAGCATGAGGAAAATCAGCGTTCCCAGCCCCGATAGTGCGACCCCAACGGGATCGTTGCTGTCGAGAACCGGCGTGCGGCCGCGGGCGAGATAATAGAAGGTGGACATCTGTCCGGCGATGATGGCCAGTGTGGCGTATGGCAGGCACTTCAGCAGCGAAAGGCGGAAGATCTGCAGCACGGCCTCGAGCAGCTCCCCGAGCGATCGGGGTTTCAGCGGCGGGTAAAGGGCATTTGGCATGAGGGCATCTTAGCTTTGTGATGAGTTCCGCGGCTATCCAATGCGAGCGCGCCACGGTGGCGGCGCTGCTTGCTGTCGGCGCGCAGCGCCTCAAGGAGGTGCTGGCGGATGCCGGCAGCCTGGATGCGACACCGCAGCTCGATGCGGAGCTGCTTCTTGCCCATGCGCTGGGCGCGGGTCGG
>Ga0070738_10007122_pt1 | contig 11354 bp, 9 predicted proteins | sample Coa_R2_2_FD_66446 | JGI IMG/M metagenome (GOLD analysis project Ga0070738, IMG submission 66446) | Surface soil microbial communities from Centralia Pennsylvania, which are recovering from an underground coalmine fire - Coalmine... | ecosystem: Environmental > Terrestrial > Soil > Unclassified ... | reverse complement strand
CGGGCAGCACATGCAAAACACGTACAATACCGAATACATCCTGACTCCCGCAGGAGTCTACTGTCCATTTTCGCGAACACAGCCTCCTTTCTTCAGTAGATGCCACCTGCTGATCAGTTCTGATCGAGCAGGCAGCACCGGCTAGCGAACGATGGCCTGAGCCTGGGCCGGAGTCTCTTTTTCCTCCGCCGCGCTGGCCGCCTCCTCGCGAGCGACCAGAATACGCTCCCAGGCTTTGAAAAACGGATAATAGATGAGAGCGGAAACACCGAGATCGAAGAACTGGAGCAGGCTGCCACGAATGTCGCCGCCAGTTGCCACGAAGCCGCTGATTCCGACGGGAACAGTAAAGGGTTGCAGAACCACCGGCACATGCACCAGCCCGGTGGCAAAGCAGATATAGTTAATGGTGACAATGGTGACCGGGGCCATGACAAAGGGAATCATCATAATGGGATTGAGAACCATCGGCACACCAAACGTCACCGGTTCATTGATATTGAAAATAGCCGGGCCGAGCGCAACTTTGCCCACCGTGCGCAGCTGGGCCGAGCGCGAGCGCAGCATGTAGATAACCAGCGGCCACGTTGCGCCGGAGCCGCCCAGATGCGCGAAAATATGGAAAAATGGCTCGGTGACAATGCCGGTTGGATGCGCGCTGGCCGCGTTGCTCGCTAGAATAGAGAACCAGAAAGGTGCGGCGATGGCCGTCACCACGTTCATCCCGTGAATGCCGACCGACCAGAGCAACATCATCAAGATAATTTCGAGCAAAGCGGCAGGATAGCTATCCTGCACAGCCACCAGAGGCTTGAACACCTGCATGAACAGGAAGGGAATCGTCATCTGCTGCGTCGTGTTGCCGTCAACATAGGTGAACGAACTGACGAACCATTCGATGCCCCAGACCAGCGAGATCAGCAGCAGGGTTGGCACCAGAGCCTCGAAGGCGCGGGTGACATTTCTTGGCACGCTTTTCGGCAGACGAATGGTGAAACGGGAGCCGCGAAACCAGCGCATGACCTCGGTGGTCAAAATACCGATCAGAATGGCAACCAGCAGGCCCTGACCACCGAGGTAGGGCAGGATGGCGCCGAGTTGCAGCGTGTTCAGGTCGCGCACAGGCATGCTGGCAACCAGAAAGAGGACCATTGCCAGAATACCCGGCTGCACCGGCTCTGTGCGCCGGTACTGCGCCAGGCTGTAGGCAACCCCGAAGGCCAGGAAGACCGCCATCAGCCCGAAGGAGAGTTGATAGGGAACAAGAATATCTGTCTGGTAGGGAGCAATCAGGGTTGCCAGCGCGGGAATGGGGGGATTGGCCAGCACCAGGAAGACGCTGCCGGCAATAATCAAGGGCAACGTGAAAATAATGAAGGCATCACGAATGGCCTGCAAATAGACACTACTCGCCAACCCGCCAAGCGGCGGCACAAGGTAGCGTTCAAACCAGTCGCTGCTGCGCTCAACAAAGTTCGTCACGACCTCGTCGTTCCTTCCTGCGCGCTGGCAAACAGGCGAAGCACCTGTTCCAGCACTGCCTCACCATTCATCGTCGCGTAGTGAAACGGCTCGATCAAGGCAACAGGCTTGCCTGTTGCCACCGCCAGTTTCTCAATACTCTTCCTCAGATGGCGTATCTGAGGTGCGATCAGCACCACATCACACTCTTCGACCCGCGCCGCGTACTCGCCCGCGCTCAGCGCCTCGACGAAGAGTTCATACCCGCGCTTCTGCGCGGCTTCGAGCATACTATCGACCAGCAAGCTGGTCGACATTCCCCAGCTACACACAATCAAGACTCGAATCATGCATCCCCCGGCGGTTCCGTCCGTTCCCCTTCGCTACCAGAGTAGTGACACCTTTCTGTGCCATTTTTTCATCTCAACCGACTACACTTATATATTTAGCAACAATCATGCCAGAAAGTGTGCTACACAGATAGCACACTTCCACGCAGCGGGACAAAAACGCTGGCTATAAGAAAGGGTGGTCAATGAAAATATCAACCTGGCGCAGGATGCCGACGATATTGTATGCTTCTTCGTCGGGCAGGGAACGAGCTACCTGCGAACTGAGAATCTGCAAGGCACGGCGGCAGATGCGCAGTTCGCGCGGGTATTGCTCCTCCACCAGCGCCCGCACGCTATCGCTCACCAGCATTCCTTTTTGCAGGCCGCGCTCCAGAATGCAGGCCAGGTGGAGCATCAGACCGGCCAGCACCTCCATATCAAACGTCTCTCCCACCTCTGCCTCGATCAGTTCGATCATGCGGTCGATCAACGGCATGGCGCGCGCCGGGTTGAGGAACATCAGGCTCTGATTCAGCGTGGCGGTGATTTCGCGCACAAGGTCCGCGCGGCGCGTAAATACGGGTACGGACGAAGGTGCGGCAGGGAGGGTAACGGGCGCGACAACAGAGGTCGCAGCATAGTGAGCAGCAGTAGCGGCGAAGGCATGCTCATCGGAAGGCAGTGCTGGCGCCAGCAGGGCAGGATCGATCAGCGTCTCGCCGAGCAGGGTGCGCAGACGGGCAATGCCATCGCCGAAGAGGAAGTCGGTGAGCGCGATGTAGGGATAATCGGCCAGGTGCGGATTAATGGTACCAACAACTGCGACCACATGCCGGTTGCCGACGAGACGCTGCACATCGGCTTCGGTCTTGCCGGAGAGGCTGATATCCATACAGACGATTTCCACCCCCTGCCGACGCAAATCTGGCAGGTGTCCTTCGATCAATTCCGCGATCCTGGCGGCGCTGCCAAAGCCGGTCAGGCAAACAGAGAGAATGACTCGCGGCACGCCGGAGGCAAAACCGTTGTGCCTCTCACTCCCTGTGCCTGCCCCCGCCTGCCCCTCAACAATGTCGGCCTGCTCGGTCTGCCTGTCTATCTGTCTGCCATTGCTATGATTGTTCGCCTGTCCCATCACAGGGGAAAGGCTGGCCGCCAGTTGATCGAGCGTCATATTGCGCGAACGCTGTGCCTTACGCACGGCCTCGATTACCAGTGGGGCGGAAACGGACGCTACCGCTCGTACCTGCACGCCGGTTTGCCGCGTCACCAGCTCCCCAAGCGAGAGCAGCGAGGTGAAATCGACGAGCAACAGGACGCCACTACCCTGATCGGCAGCCCGCACCCAGCGCGCTACCTGCCCGACCAGTTCATCGGGCGATTGTTCTAAGGTCAGCTCTACCCAGCGCACGGAGTTCACGCCCACCAGCGTATTTGCCAGTTCAGCCAGCCCGGCGGCGATACCCCGGCCATGCGCGGCCACCACAATGCCTGCTGCCGATGGCTCATCGCTGAGCAGGGCATCGGCATTGGCGAGCAGGATCGCCAGTACGTCTGTCTCGCTCTCCGGCAGCGAGACGCCCAGCGCCGAGCGAAACTGCATCAAGGCCACGCGCGCGACCTCGTATTCGATGGGATAGGTGCGCCGGACAGACTCGATAACCGGAGCAACGATTTGCCGCCCCTCGGCCAGACGCTCCATCGTGCTGGTCAGGTGCATCGCCAGCACCAGCGCCAGCTTCTCCGGGAACGCGCGCGCCAGCTGCTCTTCAGCATACTGCACAATGTAACGGCTGATTGCTGCAATGCGCTCATCCACCAGCGTTGTCAGGGTCTCAGGAAGCTGGTGGCTGACCTGATCGGCATATTGCTGGAAATACCGCTGGATATCCAGATGAAGCAGGCGATTGATCTCAGCATCTGACAGACCGCCCTTGCGCAGCATATTCAGATCGCTACTGATGGTCTCATAAATATCTTGCGCGGATTCGGGCAGGCTATCCAGGCTAAGACCGGTGGGCGTAAAGATGTGGGTAGCCTCCAGCAGGTGTTGCAGCGGTTCCAGGCGGCGGCGCAATTCGGGAGTCCGCAGCAGGCCGCGCCGCACATGGTCGGGCAAAATATCGAGGTGGACGCGCAATTCAGACAAATTGCCGGTGCGATATTCAAGGTAGGCGCGGGCGCAGACCAGCTGGACATCGGTGCGCAACTGACCAATGTTGCCGGGACATTCGTAAAGCAACAGCGCGCGCAATGCCTGCGGCGCGACGTGGATATGCGCGCCGATGCTGCTGCACTCAGTGGTAAAGAAGGCGCGCAGCAATTCGTATCGTTCCGTCAGCGTGCGCTCGTGCAGCCCTGGCAGCGTGATCGTCATAGGAACGCGGCGGCGAAACGTCGGCAGCAGCGTTGTATTGGGGTCCTCCGTTGTCGCAGCCAGCAGGAGCAGGGAACAGTGACGCTCTTTGACATCGCCCAGACGGCGGAAACGCTCGCGATCCATCAGGTAGAACAACATCTCCTGGCCTTCCGGCGGCAGGCGATGTACCTCATCCAGAAACAGGATGCCTCGATGCGCCTGCTCAACCAGCCCTGCGCGGTCTCGATCAGCGCCGGTGTAGGCCCCGCGCACCACACCAAAGAGATGGGCCATGAGCAACTGAGGATTGCCCGCGTAATCGGCGCAGTTGAAACTGATAAAGGGCGCGTCCGGGGGCAGCGCGTTCAATTCCAGTGCGAAGGCATGCATCAGGCGCGCGAAGGTGGTCTTGCCGACGCCGCTGGGGCCATAGAGCAGCGTATGCAGGCCGCGCGGCGGGTAGAGCATGGCAGCTTTCGCCTGCTGGATGGCAACCTTCAGTCCTTCACTGCCGCCGATTAGCGTCTCAAAACTGGTCACGACCGCGCCGACATGCATGGAAGCGGCCACTGCCGGCGGCTGCCCCGGCTCATCACTCTCCAGCGGCGTTGGCAGTGTCGATGCTATCCCCTGCTGCCAGCCTCGCCCGTTGCCGTTCGCCTTCAGCGGTTCCGCGCCAGCCACTGGAGATTTGACGACAAAAAGAACGGGACGGCCAGGTATGCGTTCAATCCGGCCTTCTTGAACCAGCAGATTGAGATCGCGGCTGGCATTCGTGCGATCAACTCCTGCCAGCTTGCCAACTTCTTCCGCGCTGAAGCCTGCATGACGCCGCAGCACCCCGTCTTGCGGCGGTCGCTGCCTCTGTAAGCTTTGCAGGGCCTCAAATACCCGCTCTTTACGGAGCAAGCGTTCACTCCTTCTCGTGCAGGTGTTCCGGGATACAACTTTAACCTGCTCGTACCTGCCAGTGTAGCATAACTCATCATTGAGGAACAAGGGGGAGATGCTGTTCCTTCGCCATTGAAGCCACGTCTCTACCGCTCTTATCTTATTATACTACGTTCGATTGCAGTGCAATTTCACATCCTCTCTCACCCCAGAGGCCACAACCTTCAGGAAGAAGAGGGAGCATTCGGTTGTTCTTCAGGGAACTGCTCAGGGTGGTGTTTCTTCCATGCTTCCCACCAGGCAACGATGATCGCCTGAATTACCCCGGCAACTGGCGTTGAGAAGAGGCCGCCAATGATACCAAAAAGTTCCACCCCGGCCAGCAACGCGAACACAGTAATGATTGGATTCAGGCCAACAGCCCGGCCAACGATTCGCGGCGTCAGAATGTTATTATTCAGTGTCTCCACCACAATCAGAAAAACGAGGGTAATCAGGGCGGTAACGACACCCTGAGTCAGGGCGACAAGCAAAATGGCGATAGAAGTAATATAAACGCCAAGCACCGGCAAAAACGATAAGGCAAAGGCAAACACACTCAACAAAAAGACATAGGGAATATGAATGATAGCCAGACCAATGCCAATCAGGACGCTGGTGATCACAGCAAGTAAAAAGGTGCCGCGAATATACCCGCTGAACACTCTTCTCAGCGTCTTCAGCAAAAAATCAATACGCTCGCGCTGGCTCTTCGGCGTTTTTGTACGCAGCCAGTGGACGATGTCATGTCCATAGAGAACAAAATAGATACTGAAAAGCACCACCAGCACGGTATCAACATAGTAACCGAAGAGGTTGGAAGCCAGAGGGATGATTCTACTCACCACCCCTTCCAGTTGACCCAGCAACTGCTGCTCATATGATTTGAGCTGGGCTGTTGTTATCCCATAACGATTGAGAAGGCCGATAATCGGCTGGAGCGACCCACTGCCCCCCGAATTCACAACAGACTGAATGTAACTGATCAGGGAAGTGAGCTGGTTAATGACAGCAATGATAATAAAGTAGAGCAAAACGGCCAGCGCGCCGATTAAGAGAATATAGACAATGGCAATCGCCAGAAAACGTGGGATAACCTTCTCTAAAAATGTCACAAGCGGATAAAGGGCATCGGCCAGCAATAGCCCTACAGCCAGTAAGACAATCGCCTGCGCTATCTGCCATGAAAACCAGATAAGCACGGCAAACCACACCAGAAGCCCCAGCGAGATGAGTATTCCTTTGAGTAATGCAGAAGAGGATAAAGCTCGCGCTACGAGGCCCCGCGCCTGTTTCGTTGTGTCATCTGCCATAATTGTACCTTGATAGCCCTCTTTGCAAAGGTTGACATATATCGCTACCTCTGGCACGATACAACGAGACAGAGAGACTACAAGTATGATCTGAGCTAACAGCATGACATTCAAGAGGACATTTTCGATGGCATTGCTCCTTTCGCATGGCTGATGACAGCCATGCGAAAGGCGAGCTATTTTCTCAGTTCGCGGACGAACTGGCTGAAGACGTGGATGTGGTGGTCAATGTCTTGCCGTGTGTGCTGGATGGAGACGGTCCACTGGTCATCGAAGCCCGGCGGGAAGAGGATGCCGCGATTCGCCAGGAAGAGCCAGTAAGCGTAGGAGAGGCGCATATCGATATCCCACCAGGCGCGATAATTGTATGCGCGTTCGTAGCGGAACATGGCACAGCCTTTCGCGCCGATCTGCGCCACATGCATGGGCATGCCGAACTCATCTATGATACCAATGTAGGCTTGCGCCAGTTGCTTTGAAAGGTCAATGGCGTGGTTGTGCGCATCCTGCGTGAAAATCTGGGTGAGCGTCACCAGCCCGGCGCGCATGGACATCGGGTTGCCGTTGAAGGTGCCGAGGTGCAGCACCTCCTCGTGGTTAATATGGCGCATGACCTCCTCGCGCCCGCCAAACGCGCCGATCGGCATGCCGCCGCCGATGGATTTGGCGAGGCAGATCAAATCCGGTTCGACCGGGTAGAGTTCCGTGATGCCGCCGGGAGCAACGGTGACGCCCGTCTTCACCTCGTCGAAGATGAGCAGCACGTCATGTTTGCGCGTCACATCTCGAATGGCCTGCAAATAGCCATCCTGCGGCAAAATGATGCCCACATTCATCAAGACGGCCTCGGTGATGACTGCCGCCACCTCGCCTTCATGTTCGCTCAAAATACGGTCCAACGCCTCCGCATCGTTGAAGGGCGCAATGATGGTGTTGCCTTTGAGATCGGCGGGAATGCCCTTCGAGGCCGGAACTGTGTTGGGATGCTCCAACGGGCCAGCCGCCTCACGCGAGGGTTTGGTACTCATCAACAGCGTGTCATGGTGTCCATGATAGGAGCCTTCGATCTTCACCACTTTATCGCGACCAGTATGCGCGCGAGCCACACGCAGAGCATCCATCGTCGCCTCGGTACCAGAGTTGCAGAAGCGTACCAGTTCGATTGGCGCGAAACGGCGCTTCATCTCTTCCGCCAGGAAAACGGTATCAGGACAGGGCAACGAGTAGAGGCTGCCCTTACCAAGCTGGTCGCGCAGAGCCTCTACCAGCACGGGGTGCGCATGGCCGACGAGCAGGCTGCCGAAACCCAGGTGAAAATCGGCGTACTCGTTGCCGTCATAGTCCCAGATATGGCTCCCCTGCCCGCGACTGATAAACAACGGATAGGGTGGCACGGCCTGAAACGAACTGGACACTCCCATCGGCAGCGAAGAGAGCGCCCGCTGGTGAATCTCGTAGGAGCGGGGAGTGCGCCTTCTGAATTCCGCTTCCTCGCGGGCAACGATCTCTTCTACCACTGCACGGTCAAGCGTAACTGGTTCTCGAAGCATAAAACATCCTTTCCTGAGCGAGGAAATACACGCCCGTCCGTATTTCATCAGAATTGATCAACGGATAGACTATAACACCTCTCAATGCGCTTCCATGCTTTCCACGACTCGCATAAAAGAAAACCGCATCTCTTCTTTATTGTACCCTATCGCTGAGAAATTAGCAATTCATCTCGCTATTTTGTGCGATTATCCATGATTTCTCATGAATATACTACGAATTTCGCATGATATACCGGCACCCATTCAAACCGTCATGAACGTATCACGTTGAGAGGTAGCAAAGCATCCAGACGGCGGATTCTGACAGAATGGCATGAGCGGATGCTTCGCCGTCGCCCGGCATGACACGTCTGTTCCGTGAGTTTCCAGATCGCTCTATTTGCAGCGTATCACTCTTGTCATCCCTATCGTGTATCTACATGACCTGCATTCAGGTTCGCTATCCGTGTCACATCTGCAAGGGGCGCTATTGCAGATGACGCTACGACATTTGTCTGGTAGTGACGTGCAAAAACACAACGTAGCAGGCAGCCCGGGGGCTGCTTTTCAGGAGAAAGCCATGCCACAATATATGACCCAGTTTACCTTCACGCCTGAAGCCTGGAAAGCGATGGCCGGTAAACCGCAGAATCCAGGGCAGACGATACGCTCGATCATAGAGCGGTGCGGTGGCAGCATTATCACCTTTTACTATAGCTTCGGCGAATTTGATGGGATAGTGCTGTATGATGCGCCCGACGAGGTTACTGCCGCAGCTATGGCTGTCGCAACGGATATCACGGAACCGCTGAAGGCCATCAAAACGACGGTATTGCTCAGTGAGGATAAGGGAAGGGAGATGATGCAAAAGGTTGGGAGTTTGAATCTCAGTCAGGTGCCAACATAACATAGGAAGCCAGAAAAGACGGGGCAGGGTGTAGTGTGGCGCCACAATACATCCTGCCCCGTCATTGTCTGTAAGCAACTGTTGCTAGCCCTGGATCTGCCCCGGTGCCACACCGGTAGGGGTAGCGGAAGTTGGGCGAGGCGGCAGCGGCCTGCGCGTGATGCGAGCAAAGATGCCGCCAACGATGATCAGATAAGCTGTATAGAGGAAGGCTTGCAACACGGTGGGGGCCTCTGCATAGCCCAGGAAAGTATGGAGCAGATCGCCGACGGTGCTATCTTCACTCAGCAGATGACCGGTATTCCACAGCGTCGCCGTGCCAATGGGGAGCCAGCCCAGTTGTTGCAGGTTCTGCACAGCATCACCAAGCAGACCGGCGGCAAAGAAGATCAGTACAATGCCCATGACGCGGAAAAACACGCGATAATCGAGCCGGTAGCCCAGGCGGTAAATGAAGAAACAGAGGATGAGTGCCGCCAGCAAACCAAGCGCGGCGCCGAGCAAGAGCAGCAGGCCATTCGTCTGAAAAGCGACGGCCAGCGTGAAAATGGCGGTTTCCAGACCCTCGCGGCCAACCGTGCTGAAAGCAAGCAGGCCAAGCGCAAAGCCGGAACCGGCAACGCTCGCTTTCGCCGTAATCTCCTTCTTCAACAGCCGACTATGCTTCTGCATCCAGAAGGTCATCGTCGTGAGCAGGACAACCGCCACCAGATAGGTGATCGTCTCGAAGATGGTTTGAAATGTTGAGCCATCATATGTGCGAATGGTTAGATAGATAGCAAGTCCACCGAGCAGCGAGGCAAGCACCGCTAACCCTACGCCAGTCCACACAGATCGCGCCTGGTGCATCTGCCCGAGCTGGCGCAAGACCGCAAAGAGGATACTGATAATAAGGCTGGCTTCCAGTCCTTCCCGCAAGAACAAGACAAATATTGCTAACATCTCAATAGACCCTCTAGTAGCGAGTCAGGCGATCCCGCCTCGCCCATACACTTTCAACATGAATTCCGACTAACCAACTAAGATATTAGCATACCCTAATATGGATCGTCAAGAGAGATTATAGCAAAAAAGCCTCAGAATAACCAGAAGTAAGGCCAGCAACCAGCAGGCTGGTCAGCATGCCGTCGGCAAGGGGTGGCCCTACTATACCACGAAGGCTCTCGATGCGGTCGGGTATAGTAGGGCCACCTCTTGCCGACGGCATGCTGATCTGTGCGATCCGTTTATTTCTCTGAAGTATCAGCCCTCCAGGAGCGCAACAGGGCAAAAAGGTCAGGCTGGTCAGAGGTGATGGAATCGACGCCGGCATTGGCAAAACGCAGCATGGCTTCAAGCGTATTGACGGTCCAGAGACCCAGCTTGAACCCGTTCTCGTGTGCCGAGTGCAGCAGCGTATCGGTAAAAAGGGTGCGATCCAGGTTCATCCACTCGCAGCCCAGAGCCTTCACCTGCTGCATCAACGTCTCAAGAGCGTCTTTTTCGCCATAGTTCCACATACTCTTATCAACGAGCGCGCCTGTGCGTATGCGCGGCTCAAGCTCCTTCACACGGGGCAACTGCGGCCAATCAAAGGAGATAACGAGTACGTGGTCAATCATGCCGGTGGCGCGCACCTCCTGCACCACTGCTTCGGCGATAGCGGGATAGCTGCCATACACGCCGTCTCTCTTGCTGCACTTGATCTCGATATAGATATCCAGATGCCCCTTCATCAATTCAAGCACCTCGCGCAATGTCGGGATTTGCTGTGGTTCCGGCCAGCCGCCAGGGAAATGTGCAGCCGCGTTCAGACTGCGCAGATAAGCAAAATCGAGATCAAGGATATTGCCTGTACCATTGGTGAGTCTGCCCACCGTATTATCATGAAAGACAATCAGGTGTCCATCGCAACTCATCTGCACGTCCAGTTCAACCGCGTCGACGGGCAGCGTCAGCGCATTACGAAAGGCCGCCATTGTATTTTCCGGCGCCAGCGCCGCCCCTCCACGATGGGCCACCCGCTCAACATAATGCGTATTCGTATCCATACTGATGTCCTCTCAACTCCCTTCCCATGCATGCTATTGTTGTTGACGATTCTGTTGTATAGTATAGCAACAGAAGCAATTTTGAAAGTGAGGGAATTTCCTGATGGCATTGAGACTCGGTTTAACGGGCGAATCGACGACGATGGTGACACATGAGAACACGGCGGCAGCGGTAGGCGCGGGCGGCGTTGAGGTCTTCAGCACGCCCATGATGATCGCCTTGATGGAGAACGCATCGTGGCATGCCGTTGCCGACGAACTGGACGAGGGTTATGTCACCGTTGGCACGCTGGTCAACGTGCGCCACCTGGGAGCCACACCCCTCGGCCAGCGCGTGCGCGCCACCGCCGAACTGGCCGAGATCGATGGACGCCGCCTGGTCTTCAACGTCGCGGCCTACGACGAGCAGAAAAAGATCGGCGAGGGCCAGCACGAACGCTTCATCGTCAACCTGGAACGATTTTTGCAGCGTATCGGGCAAACGGAATAA
>Ga0070738_10007119_pt1 | contig 11356 bp, 11 predicted proteins | sample Coa_R2_2_FD_66446 | JGI IMG/M metagenome (GOLD analysis project Ga0070738, IMG submission 66446) | Surface soil microbial communities from Centralia Pennsylvania, which are recovering from an underground coalmine fire - Coalmine... | ecosystem: Environmental > Terrestrial > Soil > Unclassified ... | reverse complement strand
TTACCAATTTATTGAATCAAGTAAGTCAAACGCTGGCCAAGCATTATGCTGTCAAAACACCGAATGCGCCTCAGCTTTGGTTAAAGTTAGAAATAGAAAACGTGACAGGACGTGATGATTTAGCCCAGTTAATTCAATACCTCAAACAACTCACACCAGTTCAGCAAGTGCAATTAATGCAAGTGTCAGGCAGCGTGGTGGAGGTGGCTGTCCTGGTACATGGCACCTTAACGATTTTTCAACAGAATGCATCGATAGGAAAGCACTTGCAGTTTAAATCGCAAGAAGCTGAAACCAATAAATTATTGTATGACTGGGTGCACTAGTTCGATGTATCACTTATCTTCTCAATTGACGCTAGGCCTTAGTTTAAAAGATGAAGCAACATTCGATAATTTTTATACGGGTAAAAACACGGAAATCGTTGAGGAATTAAAAAAAACAGCCAGTGGCCAAGGTGAGCGAATCGTTTATTTATGCGGAAGTCGTGGTCAGGGATGCAGTCATTTATTACAAGCTTGCTGCCATCATGCTCATCAATCGCAATTACGCTCGGTTTATCTTCCTTTCACTAATTTAATCATGCTTTCTCCTGATATATTAAGTGGCTTAGAAGAATTAGCATTGATTTGCTTAGATGATTTGCATTTGATTGCAGGGCAGCCTGAATGGGAAGAAGCGGTTTTTCATTTTTATAATCGCGTGTATGATGCCGGTGGTCGTGTGGTCATAGCTGCCCATGATTTGCCGAAAGCGATTCATGTGGGATTACCTGATTTAGTTTCTCGTTTATCGTGGGGTATCGTGTATCAATTGCATTCGTTGTCTGATGCGGAAAAGTTATTAGTTTTAACCATGCGGGCGCATAGACGCGGGATTAGTTTATCCGAAGAAGTGGGTAAATATATTTTGACGCATTGCCCGAGACATATGGGGACACTTTTTGCTGCATTAGAAGCATTAGATAAAGCTTCATTAGCAGCACAACGGCGGTTAACCATACCGTTTGTAAAGGAAGTATTGCAAATTTAACTTACTATCTATCTATTTTGGAGTTGGTTCATGTCACAAATTAAAGAAATCAAAGCGCGTGAAATTTTAGATTCACGCGGTAACCCGACGGTGGAAGCAGATGTCATCTTAACCACGGGTGAAATAGGGCGTGCAGCTGTGCCATCGGGTGCTTCAACGGGATCACGAGAGGCAATGGAACGCCGTGATCAAGATAAAAATCGTTATCTTGGCAAAGGTGTGAAGCAAGCTGTTGCATTTATTCAGCATGATTTATCCAAGGCATTAAAAGGATTTGAGGTGACCCATCAACAAGAGATTGATGACACGATGCTGGCACTGGATGGCACGCCAAATAAAGAAAAATTTGGTGCAAATGCTCTGCTAGCAGTATCACTCGCAGCGGCTAAAGCGGCAGCAGCGAGTCGTAAGCAACCCCTTTATCACTATCTTGGTGGCCATACGCCTTATTTATTACCTGTGCCGATGATGAATATCATTAACGGGGGTGCGCATGCGGATAATAATCTCGATTTTCAAGAATTCATGATTTTGCCTGTGGGCTCGCCCACTTTTTCAGATGCGTTACGTGCAGGCACAGAAATTTTTCATCATTTAAAACAATTGCTCAAAACCAAGAAATATAATACCAACGTGGGTGATGAAGGTGGTTTTGCACCTGATCTCCCTAATCAAGAAGCGGCCTTAGAATTGATATTGACAGCGATTACACGTGCAGGTTATCAGCCGCAGAAAGAAATTGCGTTAGGATTAGATGTGGCTAGTAATGAATTATATCAGAATGGTAAATATCATTTAGCAGGGGAAAACCGTGTCCTGTCTGCAGAAGAATTTGTAGAGTATCTGGCACGTTTAGTCGATCACTATCCTATTATTAGCATTGAAGACGCAATGGCAGAAGATGATTGGCAAGGCTGGCAGCAATTAACATCCCGTTTAGGCCAGCGTGTGCAATTAGTAGGAGATGACTTATTTGTCACGAATACAATGCTATTACAAAAAGGCATTTCGCAGCATGTGGCAAATGCTATTTTAATTAAACCCAACCAAATCGGTACCTTAACGGAAACGCTTGCTGCCATCGAATTAGCGAAACAAGCTCACTACAATACTGTTATTTCCCACCGTTCTGGGGAGACAGAAGATACAACTATTGCCGATCTCGCTGTTGCAACCAATGCTGGCCAAATTAAAACAGGTTCTTTATGCCGTACTGATCGCGTTGCGAAATACAATCAATTATTACGTATCGAGGAACAACTTGGTGATAACGGCCGATACGCAGGACAACAGATTTTTGCTAAGCTAACTCATCCCTCTACTACAAAGGTAACCAGTTAATGGTCCATTGGCGCTTACAGTTTTTAGTGATTGTATTAGCGGCGGCATTAATTTTTCTGCAGTACCGGCTCTGGTTTGAGCCGGGCGGCATTCATGACATGATGCAATTAAAGAAAATGTTAGCAGTGCAAGCTGCAGAGAATGAAAATTTAAAAAAACGAAATGAAGAATTGCTCTTTCAAGTGGAGCGCCTTCAAAGTAGTCAGGATGCAACTGAAGCACGCGCACGGAATGAATTAGGGATGATTAAAAAAGGCGAAACGTTTTATCAGATCGTAAAATAAGGACAGGATGTATGAAGATCTTAGTGAGTAATGATGACGGGGTTCATGCCCCTGGCTTGGCGCATCTTGCAAATGCATTAGGTAAGTTAGGAGACGTGATTGTAGTGGCGCCGGATCGTAATCGTAGCGGTGTGAGTAACTCCTTGACGCTGGATCAACCCTTGCGAGTTGTGACAGCATCGAATGGCTATTATAGTGTTAATGGAACCCCTACAGATTGCGTGCACTTAGCTGTCACTGGGTTATTAAAAGAAATGCCGGACATGGTAGTCTCAGGTATTAATGAAGGTTCTAATTTAAGCGATGATGTGCTCTATTCAGGCACTGTTGCAGCTGCGACAGAAGGTCGTTTTCTGGGTTTACCTTCGATTGCCATTTCCCTGGCAGGGCCTCGCTGTGAACATTATGATACCGCCGCTCAAGTAGCTAAGATGTTAGTCGAGCAGTTACGTGCCACACCGCTTACCTCTGATACCATCCTAAATGTTAATGTGCCAGATACTCCTTTTTCAGAACTAAAAGGGGTTCAAGTCACGCGCTTAGGAACGCGCCATAAAGCGGAACCGACGATTAAAGCCTTAGACCCGCGCGGTCGAAAGATTTATTGGGTAGGACAGCCTGGGCCGGAACAAGATGCAGGGCCGGGAACAGATTTTTATGCGGTCAATACAGGTTATGTGTCGATTACGCCATTGCATTTGGATTTAACGCATTACAAAGTGTTAGATGAATTAGCAGGTTGGGCGCAATCGTTGCAGGTGGGATAAAATTTATCGTATCGTTCCTGCGTGCGAAAAAAGGATTGATAAGGTAATGCGGTTTTCTAAATTACTAAGCATAGTCTTGATTAACTTCTTGTTAGCATCGTGTGATGACAGCACTAACTACGCGCCCGTCACGGACTTAAGCACGGTGGAGCCTATTCCATCATCGGGTGTCCATCATGTAAAGCAACATGAAACAGTTTATGAAATAGCGTGGCGTTATGGTTTAGATTACCGCGCTGTCGTTAGTCGTAATCAGATGAAGTCCCCTTATCACGTTCAACCAGGGCAGGTCATTCAGTTACGTGCGCAGAATAAATCGCATCCAACTGCTCATGAGTCTACACCGCTAGCGGCAGTTTCTTCATGGACCTGGCCTGCCGAGGGAAATATTATCGTGCCATTTCGTGTTTCTCATAAGGGCGTTAATATCGCCGGTTACGCAGGGGAGCCGGTTTATGCCGCTTCATCCGGTGAAGTGGTGTATTGTGGGGATGGGTTACGCGGCTATGGTAATTTAATAATTCTCAAGCATAATGGAGAATATCTTTCTGCATACGCTCATAACCGTGCCGTATTTGTCAAGGAAGGAGAATGGGTAAAACAGGGACAAAAAATTGCCGAAATGGGCAATACCGGAACAGATCGAGTCATGCTTCATTTTGAAATCCGACGTGCCGGCCAACCTATTGACCCTGTTTCTTTTATAATGAAATAAGAGGGTTGTTTTAGGGAAGGATCGGATAGTTTATGCCAAGACGTAAAAAAGAGCAGGAACAAAAGGAGAAAAAAAAATCCCTCAATGAGGATAAAGATGTTCTTCTGGAAGAAGATGATCCTCCTATCGAAGAGTTAGAAGGAGTAATCACTGCGATGACTGATACAGGTGATTTACCTTCATCTGCAATAGTCACAACGCCTAAAAATCCATTACAACTTGAAGCTAAACATTCCAACGATCCTACGCAGCTCTATCTTAAAGAAATAGGTTTTTCCCCTTTATTATCAGCTGAAGAAGAAGTTTATTATGGACGCCTTGCGAGAAAGGGTGATGCTGAAGGAAGACGTAAAATGATAGAAAGTAATTTGCGATTAGTCGTAAAAATTGCTCGTCATTATTACAATCGCGGTCTTGAGTTTTCTGATTTAATCGAGGAAGGGAACTTAGGTTTAATGCGAGCAGTGGAAAAATTTGATCCGGAACGTGGATTTCGCTTTTCAACTTATGCGACATGGTGGATTCGACAAACGATTGAACGAGCGATTATGAATCAAACGCGTACCATCCGTTTACCCGTTCATGTGTTGCGCGAATTAAATACTTATTTATCAACAGCAAAAGAATTAATGAAAACGCAAGATCGTGAGCCAACTTATCAAGAAATTGCGGATGCCTTAGATAAATCCATAAACGATGTAAAAAATATGATGGATTTAAACGAACGCGTGGTGTCATTAGATATGCAAGTTGGTAATGAAAATTCCACGGGGAAATCATTAGTGGAAGCGCTGGCAGATAAAAATGCAACAGATCCAGCGGATATTCTTGCAGCAGAGAATTTACATACTAATCTAGATAAATGTTTGCAGGAATTAAATGAAAAACAACGTGAAGTATTATGTCGTCGATTTGGATTAGAGGGATATGAGCGGCAGACGTTAGAAGAAGTAGGGGAGGCTGTGGGCTTGACACGTGAGCGTGTGCGACAAATTCAAATGAGTGCGTTAAAATCGCTGCGAGAAATTATGATCAAGTATGGGTTGGAAGACGAGGAGCTTTATTAAGATGTTTAGAAAAGGTAAAGAAAGAGTACCAAACGAAAGCGAATTGCAAGAAAAAGAAGGAGAAAAAGAGCAACAGCAAATAGATCAATTTATTTTTTACAATGATTTGCTAGTAGATATAAAAAAACAGCACCTCATTCCTAATATGGATTTAAAAACATTAGCTAGATATTCTCAAACTTGTAAGGAAGCAAATAGTCTTGCTCGCGAGAGCACAACTAAATATTTAATGGTAATAAGTCATGATGCTCGCGAAGAATATGAGGGAAGAAAAAGAGTAGTAAAAGGAACTTATTCTGCAGTATTAAAAGCATTTCAATCAGCTGAGGAGAAAAAAGTACATCTAAAGGAGCTTAAAAATAGTCGTCTCCTTAAAAGTACAAAGTGTGTAGAGAATGTTTGTTGTTTTAAGGAAGACTTATTTCCCATTGGAGGCATGTGTGCCATAGTGACTGTAGCTGCCACTTTACTTGCAGAAACACCCTGCTTATCTTCTTTGTTAATTTCTAAATATGCATCCTATGTGGGATGGACCATGCTCCTTGAGGCAGTTTGTGAAGGGGCTTTCATAATGGGTGCGGCCCACGTGATTGAGAAAGAAGTGAAAGCTAAGAAAAAAGAAATCAAGGAACTTGAAACAGATCTCAAAGAAGCGCCTACTGCCATTAGAATGATAAGAGAGGAAGAGTTGAAGAAAAATAGTTCATCAAGTAGCAATGTAAATGGTGAGATAAAGGCCGATATTCCTGTAGAACCACGCACTGTTCGTAGAATGTCCATGTGACAGCAGACGGGAATCTGTTAAGTAAGTCGCAGCTGCGGCCTTTCAAACAGATTCCCATGTATTGCTATGCTACCTCAAATGTTGTGCTTAATTTCTTTTCTACCGGTAAATTTTTCAACTTAACATAAACCGGCAAGCCCTTGTGATAAGGGGGATAATCTTCACCCTGAATAAGCGGTGATAAATATTGGCGACAGGCTTCGGTAATCCCAAATCCATCCGGGGTAATGAAGTCGCGCGGCATTTTAACTTCCACATTCGCTACTTTTTCCAAGGGCGCTTCACCAATCGACCATTGATAGGTTTGGATATTTTTGTCACGCACAATAATCGGCATAACCGCATTTTTGCCAGCCAGCGCTAATTCTACGGCAGCTCGGCCTAATGCATAAGCTTGATCAACATCTACTTTAGAGGCAATATGACGCGCAGCACGTTGTAAATAATCCGCTAATGCCCAGTGATATTTATACCCTAAATTTTCCTTAATAAGTTTAGCAATCACGGGTGCCACACCACCTAATTGTTTATGTCCGAAGGCATCCACTAAACCAGATTCAGAAATAAAAGAGCCATCCTGATTTTTAATGCCTTCTGATACCACGATAGCGCAATAATCATATTTATTGACGCATTCTTTTACACGCTGCAGAAAGGCTTCTGTATTCAGCGGGATTTCAGGAAACAGGATAATATGCGGCGCATCCCCTTCTTTTTCTGCTGCTAAACCGCCTGCTGCTGCAATCCATCCTGCATGGCGCCCCATCACTTCCATAATAAAAACTTTCGTTGAGGTTAATGCCATCGACGCGACATCTAAGCCTGCTTCACGAATGGAGACGGCGACATATTTGGCAACAGAACCAAAGCCAGGGGAGTTATCGGTAAAAGGTAAATCATTGTCTACCGTTTTAGGAATACCAATACAGGTAATCGGATAGCCGAGTTCTTTGCTGATTTGAGAAACCTTGTAAGCGGTATCCTGAGAATCCCCACCGCCATTGTAAAAGAAATAGCGAATATTATGCGCTTCGAAGACTTCAACTAAGCGTTCATACTGCTTGCGGTGTTTTTCGATGGAACCTAGCTTATGGCGGCAAGAACCAAATGCGCCAGCTGGGGTATGGCGTAATGCAGCAATATCGGCACTTGATTCAAAACTGGTATCGATCAAATCTTCTGTTAGTGCGCCGACGATGCCATTTCTGGCAGCTAATACTTTATTGATTTTATTGCTATTTTCCCGTGCAGCTTCAATCACACCACAAGCTGACGCATTGATAACAGCGGTGACACCACCGGATTGGGCGTAAAGTGCATTATATTTTTCCATGGATAGTACTCCGACTAGAGGTTAATTTTGCGAAAGTATACTGGGTTAATGTTATTTATACTACGCCCCGCGAAAGTGCAGTAGCGACCGATAGAGGCATATTTTACTGGTTAGCAGTGTGCTTTCGCGGGAATGACGCGCACAAAAAAATCCCTGTATCTTTCCATACAGGGATTAAAGTGACGCCCGGATAATAGAAGAGATGGCCACGCTCATTAAAATCGTTTCAATTGGTTGATGTTTTTGATCAACGCATATTGATGAATATTTTTAAAAAACAGGGATCGTTGTAATTCTTGAATTTCATTCGCACTTGCCAGGATAAAGCTAGAGTTAAGTTTATTAGCAAGACGCAGCACTTCCGTACGAATTTTACCGGAGATCAGCCATTGATCTTTTTTAGCAATGTTTAATAATTTGCCAACTTGGAGTAATGTCTGTTTCGCTTCGTCGTAGTATTTTTCAATCAACACCCCCATGGAAGGGATGCTGAAGTAGCAAGTGGGTAAACGGGGTATGACATGTACTAAATTAAGCTTAACATCTATTTTTTGAGCTTCTTCTGCGCTAAACGCTTGCCTGATATGCATCACTTCTTGATCAGTAATGGCATTGGTCACAATTAACACTTGTTTTCTTTTATCCATGGCTGCTTTCTCCTTAACACCCATCTACATTCTTAGTGAGAGGATTCCCATCATCTCACTAAAAAATGCTAATAAAAATTAGGAAAAGACCATGCCATTTTAGTTAACTATACTGAGCTAACTAAGGGTTTGCCCCATCAGGAAAAGGCTTAGTTGACTGCGATATATCCTTATTTCTTCAATTTGTCTTATTCTTCTTCAACAACTTTCTCTTGGATAGTATTGGTTAAGACAAGTTTCACTAATTCGGGAACGGATTTGACACCCATTTTCTTCATCACAGAAGCACGATGAGCTTCCACTGTCTTTAAGGAGATGCGTAATTCGGCAGACACCACTTTATTCGGTTTCCCTGCCACAATACCTTGTAATACTTGAATTTCGCGAGGAGACAATAGGGCGAATTTAGCTTTGGCTTGGGCGCTTTCCTGGCGTTTTTCGCGGCTGGATTTATCAATACGCAGGGCTTTATTGATGCTTTCGAGCAATACTTGATCATTAAAGGGCTTAGTTAAAAAATCGATGGCACCGGCTTTCATCACCCGTACTGCCAAGGGGACATCACCATGGCCACTGATAAAGATAATAGGTAGTGCAGGCAGCCCTTGCTCATTAAGCTTAGTTTGTAGCTCGGGGCCGCTTAAGCCAGGCATTCGGACATCCAACAGTAAACAGCCGTGCTGTTGAGGATCGTAAGCATCAAGAAACTCTTGCGCTCGCGTGAAGGTTTGAACTTTCAAGCCGATGGATTCAACTATCCATGAGAGCGATTCAACCATGGCTTGATCGTCATCGATAATATAAACAATAGGGTCTAATGTAGACATGGTATCTCCTTTCAAATGGAAATAGGTAAAGTAAATCGTATCCAGCTGTTATTGCTGGTATTGGGATGAATAGTGAATTGTCCGCCATGCGCTTCAATAATGGAGCGGCAAATAGCGAGTCCCATTCCTCGGCCGTGCGCTTTGGTAGTGAAGAAAGGGGTGAAAGCTTTGTGAATGATTTCTTTCGAGAACCCGGGGCCGGTATCACTAATGGTAATTTCGATGGTATCAACGGATGTCATTTTAATTTGGATATGGATACGTTTTTCTTTCACATGATTTTCTTGCATGGCTTCAATCGCATTTTGAATTAAATTCAACAAAACTTGTTGAATTTGAATCTTGTCGATTGAAATAAAAGGTAAATTTTTGTCGAAGGAAAAATCGACTTTCGTTTTGGAGGTAGTTAATTCATTTTTAATGAGACTCACAGTTTCACGAATCACATTATTTATCTTGCAAGCGGTTTTAACTAGCTGGCCCTTACAAAAGAAGTTTTTTAATCGCTGGACAATTTCACCGGCGCGCTCTGCTTGAATAGCAGCTTTTTCCATAATGCCACGTAATTGCTCATGATCGTGAGTATTATTTCCTAAATGTCGAATACAACCGCGTGTATAATTCACTACAGCAGCGAGCGGTTGACTGACTTCATGGGCAATGCCAGATGCCATTTCTTCCATGGTACTCAAACGGAACACATGCGCTAATTGCTGACCACGTAAACGCGCTTTTTTATCCAATACGCGATCCGTGATATCGCGGGAAGCAAGCTGGATTTCATTAATCATGCGAGTTTGTTCATCAATAATTAAACGAATATTACTTTCAAACCATCGGAATTCGCCTTCTTTACGCTTAATACGATAAATAATAGGTTTGTTATGAGGTTGTTCTCGCCGACGCGTGAAGGCTTTTTTGATTTTTGATTGATCATCATGATGAATAAATTTATGAATATTTCTTCCAATTAAATCATCGGGGCTATAGCCAATCGACGTTTTGCAAGCGGGAGAAACATATAAGTAAGTGCCGTCGGAGGTATGTCGAGAGATGACATCTGTCGCATTTTCTGCGAGTAGGTGAAAGCGTAATTCACTTTCGCGAAGTTTCTTTTCCGTTTGTTCTAACGTATTCAGGGTATCGATTAATAGGCTGCTTCCATGCCAAAAGCCGAATAGTATCTCGTGTAATTGTTTTGATAAATGATTGTAATTTTTCTGCCATTCTTCTTCTGTTTTTTTCTGTGCAGAGGTGTTTTGATGAATAAGCAGTGTAATGGTTTTATGTTGATCAGGCGAGGGCACTGAGCAAAGAGAGGATTTGCAATGACCTTTAATCCCATTTTTACGGATAAAAATAGTATCCTCCTGCCATTTTTTTTGATGATTATGCAGTTCTTGAATAAGTTTAGGAAAAGGATAATTGCGGTCATATATTAGATTAACTGACCGGCCTAATACTTCTTTTTTCGAATATCCAAACAGCGATGTCGCACCGCTGTTCCAATTGATAATACGACCGGCTTTATCCAGTAGTATGCCGCTATCCATTATGGCATCAAACAGATCTTGATCATCCATCCTGCATTACCTTTGCGGGACATCCAAATTTGGATAATAATAACATACTTAATAAATTGAGGTCATCGTATGCGTTTACACATTTTGGGGATTGGTGGAACCTTTATGAGCGGTATCGCCTGCTTAGCAAAGCAAAGCGGGCATGATGTGACTGGGTCGGACATGAATGTGTACCCCCCTATGAGTACGCAATTGATGCAGCAGGGGATTACCTTGATGGAGGGGTATGATCCCGCTCATATTGACCCAAATGTGGACTGTGTCATCGTGGGGAATGTGATTAAACGCGGTAATCCAGCAATGGAATATGTGTTAGCTAAGCAAATTCCGTATGTTTCAGGGCCGGCATGGCTAGCTGAAAATGTGCTCAAGCGCCGCTTCGTACTGGGGGTGGCAGGAACGCATGGGAAAACGACAACCACCAGTATCTTGACGTGGATACTCGCAGAAGCAGGGTTAGAGCCGGGGTTTTTAATTGGGGGGGTGCCAGAAAATTTTGGGATTTCTGCCCGCCTTGGTCAGCATCCGTATTTTGTCATCGAAGCGGACGAATACGATAGTGCTTTTTTTGATAAACGTTCGAAATTTATCCATTATGCGCCGCGTACGCTGATCTTAAATAATCTTGAATATGACCATGCGGATATTTTTTCGGACTTAGCAGCTATTAAACAGCAATTTCATTACCTCGTCCGCACGGTGCCTGGCAATGGGCTGCTGGTATGTCATGCTCAAGATGCAAATCTAAGTGATGTGCTTAAAATGGGCTGCTGGACCCCCGTCACGACATTTGGGAGCCAAGGCGAGTGGCAAGCTAAGCTGATTGAAAAAGATGGTAGTGCATTTACTGTCCTGCACCACCATCAATCGGTTGGCGATGTTCATTGGAATTTACTCGGTCAGCATAATGTTGAAAATGCACTGGCTGCCATCGCCGCAGCGCATCAGGCAAATGTTTCTGTCGAGACAGCGATTC
>Ga0070738_10007117_pt1 | contig 11356 bp, 9 predicted proteins | sample Coa_R2_2_FD_66446 | JGI IMG/M metagenome (GOLD analysis project Ga0070738, IMG submission 66446) | Surface soil microbial communities from Centralia Pennsylvania, which are recovering from an underground coalmine fire - Coalmine... | ecosystem: Environmental > Terrestrial > Soil > Unclassified ... | reverse complement strand
ATCAATTCCTTCAAGTTCAAATGTCTGAATACCTGCGTGTTCTGTCCCATCTCTTTCGCCAAGTAACAGCACAATCTCTTGTTGAATACCCTCAAACACAAGCTTTCTAAAAGTAAGAAGCGTAAGACGCTTATAATATCGGCTGAGAAAATATCGTAGCTCGGCAGCATAGTTTACTTGGAGCAGTTCAGCAGGAATGACCATCGCCAGACGCCCTGTCTCATTTAACAACAGGGTTGAGGCAACAAGAAATGGAACCCACGAATTTGTTAATCGATTTGGATGCAATCCCGCACGTTGCATAAGGTAGAAAGCCATGCTGCGGTGTTCTTCTGGAAAGTTTTGATAGCGAATAAAAGGTGGATTACCAATAACTGCGTCAAAAAGGTGCTTATCAGTCAGATGCGTCTTACAGTAAGCGAAAAAATCGCCGTTATGTATATGTACCTGTGCTTCTGGGCAAGCTAATACTCGTATTCGTTCAGCCGCTTTTCTTGCCTCGAGTGGATCGATTTCAACACCATAAATAAGATGGGCAATTTCGGTTGGGCTTGCGCCGCATCTGGTAAGCACCTCAATAGCTGCTTCCAGCAAAATACCGTCCCCACAACTTGGCTCCAGAATTTTATTAGTGGAGGACTGTATTGCCCAGGAAGCAAGAAAATTGGCAATAGGTTTTGGTGTATAGTAACCACCACGAAGCTTCTGATACGTTGCCAGAGATTTCACAAGACAGCATCATCCTTTTTCGTTTTTTTGTTGCTGTTCTGATGCTCTCTTCCTGAGCAGACAGGAAGAGGCAAACATGATTTGGCTGCATGTTATCATAAACGAATAATACACGTAAAGCGTAGACTTCCTGGGACAATATCTAGTCCTGTTTGTTGTCCTGTGACCGCTTTTATTTCGCATGGGGTGGCAAGCCTTTATAGCGGCTCACGTATGCCGCTTCTACCTGTTTCGAAAAATTCTCAATTCTCAAGGGTGATGAGGGATCAGGAAGAGAGAGGTCAATAGAGCCGTCTTCTGGTTTCCACAAAACCAATGAAATTGCTTCAGCCATATAAAGTGAACCATCCACAGCGTTTCGGCGAGCCAGACGTTCCAACGTTTCTGTAATTGCTCTGAGATTTGATGAAACACATGGCTCAGGACAAGCGACAATAAAGGCTACGACAGCATGGGGAAAACGGCTGTGAACGGTCGTTGCCTCAGTAGCCAGATCATTCACCATGTTCTGCCAGTTCTTACCAACGCTTTTTGCATCGTTTAGCGTTTTTGAGTCGAAAGCAATACGTATTCCATCAGGGCGATACCCCACATCAAAATTTTGTGGACGGACACCACCAACAACGCGAACAGGTCCAACTTCCACACAATCAGGCCTGGAAGGAAGAAGCGTATTATAATCGGTTAGCTCAACAACAGGGATATCTCCAAGCATCACTGAAAGAGCTAACCCCACGGCACTATCAAATACTTTGCCAAGCTCCCCTGATGAGTAGGGAGGAGTCCTGCTCAGGTTTCCGCCATTGGCTTCCCATATTTTACCAAATGCTGCTAACGTTTGCGGATCAATTACCAGAGGCGGCATAGATTGCAACATTGCCACTGTGATATCTCTTCTTTCCACGGGATTTCAGATCAAGATCAACAATTTGATGAGTTCATCGGTAACCAGATGGTCATTTACACTCCCCCATTTACTTTAAGCGTTGAGGATTATCTGTCTCACCAAGCAGCCACGAAGAGGACACACTGAGAACCCTGGCAATGATAGCTACCTCAATATCGGTAACTGGCCTTGTTCCATTCTCAATTTTTGAAACTTGAGATTGGTCGATGTCCAGACCCTCAATTTGTAGTTTGCTCGCCAGGTTTGTCTGGGTCAGCCGTGGTTTCTGAAAAAGCCGTGCCTGTTTGACACGTTTGCCGATCAAGTTGAGAAGCTGTTCTCGCTCCATCAATGACTGCCAGTAGCAAGATTTGTTGAGATTTTACTTCAAGATGCGGTTAAAAATATGCTCACCTGGCATATTTTATAAACTAAGAAGCTTTGAAAGCTACATCGCTACTGATCTGGATTATGCGGAGGCAAAGGAAAAGGGGCAAAAGGAAATGAGGAAGCAGGCAGGAGAGATTTACACTTATGATATAGCCCGCAGCACACTATCTCCCGACAGGCCCCTCTTGCCGGGAGGGAAAAGGCGCAAAGAGATTACTTCTCGCCTCTCGCGCCTCTCTATTTACTTGCTCAGTGTGCTAGACGCTTTCGTACTGGCAGCGCAGGAGCATGCGCAGGGCATCGGCCTGACCGCGATTCCAGGCCGGGGAATGGACGTTGGAGCCGATCATGGGCAGAGAGCTTTGCTCGCGAATCTGGGCGGCCCGTTCGCGCTGCAAAATCTCGTGTACCAGTTGTCGATCGGTCATGTACCAGCCGCGAAGGCGGGCCTGCTCTGCATACCAGAGAACCTGCGCGTAGCCTGCCTGGTAGTCGAAAACGCTGTCGTGGTAAAGCGGGATATTGTTGTGCATCATGACGCCTCAAACCGTGATCTAATCAATGCTTTACATAATAAAGCGTTGTTATCATAATTATTCCAGAAAATAGTTGAGTTGTCAAGATGCACAGCCTATCGGCCTATCGGGTCATTGCTTATCCTTGCGGGTCGTAATGGTGAATGGCCCCCATTCGCCTGTCAGGCCCTGTCCGTGGACGGAGACGCTTTTCCCCTGCTCAATGGTTTTCTCGGTCATCAGGCCAAGCGCGGCGATGAGCCAGTTGATTTTGCTCGGCACGTCGCTGTAGTGCGTGACCGGTTGCCCGTCAACATAAAAGTTCAGTTCGTCCTTGCCCCGGTGGTAACTGATGCGGTAGCGGTGGGTTTGTCCCGGCGCGGTTTCGATGGGAAGCTCATGGAAGTGGCAGAAATATTTCGGCTTATCCGCGTTTTCCTGCTCTGCAGGCGCAGGGACGCCCGGAAAGGGCAGGCGCGCGTAGACGCTGGCGATTTTGTCATTGCAGGCGAAGAAGTCGAGCGCCATACCGGTGCTGAAATCCAGCAGGTTGACCGAGACAAAGCCATCGTAGAGGTCGCCGGGCTTCGTGCCGGTACAGCGCGCGCTCATCTCCCACTCGAAAGAGATTTCGCCGTCGTCCGGTGGCACAAATTTCTGCGTGGAAAAAAACATGTTCTTGGCATTATCGAGGATCTGCACCTGATCGTTGGCGCGCGTCAGCTTCATCACGCGCACGCGCAGGCGTTCCCCTTCGACAATTACGGCAGCATCGGGTTCGCGGTAACGCCAGAATGTGCCATCGGGCAGCGCAAAACCTCCATACTCCCACGTGCGATTGACGCCCGTGATAATGCTCTCGTAGCCCGCGTATGTGAGCGTCTCCTCTTGCTGCATCGATTCGGCTGTTGTTGTGATGGTATCTTCCATAATTTTCCTCCTGATTGTTGCTGGTCTAGTGACATCCATGAAAAGCTTACCCTTACGTGTCATGCTGAGAGGAGCGAAGCATGGGTGGCCCATGCTGATCCGCGAGTTGCCTCAGATGCTTCGCTCCTCTCAGCATGACACGTAAGAGGCCCCCTTTTATGGAATGGCACATCGAAATTGGTCGGTGGAAAGTTCAGATTATCTGCTCTTTATTGTAGCGCAAGTTGTCAGATTGTGCAGGGGAAAGGCGTCGCTGAAGGCTTGCAACAGAACAATTCCTGTGCTACACTCTGTCCAGCTTGAATATATCAATACAGCCTTCTCACCATCTGTAACGAGGTGCCAACGTGTTACGCTTTTTACTGACTCGTGCCATCGGCCTGGTGTTTGTCTTGCTCTGTGTCACGTTTATTACCTTTATTCTGGGCTATTTTGCCCCCGGTGACCCGATTCGCGTCATGATGGGAACGCACTTCGATCCTGCACTGTACGCGAATTTGAAGCATTCTTACGGTCTTGACCTGCCCTGGTGGCAGCAATATATCAATTTTGTGCTGAATGCCCTGCATGGCACGTTTGGCCTCTCGTATCACTACCAGGGGCGCCAGGCGTGGGATGTACTCAGCACCGGTCTGCCTTTCTCCATCGAGCTGGGGCTTGAATCATTTACCGTGACCTTGATTATTGGTATCCCCTGTGGCATTATCGCCGCGCTGCGGGCAAATACCCATGTAGATACTGGCATCAGTACTGCTATGCTGCTGCTCTACTCGATTCCTGATATCGTTTTCATTATCTTCTTTCAGGTCTCGATGGTCTGGCTGTATAATCATGGCCTGCCCTACCTGCCCGTCGCGGGCTGGGATAGCGTGCAGGCGCGTATCGCGCCGGTGCTGATTACCGGCACAACCGGTGTCGGCTACTTTGCACGCCTGACAAAGACGACGGTGCTGCAAGTATTGAGGGAGGACTATGTCCGTACTGCGCGCGCAAAAGGGATCATCGAGCGCGTCGTCATCTATCGCCATGCTCTGCGCAACGCGGCCATTCCGCTGATTACCGTGATTGGCCCTTCTCTAGCATTCCTGGTCACGGGCGTCTTCATCACCGAACAATTCTTCAATATCCCCGGCGTCAGTTCTATTACCCTGGATGCCGTTGCCCAGCGCGACTACCCGATTATCCAGGCCACCACCGTGCTGACCGCCGCCGCCGTCGTTTTCTTTAATGCCCTGACAGACCTGGCCTACGCCTTCGTTGATCCACGTATTCGGGTCGAATAATCTGGAATAGCGTGGCATTTGTCAAAGGCGCTGTTTGTATGTTAGCATATGAAGTATGAAAGAACGGCGTCTCGCGACAGGAGCAATGGCGCAGCTTCAACAGCGATAGACTGGTTGTAACAGGGAGGGACTGAGAGCGTGGCGAACAATAATTCATCAGCAGACGAGCAGAAAAGGAAGGAACTGATCAAAGACCTTGCAAAAAGCGCCGTGCGCAAGAGTACACGGCCTAAAAATATTCGTGAGCTTGGCATCAGCGCGCTCAAGAATCTGCCTGCCAATATCACGATGGTGCAGAACTTCATGAAGGCTGTGAACTGGAAACAGGCCCAGGAAGAGGTTTTGCACGAATTGCATGATACCGTCGTCATCGTTGGTCTACCCAATAGCGGCAAAAGCACGCTGTTCAACACTATCAAGGGCGAACAGCTTTCTCCCGTCTCAGCGCAGGCTGGCACGACGAAGGAACTGGTGAGTACCAATTTCGGCCCTTTCACTCTGATCGATACCCCCGGTCATCTGCCCAATATTATGGAAAGCGGTATGCAGCAGGCCAGCGTGATAGTCTTCCTCATCGATGCCACAAAAGGTCTGACAAAGCAGGATCGCGAACTGTATGAGACCATCCAGAAGATGAAAAAGCCGACCATTATTGCCGTCAATAAGATCGATGAATTGAGGGGCGGAGAGAGTGGCGATCAGATTGCAACGGAGATCGCGGTCATGCTTGGCGTGGCCGGGGTCATCCCCATCTCGGCGCGCACCGGCAAAAACGTTGCCGACGAACTGATTCCGGCGATGATCGACGCCAGCCCTGAGGCGGCGCTGGTCATCGGCTATGAACTGCCGAGCTATCGTCGTGAGGCGGCGCAGCGCATTATCCGCAACGCGACGCTGGTCAGTCTGGCGGCTGGTCTGGAGCCGATTCCTCTGGTCGATATTCCGATCCTGCTGGGGACGCAGATCCGCCTCGTCCTGCGACTGGCCGCGTTGTATGGCGAGCCGTTGAATTCTGCCGATGGGCGCAATCATGCGCGCGAACTTGTTGCCACGATGGCGGGTGGGCTGGGCCTGCGCTACCTTGCTGAGCAGGCGGCGAAAGCGGTTCCATTCGGCGGCGATTTCGTGGCCGGAATTATTGCCGGGGCCGCTACCTGGTCTATCGGGCAGGTGGCGCTCGAATATTACGAGGGTGGCAAGCAGATCAGCCCGCGCCGCATTCGCCAGCTGTACTTCAACTTCTATCGCCGTTTCCGTAAGGAGAACACGCTACAAGACTTGCGGCAACAGGCTCTCGATCATATGGAAATGCCCCGGCTTATCGAGGAGCCACGCAACGGGCGAGGGAGCGAAGAGACGGCATGAGCGGCATAAACGACTCTCTGCCATTTCCATATGAACATTACGAAACGCTGGACGCGCCGCTGACGGTCTACTATCCGCCGGGCCAGCAGGGCTATGCTCGCCAGGTAGCACAGACTGTTGAGCAGGCGGGCAAGTTGCTATCGTCCCTGCTCGGGCAACCGATGCCGGATGTAGAACTTCTGCTGGTTGCCCCGGACGACTGGGAACTGGCCCCGCGCGAGGAAGCCGAAGAGGCTCCGCCCTCCAACCCGTACTGGACAGATGTCACCAATCCATCCAGTCTGATGATCCCCCTTGAGCTTGATCCCGTCTTTGGCGAGCCAACACCGGAGAAGCTGGCCTTCCTGCTCTATCACGAACTGGCCCTGGCCTTTCTGGAAAGTGATCCCCGTCCCTGGCCCGAAGAATATCCTCTCTGGGCGGATGAGTGGCAGTTGAAACTGGCCGCGCTCTGGCTCTCTCAACAGATCAGCGGCCAGCAGGGCATCGTCAGCCGCGATTTATACGAACAGTACGCCGACATTTTTGAGCCGGAAGCTGACGGCAAAACCCCTGTCACCATTCGCGGCTTCGACTGGGACGAAGACACGACGCCAGAAGACTACCTGATCTACGAACTGCTGCTCGAACAATTCGCCGCTGACCTGCTGGCCCGCTACGACCCCACCGTGCTGCCGCGCTTCCTCGCTCTCTATCGCACCAGCCGGGCCGTTCTCCTCAGTGATGAAGCAACGCAACTGCTTGCCGAGGCGCTCGGCCCCGGCAGCGCGCGATGGCTTGAGGGATTAGTGTATTTTTAGCATCCCATCACGCCGTCCAGGCCAGCCCACCGGCAGGCCACAAGAGGTGGCCCTACTATAACGGTCGCCCGCATGATTCTATCTATAAGCCACACGGCCTGCGTCGCATATAGTAGGGCCACCGCTTGCCGGTGGCCTGGTTGCTCCTTAAAAATGCTGCTGACAACTATCCCTTCACGGCGGCGGCAGTCGCGCCCTCAATGAAGTAGCGTTGGAAGATGAAGAAGAGAATGAGAATGGGAATGGTGTTGAACATAGAGGCGGCGATCAGCAGGTTGTACTGCGTGTAGTTGGCGCTCTTGAAGAAAAAGAGGCCCAGCGGCAGCGTGTACATATCCTGCGTCCCCAGCACGACCAGCGGCCACTGGAAATCGTTCCAGGCCCCCTGGAAACTGACGATGGCGGCGGCGGTCAGGGCCGGTTTGACGATGGGCAAGATTACCGAAAGGAAGGTACGCCAGCGGCTGGCCCCGTCAAGCATGGCTGCCTCTTCCAGCTCTCTGGGTAAGCCCTTCATGAACTGCACCATCAAAAAGACTGAGAAGGGCTGGGCCATAGCCGGCAAAATCAACGCCCAGTAGGTGTTGTTCAGGTGCATGTTGTTGATCACCAGGTATTTGGGGATGAGCGTCACCGCCAGCGGAATCATCATCACTGCCAGCGTGATGGTAAAGATGAGTTCCTTGCCGGGGAAGCGCAGGCGGGCGAGGGCGTAACCGGCCATGGCCGAGAAAAAGGTGTTGAGGGCGGTCGCCGCAATCGCGTAGATCAGCGCGTTGAGAATCCAGCGCAGGAAGAGCGAATTGCTCAGAATCACCTGATAGTTGGCAGTGGTCGCCGGATTCGGGAGCAGGCTGGGTGGGAAGGCCAGAATCTCGGCGGGCGTTTTGAAGGAAGAGACAAACGAAAAGATCAGTGGCCCGATTGAGGTCACGGTGAAGATCGCCAGGAAGATATACAGGATAATGTGTGCCGGTTCCAGTCGCCGGGGTGGACGAGCTTCCCGCGCCACTACCTCAACGGCTGGATTGGCCTCTGCTGTGATTTGTGCCATAGCTGCTTCTCCTTATTCTGTGAGAGCCAGACCGACAGGTTGGCCCGACTACAGCGTGTTGGTACTGGGATCGATCAAGCGGCGCTGGATAAGCGTGACGATCATGATAATGATGAAAAGGACGACTGACATGGCGGCGGCCAGGCCAAAGTGGGCCTGGGCGAAGGCGGCATTGTAGATTTCGAGCATAGGTGTCAGTGTGGCGTTATCGGGGCCACCGTTGGTCATGAATTTGGCCTGATCGAACATCTGGAAGCCGCCGATAGTTCCCAGTGCCACCACAAAGAAAATAGCCGGACGCATCAGGGGCAGCGTCACATTCCAGAACGCCTGGAAACGGTTCGCACCATCGACCTGTGCCGCCTCGATCAACTCCTTTGGAATGTCCTGTAATGCTGCCAGGAAGTAGATCATGAAGGCTGCGGCGGTAGTCCAGATGTTGAGAATCATGATGGCCGGCAACGCCCATGTGGTGTCGTCGAGCCAGTCGGGTCCGTGAATGCCCACGAGCGAAAGCAGGTAGTTGATCAGCCCAAACTGGTTGTAGAACCAGAGGAAGATCAGAGAGACGGCCACCGAGGAGGTGAGCGCCGGAATGTAGAAAATGGTGCGGAAGATGCCTCTGGCAAAGGGCAGGCTTTGCAAGATGACCGCCAGTATCAGAGCCAGAATGGTCTGGCCGGTGACGATGACCACCACGAACTTGAGGATATTGATCATCGAGGTCCAGAAATCGCTCAGGCCGATGTTGGAGAGCTGGTTGAAGAGGATTTCATAGTTATGCAAACCCACAAAGGTGGGCGCGGTAAAGCCGATATCGAGGCTGAACAGGCTCAGGCCAACGCCATAGACAGAGACGATGAGGAAGAAGACGACAAGCACGAACAAATAGGGCAATAGAAACAGGTAAGCGGTCAGTATCTCTCCTGGCCGCGCCTTCGGCCCCTCGTCAGAGCCGCGTCGTAGCCAGCGTCTTCTAGTTGGGACGGCTGAAGGCGCGGGCGGAAGCGCCGTTCCCGCCGGTGTAGTAGCCATATTCACATCTCCTTAACGGTGCAAAATCTACATCTCCTTATAGCCGGTACTTTCTTAAGGTGATCCCTCGTCTGGAGAGAAGCCAGATGCAGCTTCGCGGACTATTGCCTGCGATGGTAGTAGCCCGCGAAGCCTCTCTCTGCTCATTATTCTATAATACTGTTGAAACCAGCATCCGTTTAGCCACCCTGTAGCGCCTGATCGACCTTTGTCGCAGCATCATTCAAAGCGGCAGGGATGGTCTGCTTGTTGAGCATGATGGCTTGCAGGGCGGTTGCCAGGTCACTGTGGATGGTGGCATCCTGCGGGCCGTAGTAGTCGGCGTAGCCATAACTGGCGGCATCAAACAGCACTTTGAAGTCGGGATGCTGTGTAAAGTAGGGATCGTTGTCCAGGCCCTTGATGGTGGGCAGGGCAAAGCCGGCATCAAGCTGGCTCTTCTGCACCGTCGTCCCCGTCATGTACTTGATCAGTTCCCAGGCCGCGTCAGGGTGTTTGGTGCCGGAGTAAGCCGCCCAGGCGTTGGTGAAGATCAGGTTAGCTTTCTTGCCGGTCGGTGCCGTTGGCAGTGGCGCGATTCCGTACTGCACGCTGGGATAGGTGCTGGTCATGTAGGGGATCAGCCAGGGGCCTTCAATGGTCATAGCGACTTTTTGCTTGCCGAAAGCATCACCATTCCACGGCGCACCTACCTGCGTCGGCAGCACCCCCGTGTGGTTCTTGATGAAGCTGTCGTAGTAGGTGGCCGAATCGACACCGGCGCTGCTGTTAAAGGTGGCCTGGGTGCCATCTTTGTTAAGCATGGTACCCCCATCGGCGAAGAGGAAGGCGCCCCAGCGCGAAGCATCGGCGGACAGGCTCATACCATAGACGGCGTTATTTGTGCCTGCGTTCTTCGTCAGTTTGGCGGCGTAGTTCTGCATGTCGCTCCACGTCCAGTTTGGGTCGGGCGCGGAGAGGCCAGCCGCCTGCAACATCTGTTTGTTGTAGAAGATGCCCAGTGAGGCCCAGTCTTTGGGCAGGCCGAAGACCTGTCCGCTGGTGCAGACAAACGGATTCATCAGCGAGGCGTAGTAAGAGTCGGCGCTGACATGGTCGCGGGCCATATAGGGCGAGAGGTTGAGCAGTTTGCCCGAACTGATGTACTCGCTGGACATGGCCGGTTGCAGGTAGAAGACATCGGGTACCGTGCCGCTGGCCACGTTGGCGCGCATTTTGGTCGGATAATCACCGGGAATGGGCGACCAGTTGATGTGAATGTTGGGATGTAACTGCTCGAATTTCTTCAGGTTGGACTGTACCAGCGCATCCTCAGCCGGCGTTGATGTCCAGCCCGATACCGTCAGAGTGACGGTGCCGCTTTCAGGTGAGGCAGCGGTAGTGTTGGTGCTGCTGGGGCAGGCATTGTAGGGGTTGCCGCTGGTAAGACCTTGCTGCGCTACCCCTCCCGTGTTTGGATTGCCCGAACTGCTGCCGTTGCCACAGGCGGCTAAAATAAGCAGGAGTACGATGAACACGGGGACAAAGAAATGCTTTTTCAGGACTCGTTTCATTGCGAACCTCCTGGCTGTGTCTCCGTTAGCACAGCCTGTGTGCCAGTGACGAAGAAACAAAAAACCTTGTTTGTTCGTCGCGAGTGATAAGGATACATAGTTCCCTTACTTTATATACGTGTCAACCCGTAAAAACTCATACACTTTTTGCCAGAGACGTGTTGAAAAGGGGCAAATCGAAGCGATATAATGCTCAAAACAGGCACTGTCATGTCGGCGGAAAGGAGCGACTGTTATGTTTAACCGTGTAGCAATTATTGGTCTGGGCCTCATCGGCGGTTCTATTGGCCTGGCATTGCATCAGGCAAAGGGGGCAAGAGAAGTTACAGGCTACGATCTCGGCAAGGGTATCTGTGACCGCGCGCGCAAGACCGGCGCCATCGATCAGCCATATATGGCGCTTGCTGATGCAGTGAAGGGCGCTGAATTGATTATTCTGGCAACACCGGTCGGCGCTATGCGTACCTTATTGCAAGACATGGCTCCCCATCTCTCTTCTGGCGCGGTCGTGACCGATGTCGCCAGCACCAAGGCGCAGGTGATTAGCTGGGCGGAAGAATTTCTCCCCACAACCGTCTCCTTCGTCGGCGGCCATCCCATGACCGGCAAGGAGATCAGCGGCGTAGAAGCAGCCGACGCTTCGCTCTTTCGCAATCGTATTTACTGCCTGACGCCAACCGCGCGCACGCGCCCGGCAGCCATTAACAGGGTCTCTTCACTGGTAGAGATGCTCGGCGCGCGCGTGCGTTTTCTGGAACCCGCCGAACACGATGGCCAGGTAGCCAGTGTAAGCCACCTTCCTTTTGTCGCCTCTAT
>Ga0070738_10007116_pt1 | contig 11357 bp, 15 predicted proteins | sample Coa_R2_2_FD_66446 | JGI IMG/M metagenome (GOLD analysis project Ga0070738, IMG submission 66446) | Surface soil microbial communities from Centralia Pennsylvania, which are recovering from an underground coalmine fire - Coalmine... | ecosystem: Environmental > Terrestrial > Soil > Unclassified ... | reverse complement strand
TTCACCACCGAGCGGTCTCGGTGCTCACGGCGGGATGTGCTTCCCAAGCATTGCGATTTAGGTGCCCCAAAGTGAGGCTGATCGCTCTCGCGACTCGCAATCGCACCTGCACTGGCGACGCTCTCAACGTCGTGTCTCTTGGTGGCCGCCTGCCAAGGCTTGGACTACGCGAGCTGCTGGCGCAGGGCCACCAACAAATTGGATCCTCTAGCCGGTGTTGCTCCGGCAGAATCGCTTTACAAAAGCGATCCGCAGGCTGCTGCATGAAGGCAAACATGGCCTGCCGAGCAGAAGCCCGGCAGCGCGAAGGTTGGTCGCAATCCCGAGTGCTGCCCTCGGCAAGCTGGCTTATGAAACCGGCTTGAGCGCTGGCTCGATTGCGGTCCTGGCGGACGGCCACGTTGGCGCATGGCCACGAAATGGAGCCCCACCCGGAATCGCACCAGACTGGCCTGCTTACCGTGCAGATACATCGCTGACAATGCTTTGGGGGCTTTGGACATGGTCGGCGCGAGACGAGTGGGCTTCCCAAGCCTTCCAAGATGGGTGCCCCAAGTAGGCTGGCTCGCTATCGCGAGCAGGAATGCAGGTCCAAGGCTGCCTGATTCTGAGTCAGGTGGGTCTGGTATTCCCCGCGAACCACGCGCCGATGAAATTGGCGTCCCCAGACCGTCCCGCTCTGCGGGATCCGGTGATCTCCCGCATGAGAGGCAGGCATGTTGGCTGGACTACACCACAAGGACGGATTAAAAGTTTGCCTGTCTACGGATTCAGAAAGCGAAAAGTTCTTGCCGATGAAGGAAACCACACGCAGCCGGGCGCTTTGGAATGTTTCCCGGAACCGCTTGCGCGAGCGCTACGACAGGCTGTGGTCGGCGAGCATCGAGAAAATCAGGACTGGAAACATCGAGTTAGATCCTGTTTTAGAGGCCCGGACGCCAGACCGACGACGCGGCTTAACGGTTATTGCTCGCCCGGCCGCAGCCGTCCAACAACGTGTGGCGGCTTTCCTGAGGGAATTGCGACATTTGGAACCGAACCAGTACTATTATCCTGCCTCCGAATTCCATTTAACCGTTTTGTCGCTGTTTACCGCCACGGTTAACCACGCGCCTTTCTTAACACAAACGGAAAGCTATGTCGCTGCCGTGGATTCGGCGCTGCGGAAAGTTGGGCCATTTCGAATCGAGTTTGAGGGTATCACGACGTCTCCAGGGGCAGTGGTGATTCAAGGATTCCCAGCAAACGGTGCACTGAATGACCTGCGCGAGATCCTGCGTGAGCAACTGCAGGTTCGCCAACTGGCCAAAGGATTGGACCGGCGTTATCGGTTAGAGACCGCCCATATTACAGTTGCCCGGTTTCGCGTTCCGTTGTGCGACGGTAAACGATTAGCCGCTGCCCTTGAACGCGCGCGCCGGCGGCCCTTTGGGGCAACGAACATAGGGAACCTCAGCCTCGTTAAAAACGACTGGTACATGACGCACCAGGTTCTCGAGACGGTAAAGCGCTATCGTCTTCCCATCCGATGGTAGAGCCACGTACGCGAAGATGGTGGGGATGAAGCGTGCTGCCCGCTTTACCTCTCGCATGTCAAACGAGCGCTCTGCTGATGAGCTACATCCCCGAAATTGGAGCGGGCGGACGGAATTGCGCCGTCATCTCAGCCTTGGCAAGGCCGAATTCTGCTGTTGATTCACACCCGCTTGAAATGGTGTCCCCAGCCGGATTGGCTTCCTAAGCCCTGCAATATAGATGTCGTAAATGGGCTAGCTCGCTATCGCGAGCAGCAGTCTCACCAGCAACCTGGAGTTTAGGACACTCCTGCTCTGTGCTTTGAGCTATGGGGACGGAAAAGGCCCGCGAAACGAATCGGCCGAAATCAACGGTAGGGTTGGCTGGTTCGTCCTCGATTGCGTCGAGTCCGGAAGAACGTTGCTTTCTGCTGCTTGTAAAGCCAGCGTAGGAATTTCTGGAACCGAGGATCGGACTGGATCTTCTCGACCGTGTTGAACGTGTCACGCAGTTCGTTATGCGTCCAGGTCTTGTGGATGAAGTCTTCGCAGGAACGGCGGCTCGGAGCGATGTCTCTTCCGCCTTTGCAGCGCGGCACAACATGGTGCCCACGGGTGGGCACCTGCCGGTTACAGAATGCGCAAGGTTCGTCCATGCCGCCGGTGCAACAATCCTCCTGAAACATATCCATATTCTTCATCGCTTGAAAGTTTCCGCTGGGGGTGGCGCTGCGCAACCAGTTCCACCAGCTCACCCCCGTGCTCGTGAACTACAACATGACTCCACCCAGGTCAGAATCCCGGAGCATTGGGGCGTGTAACAATGCCCTGTTCGTTTGGAGCAGCGGGGCGCTCGATCTTCTTCGCATTCAGGGGTTCAAAATTGGCATAGGTAGCCCCGGTTTCGTCGGAGTTGACAAAATCCGGCCGGTAAAACATAGTATTACGTATGGTTAAGACTATAAGCAAAGTCGGGAACTCGCACGGCATCGTGTTCGATGCTGCGCTTATGGACTTGGCTCATCTCAAGGCTGGCGATCAACTGAACGTCGAAGTCCATGAGGGCGGAACCATCACACTTACTCCCCTGCGACCTCGTCCCTCCCCGGCTGAAGTCTCCAAAATCATCAAGTCCACCATGAAAGACTATGCCCGCACGATGAAGAAGCTGGCGTGAGCGCTTCTCCCGAGAACTGCTTCCACTTGTTGGTGGAAATCGTGCGAGAAATTCACGCGGAAGCCATCGCGAGGTTCAGCGGCTCAGACGGTGTGCGCGACAGTGCCTTGCTTGAGTCTGCGGTCGCGGCCCCCCAGGCAAGTTTCGGAGGCAAGTCGCCCTATCGGGATGTGACCGAAGTCGGGGCAGCTTACTTATATTATCTCTGCCGGAATCATCCCTTCATGGATGGCAATAAACGGGCGGCTCTCGGCAGCTGTATTGTTTTCTTTCGCCTGAACGGGATTGAACCTAAACCTGATGGACCGGAATGGGAGGAACTCGTTCTGGCTATCGCTTCAGGCAAGCTCGACCGAGAACAAGCAAGAATGCGGCTTCGCGAATTGCTGCCCGCAGGCAAATGATTGGAGATGAAGTTGGTACGCGCGTCCGGTAACGCTCCGGATCCAGGCACTCATCTAGTGCGACTCCGCTTATAAGGCGGACGGTTCTCTTTGAACTACGCGCGCATGTTGGCCGCGTGCAAACGCTGGCCGCCCGCAAAGGCTGGCGGAATGCCGTGGGCTTGCACCACTTGCCCTAATCGGGCACGCATTCGTTAGCACCGAAGCCCGGCCCGCTTGTCCGGTTGGCATTCCAGAGATGGTCCGTGTGGCTGCTACTCGCAAAAAGCCAGCGAGGATGAGGTAGCCTCCTCCCGCTGGGTTTTCTTTGGGGCTTTGGCTTTGCCGTATTCCCGGAAAAAGAAAGTTTCCGAGAACGCGAGTAGCCGACGAAGCCCCTTGGGCAGGAGACGGTAATCGCCTCTGTCCATGACGTTTCTACTTTTCATGTTTCCTTTCTGCTAAATTGGTCCGCGTGGCAGGATTTGCACCTGGTGGCCGTCCGCCAGGACCCTTCCCGGTTTGAGCGGGACGCCTCTTCATTGGGCTACACGCGGGCCCTTGCGGACGGCCACCAGTGCTCCCGGTCAGGATTGCACTGACACTAAACGGGGTTTAAGTCCGTTGCCTCTGCTTTGAGCTACGGGAGCGTAAATGGTGCTGGCGCTCAGGACGCGAGAGCCTGTGGTCAGACCACGGGCCAGCTTATCGCCTGGCCGAGATCCGCAGCGCCCGACCTCGGCTCAGACCAATTGGTGCCGCGTGAGCGATTTGGCTTCCCAAGCCCGCCACAAGATGGATGCCCCAGATTAGGATTTTCGCTATCGCGAATCGTGGTCCACCCCCAACCTCTCCGTTCTGAGCGGAGCGTCTCTTGGTGGCCGCCTGCTAAGGCTTGGACTAACGCGGCGAAATGGTACTCCCGGCAGGACTCTCACCTGCAACTACGACGTTCGAAGCGTCGCACTCTGATACTCTGAGCTACGGGAGCATTGAAATTGGTGGGTTGCCTCGGATTCGCACCGAGTTCTCGCCGGTTAAGAGCCGGGACTTCATTGTCAAAGTTTGCAACCCAGTCGCGACACGAAGCGGAGTGGTAACCTCATCCACATAAATGGCCAGGACCACCATGCCTTCGAGCTCAGATTCTTGCGCAGCGTGCCGCGGGAGCCCCGAACATAATGACCACTCAGCGCAATGAACTCTGTTGAAACAAAGGCTCGACATCGGTGTCTTGTGATTGTGGCGGATCCCAAACAGCACAAAGAAAAAGCCATGCAAACCCGTGAAACGCCGGAGAAAGCGCGAAAAGGCTCCGAGTCCGCCGGGAGAAGCCGAATGGGATATTACAAATCAGAGCGTCCTTCTTTCCGTGCGATTGTTGGTCTGACGCTGGCCTTTTCGGCGGGCTGCTGCGGCTTTGCTCAGCAGCCTTTCGGCGAACTTCACATATCGCAATCGTCGGGGCGGGTGCTAACGACCTTGAGGGTCGCCGGCAGTGACCCGGTGCCCGTGGTTTTTGACACAGGCACAAGTGGGAACATTATCGATCGAAAGCTGGCCGCGAGGTTAGGTCTTCCTAACTTGGGCCCTTCCACAGCCATCGACGGAAGTCTTGGAAAACCTATTGGCGGGTTCTTGACGGAGGTGAAAGAAGCGAGTCTCGGCAGCCTCGCCATCGGTGCTGGCCCAGCCAACGCTATCGACTACGACCTCCCAAACGAAAAGGGAATTTTTGGGCCGAACAGTTTTCCCGAAAGGCTCGTGCAAATGGACCTCGGACGAGGATTGATCTTCGTGAAGCCCAAAACGGCGGCCACTCTTCCCGCTGGAGCGGCGATACCCTATATTGGCAAAGGTGATGACGCGTTACCTTCGGTGATGGTTGATTTCGGCGCCATGCAAATTGCGGCCGAGCTGGACACCGGAAACAACGAAGCGCTCCTCTTGCCGCTGTCTTTGACGAACCGATTATCGTTGGAAAATCCGCCCAAGAAAGTCGGTGAGGCAACTTCAGCTGCGGGCCAACAGCCACTTTTTCGAGCGCGTTTAAACGGTGCTTTGAGAATTGGGCCTTTGGCTTTAAATCGACCGAGCATCCTGTTCATCGAAGGAGGACAACCAAACGTCGGGCTCCCAGTAGCTCGTCGGCTCGTAATTGTCTTCGATCCCTCCGGGAGGCGCTCCTGGTTGGTCTCATCAAGGTCGCTGCCAATGTTAAATCTGACAGTTGTGGTCAAGGTTGCGATGTTGGCATTGGCTTCCGGAGCCATTGCGGCCGCCATTTTCGTGTGGAGGAAGTTAAGAAGCGTGCAACGGTGGCATCATATTGCTCGCGAGAGGAGGGCAGACCCCGCTCTTTCAGGCCCGCAAAGTCCGGAGAATCTCGAAGCACCGAATGGACGGGGCGTCGCGGCCAGGCCTGTGAGGTCCTGGCTGACACCGGGATTTCGCATCGCTTTGAAATGGACAGAAGCATTAGCACGCGGCAACCTGGGTAACGCTCCCGCTTACTCTTGCGCCCGAAGCAAGCAGGTGGTCGTCCGCTAGGACCTTTTAGGCTGCGTTCTGAACTCCGCAGTGGCACTGAACCCGATGTCCGGCCATTGCTCGACCGTGCGAGTGGTGGCCGTGTGCTAACACCTTCCGGCAGACCGGGTTCAACTGGGCGAAATGGTCGAGCATGAGAGTAACGCTCTCTGTATTCCGGTTTGGGGGACCGGCGTGTATCTCTCAACACCTATGCTCGATAAGGACGCTGGCCGGAATTTTCGTCTTTGAGTAAAAAGGCGGAATGATTTACCAGCGAGAAATTCATCTTCGAACCACCGGACATGAGCAGATGCACGATTTGACTGACGAGGTCGACCAGATCGTGAGCTCCTCAGGCGTTCGCATCGGCACCGTAAATGTGTTCAACGTTGGCAGCACTGGAGCCATCGGTGCGATCGAGTTCGAGCCGGGCCTTCAGAAGGACCTGCCGGGCATGCTAGACAAGCTCCTACCGCCAAATCGTGGAGTACGGCCACGAACAAGCCTGGCACGATGGAAACGGTCACTCGCACCTACAGGCGACGATGCTCGGGCCCTCGCTGACAGTCCCGGTCAAAGATGGAAAGCTGGTCCTAGGCACCTGGCAGCAGGTCTTTCAGTTGGAGTGCGACATCAAACCCGCCAACGGACGATCATCGTCACGGTTTTGGGAGAAAGCTGACCAAGACGCGTTAAGGCACCTCAAATTGAGTCCCGTGCGGGAGTTGCGCGTTCCTAAATCTTGATGTGTCGGAATTGCCCAGGCTGCTCTCGTAACGGCGATTGTGAGAACGAAACGAGATTGGATTTGTTCCGCAACGGTCCGCTGCCTAACTTGACCGGCGTGGCTTACTCGCTCTTGGCAATCGTTACGCGACTGGACGTGGACGAAATACCATCAGGTAGCTGGACGTTCCAACGACGTTCGCTTTGGTCCACCTGGAGAATCAAACTTGCTCGCGTTGGTGGATGGTCCACCGGGGAATCAACCAGCAAAAAGTCACGACCCATCTGCACCACGGGAATCGAGAATCCATTCACGAGCAGACGCATGGTCACTTGGGAGGAATGTCCGCCCTGACTCGCTTTCGGTGCTATGGAAGGCTCTTTCATTCAAAATGCCACCGATTACGCAGCTCGTAATGGACTTCAGCTCGCGGAGCGTCTCGGCTTCGGTATCCACGGTATCATCTTCGTGGCCGAAGACAAGTCCGCCGGAGGCAAGACAGCCATCAAAGCCCATCGCGCGCTCGAGCCATTCCTCCGTGAAGTTTCAGTTTATCACCGCTTGCAGGAAGCGAATGTGACCGAGATTCTTGGGTTCCACGTTCCCCAAGTATTGCGGTCCGATGAAGATCTACGCGTGATCGAAATGACCATTGTCACGCGTCCCTTTGTTTTGGATTTCGCCGGCGCTTACCTGGAAGCGCCTCCTGATTTTCCGGAGGATGTTTGGGCGGAATGGGAAGCGGAAAAGCGCGACCAGTTTGACGTCCGTTGGCCGAAAGTGCGCGCCATTCTCGGAGCACTGGAAGATTTCGGAATCCACATGGTGGACGTGTCGCCGAGTAACATAGCTTTCCTTGATTGACCCGCATCACGCACTCACGATCCGAATACTCGAGTTTAAAATGGAGTCCCGTGCGGGGAGTTGCACCCACCTGAACGGTTTTGCAGACCGTTGCCTGAGCTGCTCGGCCAACGGGACATTTAAATGTGGAATATGGACTGCGGAACGCGAAATTAAGAATGCCGGCGGAAGCTCTCACCTCCGCCGGCACTGATGTGCGCCTCTCGGCGTCCTTGAACTGGAGTTATCTTCGTATCTGCCGCACTCGAGCTTTGTCACGGCGTTCAACGCGCTGTTGATCCTTTGCGTTCGACGGGCTTTCGGCCCTCTCATCACACTTCGAGAACACGGCGGCCAGGAAGCTGTCCACCTTCTCGTTCTCAATGAGCCCGAATTGCCGAAGCACCGGCGCACTAATGAGTCGTCCTACCATTTCCTTGACCGGCAGATATCAACCGGATGCTCTGCTATTGAGCTACAGGACGGAAATCGGCTCGAGCGGCGCACCTTGGCAACGCCGCTCGAGGTTTTTGCTTTGGTTAATAATTTGTGATCTTTGGTTTGATTCCGAATCGCACCGGGCGGAAAATAAACCGCACCTTCACCGGGCGAATTCGAATGACACGGCTTGGCTTGTAACTGCGCCGTGGGAGCAGTTGACTTTGGTAACGGATCACCGGTTTCATTGGCCGCTCCTTTCTTGCGCCAAGCGCTGCCAACCCATCACGTAAGCCCACGCAACTGATGTCCCGGCGGTTTTTGACCACTGCGAAATAGTATTGAAGGGCTTTTTGCGTTCGACAACGTTGGCAGGACCTGTCGCTCCTTTTTACTGAGGTTTTTTGGTTTCGACTGGGCGGGTTTTTGCAGTCTCACGCGCAGCCACTTGGGCACGAATTGAACTATGGTTGTCATGACGGGCTTCTCTGGGTTGATGGTTTAAGTGGCCTGCCAGCCGGAGCCAGCGAGCGCAAAGTGAGGCCCACCTTCGCCGAAGTTTCGGTGGGCAGTTTTCACCATCCAACTGGTGGCTGGTGAAGGCTGGCGGAAGGCGCCGGTAATGCTCCGGACTCGGCAATGCCGATCCTGTTTTCGGGACAGGTGCAGCCAGCTTATATCTGCCTGCCTTCCAAAAGTGGTCAGGGTGGCAGGAGTTGCACCTGCGACCCCTCGTTCCGAACAAGGCCGTCTGCTGCTGACAATACACCCTGAAATTGGCTGCCAGGGTTGGACTCGCACCAACACCGAACGGCTTAACAGGCCGCCGTGCTACTTTCACACCACCTGGCAATGATTAATTGGTGCTGCCGGCAGGATTCTCACCTGCATAAATCCGCTTAGAAGACGGATGCCTGATGTGTTCGGCCACGACAGCATTTGAAATGGCCCGCCGAGCCGTAGCTCAGCGAGCGAAGGTTGGTCGGAACGGCAGGATTTCCACCTGCGACCTCGCGGTCCCAAGGTGTTGGCACACCGCAAGGTGCGCTCTGAAGACTGAACTAAGCTCCGATAAAATGGCGGATCCGAAGGGACTCGCACCCTCAGCCCTCCCGCAGACAACGGGTTGCTCTGGCTAGTTGAGCCACGGATCCAAGAATGGCGTGCCAAGCCGAAGCCTTGGCGAAGGCTGGTGGGAGGCGCTGGTAATGCTCCAGTCGTCACTTCCGACGTTTATTTTTAGACACCGGTTTTACAGACCGGCAGCCGGATCACCTCCCAATATGGTTGCGGGGGCAGGAATCACACCTGCCTGACGAAGTTTATGAGGCTTCGCTCTGTACTTTAGTCGAGTTCCCCGCGCTGAAATGGTGGAGTCGGCGGGTAACGCTCCCGCATCAGCTTGCTTGCAAGGCAAGTGCATTACTTGTCTGCCACGACCCCGTGAAAATTGGCAAGCCGCCCTGGTGCTGCCCCAGGCAAGCTGAGTTTTGGAGACTCTGCTGCACGAGCTGGTGCGCGGCTTATTGGAATTCGGACTGCACCTAAGGGAGAAACGAATGTGCATCCGAAGAACTTGGTGCGGTTGCCGGGAGTCGCACCCGGACATGCGCCTTGGCACAGCGCCATTCTCCTTTTAAATCACAACCGCGGAAATTAAGTGGGCCGGGAGTTGTTTCACTCCGGCCCATGCCATTTCAACAAAGAACAAACACCTCTTGCTATCTTGCGATACCAACCCACGGTTTCACGGTGGTTCTTTCGGTGTTTTGGGGCACACCTCCTGCGAAGCCCTTAAATTGTAAAAGCGTTTCAAATCGTCTCGGCGCGCGTATTCGCTCCGTGTGGGCACACCACACCGGTGGAACGCCTCGGCATTCCTGCGACCGATTTCGTTTGGCACTCTCAGACATCCTCAAGACGTCGTTCTCGTTTCACTCACAGTTCCGTTTACCTTTCGCTCTGATTGTTTACCGTCACATATCACGACAACAAAAAAACCCTGCTTACATCTCGGTAAGCAGGGTTGTAGAAATCCTATGTTCGATTCGTTACCTGCTTACCTTTCCATTATCCAAATTCGATTCGGGGGTTCGCCCTCCATACGATTTGGATAGCCTAAGGTTGAACACACAACCCTGGCTGGCCCGGCTATGACGTGTCGCTTGCGCGACCGACATCGTCGGCCAAATCGTGGCTGATATGTTCATGAAAGTTTTCATCGAATGCGCGTTATATCTATCACAAGCAACCTAATCTTGTCTACTTATATTTTTAGGGGGTCGTATATCTTGAATTCAAATATCTGGATGAGTTGATGCGACACGATCGAGGTTGTAAGCTTTTTTCACTGTCTCTCGCGATGAATGCTTGAAAACACACAATAGTTGAAGTCTTGCTTCATCTTTTGTGAATTTTTCAATCCGTTTGCCGTTGGGAATGCTGGCGCTTTTGCGCAGCAGCACACATCTGAGCTTTGGTAGCCGGAGGCCCTCAATACGGTGGAGCGAGCCGCCTGAACTCGTGATCCAAGACCATTAATAAAAATGCCAGGTTTCTTGGAACCAGACCGGGCCAGAAGTACTTTATTAGACCTAAAGCGCCAGCCTCGAGCTTTTGTTCAGCCAGACGCTCTGCTGCTTGGCCCAGGACCTTGAGCGACCGGGGCCATTCACAAATTCCGCTGAGCCATTCAGTGGCAATCCCGCTGGTTCCCACCGACGCACCGGCCAGAGCACCGACAATTGCGCCCACGGTGTCAGTGTCACCGCAATTCAGCGCTGATGTCAGGGCCTCTCGGAAATGTTGGGAGATCGCAAACAGGCATACAGCGCGATGGGGACGGAGTGATATGCATAACCGGAGACGCCATTCCGAAGCCCACCGCGTCGGCAAAAGCAAATACCGATCTCCCCTCCGCCAGTCCTTGCTCCAGTCTTCTGCAAATGACGGACCATTCTTCTCCGCCGCCTAACCCAGACAATTTGGGAGCCAATTCCTTCAGCGGCTCCTGGCCAAGCACGGAGGCCGCGGATTCGGCCACGGCCAATGCGGCCACTTCGGCTTTGGGATCGGTGTGGGTCAACCGCGTGGCTGCCGAGACAAACTCTTTGCGTCTGATCGGATCGTCAAAGAAGTAGGCGCCAATGATCCCGCTTCGCATTGCGGGACCATTTCCAGCGGAGAAGACGCCACCGCGCGTTGGCCGAAACCCCAACCACAACTTGAGAATGGCTCGCAAGGTTGCCAGACCAATTCCCGCAGGCACTCCGAGAAGCCAAAATCGCAACTTCCAGGCCAGGCAGCGTTGGAACGCGACCGGGTCGTTTGGGTGCGCAAGCAGCGCTTGGGCGACGAAGAAGGTGTGCTCGGTATCGTCGCTCACATGCCGTGACCGAGAACGAAGCGATGCTTCCAGGTTCCATCCCGAGGGCATGGTTGTGTATCCGGCGGAGGTAAACGTTGGTGGAGACTTTGCCGTCGGCCAGGGCGCGGTCGAAATGTTCGGGCCTGGTCTCCGCGACCGGCAGGTTGCGGATGCAATCAAGGTTTTGGTCGTTGATGGCGACTTCCCAGCGCCGCCGGGTCTCGTCGGTTTTCTTGCTGACGATGTGGTCCATGACTTCCTGCCAGGTGCGGGTGGCCAAGTGCGGATCGGCGCCGTTCATGTAGACGCGCGCCAGGGCAAGGTTTAGGTGAGGCTGGCTCTCGCTGTCGTTGCGGGCGGCGAGAAGGCGAAGGGC
>Ga0070738_10007110_pt1 | contig 11369 bp, 10 predicted proteins | sample Coa_R2_2_FD_66446 | JGI IMG/M metagenome (GOLD analysis project Ga0070738, IMG submission 66446) | Surface soil microbial communities from Centralia Pennsylvania, which are recovering from an underground coalmine fire - Coalmine... | ecosystem: Environmental > Terrestrial > Soil > Unclassified ... | reverse complement strand
CAGGACGCGATCCGCACCCTCGTCTACGGCCTGCGCGACGTGGCGGAGGTCGACGGCCTACCCTGGCACGTGGGCGATCAACTGCCCTTGGTGGGACCGCGCCCCGACGGCACCCCCTGGTGCCCCGAGCCGGATGTCTCGGTGCATCCCACCGCCGGCCCTCACCAGCGGGCCGAGATCGACCTGCGGGTCGAGGGCCTGCCCACGCTGCTGATCGAGGTGCTCAGCAAGAGCACCTGGCAGCTCGACCTGGCATTGGAACCCCGAGAAGGCCGGCCGCGGGCCAAGGCGTGGGGCTACCTGGCGCTGTGGGGCGTGCCCGAGTATCTGACCTTCGATCCGCTTGGCGAATATGTGCCGGAGCAGGTGCGCGCGTGGAAGCGGGAGGGCAATCGGATTGTGGCATGGGAGCCAGGTCCGAGCGGGCGGTACGAAAGCGCGCTGGGGGTCAGCTTCGGGATCGAAGCATCCTTGCTGCGAGTCTACGACCGCCAAGGAAATCAGGCGCCCTTGTTCGGGGAGCGCCGGGCGCAACTTCAGGCGGAGCGGCAAGCGCGCCGCGAGCTGGAACAACGGCTGCTAGAGATGGAAGCAGAGTTGCGCCGCCTGCGCGGCGAAGGCTGATGTCAAAGCATCACAATCCACCCGGCATGCAGTATCCTGACGTTGCTTTCTACTGACTCACCGTGTTTCGCAGCGTCCCGATGCCGCCGATGGTGATCTCGATTACGTCGCCGGATTGCAGGGCCACGCTGTCGGGCGGCACGATGCCCGTGCCTGTCATCAGGTAGGCGCCGGCGGGGAATTGGTTGTGGCGACCCATGTAGCTCACCAGGTCGTCCAGGCGGCGGTGCAGGGCACTGGTCCCCGTCGTGGCCGCGAATAGCTCCTGTCCCTGGCGCCGGATGGCGCAGTGGATCTCCAGGTTGTAGGGGTCCAGGTCCTGCGCGAGAACTACCAGCGGGCCAATTGAGGCGCAGCCGTCGTAGATTTTGGCCTGAGGCAGGTAGAGCGGATTCTGCCCCTCGATATCGCGCGCCGTGAGGTCGTTGCCCACGGTGTAGCCGACGATCTCCAGGCGCGAGTCGAGCAACAGCGTCAGCTCCGGCTCGGGCACGGTCCAGCGAGAATCGGCGCGCACGGCCACCGGCGCATGAGGGCCGGCCACGCGCGACGGCGTGGCCTTCAAGAATATCTCGGGGCGCTCCGCCTCGTAGACCCGCGCGTAGACGTCGGCGCTGGCCTCGGACTCGGCCATGCGCGCCTGCTGGCTGCGCTTGTAGGTCACGCCGGCCGCCCAGACCTCCTGGGCATCGATCGGGGCCAGCAGATGCGGCCGGTCGGACGCGGGCGCGCGATCGAGCGCGGCATAGCTGTGGTCCGGCTGGGCGGCGGCATGGCGATCCACAACCCCGCTACAGGTGCCCGCGGACGCGGCAAGCAGCGTAGCCAGGGAGCCGCAGAGTTGAGGCTCGCGGGCGGTCAGATCGATCACCGCGTCGCCGATGACGGCGCCGATCCGAGCGCCGGCACCGGGAAGATGGAACCGGCAGAGGGCGCGGGTTGACGTGGACGATGGCAGGGTGGCCACTTCTCTCTCCTTCACACCAGCAGCATGCTCTCCCTAGGATACGCGAAAGGAGACCGCGGAGGCGTCCGTATCCAGCAGCAAGGCAGGATGTGTGGGCAATTCATCCGGTTGACGCCGGGAACCGGGTTATGCTATGGTATAACCAACGTGGTGTAATCACGCCCGCACATTACACAAGTGAATACAGCGCTCTTATCCAGAGAGGCGGAGGGACCGGCCCTATGAAGCCTCGGCAACCGGCGTCGCTCGTGCGGCGTGATGGGTGCCAATTCCGGCAGAGCAATTCTGGAAGATGAGAGACGTGTATGCCGAGTACCGTGCCATGCCGTTGACCTCCTCATCAGGAGGTTTTTTTGTGGGTACCGATACAGTGCAGCGGCAACCAAGACACCCCTCTCATCAGCCGGATCGACGAGGGGTTTTCTGTTTGTATCGAGTATCAAGGGAGATGCGATCATGGCCATTGCTTCGGAGATTCCGACCACCACGCGGACCACAACAGGCAGCGGGTTTTACGCCACCGGTTTGCGCTGCCGCGTCTGCGGCGAAGGGTACCCGCTGGACCCCGTCCACGTCTGCGAGCGCTGTTTCGGGCCGCTCGAAGTGGCCTACGACGACGCCGCGCTGGCCCGCGACCTGACGCGCGATGCGCTCTCGGCCGGACCGCCGACGCTGTGGCGCTATAAGGCGCTGTTGCCGGTGGCCTCGGACGATGTCATCGACCTCGGGGCCGGCTGGACGCCCCTGCTGCACGCGCGCAGGTTGGGCGCCCAGCTCGGGCTGGACAACCTGTACATCAAGAACGACTGCGTCAACCCGACCTACTCCTTCAAGGACCGCGTGGTCGCCGTGGCCATCAGCCGGGCCCGCGAGTTGGGCATCGACACCGTCGCCTGCGCCTCAACCGGCAACCTGGCCTCGGCCGTGGCCGCCGCCGCCGCGGTGGCGGGCCTGACGTGCTACGTCTTCGTGCCCGACGGACTCGAGCCCAGCAAGATCGTCAACGCCGGCGTGTACGGCCCGCATGTCGTGCAGGTGCGGGGCAACTACGACGCGGTCAACCGGCTCTGCGCCGAGGTGGCCGATGCCTATAACTGGGGCTTCGTCAACGTCAACCTGCGCCCATACTATGCCGAAGGGTCCAAGACGCTGGGCTTCGAGGTCTGCGAACAACTCGGCTGGCAGGCGCCCGACCATATCGTGGCGCCGATCGCCTCCGGGGCGCTGATGGTCAAGATCGCCCGCGGCATTCGCCAGCTTGCCGACGTCGGCCTGATTGAGCGCACGCCGGTGCGCTATTCCGGCGCCCAGGCGGCGGGCTGCGCCCCGGTCGCCACGGCCTTCGCCAACGGCACCGACGAGGTCACGCCGGTGCGGCCCAATACCATCGCCCGCTCGCTGGCCATCGGCAACCCCGCCGACGGCCCCTTCGCCGTGCGGCTGGCCCGCGAGAGCGGCGGCGCCATCGACGCGGCCAGCGACGCCGAGATCGTGGAGGGCATCCGCCTGCTGGCCCGCACCGAGGGCATCTTCGCCGAGACCGCCGGCGGCGTCACCATCGCCGTGCTCAAGCGGCTGGCCGAGGCCGGCGTGCTGCGCCGCGATGAGCGGATCGTGGCCTACATTACCGGCAACGGCCTCAAGACGCCCGATGCCGTGTCCGGCGTCCTGCCCGAGCCGACGCAGGTCGCGGCCAGCATCGACTCCTTCGAAGAGATTGTGCTGGGGCAGTAGCAGGCACGCACGAACCGCGCTGTTGATATGATGTAGAGACGATTTCGGTGAGGAGATAGCAGATCATGGCAAACACGGTGCGCATCCCGAGTGCTCTGCGCGCGACGACCGGCGGCCAGGCCAAGGTTACCATCGAAGGCTCGACCGTTGGCGAAGTCCTGGACAACCTCGAAGAGGCCTATCCCGGCCTGCGCGGACGCCTGCGCGACGAATCCGGCACGGTCAATCGCTTCGTCAACCTGTTCGTGGGCGGCGAGGACGTGCGTCTGCTCGATGGGCTCAGCACGCCTCTCAACGGCGCCGAACTCTCCATCGTTCCAGCGGTAGCGGGAGGCTAGCGTTGCCTACCGAAACAGCCCATCCGTTCGCAGACCTGCGGGCGGCGCGACGCGACATGCTCGCCGCGCTGCAGGGCTACAGCCCGAGCGACATGCTGATGCCGGGCCGTGAGGGCGAGTGGTGTATCCGCGATGTGCTGGTGCATATCGCGGCCTGGCTGCGCGAACTGACCAAAATGGTACCCGACCTGGCCGCCCTCGGCTATCAGCGCGGCGAGCCCTTCGACCCGGGCCCCGATTGGTCCCGCTGGAACGCCGCCGAAATCGCGCCGTACCGCTCACTGCGACCCGAAGCCGCCCTGGCGGGCTTCGCCACGGCCCATGCCCGACTCCTGGAGGCGGTGTCACCTTTCGACGACGAGGCGCTGCGGCGCCCAGGGATCACCCGCTTCGGCCAGCGTACCAGCGGCTGGCAGCTCCTCCTCGATGAGGCCCACCATGAGCGCGAGCACGCCGCGCGCATTGCCCTCCCGGCACGACCTCTCACTCTGGAGAATGCCCGCTGCGGCGACCGGACATCTGCCCACTCATCGAGATAGTGTCCGCGATTGGTATGGACGGCCTCAGCCCGCGAGGGCTCGGAAGGCCTCATAGGCCGGCTTGCGGGCTCCCTGCGAGGGCGTCGATGCCGCGCCGACCAATCCATAGGTCTTCTGATCGGGAGGGGCGCTGCGGTTATCATAGAGCGTAAACCAGCAGGTAGCCGCTACGTTATGCTTGCTCGATCCGCACGCCTCGAAGAGAATGCGCACGTTTTCGGCTTGTTGCTGTAGCGTGACGCCGCCCGGGGCAAGCGGTCCGATCGCCTCTTGCGGCAGGGCCTCCGAGCGCCAACCGGCCTCGGTGACGTAGAGCGGACGGCCGCCGGCGAAGCTGGCAATGCGGCCCAGATAGTCGTCGATCCGCCCCGGTTGAGCCTGGCCGCCACCATCCAGGTACAGATGGACGCCAATGGCATCGGCTTCGAAGCCGAGACCGGCGCGTTGCAGGCATTGCTGCACGTTGCCCAGATACCGCTGCCCGCTGCTCGATCCCGGGTCTGCTCCGCGACCGCTAAACGCGAACAGGCCGCCCGTGATGATGGTGCTCTCTCGCTGTCGATCCCTGATAGCCGGGATGGTCTCGTGCAGCAACCGGGCGTAGAGCGAGGGATAGATGAACGATCCGCCCCACGGCGGCGCCGGCTGATGCCAGGCATTCGGCTCGTTCCAGAGCTCCCAGTGGCCGACGCCATCCTGCAGCGCGCCCACGATGGTCGAGGCATTCGCGACGTACGTCTTCAGAAAGTCATTGTAAGCGCCAACGCCATTTGCGGGCCCGCCCTGGGTGGGGTCCCAGTTCCCGGGCTCGGTCTGGCCGGTATTCCAGGCCTGCTGGTTGGGACGGGCCACTATACCGTGGCCGAGCAAGCCGATGACCTCGATGCCCTTCTCCCGCAACTGGCTGGCCACGCCCCGGTAGTGGCCCAGGATGGTCTGGTCCCAGACGCCCGGCCCGTAAGCGCCGAGACGAAAGTCGAAGCGCACGATCTCCGCCCGCGCCTCCGCGAGCAGCGCGATGTCGCCGGCACCGTATGCCGGTCTACCGTCGTCATATAGGACCCAACCGAGCGCGATTCCCCGTTTCATTGACCATGCTCCTCACCGCGCTGCCACGCAGCGCCTCGTCGCTATTGACGGCTAGCCGGTTCCGTGTTAATGTATTGCACAGATTGGCCCGGGCCAATACTTCACCCACAGTGGAGCGTCGCGTGCAGCGCATCGCCTTGTTGCAGTACATCCCGCGTACCGGGTCGCTGGCTACCTTTCGGCGCCTGTGTGCGAGTTGGTATTGCCTGCGTGTCCTCGCGCGCTCCGTCCTCTAGTCCCCAAACCGAGCGGACCGCCGCGTCCATAGCCAGACAGACGCGGGCGATCCGCTTATCTGTTCCTAACTGCCCATCTCCACCCTCAAGCAGAAACCACAGGAGCAGTGAATGTCCACCGCAAGCACCCATAACGCTTTCCAACACCTGGCGCCCCTCACCCCCGACTACGCGACCCGCCCCATCGAATGCGCCTTCAACTGGCAGGACTGCGCAGCGCTGATCGAGCCCGGCCGCTGGTACCTCGTCGTGTTTCGCTCCGTTCGGCGCCCGGACGCCGATGAAGCGATCCTGACCGAGTTCGACGACGACGCCTACATGGAAGCCCTCCAGGCAGGCGGCCTGCTCTTCTACTTCCGCGGCAGCTTGAACGAGCGGCGAGAATGCCTCTCCTTTTGCATATGGGAGAGCCAGGAGCAGGCGCGCGCCGGCTCTTGCCTGCCGCTGCACCGGCGCGCGGCGGCTATCACGCCGGAGACCTACGTCACCTACAAACTCGAACGCTACCATATACACAAGGACAGCCCCGACGGCCCTCTGCTGTTTGACGCGCTGCCGCTGGCACCATGCCCGGCCCATTGACTACAATCAGGGCGTGGACGAACAGGCAGAGACCGCAAGACACGTACCAGACATCGTACGCGGCGAGTTCGTCAGCCGCGAACAGTACGGGCGTGTGACCGGCGAGGTACTGGAGAGGCTGCGCGCCGCGGTAGGCGCCGAGCAGGTCTTCAGCGATCCGGCCGACCTGGCGACCTATGCCTACGACGGCACCTTCCTGGAGGAACCACCCGACTGCGTGATCCTGCCGCGCAGCACCGAGCACGTCGCCGCGATCATGCGCGTGGCGTCGCAGTACCGCGTCCCCATCGTCTCGCGCGGCGCAGGCTCCGGCCTGGCCGGCGGCTCTATCCCGCTGGCCGGCGGCATCGTGCTGAGCATGGTGCGCATGAACCGCATCCTGGAGATCGACAACGTCAACATGTGCGCCCGCGTGCAGCCCGGCGTGATCACCGGCGACTTGCAGCGGGCCATGGCCGAGTACGGGCTGATGTACCCGCCCGACCCGGCCTCGTTGCGCCAGAGCACCATCGGCGGCAACGTGGGCATGTGCGCGGGTGGGCCAAAAGGCCTGAAGTATGGCGTGACCAAGGATTTCGTGCTGGGCCTGGAGGTCGTGCTGGCCGATGGCCGCGTCATGCGCACCGGCGGCAAGATGATCAAGAACGTGACCGGCTATAACCTGACCCAACTGTTCGTCGGCTCCGAGGGCACGCTGGGCATCGTCACCGAGGTGCTGGTACGGTTGGTGCCGAAGCCGCGCGCCAGCAGGACGGCCATGGCCATGTTTCCCCGCATGGAGGACGCGGCCCGCATCATCACCATCATCCTCAATGCCGGCATCACCCCGGCGACCATCGAGCTGATGGACCGCGACTGTATCCGGGCCGTCGAGCAGTATCGGTCCTTCGGCCTGCCCACCGACGTGGACGCCGTCTTGCTGATCGAGGTCGACGGCGACGAGCCGGCTGTGCTCGAGAACGTGCGCGAGGTAGGCCGCATCTGCGAGGACAACGGCGCCTCGCAGGTGCGCGTGGCCACCACGGCCGAGGAGAGCCAGACGCTATGGGAGGCCAGGCGGGCCATCTCGCCCAGCCTGGCCCGCCTGCGCCCCACCAAGCTGGGCGAGGATATCTGCGTGCCGCGCTCGGAGATACCGGCGATGCTGCGGGCCATCGCCGAGATCGGCGAGCGCCATGGCCTGCAGATACCCGTCTTCGGCCACATCTCGGATGGAAACCTGCACCCCGAGGTGATGTTCGACCGCCACGACGACGAGGAGGTTGCTCGCGTCAACAAAGCCGCGGGCGAGATCTTCGAGGCCGCCGTGAAGTTGGGCGGCACGCTGACCGGCGAGCACGGCATCGGCTCGCTCAAGAAGGAATACCTGGCCTATGCGCTCGATCCGGTGGCCCTGGAGATGATGCGCGCCATCAAGCGGAGCTTCGACCCGCTCAACCTCCTCAACCCCGGCAAGATCTTCCCGAGCCAGGAGGAGCCATAGGGTGTGTCCCGGCCTGGGACCGCCGGCATCCCTGCCGGCCCCCGCGCGCCGGCGGTCCCAGGAACGGCACCCCCGCCGCACCGTAACCCCTCTGACATAACATTGACGGGAGACAGAGCATGACGGATTCAATTCAGGCGCCCGTGTTCCGGCTGGACGCTAAGGTCGCCCTGGTCACCGGCGCCGGCTCGGGTATCGGCGAGCAGATCGCGCGCCTCTTCGCGCGCCAGGGCGCGGCCGTGGTGGTCGGCGACATCGACGAGATCGGCGGCCGCCGCGTGGTCGACGAGATCAGCGCGGCCGGCGGGCGCGCCATCTACCAGCGGCTGAACGTGACCGACGCCGCTTCCGCCGAGGCCGCCGTGCGCGCCACCGTCGAGACCTTCGGCGGGCTGCACATTCTGGTCAACAACGCCGGCGTCGGTTACGTCGGCGACGTGCTGGAGACGGAGGAAGAGGAGTACGACCGCTTGATGGCGGTCAACGTCAAAGGCGTCTTCCTCTGCTCGCGGGCGGTCGTCGGCCACATGGTCGATCACGGCGGCGGGGCGATTGTCAACATCGCCTCGGTCGCGGGCCAGGTGGGCGTCAAGCGCCGCTTCGCCTACGGCGCCTCCAAGGGCGCGGTCATCGCCATGACCAAGAGTATGGCCGTCGACCTGGTCGATCGCGGCGTGCGCGTCAACTGCATCTGCCCGGGCACCATCTACACACCGTTCGTGGAGGGCTATCTCAACCGCTTCCATAGTCACAACAAGGAAGAGACGCTGGCCGGCTTGCATGCCCGCCAGCCGCTCGGCCGCATGGGCAAGCCCGAAGAGATCGCCTACGCCGCGCTGTACCTGGCCTCGGACGAGGCGGCCTTTGCCACCGGCTCGGAGATGGTGGTGGACGGTGGGCTAACGGCGCAATAGGTTGTCGCCACGACGATGTAGCAGCGGAGTGACTCTCGATGACACACACACCTCCCGTCCCCGACCTGCGCTTTCGCCAGATTCACCTCGACTTCCACACCTCGCCGCTGATACCGGAAATCGCGGCCGACTTCGACGCCGAGGCCTTTGCGGATACCCTGCGCGCGGCGCACGTCGATTCGGTCACCTGCTTCGCCGTCTGCCATCACGGCCTGAGCTACTATCCGAGCAAAGTGGCCACACCGCACCCGCACCTCACCCGCGACCTATTGGGCGAACAGATCGAGGCCTGCCATCGCCGCGGCATCCGCGTCCCGGCCTATATCACGGTGGTCTGGAACGAGCAGCAAGGCACCCTGCATCCCGAGTGGCGCCAGATCGGCAGAGACGGACGGGCCGCGGGACGCCTGCCCCTCGGCCCCATCGCCAAGCACGACTGGCAGTGGATGTGTATGAACAGCCCCTACGCCGATCATGTCTCCGCCGTGGTGGAGGAGGTCCTGCGCGGCTACCCCGTGGATGGCCTGTTCATGGACATCGTGATGACGGTCAAGCCTGGCTGCGTCTGCGGCTATTGCTTGCGCAGTATGCAGGCCGCGGCACTCAACCCGGAGAACGAGGACGAGCTGCGCCACCACGCGCTCTCCGTGGAGCGCGCCTTCATGCAGCGCATCAGCCGGGAGGCCTGGGCACTGCGCGCCGACCTGCCCATCTTTTACAACAGCCGGCTGCGGCTGGCCGGCGACCCCGAGGCCGGCCTGCGGCCCGAGGCACCCTACTATAGCCATTGGGAACTGGAGTCGCTGCCCTCGGGTGGATGGGGCTATTCCCACTTCGCCCTCTACAATCGTTTTCTGCAGACCACGAACAAACCGGTGCTGGGGCAGACCGGCGCCTTCCACCGCTCGTGGGCCGACTTCGGCACCGTCAAGAGCCAGGCGGCGCTCGACTATGAGTGCTTCCGCGCGCTGGCCGGCGGCGCCGCCTGCTCGATCGGCGACCAACTGCACCCGCGCGGCATGCTCAACCCCGAAACATACCGGCGCATCGGCCAGACCTACGCGGCGGTCGAGGCCAAGGAGCCCTGGTGCCGGGGAGCACGGCCGCTGGCCGAGGTGGGACTGTTGCTGCCACCCAACGCATTGAGCGGGACGCGTCCCGCCGGCCTGGATAGCGAGGAAGGCGCCCTGCGCCTGCTCCTGCAGCTCGGCGCCCAGGTGGCCGTCCTCGACCGCCGCTCCGATTTCTCGGCCTATCGCGTAATCGTCGCGCCCGATAGCGTGCGGTTGGACCACGAGTTGGCAGCAGCCCTATGGGCCTACCTGGCGAAGGGCGGTGCCCTATTGCTGAGCCACGAATCCGGCCTGCGCGACGACGGCCGGGGCTTCGCGTTGGATGCAGAGATGGGTCTCGATTACCTCGGCCCGAGCCGCGACGACGTCGAGTTTCTGCGCCCCGTCGCCGGGTTAGAGACGGAGATTCCGGCCATGGACCACGCCCTCTACCTGCGCGGCAGCGCCGTGCGTGCCCGGCCCGGCACCCAGGTGCTGGGTGAGGTGATATCTCCGTACTTCTCGCGCACCTGGGCGCACTTCAGCTCGCATGCCCAGACACCCCCGAACCCGACCGAATCGACCGGCCTGGCGGCGGCCACGCTGCGCGGGCGCGTCGCCTACCTGGCGCACCCCATCTTCAGCGCCTACCAGCAACACGGTTACCCCGTCTATCGGCAGATTGTCGGTGCGCTGCTGCGCCGCCTGCTGCCCGAGCCACTGGTGCGCGCCACCCTGCCCACCACCGCCGAAGTGTCGCTGCTGCGCCAGGCCCCGGGCGCCGACGGTGACTCGCCGGAACGGCTGATCTGCCATGTCCTGCACTACCTGCCGCAGCGGCGCACGCCCGATCTCGACCTGCTGGAGGACGTGATCCCGCTGCACGATGTCGAGATTGCGATACGCAGTGGCTGGACACCGCGCGCGGCCTACCTGGCTCCCGAACGCCAGGCGCTGGAGGTGGCCGCACAGGGCGCCTACGCGACCGTGCGCGTGCCGCGGGTGAATGGGCACGCCATGATCGTGCTGGAGCGCTGAAGCCCTGCCCGGCGTCCCGGTGTGGCCATCTTGCGGAGGTGGCAAGAGAGGAGTATAGTGGGGGTAGAGCAGGCTCATCCACGAGGCTGGTTGAGCGGCAACACACGGCGTATCCGGCCTACCTCAAGAGCGTTCCATATGCTGCGTCCCATCATGCCCGGGGTCACAATGATGGTCCCAATGGTGGAGGGTAACTATGGCCCGCTTGCATCCGCTAGTCGCGCTTGCCGACGACGATCCCGGTTGCCTGCAGCTTCTTAACGATGTGCTGACCGACGAAGGCTACGAAACACTGTGCTGCCGGCACGACCGCGAAACCTACGAGTGCGTCGTCTCATGCCGACCGGACTTGCTCATCCTTGACCTGTGCATGGAGCGCCGGGACAGCGGCCTGCGCATCGTCGAGATGCTACGGCGGACCAGGGACGCATGCCGTATCCCTGTGCTCGTGTGCTCCGCCCACAGCGCGGCGCTACGAGAGAGCGCAGAGCTACTGCGACAGCACGGCTGCGATCTGCTGGAAAAGCCGTTCGATCTCAGCGACCTGCTGGCGAAGGTGGTCGCGGCCGTGAGCCCCGTCCCCCCGCTACCCGCCGCCTCGGGCCTGTAGCCGCGAGCCTGATGCTCGTCAACAGGACCTCAATGGAAATGGACAGAAGATGGCCATTGGTTATACTGCACGGTAACACGTTACGCCGGGCCGCTGTCGCCCCCTGACGGAAGGATGGCGGAGGCTCTGGCACGCGTTGCGCCGCGGCATACGGTCCGGCGCG
>Ga0070738_10007108_pt1 | contig 11371 bp, 6 predicted proteins | sample Coa_R2_2_FD_66446 | JGI IMG/M metagenome (GOLD analysis project Ga0070738, IMG submission 66446) | Surface soil microbial communities from Centralia Pennsylvania, which are recovering from an underground coalmine fire - Coalmine... | ecosystem: Environmental > Terrestrial > Soil > Unclassified ... | reverse complement strand
TGACGCTGGCATCACCTGAAGTGACGCTCTACAGTCTGCAAAAGGAGCCTTCCCTGGCCGATCAGGAGCGACTGCGATCGCACCCCCACGTCCAGGACTTACGCAGCGAACTCCATGACTTTGTGGATACGGCTGCCATCATCAATCAACTCGATTTAGTGATTGCCGTTGATACTGCCGTGGCCCATCTCGCAGGCGCGTTAGGCAAACCCATCTGGCTATTGCTGCCCTTTGCTCCCGACTGGCGCTGGATGCAGCAGCGTGAGGATAGCCCCTGGTATCCTACCATGCGTCTATTTCGTCAACCTGCGTACGGTGATTGGGCTGGCGTGTTGAAGCAGGTACAAGCGGCCTTGAGCGAGAGAACAGACGGGAGTCGGGAGTCGGGAGTCAGGGAACCAGGGGCACCAGCGGATCCGCAACGTACAATTTTTTCAACTCACAACTCGGAACTCGCAACTCAGAGCGCCTCTCCCCGTCCCCCGATCGCCCCATCGCCCCTTCCGTCTGCCCTCAGGGAGGCTGTACGCCATCACCAGGCAGGGCGCTATCGGGAAGCAGAAGCGCTGTGTCGGCAGGTATTGCGGCAGCAAGAAGACCAATCGGATGCGTGGCATCTGCTGGGCATGATTGCTCACCAGGCGCAGCAGTTTCCAGCAGCGATCGCAGCCTACAACCGTGCGTTAGCGACGAATCCAGACAACCACGACACTCATAACAACTTGGCCGTTGCCCTACAGGAGGAGAACCGAATTGATGAGGCGATCGCCCATTACGAACGGGCGATCGCGCTCAAGCCCGACTTTGCCGATGCTCACAATAATTTTGCCAATGCGCTGCGTCAGAAAGGGCAGGAAGAGGTGGCGATCGCGCACTATCAGCGGGCCATTGCTCTCCGACCCAGCTATGCCGATGCCCACAATAACCTCGGCTTGGTCTATTTCGCGCAGGGCAAGTTTGAGCAGGCAGCCGCAAGCTACCGGCAGGCGATCGCGCTCAAGCCAACTTTCCCGCAGGCGCACAACCATCTGGGGAACGCGCTGAAGGAACTGGGCGACTTTGAGCAAGCAGCGCATCACTACGCCCAGGCGATCGCGCTTAAACCAGACTATGCCAAAGCGTATAACAACTGGGGCAATATCTTTCGCGATCGCGGCGATCTGACCAACGCCATCCAGTACTACAACCAGGCAACTGCGATCGAACCAGAATTTGCTGAAGCGCACTGGAACAAAGCCCTCACACTGTTGCTCAATGGCGATCTTCAGTCCGGCTTTGCCGAATACGAGTGGCGCTGGCAGGTCAAGTTGCCCACCTTCCAGCCCATGCGATCCTTTGCCCAACCCCTCTGGGACGGGTCGCCACTGGCCGGAAAAACCATCTTCCTGCACGCGGAACAGGGCATGGGCGACATGATCCAGTTTGTTCGCTATGTGGCGATCGTCGCGCAACAGGGTGGATCGATCATTGTTGAGTGTCACGCGCCGCTGATCCCGCTCTTTCAACACCTGCCGCACGTGCAAGCAGTAGTAGCCTACGGCAGCCATCCGCCCCAATTTGATGTCCATGCGCCGCTCATGAGCCTGCCCCACATCCTGGGCACAACCCTGTCCACCATTCCGGCGACCGTCCCCTACCTCCCCACGACAAACTGCCCCGCTCTCCCCCTCCCCCCTCCCCACCCCCGACGCCCCTCACTCAAAATCGGCATCGTCTGGGAAGGCAACCCGCAAAATCCCTATAACCGCACACGGGCCTGTCCCCTCGATCGCCTCCTGCCGCTGGCAGATGTGCCTGGGGTGACGCTCTACAGTCTGCAAAAAGAGGTGGCCCCTGAGGATCGGGAGCGGTTACAGGCTCATCCCAGAGTGTTCGACATGCGGCACCAGCTGCATGACTTTGGTGATACGGCACGGGTCATCAACCAGCTTGATCTCATCATCGCTGTCGATACATCTGTCGCGCATCTGGCAGGTGCGCTAGGCAAACCCGTCTGGCTGCTGTTGCCCTTTGCTCCCGACTGGCGCTGGATGCTCAAGCGAGACGATAGCCCGTGGTATCCGACCATGCGCCTATTTCGTCAGCCTGCGTACGGTGATTGGGCCAGTGTGCTGGAGCAAGTGGTGGCAGGCTTGCAGCACATGGTGACGACAACGGGCGATGGGCCGACCGGCACTGCAACGAGGCCCCACGGAGGCAGCGAAACCCAGAAACAGAGACACACGGAAACACGCCGATCAGTCGCTCAGCCGCCATCACGGCTTTCCCCTCTGCCCTCGCTTCCGGCTGCCCTCCAATGCTTTCAGCAGGGAAACTTCCCGGAGGCCGAACGGCTGTGTCGTCAGATCTTGCACCAACAGCCTGACCAGGTCGATGCGCTGCAAATTTTGAGTGTGGCTCTTTGCCGTATGGGTCAGTCAGCCGCTGCCGTGCCCTATCTGGAGCAGATTCTACAGATCCAGCCGGATACCGTTGAAGCCTGGGGGAACCTGGGAACGGCACTGAACGAGCAGGGCAAGGTGCAAGACGCGATCGCCTGTTTCCACCGCGCGATCGCGCTCAAGCCAGACTATGCCGATGCTCACTACAATCTGGCGCTGATCCTACAAGCACAGGATCGTCTGGAAGATGCGTTGTTTCACAGCCAGCGGGTAATTGCACTGAACCCGTTTGCCGACGCTTATTACAATCAGGGATTCATTTTGCGGCGGTTGGGGCAGTTAGACGCGGCGATCGCTCACTATCGCAAGGCAATTCAGCTGGATCCCAATTCTGCGGGAGCACATAAGAACTTAGGCCACGCGTTGCTGCTGAGCGGCGACCTCCAGAATGGTTTCCAGGAGTACGAGTGGCGCTGGCGGCAGCCTAACTGGACACCGCGATCGTGTCCACAGCCACAATGGGACGGTTCACCGCTGAACGGCCAGACTATTTTGCTCCATGCCGAACAGGGGTTTGGCGATACGATCCAGTTCATTCGCTATGCCGCCCTTGTGCGCGATCGCGGTGGACGCGTCATCGTCGAGTGTCAACCAGCCCTACTGCCTCTGCTGGAAAGCGTTGCAGGGGTTGACCAGTTCGTAGCTCACGGTGCGACGTTACCGGCATTCAACGTCCATGCCCCCTTGCTCAGCGTGCCGTACCTTTTGCAGACAACGCTGGCAACCATTCCGGCACCCATCCCTTACATCACGCCACCAGCCGATCATCCGCTGCGGTTGGTCGCGTCACCAGACACACGCCTCAAAGTGGGCATTGTCTGGACAGGGAATCCTGACCACAAAAATAATCACCACCGTTCCTGTCGGGTGGATGACTTTCGTGCGTTGTGTCAGGTATCAGGCGTTCAGTTTTACAGCCTGCAGAAAGGGAACGCGGCGGCTGAGTTACAGACTATCTCTGATTTGCCCATTCAGGACGTGAGTGCAGACCTGCAAAACTTCAGCGATACCGCCGCCGCGATCGCACAGCTCGATCTCGTGATCACGGTCGATACATCTGTCGCCCATCTGGCTGGCGCAATGGGTAAACCCGTCTGGCTGGTGCTGTCCTTTGCTCCCGATTGGCGATGGCTGCTAGAGCGTGAGGACAGCCCCTGGTATCCAACCATGCGACTGTTTCGGCAACGCCAACGCGGAAACTGGCAGGACGTGTTTGAGCGTATGGCAGCCGCGTTGTGGCAGTGGGCCACATTACGGCCCTCAGCCCCCACGCCCTTCGCCCCCCATGGGTAAGAAGAACATGAGAACCGCACCGTTCGTCCAGGATGCGGCCAGAGCAATGGCAGTGCGGGCAGATTGGTGGAGACGGCACCAGAAATCGCAGGGCGTTGTCGCTTCGCTCCACAGCCAGAATTCAACCTTTAGCGGGGCACTCCCAGGCTAATCGGCGAGCTTCTCTAGCAGCACTTCGCTGCCCTGGTGCAGACGTTTGAGCTTGCTGCCAAACAGCGTAGTGAAGGCGTCGATCGCGGTCTTCGGCGAGGGTTGAGTGGCCACATCGCCATCACCACCGGCAAACACAACAACGCCACCCACCGCCAGCACACTCCAACTGAGGACAGCCAGTTCGAGCAGTTCACTCGCTGCCGACACGCCGCTGATCATAATTAGCTGATAGCTGTGGTAGGGCTGCGATCGCAGGTAATCACGCGGTTGTCCAGCCACCGTCTGCACCTTCTCAGCCGCACCAGAGCGGGCGATATTAGCCGCAAAGCGATCGGCGATCGGCTGCCCCGACAGCAGTCCCTCAAATCGATCAAGACAGGTCAGGCTGGCGGTTGCCTGCGTCAGAATATTGTCGAGCAGCCAGCAGGTCAACCGACCTTCACGACTCCCAATTTCCAGCGCCTTGAGATTGGGACGCTGAGCAAAAGGCTCCAGATGTTTGGCGAACAGAGCAAAATTGGGTTCTGTGAATCCCCTGGCAAACTGATAGCCTTTGGTGAGCAATTGCGCGCGATAGGTGGTTTGCGCCAGTTCGGCGATCGCTTCTGAAAAATCCGGTTGCAGTGTCAACGCCTGCTGCAGATGGGGAATTGCTTGCTCAAACTGCCCCTGTTCATTGCATGCAGTCGCCACGTTGAAATGCACTCGCGCCAGATCAGTCGCGGAAAGTGTTGGATTCAGGTCGATGGCTTTCTGAAAATAGGTGCGTGCCTGTTCAGGCTGGCCCTGTTTGTGAAAGGTTGAACCAAAATTGTTATAGATAGCAGCCAAAACATTCTTCACCGTCTCACGCGCATCAGGCTCCACGGCAAGCCCCTGCTCGTACAGCGCGATCGCCTCGGCATAGCAGTTTTGGGATAGGTAATCGTTGGCGAGCTGCTGCCAGTTTAGAACAGCAAAGAATGCTGGCGTTAGCTCAAATTTCTTGAACTTTTCCACAAGGTAATTAAACCGATCTTGCTCTAATTGGTGACGCAGCGCATGTAATGCTTTTTCTGCCAGTGGCGTAGCATCTTGATACTGTTCGGGTGCCGTTTGAAACTTTTTGAGCTGGCGATCGAAATTGTTGCCCGGATAGCGAATATACTCTACCGTTTCAATCTCAACTTTGAGTACTTTAAAGAACTTCGCCATCCACAGGTCGTAGGACACATCTTCACAACCACCAATTTGTTTGTACACTGGTGCTTCTGGAAATCCTTCAATAAATTCATGGCAATCGCGGCGAATGCACAGATTCAGCGCCAGGGTGTTTTCGATCGCCGCTTTCCAGTATGGATGAAGGGGATCCTGCATCCGTACGCCTGTCCGCACAACTCCCACGGTGGTGGATGGCAACGTGAGCGGATACACGGTGTCGCCAACTGAAAATTGCAGCGTTTTGGGACTGTTTTCTGCAACATTGGGCTGATGATTTAACAGCGTGAAGCACAGGAGAATATGTTCTTTAAAGAACAGATCATCGCCATCGCAAAAAAAGAGAATATCTCCCTGAGCGAACTTCACTCCCGTATTTCTAGCAGGGCCAATACCTAAACTTCGAAAGTGATGCAGAACTTTGAAATTCGGTTTGTGCTGACCAAATTCTGCCAGTAAAGCAGGGGTGCGATCGGTCGATCCCTCATCGACAACAATCAATTCAGACTGAATATTGTGATCATCGCCATACTGTTCGTAAAAATACGCCATGCTGGCGTCGATGCTTTCCAGGGTGCGAATGATCTCGTTCTCTTTGTTCAAAACCGGGACAATCACAGAAAACGAGCGGAGCATACCTCTAGACCTCAAGGAATAGGTGGGCTTATTTAGGGGTGTTCAGCAGCGGTGATCCGATCGGAAGTACCCGGATCGAGTCCCCTGCTTTAACCTGAGTTTGCCCAACCGACAGCACCGCTAACCCACTCGTCCCCGCCAGATTGATTAAGTTGCCAGAACTGTGACTGCCGCCAGCCAAATCAAATGCATATAGCCCATCGTGGAGATACAGATGACCCCAGAGATAGGACTCCCGCTTGCCGTCCGATCGCAAGTCCGCACGGGCAGTCGCCTGTACAAACATTGGCCCCCAGGCCGATGGCGGCAATCCCGACAATTTCTGCAGGGCGGGCTGCACAAACCGCCAGAATGTCACCAGCGCTGAGACTGGATTACCGGGCAGACCAAAATAGAGCATGGGGGAGGCGTGGTTCGCCTGTCCTGTCCCCGCCTGACTGCTGACGTCTGATGTCTTCTCAAACGTGGCTACCGTCAGCGGCTTCCCTGGCTTTACCGCTACAGCACGAATGTGGATGCGGCCACCCAAATCGGCCAGCACATCTTCTACATAGTCGTAGTCGCCAACAGAAACGCCCCCAGACGACAGCACCATGTCTGCCTGCTCGATCGCGGTGGCAATCGACTGCCGCAGGGCCTCTGGGTTGTCCGGCACGACGCCCATCCGGACGGGAACGGCCCCGGCTTGAGCCACCAGACTCGCCAATGCGTACTGATTGGAGTCCACAATTTGACCAGGCTGAAGGGGTTGATCGATCCCGACCAACTCATCCCCGGTCGATAAAATGGCGACGCGTGGCCGTCGGTACACCCTGACCTGAGCGCACTGAGCCGCCGCTAACACTGCAATTTCTGGGGCTTGCAGTCTCAGACCCGCCGACAACAGCGGTGCTCCGGCCTGGTAAAAAGCCGCACGATGTCGTACGAAGGCCTGCGGTTGCGGTGCAGCCAGAATGGTAACAGTAGCCCCCTCTCGCTGTGTGTTTTCCTGCATGACGATCGTGTCGGCTCCCGCAGGCATCACAGAACCAGTGAGAATCCTGGCGGCCTGCCCCGCTTGAACCGTGCACTGCGGCTGGTAGCCTGCCGGAATGTCTTCCACGATCGTCAACGTTACAGGCGATGCGGTGGTTGCGGTCTGCACGTCTTCGTAGCGCACCGCATACCCATCCATGGCTGAGTTATCCCAGTGGGGGAAGTCAAGCTGACTGGTGACTGATGCTGCCAGCACTCGATCGCCAGCCTCCCATAGGGGCAGTCGTTCACAATCGCGCGTCGCGTCTAACGGCTGCACATGGTCAAGAATGATTTTTTCTGCCGCTTCTACCGGAATCATGGCCTGTGTCCTGCCTTCCGCGTTCCCACTCTATTTAGGGTACGCCATTAAAATGTCATTACGAGCACACTGCAATTTTATGGTTACGTTATGCTTGATCATGTGCAAGTCTGGTTCATCGCATTGTGGCTCAGGCGATCGCTACCTGGTAGCTTTGATGCATACTGAAGTCTCCCCTCCGTGAGGTACACATGGCTAGCTCTCATTCTCAACCCTCTTTTGAGAACGATCCCCACTTTGAACGGACGTCGAGAGAACGCATCAGTCATTTGCCGGACGACTCCGAGATTTGGCAGAACCTGAAACAGGCGATCGCGGCAAGCTCTGGTTTTGAGCGCTGGCGGTTAGAGCGTAGCACGGATGGCCGGTTGAGCGGACTAAATCTAGACCATTTGGTGCGTTACTACCTGCGTGAGACGTTGGAAACGCTGGCTTACTGACCACTCCAGCGATTTGGCGCGTGGATTGAGGGCAACTGCAAGATGGACAGCGCCGTATCATCGCTATTTCCCAAATGTCTAAACGGACGCCTTGTGTGAGTGACGCAGACGCAGTGCAGCAAGCACAGCACCAATGCTTCCGCTTCCCTTTAAGGCATTATTATTGCGTTAATTTGTTCAGGCTGGAGCCGTATTCTTACGTCTTCGGCCCTTGCTCATTGACAGATGCTAGAGCCGATCGAATACACCTAAGATCTTGCGGATCCCTCCCTCTAGCTCACTGAGTTTGAGAGCCGTATTGACGAGGCGATCGCCCTCCACTTCGACCGCTGGCGTGGGGTATTTTTGAATTGCTTCAATGAGCGAAATTTTGCCGTCATCGCTGGCAGACAGCACCAGCGCCGATCGCAACGCCTGACGATTGGCGGTGTCCGTAGCAGTGTGCACTGTTTTACCCATTTCATCAAGGATAGCCTCGCCGACTGGACTGTTCAGCGCCTGGTCGAGTACCACCGGGCTGACCTTGACCTGTTTGTTGAGCGCATCACGCACCTCATCCGGTTTCTTGCCCGCAAGCTTGATGTAAGACGCCAGTGCAGGGGATGCCTCACCCGTTTCAGCAAACGTCGATAGCTCAGCCACAGAGAGTGATTCCTGCAAAATGCCGTACTTTAAGACGACTTTTTCAGCCGCGTGCGCCGATGTGCTGCACACGACAGTACTGATGCTGGCCAGCAGTAGGTAGATCGGAAAACGTGGAAAGCGCATGGTGGCAATCAGGAAACATCAAGACCAATGACGATACTACGACGATATTCGGTTCCCTTCGGTCGATACATCTAGCATGAGGTATACTCAACTACTGGTTTGCACCTGGTATTCTGCTCCTGCATCTCACCGTCTTATAATTCATTCATCGTTCGTGAGAGATGGTTAGAAGATCTAATAACTAGTAGACTCGCAACCCGGCGCACCAGCCATCCCACTGGCAGGACACTGTTTGACCAAACCTGTGTGTGCGCAGGGAACCTCAACTGCTCAAAATTGGTCACAAGCACCAGCTTTAGCTCACTAGTCAGTCTTTTCAATCCATCGCCGCAGACTGCACTATCAACCGCTACGGTCGTCTTAATCCAATCCACCAGATTGATCCACCATAACTTGCTGAGTGACTGCTGAATGCTTGACAACCTGTTTTATCCTTCAACTATCCAGCGCAGACGCTATGTCACATCAGGGCTTTAGGTTTCATTGGCTCCAGTTGCCGACAAACAAACCCTTTCAACCACAGGCGAAACAGCCGCGATCGGCAAACCGCATTCGCTCTCCACGAATCGCTTTGCTGACGCTGGTGCTTTGTGCCGCTGGCAGTGGGCTTTGGGCAGGCACGCCAGTTGCAGCTTCTCAAGAAAATGCTCCGACCCCAGAACAGGCTCCCACAACCGTTGCGCAGACCCCTCTCTCGGCCAACCTGATCTACGTTAATCCGGCCTCTGGGACTGATGCGGCGGGTGCGGGGACAGAAGCCAGTCCCTACCGCACCATTACGTATGCGCTGCGTCAGGCCACACCCGGAACCTACGTGCAGTTAGCGCGCGGCAGCTACACGCAGGACTCTGGCGAAGTTTTTCCACTGGTCGTACCCCCTGGAGTCACCATTCGCGGTGAGGAGTCCGAGAAGGGGCAGACGGTTGCGCTCATTGGGGGCGGCAATCTGATTAGTCCCACTTTTGCGCGCCAAAATGCCACCATTCAGGCAGGCAAAGATACCGAGTTTCGTGGCATCGCCGTCACCAATCCCAACGTACGCGGCACAGGTATCTGGGTGGAGTCTGTAAATGCCAAAATTCAAAACTGTACGTTCAGCAATAACAACCGTGAAGGGATTTTTGTCACGGGTACAGCCAATCCTGTAATTTCAGACAGCGTGTTTGTCAAAAATGGTGGGAATGGCGTTTCGGTTGCCAACAACGCTAAAGGCGAGATTAGCAGCAATCTCTTCCAAAACACAGGATTCGGTCTGGCAATTAGCGAAAACGCGGCACCGCTTGTGTCAGACAATCGCATTATCGAGAACACAGACGGACTTTATATCAATGACTCGGCTCGTCCCGTGCTGCGGAACAACGTCATCGAGAACAATAACCGCGATGGGATTGTCGCGACAATCAACGCCCAGCCCGACCTGGGCACAGCAGACGCCGCTGGCAACAATGTAATTCGCAACAATCGCCAGTACGACGTACACAACACAACGAATGGCACTTTGTATTCTGTCGGCAATACCCTCGACACCAAAAAGATCTCTGGGCGAGTGGAGTTTGTCGCACCGCCGATCGCATCAGGGCCAGGGCAATTCCCCGATGTCCAGGGGCATTGGGCACAGGCGTACATCACCGCTCTTGCCCAGCGAAACATTATCAGCGGCTTTCCTGGTGGCGTATTTCGTCCCAACGACCCCGTAACGCGGGTGCAGTTTGCCGCCATTATCGATAAAGCCTTTGCGCCTCCAGCGAGACAGGCGATCGCGCAGTTCAAAGACATTAATAGCAGTTTCTGGGGCTATCCGGCCATCCAGTCAGCGGCAAAAGGCGGCTTTATGCGTGGTTATCCCGATGGCGATTTCAGGCCCAATCAGGCCATTCCTCGCGTTGAAGTCCTGGTGGCACTCTCTAGCGGTTTGGGCTTTGGGGCTGGTAACAGTAGCGTTCTATCAAAGTATCAGGACGCGGCTCAGATTCCGTCTTGGGCCACGCAGGCAGTCGCGGCGGCGACTCAGCGGCAGATTGTGGTGAATTATCCTGTCCTCGTGCAGCTCAACCCAACCCAGAATGCCACCCGCGCCGAGGTTGCGGCTTTTGTCTATCAAGCACTCGTCAACGCAGGCAAAGCACAGGCAATCCCTTCGCCCTATGTAGTCATGACGCCCTGAAACAGTACCCACCAGCCCCCAGCGTCAAGAGTTGGACTTACGGTTAGTGCCACCGTCGCGGCGGAAAAGCCAGACCATCAGCGCCACAACCCCAACCTGTAGTGCAAAGTTTGGCAGCGCATCACTAACGTCTCGACCAGCAATCAGTTGAACTAAAAAAATAAATGCCCCGATCGCTCCCGATGCCGCAAACGCAATGTAGACAAATTGCCTCAATTCACGGTAAGGCGCTACTGCTTTCGCTTTTAGCCACGCATACTTTTCTGGGTCTGTCTCTTGTAACGTCCCAGGTGTGGCTTTGCGTAATGGATTGTTTGCCATTCGTCCCCTTTTTTTTGAATCCTCGACCATATACCCTACACCTAGTATCCCCTCAAAACACCAAGCCTGTTATACTGATGAATTGTTAGTGCCGATGTGGCTCAGTGGTAGAGCACTCGATTCGTAATCGAGCGGTCGCGGGTTCAAATCCCGCCATCGGCTTCAAAGCAGATGTATGTTTGCACATGTACAGTCGCACATTAAAGAAGCTGGCTGGAACCGCTGTCAAGGTTCTGAAGGACACGATCGCCGCCCTTCCCAGCACCGCCACGATCGTCAAAGCCGTTAGCGATCTGCTACCCGCGATCGTAAGCTTCTGGGGCTGTAGCATAGTGAAAGATGTATGAGGGGTTCTGGAGTGACGATCGAAGGATTATTGATTGGGGGCGATCGCGGCTCCACGACGGCCACCACCACACTGATTGATCCCGCCACTGGAGAAGCGTGGGCAGAAGTGGCGGCAGCGAGTGTCGAAGATGTGGATCGCGCTGTACAGATTGCCGAAAAGGCGCGGGCAGGTTGGCGCAAGGTGAATTCGCGCGATCGCGCCCGCATTCTGTTCACCCTGGCGAATTTGATTCGAGCCAACCTGGAACCGCTGGCACAGATGGAAAGCCGCAAT
>Ga0070738_10007104_pt1 | contig 11377 bp, 8 predicted proteins | sample Coa_R2_2_FD_66446 | JGI IMG/M metagenome (GOLD analysis project Ga0070738, IMG submission 66446) | Surface soil microbial communities from Centralia Pennsylvania, which are recovering from an underground coalmine fire - Coalmine... | ecosystem: Environmental > Terrestrial > Soil > Unclassified ... | reverse complement strand
GGGTACGCAGGCGGACTGGCACGCAAGCAATGGCTATTGCAGCACGAAGGGGTCGATCTCAAGCAATTTGTCGATCGCTCGCCACCCGCGATCGGCACCCTGTTTACCACCCGTCCTGATCCATTGCCGTCACACCCCACCGTCTCGCGCGGATGATACCGTTGGACGGTGCGCCTGATTCTTTAAATTAAGCGGGGATGCCACCGAAGTCACTGCTCATGACCGATCCGTTCCAGGATATGAGAGCAGCCCATCGGTGGGTCAAACATGTGAAGTTCAAGCTGCTGGGCCAGATCCTCGCAAACTTTAATCCCCCGAACGCTGTTGCCGTGGCTATCAAGCGGGGGAGAAAAGACCGCGATACCAAGCTGGTGCGGCACAACGGCAATAATCCCTCCCGACACGCCGCTTTTAGCAGGAATGCCGACCTTATAGGCCCATTCCCCCGCAAAGTTGTACATGCCGCAGGTATACATCACGCTCAGGATGTCGCGGATATAGCACCCCGGCACGGCCCGATCGCCCGTCAGCGGGTTCACGCCACAGTTTGCCAGCGTTGCCGCCATCACGGCCAAGTCCTGACAGGTCACCATCATCGAGCACTGCTGAAAGTACAAATCCAGCGATTCGTCCATGCGATCGTCAATCATGCCAAAATGCCGCATCAATGATGCCATAGCGCGATTGCGATGCCCCGTTGATCGCTCCGAGACAAACACCGACATATCGATATATACGTCATGCCCAACGTAGTGCCGAAACATATCCAGCATCCGATTCAGGCGTTCGGTAGGGCCATTACCCTTGATCAGGCTGGTGGTCGCGATCGCGCCCGCATTGATCATGGGATTGTCTGGCCGTTTGGAATGCTCATCCAGCCGAATGATGGAATTAAATGGATCACCCGTCGGCTCGACTCCAACCTTGGCCAGCACCTTATCGCGGCCATGATCATCCAGCGCCATACCGTACACGAATACTTTGGCGATCGACTGGATCGTAAATAGCTGGTCGGCATCGCCTGTTGTAAATACTCGACCGTCTGCGGTTGCCACACAAATGCTAAACAAATCAGGATTGACCTTAGCCAATTCGGGGATGTAACTGGCAACCTGACCGTCATTAAACGACTTGTATCGGTCGTAGAGGTCATCGAGAATCGATTGAAATGACGGCGTGGCTCCCATAATGCTGCTGTCGCTGGACTCTAAACGGCTGGACTCTAAACGGCTGGACTGGAGAATGGCGATCGCAACACGGTACCACAAGCATGACCGACTGACTGCTTGCAGCATTTACGATTGATACCAGTAGACCGCAGCCTCAGTTCGGCAACCCATCGGTTTGACCATGCGGAGGGCTGAGGAGTAAGGCAGAACGATCGGTCTATTGCTGGCTTGTTTACCAGTGCTGCCTTGTTTACCAGTATAGAGATGAACCCCACAGCGAAGGAAAATCCCTGTCTCCGGCCATCAACGCCCTGGAGCAATTGAGGCCACCAATCCCAACGATCTGTGCCAGCGACTTAGCAGCGTGGGACGTGTCCTCTGGTGCTCATATTCAACCAGAGGTTGATTAACCGTTGGTGCCTACCGCATCCTCTAGCAACCAGCGCCAAATTCCGGGTAGCTGCCGTTGCCACGATGTTTCGTAATGTCTTTCGCCATCGGCCAGCAGAAAGTGGACTTCGTAGTCGCTATAGCCAATCTGCTTTAAGTGGTTATAGAACGTTTGCGTGACGGGAACGTAATCGAGCCAGACCCCATAAAATGAGTACTGTTCCTCACTGCCCACGTACAGGTGGATTTTTGACCACACATCATTGCGCTGATCCCAGAGCTTAAACATCTGATCGCCCCCCCACATCAGCGCTGGTGACAGGCCCCCAATGCGCCCCACAACATCACCATACTTTTTACCAATATAAAGGGACATCAAACCGCCCATACTGGAACCCATCACCCCTGTCCACTGCGGTTGGGGCAGGGTTCGGTAAGTCTGGTCAATGTAGGGCTTGAGTTGTTTGAGCAGAAATTGGGCGCAGAGATCGCCGCGTCCACCCAACCAGGGGGAGTACTCAATCATGCGGTCGCTCGTGCTGTCAATACCCACAATAATCCACGGACGCACGCTACCGTCTTTAACCAGGGCTTCCATCGTCGTGTTCGCGCACCAGGTGTCATACATTGCTGACTCTGGATGCGAAAAAATATTTTGCCCATCAAACATATACAGCACTGGAAACGATTGGTCGGGGTGCTGGGTGTAAGCATCGGGGGTGAAGATGCGGATGGTGCGTGTAATTTGCTCAATGTCGGAGTGAAAATTACGGAGGATCTGAATGTTGCCCATAGCTTGTGTTGGGTAATAAAGTTCAGTAAGTCCAGGGATGATTGCAGTCCGTGTGGGCCGCTCGCACGTTGACTACCGAGACAGCAACAGTCATTACGGATTTCTGTTACGGGCCGCTCAAATTACGCGCGACCCGCCGATTCGTCTCACTCACCCGATCAGGTTCCCGGGTCTGGGGATCGCTCACCAGTATTGTTTTTGGGGTTCAGCATGGCCTTTGCCGTTTGCAAAATCTCATCCAGCCCGCAGTCTTTCGGCATAATGGCATCGGCTTGCGTTCTCAACGTGCTGTCGATCGTGAGGTCGTTGCGGCTAATAAACGCGGATGTGAGCATCGTCAGGGGTGGCGGTGTGATCTGAGCCTTTAACTGCTGGATCACCTCAATCCCATTGCTAAATTGCTCATATCTGTGGTTTGGAGCGATCGTAAAGTCCACAATTACCAGGTCGTAGGACTCGATCGGAGACGCCAGGAAGCTTTGGACATCCGTAAACGTGCTGACTTCGTAACTGGCTCGAAAGAACCGTTTAACGGCGAGACACCAGTTCTCATCATCATCTAATACCGCAATTCGTGGTACGGGGTTAGTCATCCTAACTACATGCTTGACTGTTAACTGGGCGATTGCAACGACTCCGACTCACCAGCATAACTGGATTAGAGGTCCCAACCATGCTGCCTTGATGTTACAAAATTGATGCGGCAGCGATCGCGAGTCAGTCAACGGCGTACAGCCACCCCCTATAGAACAGAAGCTTCAGCTTTTGTTAAGCCGCATTGCTGGCCGCTCTTGCTAAGATCTGGACAACCTGTCCACAAAGGTACTTTTGATATGACTACTGCAACAGTACTGCAATTCATGCAAAAGACCGCTGAAGACGAAGCCTTACGCCAACAGCTGGAGACATTACTGGGAGTTGGCGATGGCAATATTAGCAGCGAAGCGGAATTAGACGCGGCTGAGACGGCAGCGCTCAAGGGCGATCGCGCACCTGTGGTTGCTGAGTTTGCCGCTCAAAACGGATTTACTTTTTCTGCCACTGACCTGGTTAGGGTTGTGGACGCGTTTCAACAGCATCGTCTGGGTGAACTGTCCGACACTGAATTTGCTTCCTTAGTTGGCATTGCGATCGATAAAGTGCCTGAAAATATAATGGCTGCGACCAGTCCGTTAGGGCGGCTCAGCCGCTATCTCAAGAAGACGTACCTCGGGATTTCAGAGACAAGCATCTAGCCCCGTTGCATCGGACGATCGCGCAGTGCCGCCCATATTGTCTGGCTCAAAGCTGACTTACCGCTGCCATACGCTCAATGGCAGCGGTAATTGCTGTAGTGCCCACCAAACCATTGCCGATGCGCTGGTTGCCCTGCGGTCAGTCTACAAGTTCCCAGCTGGCGGGCAGCGGTTTGGCGTCATGTGCATGTTTGATGGGGATTTCAATCATGAATTCGGCCCCTAAGCCCGGTTCGGAATAGAACTTAAGGTGGCCGTGGTGTTGGTTGACGATCGCTTGATAGCTCACGGTTAACCCCAACCCTGTCCCCTGTCCAATCGGCTTCGTCGTAAAGAACGGATCGAAGATTTGCGGTTGGATCGCGTGCGGAATACCGGGGCCATTATCGGTGATGACGATCCGCACCATTTCGGGTTGGGTTCCACTGGTGGCAATCGTATCGGTACAGATCGCGATCGTCTTCCGCTCGCCCTGCCAGGTACTAAGCGCTTCGACCGCATTCAGCAGAATGTTGAGAAAGACCTGGTTGAGCTGGCTGGGATAACACTCCACCAGCGGCAAATCACCATACTGCCGAATTATCTCAATGTCCGCTTGAACGTGAGTTTTGAGGACGAATAGGGTGCTTTCAATCCCTTCGTGGAGATTAACCCGCTTGCGCTGTGCTTCATCGAGTCGCGAGAAGTTACGCAACGACAGGACAATCTGCCGGATGCGATCGGCCCCTGATCGCATCGAGTCTAAAATTCGCGGGAGGTCATCCAGTAAAAAGTCACGATCGACACGGTCAGCGATCGCCTTCAGAGCCTCATCAGGCTCAGGCACACGGGCTTCGTAGGCCTGGAGCAACTGCAACAAATCCTGGATATAGGTGTCAATGTAAGGAATATTGCCGTAGATAAAGTTGATGGGATTGTTGATCTCATGGGCAACTCCCGCCACCAGTCGCCCCAGACTCGACATCTTTTCGCTCTGAATGAGCTGTGCCTGGGTCAACCGCAGCTCATCAAGCGTGGCAGCGAGATGAGCGGCCTGCGCCGCACTTTCAGCCGCCTGTTGCTTGGTCTGCGCGTAGAGATGCGCCTGCTGAATGGAAATGGCTAACTGGTCGGCCACCGCTTGCGCCAGCCGCTGATCGTTCTTCGACCAGTAGCGTGTGTGAGCGCACTGGTTGAGGTAGAGAATGGCATGCAGTTTGGCTTTATTTTGCACCGGTACGACCAATGAAGACTTGATCTGCGCCTGCTGATACTCCTCGTTGTGAGGGCCGATGCGATCGTCGTGCGTGACATCCGTAATCACAACTCGACGGCGATTTTGGATGACCCAACGGGTGATCGGGCCGTTGGTGTCAAAGACATCGATCGTGGAGGAGAAGGGCGGACGGCAAACCTCATACAGATGTTGGAGCCGAAAGGCGGCTTGATCCCCGATGGCGGTCGCGTCGGTCATCGGTTGATGCTGGTAGTCGCCAGGGTCTTCAACCAGGTGAACCAGGCAGCGATCGACCTTGAGCGCTTCCAGCAGATGGGCGATCGCGCTACTTAAAATCGTTCCCAGTTCAAAGCTCTGCCGTGTCTGGGCCGTAATCTGGTTGACCAACCGTTCGCGCTGCGCCTGCTTCTGAGTCTGCTCATAAAGCTGCGCCTGCCGAATGGCAATCTCAAGCTGCTGGGCGATCGACTGAATGAATTCAACTTCGGCAGGTGACCACTGGCGCGGCTTCTCAGAGAGGCAGGCGATAAACCCATGAGAGCCGTTTTGCGGATGAACCGGCACCAGCAGGTTGGCGATCGAGCCGAAAATTGACGGGACGGCAGCCTCATGCAAGGGCCGAGCGGATGATGGGCCAGGTGACGGCTGATCAGGTGTACGCTGAACCAGCGATCGCGCCATTGGCGTACCAGACGACCAACCGTTCGTGAGGCTGAGTTCACCCCGCGCGATCGCCGCGGCGGCTGATGCGCCAAACATGTCCAGGGGATAGTAGATCGGCGTAAACGGCTCCGACTGTGCCGAGCCACCAGAGCGGGTGCTTTCGCACACAACCTGCACTCGGTTGCTATCGCGAAAGTACCAGAAAAACCGACAGCGATCGAGCCGGAGCAGCGTTGCGAGTTCATCCGTCGCCGTTTGCAGCACCACCCGCAGCTCAAGGGAGTTGCGTACGCGATCAACAATTCGTCGCAGTTGCGCATTTTGCTTTTCGGGATGCTGTAGCCAATCGAGAGCTAACGCTTCAGGCTGATGAGATTTAGGGAACACACGAGGCAGGGTAAAGAAGGCAGAAAACATGAAATTCTGGGACGAATAACCGTCCTTGCATCACAGTGATTTGAAATGACCGGCGCGCGAATCCATGGGGTCTCAATTTTGCAATCACAATTTTGCAATAATTTGCCACCAAAATTCTTCGCGACTAATCCTTGTAGAACTGTAGAACGAAAGTACTACAGTAGCGATGCACCCTTCTGCCCAGCGGCACTAGTGGCTATATTAAAAAATTGCACCCCCCGAAGCTGTATTTAAACGTACGCAAGATCGGCCAAACTGGATCTCTAGTTTGAAGAATTGGCAAATTTTGTAGTCGGTGCAGGCGGTGGCGATCGATCCTCACGCTTTAAGCGCCCGTCTCGCCCCTGACTCATGCATCCTATCACCGCCACCGGTCATCCGCCTTGCCCCCTTCGCGATCGTCCCGCAGTTCCGCCTGTTACACTCAAGTCTGACGCAACGGCCCCTGAGGAAAAACGCCCCAAGCCTGAATCGGCTACAGGTGCTTCCCATAGTACGATCGCAGGAGCCTCTTAGCCGACCACAGATGGTGCCCCAAATAGCGTGAGGGCCATCCGGGTCTTAAAGCCACGACCGATCTACCACCCTATGATTCTTGCCGCCCAAATAACAACGTCCAGGGTACGGCAGCGGATGCGAGCAGCTAGCGCCCCCTTCTCCTGATTCCTGAGCACCGACTGCCATGCGACTCCTGCAATTCAGCACGTCTCACTACTGCCGTAAAGCCCGATTAGCGCTGGGATACAAGCAGATTCCCTATGACGTAGAGAACTTGACGCCCGGAGCGCATGTACTGAAGCTCAAACCCTTGACCGGCCTGAAAACGGTTCCCGTCTTGCTGCCAGAACTGCCGGGCGAACCGATCGCGATCGCCGATTCGACGCGTATCTTGCAATTTTTGGAGCGGTATCAGCCCGAACCACCGCTGTTTCTCATCGATCGCGCCAAACAGACAGAGGCTGAACTTTTGGAAGACTGGCTGGATGAGAGCATCGGCACGGCTACCCGCTTTGTTTACTACGATTTTCGTCGTGATGAAGGCAAACACATCGATCCATCGTTCGCCAGCCAGCTTGTGATTCAGGTTGTCCGCTGGCAGTACGACATGAATCCTGCCGCCGTTGACCTGGCACGGCAACGACTGACGATTGCCATCGCCGCGCTGGCCGATCGCTGGCAATCAAATCCATACCTGGTTGGCGACCGCCTTAGCGTGGCTGACATCGCCGCGGCTGCACTGCTCAGTCCACTGGCACTCATCCCGCAGTATCGACAAAACAATGGGTGGCTATTTGAGCGGATTTGCGAAATCCATCATCTCTGCCGTGAACCCTTACCCCCAGGATTACAGTCATCTTCGATCGAGTAAGCCATTGTTTGGTCAGGTTTGTACCCATCCGGCGCTGAGTGCGGTCTACCCAGTGATGTCTACCCACAGATCTAAGTTGTAAGCTGATTTTGGATGCTGAGTAACGAGAATTTAATTAAGATGCTAATTTTTGGGCAAGGGCTTGGCAATACCAGGCCCGTACAGTAGGGACATGATTCAGGTTATTTAATTTGCCATCCTGAAAGCGGAGAGAGCAGTCGCATGAAACGGGTAACATTGAATGTTCAAAACCTGCCTGCCCAACCGCAGCGACGTTGCGGGGCGTACTCATCCTGCACCAGTCTTAGAGCGCTCATACTACTGGCAGGGCTTACTTTAGTGGCGGTTGAGCCAGCGCTGGGGTTGCCCAGTCCTCAAGACACACCCGAAGAGGTGCTGCGGGCAGAGATTATCACGAGCGCGCGATCGCCCATTGATGGCAAACCGCTCACAGCCGCCGAATACGCCCAGCTCCAGGCTGACCTACAGGTGCCCGGCCCATCGCGACCAGTCGTTGGGCGATCGCTGGAGAAAAACATCAATTTGCTGCGTCTGCGTAAGTTTTTAAAGACCTTTTTTCCTTTCTTGCCCATTCCCTGATCAAGAAATCCAACGAACGAAGGATGTAACGAGTCGGGGGGTTCAGCATAACCGTGGTAGAGGCGACGCGATCGATGCCTTTGACCGATCGTGGTGTCGATTGATCGGACGGTCATACACAGTTATTTGGGCGGCAAGAATCATATGTATCAGGATCGCTTTTTTCAGCTAGTCGGGATGACTGGAGCCAAGGCCGATGCAACGACTGAGGCCGGTTCACTAACGACCAGCCAGCAGGCTACCACCCCCCCTTCAGGCCGGACGAATTTCAATAGCAACATCCCGCACTGGCTGCCCTTCAGCCTCATTGTGATTTGGGCGGCTGTAATCGTGTGGTTCTGGCAACGGCAACGGTATAACAGCGGGCGAGGAAGCGATCGCCGTCGGGTCAGGTGCCGCAATTGCACGTTCTTTAAAGACAATCCGTACCTAAAGTGCGCGGTTCATCCCACGATCGCGCTTACCCCAAAAGCCCTGGACTGTAGTGACTATATGCCACAAGTCCAGCCATTGACCACCAGGCCGCCAACGCGCAAGTACCGCCTGTAAACCCACTGATTCCATCCCCAGTTGGTTTTGTACCATCCGTCGATCGTCCTACTGGGTCAAGATAGACCAAAGCATGGAAAAGCAACTGCAGAAGCGATCCCACGGATAATTAAAATTTATTCATACTCTGTGAGCAGATGCTCAAAAAGTACTGATAAATGTAAAGAATTTTGCTGGGATTGTTATCGAATTGTGTCAGATATTCCCTGAAATCCCTATGGGATAAGGTTTTCTGGTACAAACATGTATGTGCATCAATGTAACAGTCGGTGTTTAGTTGTCAACACCATGTCCACTGGCGGGGTGTGCAGGCAAGCACGACCGTCTGGCGTGGTGGCTCAAGTCGCCCTGAACCGACAGGCTGTTACCCCCTGCATGTCATGAGATAAGGAGCTTAACCGCATGTTCACTCACGTCAAGCCCACGATCAGGCACGTTGCCCCGGATGATCTGCGGGGACGCGAACTGCTTCGAGTGGTTTATGTCGTGCTAGAACCTCAGTATCAAAGTTCGCTTTCGGCAGCGGTGCGCTCCATTAACCAGAACCACCCAAATCTGGCTGTCGAAATTAGCGGCTACTTGATTGAGGAACTTCGCGACGCTAATAATTACGAAGATTTCCAGCGTGATGTAGCACAGGCAAACGTTTTTATCGCCTCGCTGATCTTTCTAGAAGACCTGGCCGACAAGGTGGTTGCCGCCGTGGAACCCCATCGCGATCGCCTCGATGTGGCTGTCGTGTTCCCCTCGATGCCGCAGGTGATGCGCCTAAACAAGATGGGCAGCTTCTCAATGGCGCAGTTGGGACAATCCAAAAGCGCGATCGCCCAGTTTATGCGCAAGCGGAAGGAAAAATCCGGTTCGGGCTTCCAGGACGGCATGCTAAAGCTGCTCAACACGCTGCCGAAGGTGTTGAAATACCTGCCGATGGACAAAGCGCAGGATGCTCGTAATTTCATGCTCAGTTTTCAGTACTGGCTGGGTGGCTCGCAAGAGAACCTGGAGAATTTCCTGCTGATGCTGGCCGATCGCTACGTCTACAAGGACATGGACACTGATAGCGGAGCCTTGCAGTACCGCGATCCCGTAACCTATCCCGACCTGGGCATCTGGCATCCCCTTGCGCCGAGCATGTTTGAGGATGTGAAGGAGTACCTCAACTGGTTCAACTCCCGCACCGATATTTCCGCCGACATGAAAGACCCGCTGGCTCCCTGCATTGGTCTGGTGTTGCAGCGGACGCACCTGGTGACGGGCGACGACGCCCATTACGTGGCAATGGTACAGGAACTCGAAAGCATGGGTGCACGGGTGATTCCGGTCTTCGCTGGCGGCCTGGACTTCTCCAAACCTGTTGATGCGTTCTTCTACGATCCCCTGTCTAAGGGACAAAGCCCGATCGTGGATGTGGTGATCTCGCTGACGGGCTTTGCTCTGGTCGGTGGCCCCGCGAAACAAGACCATCCAAAGGCGATCGAGTCACTGAAGCGGTTGAACCGTCCCTATATGGTGGCGCTGCCCCTCGTATTCCAAACCACTGAAGAATGGGAAGACAGTGACCTCGGACTGCATCCGATTCAGGTGGCGCTGCAAATTGCCCTGCCCGAACTGGACGGCGCGATCGAGCCGCTGATTCTGTCTGGTCGAGATGGCACCACCGGTCGCGCGATCGCGCTGCAAGACCGGGTGGAAGCGATCGCCCAGCGCGCCATGAAGTGGGCAAACCTCCGTCGCAAGCCCAAGCTCAATAAGCGAGTCGCGATCACGGTCTTCAGTTTCCCGCCGGATAAGGGCAATGTGGGGACGGCAGCGTATCTGGATGTGTTTGGCTCGATCTACAAAGTGATGGAAGCCTTGCAGCACAATGGGTACGACGTTCAGGACCTCCCGGAAACGGCAGAAGCGCTGATGCTGGAAGTGCTGCACGACGCTCGCGCCCAGTACAACAGCCCGGAGCTCAATATTGCCTACCGCATGTCGGTACCCGAGTACGAAGCATTGACGCCCTACTCGGAACGCCTGCACGAATCCTGGGGGCCACCCCCCGGCCACCTCAACACCGATGGACAGAATTTGCTGGTCTACGGCAAGGCGTTTGGCAATGTCTTCATTGGTGTCCAGCCAACCTTCGGCTACGAAGGCGACCCGATGCGCCTGCTGTTCTCCCGTTCGGCCAGTCCTCACCACGGCTTTGCCGCCTACTACACCTACCTGGAGCGGATCTGGCAGGCGGATGCCGTGCTGCACTTTGGGACGCATGGATCGCTAGAGTTTATGCCCGGTAAGCAGATCGGCATGTCCGACACCTGCTTCCCTGATAGTCTGATTGGCACCATTCCCAACCTCTACTACTACGCCGCGAATAACCCGTCGGAAGCCACGATCGCCAAACGCCGCTCCTACGCGGAAACCATCAGCTATCTCACGCCCCCGGCTGAAAATGCCGGACTCTATAAGGGCTTGAAGGAACTGGGCGAACTGGTCGCGTCCTATCAAACCCTGAAAGATACGGGACGCGGTGCCCAGATCGTCGATTCCATCATGGACAAAGCCCGGATCTGCAACCTGGACAAAGACATTGAGTTTCCCGAAACGGCGAAGGACTTAGACTCAGACGCACGAGACACGATCGTTGGCAAGGTTTACATCAAGCTCATGGAAATCGAGTCGCGGCTGTTGCCCTGTGGTCTGCACGTCATCGGCAAACCACCGACGGCAGAAGAAGCGATCGCCACACTGGTCAATATTGCCAGTCTCGATCGCCCCGAAGACGAGATCCTCAGTCTGCCCAGCATCATTGCCAGCAGTCTCGGTCGCACGATGGAATCAATCTATCAGGGGAGCGATCGCGGCGTGCTGGAAGACGTGCAGTTGCTTCAGGAAATCACTTTGGCAACGCGATCGGCAGTCTCGGCGCTGGTACAGGCTCAGGTCGATGCCGATGGGCGTGTCTCCCGCGTCGCTAAGCTCAACTTC
>Ga0070738_10007095_pt1 | contig 11391 bp, 15 predicted proteins | sample Coa_R2_2_FD_66446 | JGI IMG/M metagenome (GOLD analysis project Ga0070738, IMG submission 66446) | Surface soil microbial communities from Centralia Pennsylvania, which are recovering from an underground coalmine fire - Coalmine... | ecosystem: Environmental > Terrestrial > Soil > Unclassified ... | reverse complement strand
GATCGCTTGGGATAATGAAAATAACTGGATAATCAACCCCTTCCTGCATCGCCGCGAACACGCGCAGATCAGCAACGACAACTCCGGTGCCAAAAGTTTTAACCCCGTTAACCCGATAGCCATCGCCATCCGGTTTAATTTGGAGGCGCATATCACGAGTGTTAAACGCATTGCCCCAAAACAACTGCTGTTGAGCCGTGATGCGAGCATAATGTTCTGCCTGTGCTGGGGTACCTGAGACTTGCGGTAAAACCGATAGGATCAATTGGTTGGCAAAGAGTTGTCCGGTTGAACCATCGGCTTTTGCAAGTTCTTGAAGAATGGGAAAGGCTTCAATCCAGTTTGCCCCAATCCCACCATACTCTTGAGGAATCATGAGCGGGAGCAAGCCTGCATCCCGAATCTGCCTGACTTCTTCAGCAGGAATTCCAGCTTGGGCATCGCGCTCAATGGCTGTTTCCGCTAAAGCGCTGGTAACTTTTCGGGCTCTCATTAAGTAGTCTTTTAATTGAATCTCAGACTGCAGCATGACCATCTGGTGTCTCCTGTTTCTTCCATTAATTACAAATTTTCTGTCTTTGGATTGCCCCTCCTCGAATGAAGCTTAGTAGAGGAGGCGCGATCGCCGAGATTGGAACTTCAAATGTAATAAGGAGGGCTGCCCCGTTCCTATCTACTCTTCCTGCTCGGACTCTACCGAATTGCAAGCGATAGCTTAACGACTCCTTTTCCAATAGAGTCGAATAGTGGTGCATGGTTAGTGCTTAGGTGTAATCTGGCTAGTGAATGACTGAGCCACAATCTTGCCATCCCTCACCACAAAAGTGTCTGTGGCATACTCATACACGTTATCGGCGGTTTCTGCTGTCCACAAAATGTAAGCATGATCGCCCTCAACGAACTGTTGTTTCATGCTAAGTACGGTCCCAGGTTTCCCAAACTCCGCGATGAGCGCTTGAAATAAAGCTTTAATCGCATCAATCCCTTTGAGCGCTCCCTCTGGCGTGAATAAGACCGCATTTGGCAAATAGCCTGATAGGATGCCATCGAGATCACCCTCACCAAAACACTTTAAGTGATGTTCGAGAACATCTTTTGTTGAAATCATCTTCGATTCTCCTTCGTTCATGAAGACAGTGAATAAAAACTTCTGTTCAATCTTTCTCTGTCATGATTGACCATTACATCGCTTGTCCTTGTGCAGAGCTAGTGCTGATGGGTTTGCTAGCTGTGATCTTAATCCTGAGCTACCGCTTTTCAGGAGGGATTAGTCTGATTTCGGTAGCAAATCGAGCATGGGCTTGCATGTTAACAGGGCGGTGTTTGAAGATGGTGCTCGCCGGATCTTTACCCAAATAGTTATCGTCTTTCCAGTTCTTTGATGGTCTGATAGGTCTAGGCACAAACCCACCCCCGCAGTTTGGACAGACGTTAGTCAGGATGGTATCAACACAGGTGGCACAGAACGTACACTCATAGCTACAGATACGTGCTTCCAGTGAATTGGGAGGCAATGGCTTATTGCAGTGTTCGCAAGTGGGTCGGAGTTCCAGCATCACATCTATCTACCCCTACTCGGTAAATGGGCTGAGAGCCAGCATCGCATTCCAATTGGGTGAGGTAAATCCATGAATACAGCTACGCCCCACTTCTACCTTTTCGTCTGACAATCCATGTTCTAAAACAAAGGCGCGTGCTGCATCAGCTCCATCAACTTCAAATTGTTGTTTTCCATCGAATTGTTTGGTTAATTCTAAGTCCTGCATGACCGCACCTAGTGGACATTGGCATGAAATTGCCTACCGTCCATTAGCACTTTAAGGGTTTTCCTTGATAAGTCCATTTGAACGGCTTGGCCATTGTTCGATTGAAGTAATCAATGAAGTCAAGAATGTTCTGTTTCAGGTGCTCTGTACTGATAAAATTCGCTCGTTTGAGCAGCTTACGCATCAGGATGCTAAACCACATCTCAATCTGATTGAGCCAAGAACAATGCTTGGGTGTGTAGTAAAACACGATTTTGTGACTCGGGTCGCTCAAGAATTGGGCTCGCGATGCCATAGATTGGAGAATGCCGGACTTGCCTTTGACCCCTAAATCAAGTTCTAAGCCTTCGGTTTGAGCCACCCAGCGCACCAGCGATGCAGACTGATGGGTGTTGAGGCAATCAGTGACGAGATGCCATTTGCCTGCTTGCGAGTCGGTGGCAATCACTTGCTGTAGATGGCTCAGGAAGTCAGCCTCAGTCCGGGTGGGGCCAATGCTGGCCCCCGCAATGCGACCTTGAGCCACATCAAAACTGGCAATCAGGGTTTGGGTGCCATGGCGAATGTATTCAAATTCTTGGCGTTCTCGTTTGCCTGGACGCATCGGTTGGGTGGGAGCGGCGCGTTCGAGGGCTTGAATGCCCGTCATCTCATCGGTTGAGATTGTGCGTTCCCCCCGTCGTGAGCATTCTATCGCACTCAAGTAAACCGCACAGATGGCTGTGACCTTAGCCTCAGATTGAGGGTCGGGGGGGGATTGAGCCAGTACTGACACTGCTGTGGTTTCAAATCCGCTTCTGCTAACAGTCTCCCCACATGGCGCGGCGAGATGCTCGAGACGATGCCTTGTTTGACCATCTCATCCGCTAGTTCAACAGGAGTCCAGTGGCTCATCGGGCGGCCATACGCTTGCGGATTCTCGCAAGCCAGCGTAAACAGGCGCAGAATTTGCTCTAGCCTGAAGGTCATTGGTCCACCCGGACGGGGTGCGTCGGCGAGTCGCTCCGCCACCCCCACCGCCTTTGAACTCAAGGCTAACCAACGGTTGCGCCATAATCTGGCCGTATCTCGACTGACTCCTAATTGCCGGGCAATCTCCCGATGGTTATGTCCAGCATCGGCTAACAGCACGATTCTGGCTCTCAAGGCGATTTGTTGAGGGGTACTATGACGATGGACTAACTGCTGCAATTGCTCCCGTTCAGAGGCGGTCAACCGGAGCGAAGTGGGTGTGAGTTGAGGCATAGTTGCCTCCCAATTAACTCTACTCTTATATGGTAGACCTAATCCTGCCGTAGTCCACTAGATAGAGTAATTCGCGATCGTGCTTCAGTCCATCGCGTTGACCGAGTAAATGACCAAATAGAAACGGCCGCAGGCAATGATGGTACAAAAAGGCGGATGAGATTTCTGTAACCAGTTGCGTTGCTTTCTGGCAAACTTTGCTACCTGGAATTGCCTCGTGAATGAACGACATCATTATTGCCTCTAGGGTTGAATGATTTGTAAACAGCGCTTGTACGTCTGTTCTTATGCAAAAGACGTTGCCTGTTTTTTGCGCGTTGTTGCTGGAGAAGTGCCAAACTGCCGCTGCCACAGACGGCGAAAATGGCGCGCATCCTCAAACCCACAACGAGCAGAAATTGCCTCGATCGATAAGTCTGAGTTCTGAAACAAGTTAGCAGCGATTTCCAATCGCAAGCGTTGTTGATATTGCACAGGCGTTAATCCGGTCGCTTCCTTAAAAGCGCGGCTCAAACTGCGTACACTCATGTTGGCAACTTGGGCCAGTTGCTCAAGGGAAACGGCTGCCGTTGCGTGTTCTGCTAACCAGTTCTGCACTTGATGCACCCCGGAATGGAGATGATTGCGATATTCCAGATACACACTCTGCTGTGAGTGAGACCCGTTACGTCGCAGGTAAATTACGAGAAGACGAGCGACAGCAGCGGTCAAGTGCGGGCCGTGCTGTTGTTCAACGATTGACAACGCCATGTCAATGCCAGAAGCAATGCCTGCACTGGTGGTAATGCCACGATCGCTAACATACAGAACTCCCTCAACCACATGAGCCAACGGGTAGCGTTGCTGCAAGTCTGCAATCCTGAACCAGTGAGTCGTGCAACGCCGACCATCCAGTAACCCTGCTTCACCTAAAACCATCGCTCCACTGCAAATAGAAGCAATGCGCGTGCCTTTTTGATAAGCATCCAGCAGCCAACTGCGAGTCTCCTCATCTACCAGTGGTTGTGCAGGCTGCTCTAACATGACGCCAGCAATTATGACCAAGTCATCTGCCGAAACGGGTAGCAGTGGTTCAAGCTGTCCCAGGAACAGTCCCTGTGCTGACCTCACCTCAGATGAACTGGCGCAGAAGTGCAGAGAGTACGGGGCACCATAGGAAGCAGCCATGCTGAATACCTGTGCCGGACCAGCAAGATCGAGTAGTTGAACCTTGTCCAGCACCAGGAAAATGACACGCTGTTTCACTGCACGGGTGATAGAAAGTTGAGCCGCCACAGCTTAAACTCCAACTCGTTGATGCTATTATGCTAAACTGCCGAATATTTTTTCTCCAGGGCAATACTGGTCAAGTAACGGACGAATCTAGCCAATCGCAATTCAAAGGGCTAGAGGCAGAAGACGCTCGTTCCACCTCTTCTCAAATTGGTCATTGTCCAACTAAGTGGACGCTGTGGATAGTTTTGATCCCCTCAACGACTTCTTTAAATGTGATCAATGGCACGATCGTTAGGGCATTGAATGCAGCGACCTTTTCATCTACACAAAATTGTTGGATCAAATGTGGCTCTTCGGCATCAACAATCCATAAGAACGTATGCTCAAGTGCTGAATGATATTGACCAAGAATTCTGTTGATCTTGTATTTTTTGGCCTGTTCTTCCATTCCTCTGTCAATTTGTCCAAGGATAATTTTTCCAGTTTCAAGATTATTCCAGGGGCACATTTCGGTAGTGTGACTGCCATAGATTCCATAGATAGCCATAGAGACCTCCTTAAAAAGAGAAACGACTGATCAACACTCCTCACCAAAAACTGATTAAGTGTATATGCACTTGTGTATCTACACGCTATAGTGAGAAAAAGGGTTTGTCAACTCAGGGGATGTAAACTTCTATGAAACAATCTCAACTAATCAGTGGTCTTGACTGTACCTGCGATCGCTTGCGTAGACTGACTCGACGGGTGACGCAAATGTACGATCACCATCTCCAACCCAGTGGCTTACGCATTACTCAATTTGTTTTACTGGCGACCTTAGAAGCTGCTGAGTCTGTTTCAGTGACTGAACTGGCTGAGGCACTGGGGATGGATCGCACTACTTTGACGCGCAATCTACAACCCCTCGCACTTTCGGGATATCTGACAGTAGATGAAGGCTCTGATCGGCGCTCACGCTCTGTTCGGATCACGGACGTTGGCAGCACAGTTGTGAAAAACGCAACGTTGTATTGGGAGAAAGCACAAAAACAAATGGTTGAGGTGATTGGGGCAGAACAACTCCAAAAATTTCATGAATTAATGGATTGCTCCCTGGAGCAGCTTTCGGCAGATTAACCTGATGTTGGGCAAGTTTTAGGGATGACTTGTAAAACCAACGCTAATGCGTCGGCAACTTTTCTAGCGATCGTTAAGCAGTCTCCTAATTGAATCTCAGACTGTAGCATGACCATCTCGCGTCTCCTATTTCTTCCAGTAATCCCATCGTAGTTAAGGCAGCGTTTTCAAAGCGTTTGCACTGTTCTCCCGTCGCTCAAACGATTCAAAAACGGGGTAGGAGTCGGCTGGGCAACAGTAGCGATTCCCTTTCTCATTATTTATTGTATGGATTTCATTTATATAAACTATCGATTGCATAAATATTTTGTTCGATTTATTTTCAAGTTGTAGAACAGCGAACTCAATTCTTAAGTCTTCAAGGGACAAGTTTCATGAATGTTTTGATTGTCTATGCTCATCCTGAACCAAAATCTCTCAGCGCATCGTTAAAAAATCTAGCCGTGAACGTTTTAACAGAAGCTGGACATTCAGTGCAGGTATCTGATCTGTATGCGATGAATTGGAAGCCATCGATCGATGGCGAAGATTTTTTGGATCGCCTCAATCTCGATCGCTTACACATCGTCAAAGAGTCGGGTAATGCCTTTGCTGAAGGCAGTCAAACAACCGATGTCATGGCTGAGCAAGAGAAATTATGCTGGGCAGATGCTGTGATTTTTCAATTTCCTTACTGGTGGTTTTCCATGCCTGCGATTATGAAGGGCTGGGTTGAACGGGTCTTTGCCAATGGATTTGCTTATGGTGTGGGTGGCAATAATCGCCAGCGATATGGCGATGGTAATCTGAAAGGCAAACGTGCCATGTTAGCAATCACGATTGGTGGTCCCGAAACAGATTACTCAGAGCGAGGAATTAATGGTGCGATCGCCGATCTCCTTTTCCCAATTCACCACGGCATTCTCTTCTTTCCTGGCATGAGTGTGCTGCCGCCGTTTCTCGTTTATCGCGCCGATCACTTAACTGATGCAGATTATCAACAAGTTGAGGCGGACTACAAAGACCGTTTACTGAATTTGTTTACAACGGCACCGATTCCTTTTCGCAGCCAAGATGGGGGTGACTATGATGAGGCTTATCAACTGAAACCGCTACTTGAGGGGCATCACACTGGATTGAAAATTCATCAGTCTACAGATTTGGAGACGCGGAACGCGATCGAAACCTATACAACCGTTTTCTTTTGAATGGGGTACTTCACACCCTTGAAAAGGGCTATAGCAAAGAAGTGACTTAGGTGGAATGGCACTGAAATAAGCTGCATCAAGCAGCCAGTTTAGCTTTGAGCACAGAGCGAGGCTGCTGCATTTTTGGAAAAGGCTTGGGTCTTCGTTTCACCACTCTTGGCTCTTTACGGTTCGGTCGAAACGGCACCACCTGAACGCGAACGCTCTGTAATAAAGCCGTGTAGAGGTGACGACGGTGTTGGGCGGTTGCGTGCGCTAACAGCGGTCTGAGTTGATTGAATTGTTGGCGGGTTCCCTGCAAGGACAGCCGTAAAGGGGCGACCTGGGCTGGCTGAGCGGCTTGCCACATGAGCATTCGCAGCAAGTTGTAGGCGAGTAAATGGACCCAGATTTCCGTTTGCACCATGTCGGGTGTCTTGGCGGCCAGCATCTCCATTTGTAAGGTCGTTTTGAGATGCTTGAAGTTCACTTCCGTGGCGCACCAGCGCCGTTGATCGAGTGCTGCCAACTTGGCTTTGGGGTAGCGTTTGGGGTCGACAAGCGTCGTCACCAAAATGATCGCGCTGGGGCGAAATCCCGGTTGTTGAATCAACCGATGCACTTCACGCACTGCCAACTGTGGCGGTCGGGCTGCGAAGTCCGTAGCGCTCATAGCTGAAGGGCACTGTAATGGACGTTGCCACTGCACTAGATGATCACCAATCCCTAATTTCTTGCCTTTGCGAAAATCACACCGACGGGCATGATGGTTGCGAAACACCGCATCAGCCTGGGCCGCACAGACCAGCGACAGATCCACATAAGTGCCATCGGCCGCATCCGCCACGACGACATCCTCTGGGTCAAGGCTGGCATACAAGCGTCGGGAGAGTTGCCATTCACTCGTGTTAAAAGCGGCGATTGCCACCGCCAGGACGGCTCCGGTCGTCCCACAAAACCAAACGACGACTTTGGTGCTGTATTTTCACAACTTCGGGCTCTTGTCAGCTTTTGGTGATCCAAGATTTGGGGAGTTAATTCGGTTTCTTAAAGCAGCTTCAAACCGAGCATCCATATTGAACAACATAGCGATCGTGTCCGTTTTCACCAAAAGCTGACAAGAGCCCAAGTTAATTGTCGTTCAATACCCGCATCCCAGTTAACAGTTCGATATCCTCAGATGTGCGCTGATAGGACACATTCGCGCTCACTCGTAAACAACATCTCTCTAACAAAGGACTGATTTGACTGCCTGCTTTGACCTGTAAGCGTTCAGCCTGCTGGCTGGTGATCCCTAAACTGCCTAAAACGCTCTTCAGCGTCCGGGGGTATCCTTCAGTTGTTGCAATAAAAAAACACCCAGTTGCGGCAACACCCACTCCTGAGTCTGCTGGCGAATCGCTTGCTCAATCCCTTCCAAGGTCTGTAACTGCTCGATAGGGGTATTGCGATACAGAATCTGGGCAATGGTATCAATGCTCTGTTGCAGTTGCGCTTGGTCTTCTGGAGTCATAAGACGACTGGGATGCTAGGCTTTCACCCTAGCCTAATTTTTCTCTCAATAAGGTGACACGCACCCCGCGGCTGTTTTATCACGAGCAACTCAGCTTACAAGAAGTAGCGAATCGCCTCAATATCTCAGTGAGTGCCGTGAAAGGGCGTTTATATAAAGCCCCGTACCAACTGAGAGAGAGGTTATCGCCCTTGCATGAGCAAATTCAACCGACTTCATTTCAGGAGACTAAACCGATGCCGAGTCAAACTTCTGCTCAAATCAAAAGGCAGCATGGCTGTTCATTCTGCGGCAAAAGCCCGGAACAGGTTGACCTTCTGATTGCAGGTCCAGGTGTATTCATCTGCAATGAGTGTGTCGCTATCTGTAATCGCATTATCAGTGGAAAAATTCCTCCACGTCCATTGACTCAGGAGGAAGTAGAGAAAGTGCTGAATTTAACTCAGGAAGAAATAGAAGAATCGCTGAATTCTGGTATATCGCTCCTGGATGAGTTGGCATAACGGTTGCAATCAGCGGCAGCAGATTAACTCTCAGACTGCATCAAGACCTCTCAATCGTCCGCTGCGTTGCGATAGTTATGACGCGCAATCTTCGCATAATTGCGATTACTGCTCAATTAGTGTGTGAGGTAGACGGCTCCACTCATTCCACGAACCATCATAGTTTTGCACGTTGGGATAGCCGAGTAAATACTTCAAAACAAACCAGGTATAGGCAGATCGCCCACCAATGGCACAGTAGGGAACTATTTCCTTGTCAGCCGTAATGCCTCGGCTACTATAGAGAGTGTGTAACTCTTCTGCTAACTTAAATGTGCCATCTTCATTCAGCGTGAGCGTATACTCAAGATGCACAGCACCTGGAATATGTCCCCCACGCTCTGATCCCTCTGGTGGCTTCATCATAAATACCTCACCACGATACTCTTGAGGTGTACGAACATCCAACAAAACGAAATCCGATTGCTCAAGCGATGCTTGAACCTCTGTCTGTAGAATCCGACAACTAGCATCAGGAGATTTCACCTGGTACTGAGTGGGTGCGAAGCTTGACAACTCTGATGTGAGTGGACGACCCTCCGCCATCCATTTCTGATGCCCACCGTTGAGAACATACACATTGTCATGTCCAAAGAGTTTCAGGAGCCAAAAGATCCAGGCTCCGGTGCCAGGGTAACTGCCATAGGCAATTACAGTCGTTTCCTGAGAAATCCCTGATCGCGACAGCAGTTTTTCGATCGCAGTCGGCTCTAGATTCATGCTGAGGTCGGGCATAAGCAGATCCGTAAAGATATTCCAGAAGATTGCGCCAGGAATATGAGCATCTTGGTAAGGTTCTGGGCTCATATCGACTTCAACCACACGCACCATTGGATCAATGAGGTGATCCATCAACCATTGCGTATCCACCAAAACTTCAGGGTGAGCATATTGGGACATTGGTTTTCTCCTGTCATTCGCACTAAAGTTAAGGTTAGGAGAGACAGCCCACTGCGCCCAGTCCTCGATCGAGTACACTTTTTGCCACCGCAACCATGACCAGTTCCTTGCAGCTTTTATTTAAAGCCATCCACAAGGTCAGAGATGAGTCAGACTTGCGATCACACATTGTGCCGAAAATGGGTGAGTATTTTGCGGCAAAGCGATGGAGTATTTTTTTCTTCGACCAACTGCCTTTAGCTGATCGTAGTCTTCAGAAGACACTGCAAATTGGGCTATCAATCGAACATAATCCAGTTGTGCGTTATCTCGTAGAGCGTCATGCTCCTGTCCACGAAGCACTGGTGACATCACCCAAGGTTTGGACAATGATTTGTCCTCGACCGGATCATTGGCATGTAATGGCAGGACCGATCGTCAGCAGTGGTCAATTAATCGGGGCTGTAGGTTTCACGCGCGAACAGTCGATGCCTGCCTTTGATACACAAAATCTAGCCGATTTAAGCGCAGTCTGTTTGCACTTGTCTGTTTGGACTTCAACAGTGCGATGTCAACACCAATCGTTCAAAACAGATTGCTTAACGCCGCGTGAGTTGCAAATTGCTGAATTAGTTGCTTTGGGACGAACCAACGCCGAAATTGGGACTGAACTCTGGATTACCGAGAATTCTGTGAAGCAAGCTCTGAAGCGCATGTTCCGTAAGCTTGAGGTTTCGTCTCGTGCAGAAATGGTTGCGCAACTTTCTGCAACCAAATACCATTTGCCAAGTTTGAAACTGCTAAACCCTCATCAATAGATTTTCGCTTGCGCCCTTACCGATCAATCAACGGCATAACGACCAAGATAAGCGGCAGCAGATGACTTTGGCAACTTCACCACGACCTCTCAACTGTCCGCTCCAATGACTTGTGTATGCCCAGTATGGGAGTGATCTGATGGGTGAAAGTCCCTTGTGGTGGAACCAACCAACGTCCAAATGAACCCAAAAGTTCCGAGTGACGACAACCACTAGCTTAAGGCAAGGGTACTCTCGCGAGGGAGTGCTTGGAGGAAGCCAACGGCAGACCGACGAGCCGACGAACAGAAACGTCATAGAAGGCTGAGACCGCTGTGCATCTTCATGAACCGCCTGTTGCGGACCCGCAGGACAGGTGGTGTGGGAGGAGAGGGCTAAATGCTCTCCTCGACCCGATTAGCCTAAGGTTTTCAGTTAAAAGGCTATTTGAGTTTTTGAAACTGATAATCAATGCCGATACTGCTCAACTGAGTTTCTTGCCCTCCGTAAACGCTGAATGCCTTGTCAATCGTAAGTGGATTATTAATCGATGCGATTAGAATCTGTGCGAGATGATGACGGCTAATCTGATAATCCATTTGCATTGGAATCGCTTCTTGCACCACGGTAAGAGGATGTCTACTGACTGTTCCATCGTGTAATGCTCCGGCTTGAACAATCGTAAAAGGCAAGCCGCTCTGTATCAGATAATTCGCCTTGCATTTTGATGCCTGAATAACACCAGGTTTAATCATATTGAGCAGAGTCATGATGATTGATAGGTTGTCTAATCCCAAGGTGGTCAGCAGAATAAACTGGCTCCTGGACCCCTGTGCTTTAATCGCATCGATTGTATTGACAACACCACCATAGACAACTTCATTAACCTTCTGGCGACCCACCAAAAATCCACGTCCTCCAACTCCACTCGTAATGTCTACGGTATATACAATTGCAGCAAATTCGGAAGTTAGAACTGCCTGTAAGCTTTGTGGAAGTGTCACATCGCCGTAAATCGTCTCAACGGCATCTCCAAATAATATCCTAGCTTTATCTACATTACGTGCCAAGACAGTACAGGAGCGTCCTTGCTCAATTAATTGCTCAACTACTACTCTGCCTGTTCCGCGTGCTGTATTTTCACCACTT
>Ga0070738_10007094_pt1 | contig 11392 bp, 11 predicted proteins | sample Coa_R2_2_FD_66446 | JGI IMG/M metagenome (GOLD analysis project Ga0070738, IMG submission 66446) | Surface soil microbial communities from Centralia Pennsylvania, which are recovering from an underground coalmine fire - Coalmine... | ecosystem: Environmental > Terrestrial > Soil > Unclassified ... | reverse complement strand
GCGGGGCGGCTCCGGGGTGCGCGGCGATCGGCGCGCCGTCGCCTTGCCTCCTGCCTCGCCTGCCCGCGCTCGCGCGCGAACGCCTCCGCACGAGCCACGAGCTCGCGGCGACGCTCACGGGTTCGCTGGAGGTCGAAGTGGCGCCGGCAGCGCCCCTCGGGGCCTTGGCCCGCCCGATGCTCGGCGTGCTGACGATCGCCGGCGTCCTCGGCGCGGTGGCGCTCGGTGCCGGCGCCGCGCTGCTGCTGGCGGCCAAGCGCGGCGGCGGTTCGGCGCTCGCGCGCGTGCGCACGGCTGCGCGCGAGGCGATCCGCGCCACCCAGGGAGACGCGACCTTGCGGCCCCTCCGGCCCTACATCTCCGCGATGCTCGCCAGAGCAGCGGAGCTCGACGCGGCCCGCCGCGCCTGCGCCCGCAAGCTGGCTCGGATCGACGCCGCCGCCCTGGACCGCAAGCGCCAAGCTTACGCCGGCTCGGACGCGGCGGACCGCGACGACGCGCTCGCGTGGATCGACGCCGAGCGCCGCGAAGCCGCGCTCGTGAGGGCCGACTGGACCGCGAGCATCGCCGGCATCGATCGCATCGAGAGCGCGCTTCGCGTGATGGCCCTGCGCATGCGTGAGCACCGGGGCGTGCGCGCGCGCCGCCCGCGCGTCGATCCGGTGGACGACGCGGACGCGGAGCTCGCGTATCGCGAGCAGGCGCGCGCGGCGGTCGACGAGCTGACCCTCAGCGCCGGCGCAACGACCGCAGCAGACGCGCCAGCCGCGCGCGAGCCGCGGCCGGCATCGTCACGTCGGTGATGCGTCGCACGACCTCGGGCAGCGCCCGGTAGGACGCGAGGTCGTCCCGGCAGCGCGGGCACGATCGCACGTGCTCTTCGAGCGCCCCGCGCTCGTCGGCCGACAGGCGATCGTCGACGTAGTCGCCGAAGCGTTCCCGGTAATGGTCGCAGCTCGTGACTTGCATCACCGACCCCGGGTGATCGATGCCGTGCCCGAGCGGCCGTGACGCGCCGCAAATCGCGTGTCGGTCGGCTCCATGGCTGCGCTCGGGCGCGCGGACCCGGCCCCGCGCGCCGGGCCGGCGCGTCGTTGCGTCACGCCGGCGACGCCCTCGGCATCCGACGTGTCGTGAAGCACCCCTCGAGTCTGGAGCGCGTCCTGGCGCGCGCCTTTCGCCCGTTCGCGAGAGTCGAGCCGCACGAGGCCGTCCGGGCGACGGTCATGATGCTCGTCGCCTTCTTGCTCTTGACCGCCTACTACCTGCTCAAGACCGTGCGCGAGCCGCTCATCCTGCTGCAGGGCGGCGCCGAGGTGAAGCTCTACGCCCGGGCGGGGCAGGCCGTCTTGATGGTGGCCGTCGTGCACGCATACGGCGAGCTCGCCCGACGCGTCGGCAGGACGAAGCTCCTCGCGTACGTGTTCGCGTTCTTCATATCCAACCTCGCCGTGTTCGCGATCCTGTCGACCACCACCGTTCGGATCGGCCTCGCGTTCTTCCTCTGGGTCGGGGTCTTCAGCTACACGGTCGTGGCGCAGTTCTGGGCGCTCGCGGCGGACGTCTACAGCGAGGAGCAGGGCAAGCGCCTGTTTCCGGTCCTGGGCATCGGCAGCTCGGCCGGCGCGGTCGCCGGGGCGCGCCTGGCCAAGTCGCTCGTGCCGTTCGGGCCACAGGCGCTGATGGGCTCGGCCGTCGTCATCCTGATCGTGTGCGCCGTCATCATCGTGGCGCTCGGGATGCACGCCGCGTCGCCGTCGACGCCGCGGCACGAACAGCAGCCCGATCGTCCGCTCTCCAATCGCAACGCGTTCCAGCTCGTCGTGCACGACAGGTACCTCGTGCTGATCGCGCTCATGATCTTGCTGCTGAACTGGGTCAACAGCGCGGGCGAGTACGTGCTCGACCGCGCGCTGCTCGCGTCCGCGGCCGGCGCTCGAGCCCACGGCGTGGCGCCGCAGGAGTTCGTCGGCGCGTTCAAGGCCGATTACTTCGCCTGGTACAACCTGCTCGGGGTCCTGCTCCAGCTCTTCGCCGTCTCGCGCATCCTCGGTCGGCTCGGCGTGCGCAGCGCGCTGCTGTTCCTGCCGGGCTTCGCGCTCGTGGGCTACGCGGCCGCGGCGGCGGCGCCCGTCCTGTCGGTCATCCGGCTCGTCAAGATCGGCGAAAACTCGCTCCAGTACTCGGTCGCCGAGACGTCGCGCCATGCCCTGTACCTCGTGGCGTCCCGGGTCGAGAAGTACGTCGGCAAGACGTCGGTCGACACGATCCCCGTGCGCATCGGCGCGGTCATGTCGGCCACCGTGGCGTGGATCGGCACCCGCGTCGGCATGCCGACGGCCGGATTCGCGGCCATCAACGTGGGCCTCGCCGCCGCGTGGACGGCCGTCGTGTTCGCCATCGGTCGCGAGCACGCGAAGCGCAGTCGGGACGCCGACCCGGCGGTGGCCGTCGGCGTCGAGCCGGTCGCGCCGTGAGCTCGCCCGTGGGCGCGCTCGACTCGAAGCAGCGCAGCGCGCGCCGACCGGGGATCCGGCTGCGCGCCGGCGCGATCCCCTGGCTGACGTCCGGGGGCGGCGGCGTGGCGCTGGCCGGCGTCCTCTGAGCCGGCCAGGGGGCAGAACTCAGAAGTTGCCGTGGACGTCCAGCACGCCGCCGCCGCCCGCGGCCGGCGCCGCCCCGATCCACAAGCTGGGCCCCTCGGTCTCGTGTCGATGCAGGTGCGGCACGAGCACGCCGATCGCGGCGCCCGCCATCGACCCGGCGATGACGTCGGTCGGGAAGTGCGCCCCCGAGCGCACGCGTTCGTAGCTCACGAAGCCCGTGAGCAGCGTGCCGGCGGCCAGCGTGATCCACGGGCGGGCCGTCCCCGGGGCGCGGACGAAGGCGAGGTAGGTGGCCGTCGCGGCCACGGCCGCCGTCGACGAGGCGTGGCCGGAGAAGAACGACAGCTCGAGGTTCGTGCTCGTCTTGTCCGCCGGGTTCATGTAGTCGATCGGCCGCGGACGGCGGACGGCGATCTTGGTCACGTCCGTGACGAAGAGCGTGATGGAGAGCGACTCGGCGTACATGACCGCGTCGACCAGGCCCGCGTCCCAGCCGTCGCGCAGGCCCGAGAACATCGGGTCGAGCACCGCGAAGCCGATGGCGGTGTAGAGGCCGATGTCCGAGTACGTGCTGGCGCTCGGGTCGACCGTCTGCGTGATCGCGGTCCGGTCGATCGACAGCAGGTTGCCCACGATGACGTTGCCGTTGGCGTCGGTCGGCAGCGGCTGCGGGCGGATCTCTCCGGTGGACAGGATGAGGTCCGTCAGGCCGGCCGCACCGGCGCTGGCCGCCGTCAGCACGATGTCAGAGACCGGGTCGATCTTGAAGTGCTGATCCGCTTGTAGCGGCGGGTCGGCGGCGAGCGCCGAGGACGGCGCCAATGCGGCGCCGGCCAGCGCGATGACGGCGAGGCGACGGTCCATGCCGGATCGGATGCCGGCCCGTGCGACGTGTGACCGTCACGCCGGGCCGCCGGGACACATGCAGGCGAGCTCCTGACCTTCCTCGGCGTGACCCCCGGAATGCGCGTCGCGGAGCTCGTGGCCGGGGGCGGGCGCGCGGGTTTCGCGGCGCTGCGCAAGGGAGGGCGGTATGCGATCATCGATCACAGCGCGCGGCGCGGCACCCGGCTTCGCCGACGTGCAGACCTTGCACAGGGTGGACGAGGCCGCCGTTCGCGCCGAGGTCGAGCGCGCCGGCTTCGTCCTTCGAGGCGAGGGCAACTTCCTGCGTAACCCTGCGGACACGCGCGACTGGAACGACTCGCCGGCGGCGGCCGCCGAGCGACGCGGCACGAGCGACCGCTTCGTGCTCGTCTTCGTCAAGCCGTGAGGTCGGCGCCGCCGCCGCCGCCCCGGCGGGCGCACGGGCGCTTTGACGGGCGCGCGCGCGGCGCGTAAACCCGTCCCTGATGAAGGCGCCCGACGTGACGAGGCTCGCGACCGCCGCCGGCGCCGCGGCGACGCTGGGGCTCGTCTTCGCCGCCTACTCCACCTACGACTACGCCGCGCAGCTCGATCGGCAGCTCCACGCGGTGCACTGCAGCTTCGTGCCGGGGGCCCCCGCGCCCGCGGACGGCGACAACCCGTGCAAGACGGCGCTCTTCAGCGCGTACTCGGCGGTGCTGCGCGCGTCGTGGTGGGGCGGCGTGCCGATCTCGCTGTTCGCGGTGGGCGCGTTCGGGTTCTTGTTGGCGTTCGCGGTGTACCTGGCGCTCGCCCGCGGTCGCCCGGCGCGGTGGGCGCACGCGTTCTTCGCCGCCGCCGCCCTCGGGCCGCTCGGGGCCTCCCTGGTCATGGGCACGATTTCGCTCACACGCCTGCACGTCCTCTGCAAGCTCTGCGTGGGCATCTACGTGTCGTCGGCGGCCCTCGCCGCCGCCGCGATCGCGGCATGGCGCCTCGTTGCGGGCGACCGCGGCGAGCCCGCCGCCGGAGCGCCGCCGTCGCAGGGCGCCGCGAGGGCCGCGCCGTCGCGCCACGAGATGCTCCGCGTGCTCTCGTGGGCCGGCGCGCTCGGCGTCGCGACGCTGCTGCCGGCGATCGTCTACGTCGCCCTCCTCCCGGACTACCGGCCCTTCCTCGAGAAATGCGGCAAGCTCGCGACGGCGGCCGAGCCGCACGGCAGCCTGCTCAAGCTCCCGACCGCCCGGCCGACGCGCGCGGTCACCCTGTTCGAAGATCCGCTGTGCCCCACGTGCAAGGCGTTCCACGAGAGGCTCGTCGACGAAGGCGTGTTCGAGAAGCTCGACGTGACGCTCGTGATGTTCCCGCTCGACAGCGAGTGCAACTGGATGGTCGACCGCGCGCTCCACCCGGGCGCGTGCACGATGGCCAAGGCGGTGCTGTGCGGCCGCGCGGATCGAGCGCGCGCGATCCTCGAGTGGTCGTACGAGCAGCAGGACGATCTCGCGCGGGCCGGCAAGCAGGGCGCCGACGCGCTGCTCGCGAAGCTGCGCGAGCGATGGGGGACCGACCTCTTGACGTGCGTCGGCGCGAAGACGACGGCCGCGCAGCTCAACCAGCACCTTCACTTCGCGGCGAACAACCATATCCCGGTCTCGACGCCGCAGATGTTCCTCGGCGACCGACGCATCTGCGACGAGGACACGGACCTCGGCATGAAGTACACCCTGGCGCAGCTCGCCCCCGAGGTCCTTCCATGAACGTGCGCCGCACTCAGGATGGACCGCCCCCGCGCCGGCGTCTCGACGGAAAGGCGGGGGTCGTCGCCGCGCTGGTCGGCGTCGCCGTCGTCGGCGGCGCGACGGCGGCCGTCGCGTCGATGGTGCACGGCGCCAGGCAGCGCCTCGAAGATCCCCGGGCCGCAGCGCAGGCGGTCGCGATCGCGGACGACGCGGAGGTGGCCTACTGCACGCCCGCGTTCAAGGTCGTGCTCCAGCGTGTGCTCAACGCGTGCGGCCTGGTCGGAGCCGAGCAGCGGCGGGGATGCCAGCCCGCCGACGTCAAGACGTTCGCGTCGATCGGCGACGAGGACTTCAACGCGCTCTTCGCGCCGCTCAAGGACCGCGGCGCGGTCATCCTGTTCGACGAGAACATGGACACGCTCGACGACGGCGCCAAGGCGCTGCTCGAGGAGCGCTGGCAGGATCGCAAGGGCGCGCGCTACTTCTTCGTCGTCGCGCGCGCTTCGAAGGACGGCACGGTCGAGGGCAACCGCGCGCTGTCCCACAAGCGGGCCAACTCGGTGATGTTCCACCTCAAACAGGCGACGCAGGATCCGGATCTCGACAAGCAGATCGGCCTGCTATGGCTCGGCAGCGAGTTCGCTCAGCTGAGCAAGTCGTACTGCGACTGGCCGAACTCGCGCGCGGACAAGCGCTGCACGCCCGAGGCGATCAACCGGAGCGCGTTCGTGTCGTGGGTCGACTGCCGGCTGTGACGGGACGTCGGCGCCACCTGGGCGTCGCACCCCTCGCGCGCGCGGCGTGCGCGACGGCGTGCGCGATCGGGGGCGCGATCGCGTGCGACGACCGCGCCACCCCGGCGGCGGGCGGCCGCAGCGAGCAGGTCATCGCGACCGGTCCGGCCGCCGCCGCGGCTTCGCCGGGCGCGGTCGACGCGCACCCGGTCGCCAGCGCGGTCCCGACGCGCCGCAAGCTCTGCGAGGACGACGCGGACGCCGCCGGCCGCTCGCTCCCCAGGACCGCCGCGTCGCATGCGGAGGCGCCCGGCGCGGAGGTCCTCGACGGCTCGCTGCGGCCGACGCCCGGCCAGTGGACGTGGATCAGCTTCTGGGCGGCGTGGTGCGCGCCGTGCCGCGAGGAGATCCCGCGCTTGTTCGCGTGGCGCGACCGGCTGGCCAGGGGCGCGGCGGCGCCGGTCCGGCTCGTGTTCGTGTCGCTCGACGACGACGGCCGGCAGCTGACGGCGTTCCTCGCGGCGCAGCCGGCGTCCGGCCTGCGCAGCACCTTGTGGCTGCCGGATGGCAAGAAGCGCACGTCGTGGCTCGCCAGCCTGCGCCTCGAGAGCGCGCCGGAGCTGCCGGTGCAGGCGCTCGCCGACGGCGCCGGACGGATCCGGTGCGTCGTGCGCGGCGCCGTCGAGGACGGCGACTACGACCAGATCGCGGCGCTCGTCCGGTAGCGACCGGCGCGCGCCCGGGCGCGGCGTCGGCGCGGCGCCGTCAGGTCACGGCGAAGCGCCGGGCATCGGCGCGCTTGAGCTCGACGCCGAGCCCGGGACGCGACCGGTCCGGCCACAGCGCGCCCGACCTCGGCTCGAGCGCCCCGTCGAACAGCATCGGCTCCAGGCGCGCGTGGTCGTGGAAATACTCGACGTGCGCGAGGCGCTGGGCGGCGCAGGACACGTGCCCGTGCAGCGTGGGGGCGCAGTGCGCCGACAGGGGCACGCCGAAGGCCTCGCAGAGCGCGTCGGCCCGGAGGAAGTTGGTCACCCCGCAGCGCGTGGCGTCGGCCTGCAGCACGTCGACGGCCTGCGCCTGCAGCAGGCGACGGAAGTCGCGCGCGTCGTAGGCGTATTCGCCGGCGGCCACGTCCATGCCCGCCGGCGCGCGATCGCGAAGGAGGCGAAGCCCGTCGAGATCGTCGGACGAGACGGGCTCCTCGAACCATACGACCCCCAGATCGGCGAAGGCCTCCCCCAGGGCGAGCGCCTGCTTGCGCGAGTAGGCGCCGTTGGCGTCGACGAAGAGCGCGGCGTCGCCGATCGCGTCTCGCGCGACCCGGACGCGGTGCACGTCGCGGTCCGGCGCGCGACCCACCTTCATCTTGACGCGCGGGATGCCCCGGGCGACCCAGCCGCCCAGCTGCTCGCGCAGCCGCTCGTCGGAGTACGACGTGAAGCCGCCGCTGCCGTACACGGGTGCGCACTCCCGGCGAGCGCCGAGCAGGGTCACGAGGGCCACGCCGAGCAGCTTCGCCTTCAGATCCCACAGGGAGGCCTCGACGGCGGCGATCGCCATCGACGCGACCCCCGGCCTGCCGACGTTGCGCACGGCGTCCACCATGCGCGCCCGGAGGGCCGGGATGGCGGCCGCGTCGTGACCCTGGACCAGGGACCGCAGCTTCTCGTGCACGAGCTCGGCCGCGGCGCGGCTGGCGTAGCTCCAGCCGATGCCCCCCACCCCGCCCGCGTTGGTCTCGACCAGGACCACGGTCGTCGAGTCCCATTCGATCGTCCCGTCCGACTCGGGGGCATCGGTCGGGACGACGTACGTGGAGACCGTCAGCCGGTCGACGGGGACGGCTTCGAACAGCATCGTGACGTCGGCTGTCGTTTGCAATTCCCGTGCGGCGCGCCACGCCGCCGCCCGGCTCAGGTCTGCGTGCGCCCGTCCCATCCCGTGAGGTCGAGCGCGCGCTTGACGGCGCCCGCGAGCTCGACGGCGCGGCCGCGACCCCAGTAGTGCAAGAAGAGCAGGCGCGGTGATTCGCTTGCCATGTGCGAGTGAATGGCCACGACGTGCGTCCCGCTCGCGCGCAGCGACTTGAGCACCGGCTGGAGCTCGCTCTCGAGGACCGCGAAGTCGCCGTCGACGATCGCGTCGTCGTCCGACCCGGCGAACGCCGCCCACGTGCTGACCCCCATCGCCTTGCCGATCGTGCACCCGCATTCGGCTCGCGCGCGCCGGCCGAACGTGCCCTTGTACATGCCGTCCTTTGCCTGCCCCTTGATGCCCAAGACGGCGTCGAGCTTGGCCGCGTCGATCTGGCTCGCGCCAGGCGCGCTCCTGGGCGGCGCGCCGAACTGCGCCGCGGGCCTCGGCGCCTTCTGGCGCACGGCGCGCGCGGCGTCGAGCGCCGCGCGGACGCCCTTGCCGAGCTGCTCCACGGTCCCCTCGCCGCCCACGTGCATGAAGAGAACGCGCGGCTTGTCGTAGAGGAAGTGATTGTGCAGGGCGGTCACCTCGAGGCCGCCGTCGAGCGCGGCGCTCATCGCGCCGTCGACCTCGTCTTCGAAGAGGACGAGGTCGCCCATGACCATCGCCTCGACGCCGAGCTTCTCGGCGGCGACGAAGCCGGCCCACGACGTGAGGCCCATGAAGGGAGGCATCTTCCAGCCGTCGACGTCGACGCGAACGTCGTCGCGGGGGAAGGTGACGCGGACGACGTCGTCCGAGACCTCCGGCTTTCCGCCGATCGCCGCGCCCACGCGCGCCGGATCGAGCGCGCGCCTGGGCGTGCCGCCGGGCGGCGGGTCCGCCGCGCCCGGGGAGGCGGCCGGGCCCGGCGCCGGCGCGGAGGCCGCGCCATCGGGGTCCCTCGCGGCGACGGCCGCGGCGGGGCGGGCGTCCGCCGCCGGGGCGGCGGCCGTGGGGGCGGGCGCCGCCGCCGGGCGCTGCAGAGGAGCGCTGCAGGCCGCCGCGACGGCGGCGGCGACCGTCAGGAGGACGGCCGGGAGCACGCGATGTTCGTTCATGGATCTGCCTCCGTCGGCGCTCGCCGCGCCAGGCATCATCGCCGAACGGGTGACGGTTCGCCAAGCAGGCGCGTCGCGCCGGACGCACCCGCGCGGAGCGCGCTGAGGTATGTTCGGCGCCATGATCGCCTCCGGCGCCGTGCCCGCCGCTCGCGCGTCGGGCGGCGCGCGCGACACCCTGGGTTGGCCCACCTGGTGCGCCGTCGCGTCCTCGCTCACGGTCGCGTTCGGCGTGCACTGGGACATCGCGTGGCACCGCTCCATCGGGCGCGACGCGTTCTGGTCGCCTCCGCACGTCGCGATCTACGCGGCCGCCGTCCTGGCCGCGACCGCGGCGCTCGCGCGGATCGTGCCGGCCACGTTCGGCGGCCGTCGCGCGTTCGACGGGGGCGCGCACGTGCTCGGCTTTCGCGGTCCGCTCGGCGCGTTCATCTCGTCGTGGGGAGGGGCGGCGATGATCGCGTCCGCGCCGTTCGACGACTGGTGGCACAACGCCTACGGGCTGGACGTCAAGATCCTCAGCCCCCCGCACGTCGTCCTGGCGATCGGGATCCTGTGCTTGCACCTCGGCGCGCTCGTGATGCTCGCCGGGGCGATGAACCGCGCCGACGGCGACGCTCGCCGGCGGCTCGAGTCGCTCGTCGTCGCGATCGGCGGAATGGTCCTCGTGGCCGTGTTCACGATCTTCATGGAGAAGACCGTTCGCGACGAGATGCACCGCGGCTCCTTTTACCTCATCGTGGCGCTGTTCGCGCCGTTCGTCCTCGCCGCGATGGCCCGCGCGACGGGACGCCGCTGGGCGGGCACCCAGGCCGCCGGCGTGTACTCGGTGTTCCTGCTCGCGCTGCTCTGGGGCTTTCCGCTCGTGCCGGCCGAGCCGAAGCTCGGCCCCGTGCTCTCCCCGGTCGATTGCCTGATTCCCCCCGAGTTCCCGCTGCTGCTCCTGCCTGCGGCCGCCGTCCTCGACGCCTGGCTCTGGAGGGGGCGGGGGCGGTCTCGCCCGGTGGCCGCCGGGGGCGTCCTGTTCGTGTCCGTGTTCTTCGTGCTGCAGTGGCCCTTCGCGTCGTTCTTGATGTCCCCGCACGCGCGAAACTACTTCTGGGGCGCGAAGTACTTCGATTTCTCGATGCCGTCCTGGTGGTACTACCGCCGCTACGCCTTCATGCCGGAGGACGGCACGCGGCGGATCGTGGAGATGGTCCTGGCGTGGGCGGCGTCGATGGGATCGGCGCTCTGCGGCTGGTCGGCGGGAGGGTGGCTCGGACGGGTGCGTCGATGAAGACGCGGCGTCTCGCGCCGGCGGTCGCGGCGGCCGCAATCTGCTCCGCCATGCTGCTCGCCGCGCCGCCCGCGCGCGCGCACGTGGGCAGCTCCGCCGTCGTGCAGGACGCTCGCGCCGGGCCGTACCGCGTGCTGGTGACCGTCCGGCCGCCCGAGGTCGTGCCCGGCGTGGCCGCCATCGACGTCCGCGTGCTCGACGGCGACGCGGCGCGCGTCACCGTCGTGCCGCTGCCGCTCCGCGGCGAGGGCGCCTCCTCGCCGCCGATCGCCGACGAAGCCCGGGCGAGCCCTGCCGATCCGCGCTTGTTCTCGAGCCAGCTCTGGCTCATGCAGACGCGCCCCTGGCAGGTGCGCGTCGCCGTCGACGGACCGTCGGGACCCGGCACGCTGGCCGTGCCCGTGCCGGCGCTCGCGCGGACGATCCGGCCGATGTCGCGGGCGCTCACGTGGCTGCTGTTCGGGCTGCTCGCGCTGCTCGTCGCCGCGGCCGTCGCGATCGCGGGCGCCGCGGCCCGGGAAGCCGAGCTCGAGCCCGGCGTGCGCGCCGGCCGGCGACACGTCCGGCGCGGCCGCGCCGCGATGCTGGCGGCGTCGGCGGTCCTCGCGCTGGCCGTCGCCGGCGGCGGCTTCTGGTGGAGCGACGAGGCCGCGGAGTACCGGCGCCTCGTCTACAAACCACTGCGCCTCGACACGCGCCTCTCGGCGGACGCGCTGACGCTCACGCTGTCCGACCCGGGCTGGCTCCGGTGGCGTCGCGTCGACGATCTCGTCCCCGATCACGACCACCTGATTCACCTGTTCCTCGTCCGCTCCGATCTCGGCGCGATGGCGCACCTGCATCCGGCGGCGACAGCCCCGGCCACCTTCGCCCAGGCGCTGCCGCCGCTGCCGCCCGGCGCGTACCGCTGCTTCGGCGACGTGGTCCACGCGAGCGGCCTCGACGAGACGGCGACGGCGGACGTCCTGCTCGCGGCGACGCCGCCGGAGCAGGGCGCGGCGACGGCCGACCGCTTCGACGCCGACGACGCGTTCGCGGTGATCCAGCGGGCGGCCACCGCGGGCGAGCCGTCCTACCCGTTCGCCGGCGGCGCCGGGGCGATGCGCTGGCTCTCGCCCGGGCCGCTCGCCGCCGGCCAGACCGTCGAGATCGAGCTCGAGGTCGA
>Ga0070738_10007093_pt1 | contig 11393 bp, 8 predicted proteins | sample Coa_R2_2_FD_66446 | JGI IMG/M metagenome (GOLD analysis project Ga0070738, IMG submission 66446) | Surface soil microbial communities from Centralia Pennsylvania, which are recovering from an underground coalmine fire - Coalmine... | ecosystem: Environmental > Terrestrial > Soil > Unclassified ... | reverse complement strand
TGACCGCGATCGAGGCCGCGAGCCTCATCGAGGACCGCGCCAAGGTCGAGATTCAGGCGATCGCCGTTGTGGCGGAGTAGCGATGTGGCGGCCGCCTGAACGCATCCGCTATTCCGCCGGCCCAGGCCGCGCGCCGACGCGCGAGGAGGCGTCGCGCGCGCTGCTTTTTTCGCCCTTGCGCAGCGGGCGGCTGGCGCTCGAGCAGCGGAGCTGGGTTCCGGCGATGGTGCCCTGGCGGGCGACCGAGGACGGCTATGTCTCCGATGCGGTCATCGCGTGGTACGAACGCTTCGCCCGCGGCCGGCCCGGCGCGATCGTGGTGGAGGCGACCGGCATTCGCGACGTGCCGAGCGGGCCGCTGCTGCGCATCGGCCATGACCGCTTCCTGCCGGGCCTGCGCCGGCTGGTCGAAGCCGTCGAACAAGCGAGCGGCGGCCATACCAGGCTTCTCATCCAGATCATCGATTTCCTGACCATCCGGCGCCGGCCCGATCCCAAGGCCTATTTCGACCGCTTTCTCAGCGTGACTGGGGCGCATCGGCGCGCGGTCGGCGGCGAGACCCTCCCCGAGGCGGAGGTGCGCCGGCGTCTTTTCGCGCTCGGCGAGGCGGAATGGGAGCGGGCGCTGACCGCGCGGGAATGGGAGGCGCTCACGCGCGGCTACCGCGAGCGCGTGACCGATCTCGACCTGCCGCATATTCGCGCGCTTCCCGAGGCCTTGCCGCCGCTCTTCGCGGCTGCGGCGAAGCGCGCCGAGACGGCCGGCTTCGCCGGCGTCGAATTGCACTACGCCCACGCCTATACGATGGCGTCCTTCCTTTCGCGAACCAACACCCGATCGGACGGTTATGGCGGCTCGCTTGAACGCCGGCTGCGGCTGCCGCTCGAAGTCTTCGACGCCGCACGGTCGTCGGTCGGGAGGAATTTCGTCGTCGGCTGCCGTTTCCTCGCCGAGGAATGCATCGCGGACGGCGACGGGGTCGAAGATGCGGCGCGGATCGGCGTCGCCTTCGCCAAGGCCGGCATGGATTTCCTGTCGCTATCGCGCGGCGGCAAGTTCGACGACGCGGCGCGTCCGGCGGTCGGCGCCGCCGCCTATCCCTATACCGGCCCGAGCGGCTATGAATGCATGCCGCAATATATTTCCGACGCGCGCGGACCTTTCGGCCGCAATGCCGGCCCGACCAAGGCGATCCGCGACGCGGTGCGCGCGGCCGGGTTCGAAACGCCGATCGTCTGCGCCGGCGGCGTGCACAATTTCAAAATGGCGGAAAGCTGGCTGAAGGACGGCGTCTGCGACATTGTCGGCGCGGCGCGCCAATCGCTCGCCGATCCCGACTGGACGCTGAAAATCGTCGCTGGCGCCGGCGCGCAAGTGCGGACCTGCGAGTTCACCAATTATTGCGAGGCCCTCGACCAGAAGCACAAGCCGGTGACCTGCCAGCTTTGGGACAAGGAAGCGCTCGACGAGCCCGGCGTCATGCGCACGCCAGACGGCAAGCGCCGGCTGGTCGCGCCGGAATGGCGGGAACGGACGAAGTAGACGGCGACGCCGGATTTGTAGCTTTTAGGGCTCCATTGCGCAGCACGTACTTTCAAACACCGCGGCGCTACGCCGGCCGACCGGCCGCCGTCAACCCGAACGCGGCTACAGCGTCGCGATCGTCTTCAGCACCCCGTCGAGCGCGACGCCCGTCTCGTCCGCCAGCGCGGCGCGCTTCAGCCGGTCGAGCCACGCCGGCCCGTCTTCGCGCGCGGCCAAGCGGGGCACGGCCGAGAGCACCCGATCGAATTTCGACAGGCCGCGCGCATGCGTGTCGGAATAGCCCTTGACGAGCCGGCGGCAAGCGAGCGCTTCGACGCCGAGCTCGTACCGCGCCGCCAGCGCCTCGCCGGCGATTTTGAGCCAAGCCTCGCGATGCGCCGCCTCGCGCGCGTGGCGCAGCGATTTGCGCCGCCGCGGCCCGAGCCGCGCCATGGCGGCGAGCATGAGATAGCCAACGATCGTATCCGGCTGGATGCGGCGGCCGCGATTGACGATCTTGTCGAGGGCCTTGAAGAGAGCCGGCCGCGCCTCGATCCACTCGCCCCAACTCTTGGGCAGCGAGCCGCAGAGCTCTTCGGCGCGTGGATGGAAATATTCTGTGGTGACGACGATGGCGTCGCCCGCGGCGCCGACTTCGCGCCGCACGCGGGCGCGACGACTGTCGCGAATTTTGAGATCGGCGACGCGCGGCACATCGTCATAGGCCATGGCCGCGGCGACATATTTCGCCGCCGCGACGGTGAAAGCGAAGTCTTTGCCCTCGCCGCCATGAGCCCGATCGAGTTCGCAGAGCGCGTCGAGGCGATCGAGATATTCTTCGGCGTAAGCCGGATCCAGATAGTCGACGAGCTTCCTCGCGCCCGCCGCCAGCATCGGCTGCGCAGGCGCGGGAAAAGCGCGGATGCGCGCCCCGATGCGGTCCAGCTCGCCATGGCCTGACGATTCGGGCCACGCGACGAAGCGTTTCTCGTTCCGGCGGATCGGTTGGACAGGCTTGGCTTTGGCCTGATCGAAAGCCGCAGCGAAGGCTCGAAGGCTGGCTTCGCCGCCCGCGCCGCCCGTGCGGATCGCCTGCTCGAATGCGGCGCGCGGGAACGGCAGGTCGCCGGTCGCGGCGAGCGCGCCGAGCAGAGCGGCGGAGATCATGCTGCCCGCCTCTTTCGCCAGCGCCTCCATGTCAAAGGCGACGAGGCGCTTGGCCGCGAACTCGGTCGCCAGCGAGACCACGGCGGGATCGCCGACGCCGTCCCCCGGCGCCTGTTTCTCGACGACCGCCAGCGCGCGATGGGTGGAGGCGATCAGCGTCGTGCGGTCGGGCGTGACGAGGCCGCGCAGCACCGATCGCCCCGCCTCCATCAATTCGGCGGCGACGACGATGTCGACGTCTCCAGGCGTCGGCATCAGCGCGAAAACCGGCTCGGCGCCGTCCTTGGGCGGCGCGGTCTCGATGTAGTAGATCGTCGCGCCGGTGCGCTGGGCGACGCCCGGCACCGAGGTCGATTGCGCCGCCCAGCCCTGCGACTCGGCGGCCGCGACGATCCAGTCGGCGAGCACGCCGCCGCCCTGCCCGCCCATCGCCAGGAGAGCGATGGCGATGCGCGGAGAGCCTGGACCAAGCGACCGGGCCGGCGCGGCCTCGCTCATGCCGCCTCTTCCGCGAAACGGGCGCGTCCGGCGTTGCGCCGGCGCTCGAGCCAGCCGATCACCGCCAAGCGCGCTTGCTGAAGCCAGCGGTCGAGCCGCGTCGGGTTATGGATGATCTCGGCGCGGTAGAACGACGGGCACAAGGCGGCCGCCTCGGCGACCTCGCCGCAATTGCCGCAGCCGACGCAATTCTCGTCGATCGCGGCGACCGGATCGTCCTTCAGCGGATCGTCGGTCTGCTTGACCGACAGCGACGGACAGCCGGAGAGGCGGATGCAGGCGTGGTCGCCGGTGCAGACGTCCTCGTCGACGCCGAATTTCTCGCGCACGACGCGTTCGCCGGATTTGATCGCCTTGTTGGTCAGCGGGCGGACTCGCCGCTGCTTGTTCAGCATGCATTCCGACGAGGCGACGATGATTTTCGGCCCTGGCTCATCGGTTGTCAGCGCCTCGCGCAGCGTATCGCGCATCTGGCCGACATCGTAGGTTCGATCGATCTGCCGCACCCATTTCGCCCCGACGCCGCGGACCGCGTCGACGATGCTGTTGTTGGTCGTGCGGCGCGGATTGAGCGCGCGCGAAGACGGAATGTCCTGGCCGCCTGTCGCGGCCGAGTAATAATTGTCCACGATCAGCGTCACGCCGTCATGCTTGTTGAAAACGGCGTTGCCGATCGAGGAAGCAAGGCCGTTATGCCAGAAGCCGCCGTCGCCGATGATCGAGATCGGGCGCTTCGACGCCGGCACATTGAAGGCGGAGGCCGAGGCCGGACCAAGCCCGTAGCCCATCGTCGTCGCGCCGATGTTGAAGGGCGGCAGGATCGAGAAAAGGTGGCAACCGATATCGGCCGCGACATGGTGAGGCCCCAGCTCCCGCTCGACCAGTTTCATCGCCGCGAAGATCGGACGCTCGGGGCAGCCGATGCAGAAGCCCGGCGGGCGCGGCGGCACGACCTCCGCCAGCGCCTTCACCCTGGGATCGGCGAGGACCGGCGACGGATCGGGACGCGGCGGCTCATTGCCGAGCAATTCGCGCGCATGGGCGGCGAGGAACTCGCGAATCCCCTTGGCGAGGACAGGCGCGGTGTATTCGCCGCCCATCGGCAGAACGTCCTTGCCCGAGACCTTGGTCTGGGTGTCGCGCCGGCGCAGGATCGTGTTGAGGTCGCGCTCGATATAGTCCGGCGCGCCTTCCTCGATCATCAGCACCGCGCGCTTGTCGCGGCAGAAGGCGATCACCTCCTCCTCGACGAGCGGATAGGCGACGTTGAGCACGTAGAGCGGCGCGGCGCTTTGACCATAGGCGTCGGCGAGGCCGAGATATTGCAGAGCGCGCATCGTCGTATTGTACATGCCGCCGAGCATGATGATGCCGACCTCGCCCTCGGCCGGGCCGAACATCTCGTTGAGCTTGCGCGACTTGATGAACTCGACCGCCGCCGGCATGCGGCGCTCCAGCTTCTCCTTCTCGTGCAGAAAAGAGGCCGGCGGCAAAACGATGCGATTCACGTCGCGCACCGGATTGTCCAGCGCCTCGCTCAATGTATGTTTCGGCTTCTGATTGTCCTTGCAGACGAACCGTCCATGGACATGGCAGGTGCGGATGCGCACTTCGAGCATGACCGGGGTGTTCGAGGCTTCCGAAAGCTCGAAGCCCTCCTCGACCATGCGCACCAAGGTCGGCAAGTTTGGCCGGGGATCAAGAAGCCAAATCTGCGACTTCAGCGCGTAGGCGTGGCTGCGCTCCTGCATGATCGAGGAGCCTTCGCCATAATCCTCGCCGATGATGATCATGGCGCCGCCTGTCACGCCGCCGGAGGAAAGATTGGAGAGCGCGTCGGCCGCGACATTGGTGCCCGCGGTCGACTTCCAGGTGACCGCGCCGCGAATCGGATACATGACCGAGGCCGCAAGCGTCGCCGCCGCGGTCGCCTCGGACGCCGAAGTCTCGAAATGGACGCCGAGCTCGTTGAGCACATCCTTGGCGTCGGCGAGAACGTCCATCAGATGCGAGATCGGCGAGCCTTGATAGCCGCCGACATAGGCGACGCCGGACTGCAGCAGCGCCTTGGTGATCGCCAGAATGCCTTCGCCGCGGAAGATCTCGCCGGCGCCGAGCTTGAGATCCTGGACCTCGCGAGCGAATGAGCGTTCCGCCACGGCGCGTCTCCTCTTGGCCGTCGGAGTTTAATCCCCGCCCAGTCATCTGCAAAAGCATATTTTTCCGCGACAGCGATTGTCAACGTCGCGCCTCCGCGACGCAGGCGCGCTTTCGCCGCATGAGATTATGCGGCGCCCAGCGAAGCGCGAACGCTTGACACCGGGAGCGAAGGGCGCCCAATATATATGAAAATGCATGTAATAAGATGACCGGCAATTCTGTGGGCGCGCATCGAACATGAGATAAGCCCGAGCCCGGCGATGAGGAGAGGCCGCCGGCGAAGACATGCTCGAGCTTTACGCCGTCTCGACAAGCAGGGCCGGCGCTCGGCATTCACAAAAAGGGAAAAGGGAGGTTGGCATGCTCAAGGTGAATCGACGCCAGGCGCTCGCTCTCGGCGGCGCGAGTTTTCTTTCCAGCCTGTTGGCCGGCGGCGCCTCGGCTCAGGCCGCCGACAAGCTGACCATCGCCTTCAACGTGAACCTTCCGTCCTTTGATCCAACGGTCGGGCCGTCGGCGGTCAATCCGACAATTCAGGCGATCTATCGGGCGATCTACGATCAGCCGGTCGGGCAGAAGCCCGACCTATCGTTCGAGCCGGGCCTTCTGACCAAATGGGGTTGGAACGACGACAAGACGAAAGTCTGGATGGATGTCCGCGAAGGCGTGGTCTGGCACGACGGAACGCCGTTCACGCCTGAGGACGTCGTCTGGTCGATTCAACGCGCCGGCGATCCGAAGAACGGCAGCCCGGTTCCCTTCGTCTGGGGCTCGATCGACAATTTCAAGATCGACGGCCAGCGCATCAACGCCGACGTCAAGCAATTCGATCCGACCCTCTTCAAATGGATGGCCTTCCTGACCGGCTACATCCTGCCCAAGCAATATTATACCAAGGTCGGCGCGGAGGGATTCGAGAAGAAGCCGATCGGCGCGGGCCCCTACATGGTTGACGAATATCAGGGCAACGCGTTCCTGCGCCTGAAGCGCAATGACAAATATTGGGGGCCGAAAGGCGCCTTCGAGACCGTCATTTTCAAATTCGTGCCCGACGGCACGAGCCGCGTCGCCGAAATCGAGAGCGGCTCTTCGGACGTGACGCTCGAAATGCCCTATGAGGAATATGATCGCCTGAAGGCCAAGCCGGGCCTTGCCGGCGTGTGCGAGCCGATTTCCGACATCGGCATGATCTTCATCACCAATGTCGAAAAGGAGATGCTCGACGAGAACGTCCGTCTCGCCGCGATCTACGCGATCGACAAGGAGGCGATCGCCAAACGGTTGCTGCGCGGCTATGCGACGCCGATCGCGACCCTGGAGGCGCCCGGCTACGAAGCCTTCGACCCCTCGATCAAGGTTCCTCACGATCCGGAGAAGGCCAAGAAGCTGCTCGCCGCCAGCGGCTATTCGACGGACAAGCCGGTAAAATTCAAAATCCAGACGACGCGCGGCTTCAAGCCGAAAGACTATGAGATGATCCAGGCGATCGTCGGCATGTGGCGGAAGATCGGCATCGAGGCCGATATCGAGGTCTATGAGATCGCCAAACATTACGAGTTGCGCGCCGCCCACAAGCTGGCGCCGATGGCGTTCTACAATTGGGGCAACGCGATCGGCGATCCAGCCACCTCGACCGGCTTTGCAATGTTCTCGCCGTCGCCGCATTCGGCCTGGAAATCCAAGGACCTTGACGATATGATCGGCCCGCTTTGGGGCGAAAAGGACGAGAAGAAGCGTATCGCCGGCTGGAAGGCGGTCGACAAATACATCGCCGAGAAGGGCTACGTCATTCCGCTCGTCCAGTATTCGCAGCCGATCGTGTTCAAGTCGTCGCTGAAAGTGACGCCCAACGCGACCGGCGCGCTGCAGCCGACGCTCGTATCGAAAGCGTAAACGCCTTGGGAGGGGCGGCGATGCTGAGACAGTCCTCGCGCGCCCCTTCTTTTTTCGCTCTCCGCCGCCACGCATGAGTTCGAGGATCGCTTATCGCCTCGCCATGGCGGCGATCACGCTGGCGGGCGTCGCGGTCATCGTATTTATTTTGCTGCGGGTCGTCCCGGGCGATCCGATCGCGATGATGATCTCGCCGGGCGCGTCGCCCGCCGATATCGCCGCGTTGCGCGCCCATTACGGGCTCGACGCCAGCATTCCCGTGCAATTCGCGGTCTGGGCGCGCGACCTGCTGCGCGGCGATTTCGGCGTATCGATCTCGCTCCATCGCAATGTGCTCGAATTGCTCGCCGAGCGCCTGCCCGCGACGCTCGAACTGGCGGTCGCGGCGCTGATCGTCGCGGTGTGCCTTGGCGGAGCCGTCGCGGTGATCGCGACGCTTCTCGACGATTCGCCGGTCGCGCCGGTCATCGACGCCATCAACGGGCTGTTCCTCGCCGTGCCCGACTTCATTTGGGCGTTCGCGCTGGTTTTGCTGTTCGGCGTCTTCGCGCCGATTCTGCCCCTGTCGGGCCGCATCGACCCGGCGCTCGACGCCCGCTTCGCGACGCCTTTCTATCTGACCGAAAGCCTGGTCACGCTGCATCTCTCGACCTTCCTTGATGTCGCGCGGCACATGGCGATGCCGACTCTCGCGCTCGGCTTGCCGCTCGCCGCGATCATCACCCGCGTATTGAAGGAATCGCTGCGCGAGGCGATGGTTCAAGATTACGTGCTGCTCGCCCGGCTTAAAGGCATGTCGAAGCTTAGGCTCGTGCTGCAAGAGGCGCTGCGCAACGCCGTGGCGCCGACATTGGCGCTGACCGGCGTGCAATTCACCTTCCTGATCGGCGGAACGGTGATTGTCGAGCGGATTTTCGGCTATCCCGGCGTCGGCAACATGGCGATCGACGCGGTGATCAATCGCGACCTGCCGCTGATCCAAGGCCTGACGCTGGTTTTCGGCGCGCTTTTCATCCTCGTGAACATGCTGGTCGACTTGCTCGTGGTCGCGGCCAATCCGAGGCTCCGCCATGGCTGAGGCGACCGCCGGCGCGGCGCCCGTCCTCCTCTCGCGCCGTCCCTCGCACACGCTCCGGGCCTGCCTGCGCGAGCCCAAAGTCGTGGCGGGCGGCTGCTTCATCCTGTTCTTGCTCGTCCTGGCGCTCGGCGCCTCCTGGATCGCGCCCAAGGACCCTCTCGAGCAGGACATCCTCCTCGGCGCGACGCCGCCCTTCTGGCTGCCCGGCGCCGAACCCGGCCACTGGCTCGGCACGGACGATCTCGGCCGCGACGCGCTGTCGCGCGTGATTTACGGCTCGCGCGTCGCGCTGACGGTCGCTTTTGTCGCCGCCAGCCTCGCCGCCGCTTTGGGGGCCACGCTCGGCCTCGTCGCGGGCTGGTATCGCGGCGCGATCGATGCGACGATCTCGCGGCTCGTCGAAATCTGGATGGCGTTTCCGCCAGTGCTGCTGTCGATCCTGCTCGTCGCCGTGGTCGGCGCGGGCGTCGGCTCGGTCATCGCGGCGATTGCGATCATCGACTGGACGCGGTTCTGCCGCGTGGTGCGCGCCGAGACGATCAACCAGGCGAGCGCCGACTATGTCACCGCCGCGCGGGCAATGGGATTTTCGCAAGGCCGCATCCTGCTGCGCGAAATCTTTCCCAACGTGCTGCCGGTCTTGATTGCCCTGGTCAGTTTGGAAATGGGCATCGCCGTCATTGTCGAAGCGATTCTTTCTTTCGTCGGCCTGTCGGTATCGTCCGACACGCCGACCTGGGGCGGCATGATCGCGCAAGGCCGACAGCTCCTGCATCAGGGCTGGTGGATTCTCGCCGCGCCGCTGGCGATGCTGTTCCTGACCGTGCTCGCCTTCAACCTGCTCGGCGAAGGGTTGCGCCGTGCGCTCGATCCGGTGATGCGGCGATGAGCGACGCCGCACTCGCCATTGCCGATCTCAACGCGGTCTCCGACCGCGACGGCGAGGCGATTCTGCGCGGCGTGTCGCTGACGGTCGAGCGCGGCGAGACGCGCGGGCTGGTCGGCGAGAGCGGCGCCGGCAAATCGACGATCGGCAAGGCGATTCTCGGCATCCTGCCGCGTGCGGTGCGGGTGACCTCGGGCGAGGTTCTGTTCGAGGGCCAGGACCTGCTCAAGGCGCCGGCGGCCTTGCGCCGCCGGCTCATCGGCGAGCGCATCGCCCTGATCCCGCAGGACCCGATGACCGCGCTCAATCCCGGCCGCCGCATCGAGGGGCAATTGACCGACGGGTTGCGGCTATGGCGGGACTTAAGCGCCGGCGCGGCGCGCGAAGCCGCGCTGAAGCTGCTCGACGAAGTGCAGATTCGCGATCCCGAGCGGGTGCTGCGCAGCTTTCCGCACGAACTCTCCGGCGGTATGCGCCAGCGCGTCCTGATCGCCGCCGCTTTCGCGCTGGAGCCCAAGCTGATCGTCGCCGACGAGCCGACCACAGCGCTCGACGTCACCGTGCAGAAGCAGATTCTCCGCCTTATTCGCGCCATGCAGAGCGCGCACGGCACCTCGGTACTGTTCGTCACCCACGATCTCGGCGTCGTCGCCCAGATCTGCGATCGGGTCACGCTGCTGTTCGGCGGGCGCGTGGTCGAGGAGGGACGCACGGCCGATCTGCTGCAGGCGCCGCGGCATCCCTATACGCGCGCGCTGCTCGAGGCCTGTCCTCGCTACGACCAACCCTGCGCCGGCTTGCGACCGATTCCGGAGCAGATCATCGCGACCCTTCGCGCGGAGATCGCGGCATGAGCGGGGATTTGCTCGTCGCGCGCGACATCGAAGTGGTCTTCGGCGGCCGCGGCCACTGGCTCGGACGGACGCGCGAGCCGGTCAAGGCGCTGCATGGCGTCACGGTGAGAATCGGACGAGGCGAAACGGTCGGCATTGTCGGCGAGAGCGGCTCGGGCAAGACGACGCTCGGCCGCGCGCTGCTGCGGCTTATCGATGTCGCCGGAGGTTCGATCGCCTTTGCCGGGCGCGACATTACCCAACTTTCAGAGGCCGAAATGCGCCCTTTGCGGCGGCGCATGCAGCTCATCTTCCAAGACCCGATGGCCTCGCTCAACCCGCGGCGGGTGATCCGCCGCATCGTCGCCGAGCCGATGCTGTTCCACGGCGTGGCGAAAGACGAGGCCGACGCCGAGGCGAAGGCCCGCGCCATTTTCGCGCGCTTCAGCCTGCCGCTCGCCTGCCTCGACCGCTATCCGCACGAGCTTTCCGGCGGGCAGCGGCAACGCGTCGGCATCGCGCGGGTCGCGCTGCTCGCGCCGGATTTCGTGCTCGCGGACGAGATCGTCTCGGGTCTCGACGTCTCGACGCAAGCCCAGGCGCTCAATCTCTTGAAAGACCTCTCCCGCGATCTCGGCCTGTCGATGGCCTTTATCAGCCATGATCTGTCGGTGATCCGCGCCGTTTGCGACCGCGTCTATGTGCTGCGCTCCGGGCGCGTTGTCGAAGAAGGCGCCTGCGAAGACATATTCGCCGCGCCGAAGCATGAATATACCCGGGCGCTGATGGACGCCATTCCGCTTCCCCGCATCGACCGCGATTGGCTCCGGCGCACCGCCGCGGATGTAGCGGCGTGAGCGTGGAAGGCGCGCCATAAAACGGGGAGCTTGCGCAAGCGCCCGGTTTGCTGTTGACCAGCGAGACGGGGGATGCGCAGCGGACGCTCGCGCGCCGTGGAGACCATGCATGACCAGGACAGTTCGCATCGGCATGTTGACGCCGTCGTCCAATACGGTGCTCGAGCCGGTGACGAGCGCAATGCTTTCCGGACTGCCGGACGTCACCGCACATTTCAGCCGATTCAAAGTGACTGAAATTGCGCTTTCGGATTCGTCGAATCGACAGTTCCAGATCTCCGAAATCCTGCGCGCCGCCGATTTGCTGGCCGACGCCAAAGTGGACGTGATCGCTTGGAACGGCACGTCCGGAAGTTGGCTCGGCTTCGACTATGACGAAATGCTGTGCGAGCGGATCACCGCCGCCACCGGCGCGCCGTCCTGCACCTCGGCCCTGACGTTCCGCGAAATCCTCAAGGCTTGCGGCGCTCAAAAGATCGGCCTGATCACGCCCTAC
>Ga0070738_10007091_pt1 | contig 11396 bp, 6 predicted proteins | sample Coa_R2_2_FD_66446 | JGI IMG/M metagenome (GOLD analysis project Ga0070738, IMG submission 66446) | Surface soil microbial communities from Centralia Pennsylvania, which are recovering from an underground coalmine fire - Coalmine... | ecosystem: Environmental > Terrestrial > Soil > Unclassified ... | reverse complement strand
CACGATCCTTGCGTCTTGCCACGGGCTGTCCCGATGGTAGAAGCGATGGTGGCGCTGGTACTGTGTGACCACCTCCTGCGCCAACAAGCCCAGTGCGGCACGCTGCGGTAGCCATTTTGACGTTACCTCATGCTTCATTCAGGGAATACTAAATACGGCTTTTACAACCCGTCCTTGAACTGAACGCTGGAGTGTTTGCCAATGCTGTCTACCGAGCCAAGTCTGGAATTGAATGGTGCTGAACCTGATCAAACCACACTGCTACGGTTATTTGTCGAACACAGCCCCGCCGCGATCGCGATGTTTGATCGCAACCTCCGTTACCTGTTAGCTAGCCGACAATGGCGTGAAGATCATGGCTTTGGCGATCGCGGTGTGAGGGGCCATTGTCACGGCGATTTTGCGGTTGTGTCCGAACAGGCAAAAGCCGTATATCGGCGCTGTCTGACCGGGGCGATCGAGCGGTACGAGGAGGAACTGCTCCGCACCGATGGCCGAATTGATTGGGTCAAATGCGAGGTTCGCCCCTGGTACAACAGCCCAGGACAGGTCGGTGGCCTGATTGTTTGCTCAGAGATCATTACATCCTATAAGCAGACCGAGCGCGAACTCCGGGAATCGAAACAACTGCTGCAGATGGTGTTTGATTTGTTGCCCCAGCGCGTATTTTGGAAAGACTGCAATTTTCGCTATTTAGGCTGCAATAAACTGTTTGCCCAGGATGCTCTCCTGGACTCACCCGATCAACTGATCGGCAAAGATGACTTCGAGCTTGCCTGGAAAGAATCAGCGCCCCTTTATCGTGCTGATGATGCCACCGTGATTCAAAACAATCTTTCGCGCATTAACTACGAAGAATCCCAGATCAGAGAAGACGGCACCATGATCTGGTTGAGAACCAGTAAGACGCCACTCCGTAATGATGCCGGAGAAATCGTTGGACTGCTGGGCACCTACGAAGACATTACAGACTATAAGCGAGCGCAAATTGCGTTGGCTCAAAGTGAAGCGAAATTTCGTCGGCTGGTGGAAGAGGCGAGTGACTACATTTTTGCGTTTTCGCGGGAAGGCACATTCACTTACATATCGCCCCAATTCACGCAGTTTTTTGGCTATGATCCGGCTGAGTTTTTGGGTAAACCATTTACACCACTGGTGCATCCAGATGATTTACCGACTTGTTTGGCCGCGTACCAGCGTCTTGTCGAGACTGGACAGAACGAGTCGGGGCTAGAATTTCGGCATCGTTGCAGCGACGGTCGCTGGTGCTGGAGTGTCTGCAATCTATCCCCCATCCGAGACGAGTTGGGTAACGTTGCAGGTTATCAGGGGATTTTGCGGGATATTCGCGATCGCAAACAGGCAGAGGCGCAACTGCAAGAAAAAGAGCAGTTCTTACGTAGTATTTACGATGGCGTTGAGTGCTTTATCTTCGTCATTGACGTGTTACCAGATGGCGACTTTGTTTACACCAACTACAATCAGTTCGCTGAGCGGATTACAGGATTGCGCAATGTCGATATTGCGGGCAAAACGCCTGAGGAGCGCTTTGGCGCGGTAGAAGGGGCAATGGTGCGTCAAACGCTGACCCAATGTGTCGAGACTGGCGGGGCGATTACGCAAGAAGAATGCATTACGTTTCACGATCGCCAGATCTGGTTTTTGACGACCTTTAATCCCTTGCGCGACCAGGACGGTAGAATCTATCGCATTGTGGGGACAGGCTCCATCATTACGGACTTGAAGCAGGCGGAAGCGCAGTTGCGGCAGCAGACAGAAGACCTGGAGGCCGCATTGCAGGAACTCCGGCGTACTCAGACGCAGATGGTGCAGAGTGAGAAGATGTCGAGCCTGGGACAGCTGGTAGCCGGGGTTGCCCATGAGATCAATAATCCAGTGAACTTTATCTATGGCAACCTGTCCCATGCCAACGAATACACGCAGGATTTGCTCAGACTGCTATCGCTCTATCAGCAGCACTACCCCAACCCTGTGGCTGAAATTCAAGCAGAAGCAGACGCGATCGACCTGGAATTCTTAGTGACAGACCTGCCGAAGCTGCTGAGTTCGCTGAAGATTGGTGCTGATCGCATTCAAAAAATTGTTGCTTCACTGCGATCGTTCTCGCGGTTGGATGAAGCCGAGGTGAAAGATGTGGACATTCACGAAGGCATCGATAGCACGCTGCTGATTCTCCACAATCGCCTGAAACTCAAACCAGAATATCCACCCATTCAGGTGGTCAAACAATACGGTGATTTACCCAAGATTGAGTGCTACGCTGGGCAGCTCAATCAGGTATTTATGAATATTTTGAGCAATGCGATCGACGCGTTGGAGGATGCAATCGTCACTGGCAAATGGCCGATCGCCAGTGGTGACGCAGACAGCGCCGCGATCAGCAATCGAACGCCAATGATTACGATCCAGACCGAACAACTGGACGAAACCCAGGTGGCGATTCGAATCACGGATAACGGGCCTGGAATTCCTGAAGCGGTGCAAAAACGACTGTTTGATCCCTTCTTTACCACCAAGGCTGTTGGTAAAGGGACGGGGATGGGCATGTCCATCAGCCATCAAGTGATCACTGAACGCCATCGGGGACATTTGCGATGCTATTCGTCACCGGGTCAGGGCGCGACCTTCACTATCGAAATTCCGATTCGTCTGTCGCATTAGATGGATTGCGGGGGCTGTGGTAGTGTTTGTCCCGCGATCGCTGTATGCCGAAACATCCTCCCCACTGGTACACACGGGTTGAGCTAGAGGCGGACAACGCTAACGGTCAACCATCGAATTTGGGGCGCTTTCTGACTCGCCGTTGCTTCAGGTTGGCGTGCCCCGATTCACGGATGGGCGATCGTTCTCCCATGCCTGATCACGTTAGCCGTTGGGGTGATGAGGGAACACTCAAGATGGGTCTTGCAGAGGCTTTTGCAGACCACTTCCAGGGGCATTACGTGATGTAAGAGCACTTTTTAGTGGAGCGATCGTTCCACCTACATTTAAGGAATAAATGGCAATGCAGCAAGTGATGGTGCGTTGGTTTAACGCGATGCGCAACAGCATTCAAAGCAAACGGCAACGGTGGCGATCGCTCAGTGGGCTATGTCTGATCACGCTGGTGATGAGCCTGATGGTTAATGCCTGTAGCCTTGGGCAAACGCCGAAACTACAGCCGTTGAAGATCGGCATTACCACCTGGCCTGGATTTGATGTGGTGCGCTACGCTCAGGCAACTGATTTGTTCAAAAAACATGGACTGACGGTTGAACTGATCGGATTTGAGAACCAACAAGACTCCTCCCGTGCCGTCATTCGTGGTGCTCTGGATGCGGCTTTTACCTCACTGTGGGATGTTGTTCAGGTTGATCCGGGGGAAGATAAACCAGCCGTTGTCATGGTGACCAATATTTCACACGGTGCTGATGGCATTGTTACCCAGGCCAATATCAAGTCTGTGGAAGCACTCCGCGGCAAGCGGATTGGTGCCAAACTGGGCACCGTGAATCATTTGATCCTGCTGGAAGCGCTGAAACTGCACCATGTCAAACCAGCCGAGGTCGCGATCGAGGATGTCTCCAATGAATCTGCCGTTGAGCTGATGGCGCAAGGTAAGCTGGATGGCGCGGTAATCTGGGAACCGCTTTTGAGCGACACAGCCAAAAAAATTAAGGGCAACATCGTTTATACGACGAAGGAACTCGACAGCCTGGTGATTGATACCCTGATGTCACGATTGGCAACGGTGACGACTAAGAAGGCAGAATTGACCCAGTTTATTTCTACCTGGCTTGATGTCATGCATGCTGTAGACGTTGAGCCGAAGGTCGTTTACGAGCAAGTGGGTAAGCAACTGGGGCAAAGTGCAGACTCCTTTAGCCGCGACTATGCTGGACTCAAAAAAGGTGATATTGCCCTGCAACAGAAAATGTTTCAGTCGCAAAACGGTCTCAAGCAGGCGATTGGTCAAATGGCGCAACTCTTGAAAGAAGACCCCCGTGCCGGACGTGCCCCCCGTGAAGACATTGAAATTGATGCTGACCCTGTTACTGCTGCGATCGAGGGATGGAAGTCTTGAAACCGCTCTTCCACTTAGGACAACAAGGACTCTCTAAACAACTCTTGTTTGGCTTTGGATTTTCACTCACCACTGTTGGTCTGGCGACCTTGTGGATCAACTATCGTCTTATCCAGGCTGATCTTGCCCAACAGGTCAAACAACGTGCTCAAACCATCACGCAATCGCTAGAGTTTTCCACTGAGGGATTGCTCACGGTGGAAAACCGGAACATTCTCCGGCGGGTGGTCCAAAACTACGCTACGCTGCCTGCGGTTGTGGAAATTGCCATTGTGAGTCCTGATGGCTCCATCCTGGCACATAGCTCGCAAGCGATGTCAGAGCCTCGGGCGACGAACGGTGACGTTTACGAAACTGCTCATCCAGAGTTATCTGGCCTGATTGAGCAGGCTTCCTCGAAGGGAACGGAAGCTAACCAGGCAATTGTGGTGGACAATAAGCCAGCCATTGCCTACATCTTGCCCTTTAGTAGCGTGCTGTTTGGCACCTCTGGACGTCGGGGACTGGCGATCGCGATCGTTGACCTCAAACAGATGGAATTTGAGGCCGAAAAATCATTAGTTACCTCAACGCTGGTGCTGCTGGTGGGTACTGTCAGCATCCTGTTATTCATGGGCATTATTATCCATCGCAAAGTGCTGCGTCCGCTGAAGGTTCTCAACGATGCTGTGACCAGCAGCAAACAGACGGGCGTATTCACGATGCCCCAAATCGCCTTTGCCACTGAAATTCGGTTCTTGGCAACGACCTTTGAAACGGTGATTAAAGAATTACAGGCTCACAACCAGTTAAAGTCAGAAATTGCACATCGCAAACAAATCGAGGCGGAACTGCGAGAGAGTGAAGCGAGCGAAAAGCAAAAGGCCCGCGAACTAGAGCAGACGCTTCAAGAACTGCGACATGCACAGACGCAGCTTGTCCAGAGTGAGAAAATGTCGAGCCTGGGGCAACTGGTGGCTGGAGTGGCCCATGAGATTAATAACCCAGTCAACTTTATCCACGGTAATATCCATCACGCCGATCAGTATACCCAGGACTTATTCGACCTGCTACAGCTCTATCAGAGCCATTACCCAACGCCAGCAGCCGAGATTCGAACGCTGGTGGAAGACATCGACCTTGAGTTTCTGCGGACTGATTTGCCGAAACTACTGGCTTCCATGAAAGTCGGTGCTGATCGCATTCGGGAAATTGTGCAGTCCCTGCGATCATTCTCTCGACTGGATGAAGCCGAAGTGAAAGACGTAGACATCCACGAAGGCATCGACAGTACGCTGATGATTTTGCACAATCGGCTAAAGTCCAGGTCTGAGTATCCTGCGATTCAAATTGTGAAGGACTATGGTGATCTGCCGCGCATTGAGTGCTACGCCGGACAGCTCAATCAAGTATTTATGAATATTCTGAGCAATGCGATCGATGCGCTGGACGACCAAAACCATCAGCGATCGCCTGCCGACGCGATCGCTCATCCCAGTATAATTACGATTCAAACCAGAGTGACGACCCCTGGGTTTGTGACAATTCAGATCGCCGATAACGGCCCTGGCATTCCTGATGCGGTGCAAAAACGCTTATTTGATCCCTTCTTTACCACCAAAACGGTTGGTAAAGGCACTGGCATGGGCATGTCTATTAGCCATCAGGTGATTACAGAACGCCATAAGGGGCGTCTGATATGCGTGTCATCGCCCGGCGACGGGGCCAAGTTTGTCATTGAAATTCCCATTCGACAAACCGCGTAATCGCTATAGCGTCGGTCAGCAAGCTCAAGACAGGGCCGATCGCCGGATAGTCGATTTTGGGTTAGGCTTGCTGAATCGCCGCTGCCATCCTGAATATGGTTATGGCTTATATCACCACTGCCTTGCTCAGACCACCTTGTTCGGGCCAGTTGCCAGCGGGGGAACCATTTCGATTCGGTCGGATTTTGAACTTCGTACGGTTATGCCATACCCACCAGTGCCCGCGATGGCAATGACTGGCGATCGTGCTCCACTGCCTTGGAGCTATAAACAGCTTCGCCGGAGCGCAGGGACGACCAAACTGTATAGCCCATGCTTGACTTCGTTAAGGCTATCGATTGATTGCGCTCGCAAAGGGCAATACCTAAGCTATAGGCTGGCTGCGATTGATCGAGCGGAAAGGAGGCAATCCAGCGATAGAGGTCTTGCCCGTACCGCATTCCCCGATGAACGCTACCATTGTCCCAAAACTTGAATTCATGGACTAATTGTTCTGGAAAAATGGTGGGAAGCATGAGTTACCAGTTGATCAATTCAGCAGGGCAAAGACGTTGGTCTTACAGCTTCCAGTATGCTGGTTTAAAGAGTCGATTGGCTCGTGTAAAAGGCTTAATTCCAGGCTGCTTAATCGTTGTAATGACTGAAGTATGTCTGAACGTAAACTGGCTAGAAGTCGAAATAGATATAAGGGAGGCCACCCTGGGGCGCGAGGATCCAGACAAGAAACAAACACGCAGGCACCAGCATCAGCTTGACCGGCCAGTTGAGCTGTAGCTTGAGGACGCGATCGCACGTGTATACAACTCCCATCAGCACAACCAGTGCCCACAGCAGTAGCGCAATTTGGAACGGTGCTAACCCGATCGCTTCGAGATACACTTTCTGAGCAAACTGCGCGTCAGCAGGATGGCCCCATAGATGCTGTATTACAAGCCAGGAATCCTTTAAGTCCGGCAACCGAAAGAAAATCCAGGTTGTAAACACCATGCTCTGCGTGAGGAACCACGCGATGACAACGCCAGGTAAACTCTGCCACGCACGTTTTAACCACGCAACCTGACTGGACAGTGCCTCCGTTAAGCGGTGGACGACAAGCGCAACCCCGTGGAGCAATCCCCATACGATAAACCCCCAGGCTGCGCCATGCCAGATGCCCGCGATCGCCATGATGATCATTAAATTCACGCATGTTCGCAATAGTCCTCGGCGCGATCCACCCAGTGGGAAATAAAGGTAGTTTCGCAGCCAATCGCCGAGGGTGATGTGCCAGCGTCGCCAAAAGTCGGCAATGCTGGTGCTGAAGTACGGAAAGTCAAAGTTCTGTGGCAGGTCAAATCCCAGCAGCACAGCGCTACCCCGCGCCATATCAACATAGCCGCTAAAGTCCAGATAAAGCTGTAGACCATACGCCCCCGTTGCCAGCCACAAATCGCCACTGCCCGCGCGTTGCAGGTTTTGGAAGCTGAGATCAACCAGAATGCCGAGATTGTCTGCCAGCAGTCCCTTTTTGACCGCACCGCAGGCGATGAGCCATAGTCCTTCAGCCAGTCGATCGATGCCAGGAAAGGTTTGTGTCTCTACCTGTGTTGCAATTGGGTGGTAGCGCGTGATCGGGCCACTAATCAGCTTTGCAAAGAATAGCTTGTAGGCGGAGAACTGGAGAAATTGGTGGGCTGCAGGTGCTCCCCGGTAGACATCCACGAGGTAAGCGATGCACTCGAAGCAGAAGAAGCTGAGTCCTAACGGTGCGATCAGGTTCGATCGCGTCCAAACGGCATTGTCCTGGAGCGCTGCGTTTCCAATCAGTGTCCCAATGGTCGATAGCAGGAAGGGAACGTACTTAAAGCCTAGCAACAGCAGGACATTGACCCCAATGCCTAACCACAGCAGGCGCAGTCGTCGTCGATTCCAGTCTTGCTGGGCAAACTGCCAGTCGTCAATCCGCCAGTCGGGAGGGAGGGCGATCGCCTGTCCCAGTTGAAACGTGACCCAGGTACCAGCCAGTAACAGCGGAATGTACTGCACCTGCAGGGAAGAGTAGAAAACGATACTGGCCGCCAGCAGTGCCCACAGCCGGAGCCACGATTGCTGAACTGACCAGTAAATGCCAATCACGCTGAGCAGAAACAGTCCGTAGGTGATGGAAATGAAGGTCATGCGCTGGAAGGAGTGACGACGATTGCACCACGAAGGTACAGATGGCGTTGATTATAGTGAACGTTTGGCTATTCGACACGTTCTTTGCCAAATCTCCTCAGTCTAAGTTCAGCGTGAGCGCCCAGTCGCCTGCCGTACGGCGATGACCTCAGTCTGAACGACGGATCTGAGGCCAGGTGCAGTCAGACATTGTGCTTCACCCTATCGGTTCAGCGGCGATCGACGGTCACGGCGTTGGATTCAATCACCTGAACGCGATCGCCGATCTTGCAGGTTACGATCGCTTTCACACTGCCGCTGCCAAAGCCTGTTTTGTTGGTGAGCTGAATATCGTTGGCAGAATGTTCCAGCGGGTGCAGATGAATGGTTTGTGGGTTCTGGCTTTCCATCTGTAGGCTGCCAACCAGATCTGTACTCCTGATCTGAATGCTTTGAACGATGACGTCCACATCGGCTTCTTTGGCGTTCTCCAACTGTAGAAAAACTGAGGCAAAACCGATATCGCGGTTGCTGGTAGGGGGTTGTCCCGGCGGCAACCGCTTTTCTTCTCGCGCTTGCAGCGTCACGCCTTTGATTTGAACACTGGTTGAGGAAGACATAGAATTTTCCGGTTTGGATGAGACAGCGGGATGAACAGATGGCCCACGGTTACAGGCGATCGTGGCAAGTACAAGCGTCAGCGAAGTCAACAATTTCAGCATACATATACCGTTGGCGAGGGAGGGGGCACAGATTAGTAGAGCGAAATCCCTGTCTACTAATCTGTATAAAGCGCTTTCAGCGGACGTTCTAGCTCACTGCCGCATAGTCCCAACTGTCAAAATTGGCTGTCAGTTGATCCCATGTTAGATACAGGTAGCCAGGCTTGTAGGTGCTGCCCTCGTAACCGCCACCCGTTCCCCAGGGATTGAAGAGGGTAAACCGTTGGGTTGCGGCATCGTATCCCACAGCCGTGTAGACGTGATTGTCAACAACATCCGTGGCAACGCCTGATGTCTTGGAGTTAATGCCAATAATATCGCCAGCGTTAATGGCATTAATCAAGACATTCTTTTCTAGCGATATGCCGAAGAAGCTAACGCCAGGCAGGCTGCGATCGTAGGCCGTCAGCCCAGTGATTTGTTTGATGGTGTTGTAAGCCCAACCGCCTGAGATGCCGTCATAGGAATTGGTATTGTCTTGACCAATCCAGCCCGACTGGTTGATCTGAGCATAGGCTTTCTCGGCCAGAGCTACCCACAATTCGTTAGTAGAACTGTTAGCGGAGCCACCCATATTGGCATACACGAAGTTGCCGCCGCTCGTCGGCAAGTAGCGATCGACGGTGACATAATCGGCCACACCATTATTCATGAACCGTACGGTGAACGTACCGTCTCCGTTATCAATAAACATGTTCTGAATGGCGCTGCTGTCGGTTCTGGCTGTTCCTGCTAAGGCGGCCATGAGATAGCAGTCACCGACAACGCCCTGTTTGACATCGGTATAGCTGATGCCATTTTGAAACAGGCTACCTTGCGCGTATTGATAGGAGTAGGACGTTGTTGGCCGATCGTTGCCCAGGAACCACTTGCCAATCAGACGTTCCATTTGCGTAGCGCTGCTACCGGCAAACAGGTTGCCGATGCCGGAACGGGGGTTAGCAGGGTCGCTGTTGACAATCTTATTGGTTAGGTTACGAACGTAGTCTGGCATCATGCTGCCGCGATCGCTCAACAGTTTCCGCAAGTCCGTCAGTTCTGACGCATCAATATTGCCGTAGTCTTCCGTCTCCCGCAAAATCGACATCATATCGTTCCGGCTGAACGACCCATCGGCCCCAAACGCGCGTGCCTGTCCAATAATGCCTGGGTCAGTTAGATTACTGCTATACCAGTCGCCGGTCGAGACACTCAGGTTGTAGTTGGTATCGCCGTTATATTGCTCAACCTGGACGAAGTAAGCACCAGTGGTCAGCGCTGTACTGATCCATTCGGCATTGGAACCAGCCCGGTAGGAGCCCGTCAGTACATCGCCACTATCCACAATGCCATTGCCGTTGGCATCTCGGATCAATCGCACATCGGCATCATGGCTCAGTCCACTCAGGGTCACATTCACGCCGGTTGGAATGGTGCCAATAAACGGCAGCGTTAGATTGGTCACGTTAAACCGGTAAATGTCAGAAGTATTGTTGTTGTTGATTGCGCCACTGAAAACGCGTGTTCCTGCCAGTGCGCCAATATCGGTTTCCGTTGCAATCAAATCGCTCGGGCTGGCGGTCGAGAGTTTCAGCGAGTAGTTAGTGTTGCCCAGGTATTGAGCCACTTTGACGAAGTATTGCCCCGATGCCAGACCTGATAGGTTAATAGCCTCGTCGTTGCTGCCGCCTCGCATGGAGTATGCGATCGTTTCTCCTGGATCCACCACACCGTTGTTGTTGAAGTCTCGGATCAAGCTGACGTCAGCATCTGCCGCCAGACCCGTGAGGGTGATGTTGAGATTGCCGCCAGCGCCGAGATTCAATTTATAGAAGTCAACGGTATCAGTGTTGCCGACAAAGCCACTCAACGTTTGAGTGCTGGTCAGTGTGCCGACATCTCTTGCTGTTCCCAGCGTGTTGTCGGTAATCCAGGTGATGGGTGGAAGGATGATTGTGTCGATCGGGAGCAGGTTGCTGCCGCTGATTGCCGATGACGCACTGGCACTCGTTCGAAGGTTCTGCTGCAGAGGTTCTTGGAGGGGGCTTGATCCTCCCGGTTGCAGCGTCGTTGGGTTGCTTTGAAGTGGTGAAGCACCGAGGGAACCTGTACCGAAAGCGCTAGTCCGTTCTTTGGTTGGGGCAAACATGCTTAATTCCTCGTGTAGAAATAGTTGGCATACGTGATGGCTAAAATCGGCAAACACCACGTCGAAGCGGGTCGTTAACGTTGGTTTGCAGGCTCTGTTGCCCAGTCTGGTTTGAGAGCCGATAGGGAGTTATCAAGCGCTCGACCAGACGTTATGCAGGAAATTACAAAACTTTACAATCTCGGCTTGAAGGTTTGCCGGGGTAGGAATTGGGGGTGAGAGATACTTAAAATTGGTCTGCTGAGGCGATGACCCGAAGCTTGCGATCAAAAATCGTGATTTTAATTAAGACGACGCGCACTGTTGTGATACGATCAATACTTGTGGAATAAATGGGTCGGTGCCCGAGTGGTTAATGGGGGCGGACTGTAAATCCGCTGGCTACGCCTACGCTGGTTCAAATCCAGCCCGGCCCATCCACAACTAAAGTCATAGATCATGGGTTTTGAATCGGGCTGAAATAGGTCTCTATTCATGGCTCAAAGTCTTGAACGTTTTTGCCCGTGTGGCTCAGTGGTAGAGCACACCCTTGGTAAGGGTGAGGTCACGAGTTCAATCCTCGTCACGGGCTCTTTTTTATA
>Ga0070738_10007090_pt1 | contig 11396 bp, 13 predicted proteins | sample Coa_R2_2_FD_66446 | JGI IMG/M metagenome (GOLD analysis project Ga0070738, IMG submission 66446) | Surface soil microbial communities from Centralia Pennsylvania, which are recovering from an underground coalmine fire - Coalmine... | ecosystem: Environmental > Terrestrial > Soil > Unclassified ... | reverse complement strand
CATGGCGAAGTAGATGCCCTGACGGCGGATGGCCAGGCCGCCGGCAATAAGGCCGAGCACGGCGCCGACGGCGGTGCCGACGACAATAGCGAGCTCCGGCGGCGCGCCCCAGACCTTGGCGGCATGGGCAGTGAGATAACTCGACCAGCCGAAGAACAGCGCGTGCCCGAACGAAACCAGACCGACATAGCCGATCAGCAGATTGAAGGCGCAAGCGAACAGGGCAAAGCACAGCGCCTTCATGAGAAAGATCGGGTAGACGAAAAACGGTGCAGCAACGAACAGCGCGACCATCAGCATGAACGCGGCAATGAGGCTGCGATCGTCATCCGCTCGTCGAGACAGCGCCGGCGCGTCGAGAACGCGGTCCATCAGGCAGACCGTCCGAAGAAGCCGGCGGGCCGGAACAGCAACACGATCGCCATGATGACGAAGATCACCGTGTTGGACGCTTCCGGATAAAAGACCTTCGTCAGCCCCTCGATGATGCCGAGCGTGAAGCCTGTGAGGATCGCGCCCAGGATCGAACCCATGCCGCCGATCACCACCACGGCGAATACGACGATGATGAGGTCGGAGCCCATCTGCGGCGAGACGTTGTAGATCGGCGCCGCCATGACGCCGGCGAGCGCGGCAAGCCCGACGCCGAAACCGTAGGTGATCGTGATCATGCGCGGCACGTTGATGCCGAACGCGCGAACCAGCACCGGGTTTTCCGTCGCCGCGCGCAGGTAAGAGCCCAGCCGCGTGCGCTCGATGGCAAACCAGGTAGCGAAGCACACGACCAGCGAAAGCGCGATGACCCAGGCGCGGTAATTGGGCAGGAACATAAATCCGAGGTTACGGCCGCCGCGCAGCACCTGCGGCACCTGGTAGGGCTGCCCCGACGAGCCGTAATAGTTACGGAACAGGCCCTCGATGATGAGCGCGAGGCCAAACGTCAACAGGAGCCCGTAGAGCGGATCGAGCGCGCGTAGATGCTTGAGAAAAACCCGCTCGATCACGATGCCGGAGGCGCCAACAATGATCGGCGCAATGACCAGCGCCTCCCAGTAGTTGACGTTGAGATAGTGCAGCAGCAGGTATGCCGCGAACGCGCCCATCATGTATTGGGCGCCATGGGTGAAGTTGATGATGTTGAGCATGCCGAAGATGACGGCAAGCCCCAAGCTCAGCAGCGCGTAGAACGAGCCGTTGATGAGGCCGAGCAGCAATTGCCCGAACAAGGCCTGCGAAGGAATGCCGAAGATCTGGAACATGCCGTTCCCCAGCAGTCATTCCCTGCGGCAAGAAGGGCCGGCGAGGACAACGGAGCGGCACATCGCCGATCAAGCCCCGGCCTCGCCCTGCCGCTTGCCTAGGCAAGCGGCCATCCTCCCCTCTCGCGCAGAGGTCGCGATCAGCCGCTCACCAGCGGACAACCGCCATCCTTCAGCGGGCGAAATGCCTCATCCGCCGGAATGGTGGCGCGCAGCTTGTAATCGTCGCCCGGATATTTCGACTCCTCGGGCTTCTTGACTTCGAACAAATACGCATTGTGCAGCTTGCGGCCGTCGGCACGGATCGAACCCTTGCCGAACAGCGGATCGTCGGTCGGCATCTCCTTCATCTTGGCGACGACGGCGCGGCCGTCGGCTGTGCTCCTCAGCGCGTCGACCGCCTTCAAATAGTGGATCACCGAGGAATACACCCCGGCCGGCACCATGCTCGGGAATTTGCCAGGCCGCGAAGCCTGCCAGCGCTTGGTGAAGGCGCGGTTGGCGTCGGTCATGTCCCAGTACCAGGTCTCGGTGAGCACCAGGCCCTGCGCGGTCTTCAGACCCAACGCCTCGACATCGTTGACGAACATGAGGAGGCCGGCGAATTGCTGACCGCCGGCGGTAATGCCGAATTCGGCACCCTGCTTGATCGCATTGACGGTGTCGCCGCCGGCGTTGGCCAAGCCGATAATCTTCGCCTTGGAGGCCTGCGCCTGCAGCAGGAACGACGAAAAGTCGCTGGTGTTGAGCGGATGCAGGACATGGCCCAGCACCTTGCCGCCGTTGGCTTTAACGACGGCCGCGGTATCGCGTTCCAATGCGTGGCCGAAGGCGTAATCGGACGTCAAAAAGAACCAGGTATCGCCGCCGGTCTTGACCACCGCCTTGCCGGTGCTGTTGGCCAGCATCCAGGTGTCATAGGTCCACTGAATGGTGTTGGGGGAACATTTCGGTCCGGTCAGATCCGAACTCGCCGGCCCGGAACCGAGAAACACCTTGTTCTTTTCCTTGGTGACGTCGCTGACGGCCAAGGCGACACTGGATGTCGGCACGTCGACAATGACGTCGACGTGATCAACGTCGTACCATTGGCGGGCGATGGCCGCGCCGATGTCGGGTTTGTTCTGATGGTCGCCGTTGACGACCTCGACCTTCATGCCATGCGCGGAGGGATTGAAATCTTCAACGGCCAATTTGGCGGCCGCCACGGAGCCCGGACCGCCGACGTCCGAATATAGGCTCGACATGTCGGTGAGCACGCCGATCTTGACTGAGAGATCCTGTGCCGATGCCGCACCAACGGTGCTCATCAGTGCAGTGGCGACGAGCGCCAACGCAGTCCTGAACTCCATGCAACCCTCCCTTAGTACGAATGCGCCCCCACCGATTAAGCCCGCCGCAGCGGTCTCGTCCACATATCAAACTCCAAGATAGTCATGCAGCCTTCCCGTATTGGCCTCTAGTTCAGTCGCCGGGAAATGGTGGACGATGCGGCCATTCTCCATGACATAGTAGCGGTCGGCAAGAGTAGCGGCGAAATGGAAATTCTGCTCGACCAGCAGGATCGTGAAGCCTTGCTCCTTGAGAGTGCCGATGGTGTGTCCGATCTGCTGGATGATGACCGGCGCCAGACCCTCGGTTGGTTCGTCGAGCAGCAACAGACGCGCCCCGGTGCGCAGGATACGGCCGATCGCCAGCATCTGCTGCTCGCCACCGGAGAGCTTGGTGCCTTGGCTGCCGAGCCGTTCCCGCAGGTTGGGGAACAATTCGAAGATGCGATGAAGGTCAAGGCCGCCTGGGCGCACGCGCCGCGGCAGCAGCAGGTTCTCCTTCACATCCAGGCTTGAGAAGATGCCGCGCTCTTCGGGACAGAAGGCTATTCCGGCGCGCGCGATCGCGTCGGACGGACGGCCGATCAGCTCCTTGCCTTCGAAGCGCACGGAGCCGCTTCGCCGCTCGACGATGCCCATGATGGCCTTGAGTGTCGTCGTCTTGCCGACGCCGTTGCGGCCGAGAAGCGTCACCACCTCGCCGGGACGCACATCGAAAGTGACGCCGTGCAGCACGTGCGATTCACCGTACCAGGCCTCGAGGTCGCTGACGGCGAGAAGTGCGGGCGTCTCAGGCATGGCCGGTCCCGAGGTAGGCTTCCCGCACTGCCGGATCTGCCGAAACGGTCGCATAATCGCCTTCGGCTAGAACGCGGCCCCGCGTGAGCACGGTGATGCGGTCGCATAGATCGGCTACAACGCTGAGATTGTGCTCCACCATGAGCACGGTGCGCGCGGCGGCGACTGTTTTGATCAACGCGCTGATGCCGGCGATGTCTTCGCGGCCCATGCCCGCCATCGGCTCGTCGAGCAGCAGCAGCGCCGGATCGAGCGCGAGCGTGGTGGCAATTTCAAGTGCCCGCTTGCGTCCATAAGACAGCTCCGCGGCAAGAGCATCGGCGTATCCGGCAAGACCGACATCGGCAAGCAGCGTGCGCGCGCGATCGTCGAGTGTGCGCAGCACCGCCTTCGAGCGCCAGAAATCGAACGAATTGCCGCGGCGGCGCTGCAGCGCGACGCGCACATTCTCTAGCACGGTCAAGTGCGGAAACACAGCCGAGATCTGGAATGAACGACCAATGCCGAGCCGTGCAACGTCAGCCGGCCTGAGCGCGGTGATGTCGCGTCCATCGAAGACGATGCGGCCGCGCGTCGGCGAAAGGAACTTGGTGAGAAGGTTAAAGCAGGTAGTCTTGCCGGCGCCGTTCGGCCCGATCAGCGCATGAATGCTGCCGCGCCTGATGCGCAGGTTCACCGACCGCACTGCCAGGAATCCGGCGAATTCCTTGGTCAGGTCTTCGGTCTCAAGGATTGGACTGTCCACCACGACGTCCCCGCGAGCGGCCATTTTCAGCGACTTCGGCTTGCAGGTAAAGCTCCGCGATCGCGATATCTTCCGCCAGACCCGTTTTCCGCGGTATCGAATGGTATAGTGGCGAGTGACAGCGACGCGCCGCACGTGCGACGTGCCAGTGCGGAAACGCGCTTTCAAGACGTGCTACTGCCGACAAAGTCATTACCATTGGCGTCGCAGCTGGACCGCATTTGAGGATGCCGCTATGAAATCCACGATCGCTTTGCTGATCGGTTGCATCATTGCTGGAACGGCGCGCGCCGAAGAGCCCTCGGGTTGCGACAAATTCAAATGGCCGGTCGACAATGACCGCACCCTGCTCACGAGCAAGGGCATGCCGACAATGGCCTCCGGCAGCAGCGTGGCCTCCCTTCTGCCGGTGGCGGTCAAGCTCGCGCTTGAGCCGTTTGCCGCCGCCAAGCTTCCGTTGGCGCCGGAGCGCACGCCCCGACGACCCGCTTCATTTGCCGGATTCATCCGCGTCCCGGCCCCCGCCCATGGCGGTACCTACAAGGTCAGCGTGTCGTCCGATGCTTGGATCGATGTCGTGCAAAACGGCCGTCTGGTGAAGTCGCGGGCTTTCACCGGCGCAAGGGACTGCGAAGGGATCCGCAAGAGCGTCAAATTCGATTTGAAGGCGGAGCCGTTCGTAGTTCAACTGAGCAACGTCGCAAGCAGCTCGATCACGCTCGCCATCAGCGGCGATTGAAGGATCGCCGCCTTCTTGCCGACCGGCTTGACGCAAGCCCCCCAAGAGGGAGCAAAGCAATACACCGGGCCGCCGCCCGCCCCGAGTGTCATTGTTTCAGGGTGTTCGCGACCTTGTAGTTCGCCTCGGTCTTCGACTTGATCTCGCTCATCGTCACGCCGGGGGCAAGCTCGATCAGTGTCATGCCGCCGCCCTTGCGGTCGATCGTGAAGACGCCGAGATCGGTGATCACCATATCCACGACGCCGGCGCCGGTCAGTGGCAGCGTGCATTTGTGCAAGAGCTTCGGCTCGTTCTTTGCCGAATGCTCCATGACCACAACGACCTTCTTGACGCCGCCTACCAGATCCATGGCGCCGCCCATACCCTTCACCATTTTTCCCGGAATCATCCAGTTGGCGAGATCGCCGTTCTCGGCCACCTGCATGGCGCCGAGTATCGCGATATCAATGTGACCGCCGCGGATCATGGCGAAGGAATCCGCCGAGTTGAAATAGCTCGTGGTCGGCAGTTCGGTCACGGTTTGCTTGCCGGCGTTGATGAGATCGGCGTCCTCCTCCCCCTCGAACGGGAACGGCCCGGTACCGAGCATGCCGTTCTCGGATTGCAATTGCACGCTTATCCCGGGCGGGATGAAATTCGACACCAGCGTGGGAATGCCGATGCCGAGATTGACGTAAAAGCCGTCGCGCAACTCCTTGGCGGCGCGCGCCGCCATCTGTTCGCGGGTCCAAGGCATTAGACCGAAACTCCCGTTGTGGCCGGCGCAGCAGGTTTCTCGCGTTTGCGGACCGTGCGTTGCTCGATGTGTTTGATCGTGTTGGGCACGTGGAGGATGCGCTGCACGTAAATGCCGGGCGTCACGATGTGGTCGGGATTGATCTCGCCGGGCTGCACCAAATGTTCGACCTCGGCCACGGTCACCCTGCCCGCGGTGGCCATGACCGGATTAAAATTGCGCGCCGTCTTGCGATAGACGAGGTTTCCCTCGGTATCGCCGGTGTGGGCGTGGATGATGGAGAGATCGGCCACCAGGCCGCGCTCCATGAGGTAACGCGTGCCGTCGAACTCGCGCTCGTCCTTGCCTTTGGCGATCATCGTGCCGACCCCGGTTCTGGTGAAGAACGCGGGAATGCCTGCGCCGCCGGCGCGAATGCGCTCGGCGAGCGTACCTTGCGGATTGAATTCGATCTCGAGCTCGCCGGCGAGAAACTGCTGCGCAAAAGTCTTGTTCTCCCCCACGTAGGAAGCGATCATTTTCTTGATTTGCCGGGTGTCCAGCAGAATGCCAAGGCCCTTTCCGTCAACCCCGCAATTGTTGGAGATGACGGTCAGGTTCTTCACCCCGGAATCGCGGATGGCAAGGATGAGCATCTCGGGAATGCCGCACAATCCGAAGCCGCCGGCCATGATGGTCATGCCGTCCCTAAGCAGGCCGGCCAACGCGGAGTGCGCGTCCGCATAGACCTTGTTCATTTCCGCTCCCTTCTCCTTGCCGAGGACCGAACAGGCATAACGAGGCTGCCGCAAACGTCAACCCGCTGCGCCGTCGATCGCGATCGTCTTGATGATCGGCAAGCCGAAAGCGTGCGGATAGTAGTTCCAGGCGACGAAGCCAGCCGCGAACAGGATCGCGGCAATGACGGCGCCGAAGAACCTGCTCTTGAACGCTATGAGGCCGCCGAGCAACGCGGCAACGAAGGCCAACGCGGCCATCAATCCAACGAAGACCCAGTTCACGGTCGAGAGGTCGACAGGCATTGAGCGCTCCTGGCAAAGCCGGTGAAACGACCGTCGGGGCATGGTTTAAAGCGGCCTCGACCCGCCGCGCGGCGGCTTGGCCGCGCTTGGCACACCAAGTTATATACAGCCCCTTGCGGGCGCAAATATGTTGCGGGGGAGTTTGAGGCACATGGAACAGCTTTCCGATCGCCTGCAGACGCCGATCTCGACCGCCGAGCTTGAACGCCGCTGGGCGGCAATTCGTGCCGCCATGGAGCGCGCCAAGATCGACGTGCTGCTGATGCAGAACAACAACGACTACATGGGCGGCTACGTCAAATATTTCACCGATCTGCCGGCAACCAACGGCTATCCGATCACCATCGTCTTTCCGCGCGATGACCTCATGACGCTGGTAAGCCAGGGCCCCTTCGGCGGGGTCAACGACCCCACCGCCCACGCCAATGGCATCCACCGCGGTGTCAAGCAATGGCTCACCACGCCGAGCTTTGCCTCGTGCGCCTATACCGCAAGCTATGATCCGGAACTCGCCGCCAAAGCGCTTGCGCCTTACGCCGGCGGCACGATCGGCCTTGTCGGCACCTATCAAATGTCGTTCGCCTTGGTCGACCATTTGCAGAAGGGCCGATTCTCCAACTCGCGCTTCGTCGACGCCTCCGACTTGGTCGACCGGATCAAGGTGATCAAAAGCGCCGAAGAGCGCGAACTCGTCCGCCGCGCCGCCTTGATGCAGGACGGCGCCATGCGGGCAGCCTTCGCCGCGATCGAGCCGGGAATGCGCGACCGCGACATTGCCGCCATCGCGCAGTGCTACAGTCAGCGCCACGGCAGCGAGAACGGCATCTATCTCTGCGCCTCGATGCCGGCCGACGCGCCGGCGCAATTCAATCAGCGCCATTACCAGAATCGCGTGATCGAAGAAGGAGACACCGTCGCGCTTCTGGTCGAGGATTGCGGGCCCGGGGGGATGTACACCGAGCTTGGCCGCTCCTGCGTCGTCGGCAAGGCTTCCGCGGAGCTTAAGGAGGAGTTCGCCTTCGCGCTGGAAGCGCGCAAGTTCACCCTCCGGCTGCTCAAGCCCGGCACGCCGTGCAAGGACATTTATCTCGCCTACAACGATTTCATGCGGCAGAACGGCCGGCCGCAAGAGAAGCGCCTGTACTGCCACGGTCAGGGCTATGATCTGGTCGAGCGGCCGCTCATCCGCGACGACGAGTCGATGACGATCCAGCAGCATATGAACATCGTGGTGCACCCGACCTTCATTAGGGGTCACGTGCTCGGTTGGGTCTGCGACAATTATCTGATCGAGGCGGACGGGCCTTCCGAGCGACTACATCGCTTCCCCGAAACCATCACCGAACTGGGCTGACGACGCCTGCCCCCCGGTTTCCTGCGCAAAGCGGACAATGCCCCCTGTCGGCGAATGACGCGCACCGAAGGGCTGAGGCGACAGGCACCATGCGAGGGCAGGACGGTAAAACGGCGATCGCTTCAGATGGCTCGACGTTGAGCAAAGGTAGCTAAACCGCGAACCGCCCGGAGGTGTAGGCCGAGAGGACGCCGCCCCGCGCCTTTAGCCCTTCTTGAGCGTGCGCGCCACATAGGCGCGGACGTGGCCAAGCGTGTCCTCGGCGGCCCAGATATCGACCGCCGCCTGCTCGATCGACGCGCCGCAGCTCTCCAACTGGTCAATCACCGGCTGGCGGAGTTGCCGCTTGGTCAAGGCGAAAGCCGCCGGCGAGAGCTCCGCCAATTGGGCTGCCGCCTCCTTTGCGCGCTCCATCAGGGCGTCCGCATCCACCACTTCGTCGACCCAGCCGCGCCGCAACGCCGTGTCGGCGTCGTCCGTCCCGCCCCCGAAGATCACTTCCGGCAAATGGCGCCCCTGCACGGCGAAGCGCAGGATCTCCATGGGCAGAGCCGGAAACGGCACACCAACGCGCAGCTCGGTCACGCCGATGCGGCCTTCCCCTCGCGCCATGATACGCCGGTCGGCACAGCACGCTAGCACGCAGCCACCGGCGATGGCGTGACCATTGATCGCCGCCACCACAGCCTTGGGGTGGAAGAACACCGCATAATAAAGCTTGTGCAAGGCCGGCAGAAACTCGCGCACGTAAGACGCTCCGCCGGCGCTCAGCCGCAACAAGTCGACTCCGGCCGAGAACATCCGGCCGCGCCCGGTCACCACGACGGCGCGCACATCCGACCGACCGAGTTCGTCGAAGCACTTCGCCAACCCCTCGCAAAGTTCGAAGTCGAGCGCGTTGGCCTTGCCGTGGCCGATGGTGACGACGGCAATGCCACTCTCGATTTTAAGATCAACCATAGTTCCGCCTGACGAATCAGCTCCGGCTACGATCGCCGTCGGGTAACCCGACCACCATAGCGCGCGGCGCAAATAATGGTAGCAACATCGGTACACGCAGCATGGTTAAGGCGGCAGATTTTCGTCCGCAGATTGCGCGAAAAATCCTCAATTGCGTCACTGTGAAGTCACGCAAACCTGTCCCCTATGCGTCGATTTGGTTCGGCAACGGAGAGTGCAATGCTGAGTTTTCGCGTCGTTGCAGCGGGTGTGGTCTTGCTGCTGGTTTCCGGCATGGCGGCCGGCCGCCTCGCAGCGCAGACGGCTACCAATGAATCGCCGGGCAAGCCACTGCAATTGCTGCAAATCGTCTCGCATCCGAACAAAGCGAAGATCAAGCGCCACGCCAAATCGGTCGCGCACAGAAAGCACAGAATCCTCGTTGGACGGAACCGGCCGCAGCCGCCGGCGCAGACCGCGGCCGCGGTGCCGTCGGAACAGAGCATTTGGCCGACCGTCAATGCCACGACGTCGGCAGCGGTCACCGCAAGCGAGCCCGCGCCGGCGCCGACCGCGGTGCCCGCCGACCCGGTTCCAAGTGAACGCGTCGTCACCAGCGAGACGGTGCGGATGGCCGCGCCGAATGATGCCGATGCCGCTGATCCTGCAGCAAACGCGCCGCACGTGCAGACGGCGGATGCAGCTCCAGGCGATACAACTGGTACGACGACAAACGTTCAAACAAATGCTGCAGCGAGTGTCGAAGTCACGCAGCCGCCGCAGCAATCGAACGTGCCGATCGCAGCGCCGCAGCACCCGCGCCCCGGTGTGGTCGGCAGCGCCTCCTGGATTGCCCAGGTGCTGGCGGCTTTCGGCGGCGCCGTCGCCGCCGGCTCGCTGGCCTGGTTTCTGATCGGCCCGGCGCCGCAGCGAACTTTCGGGTGAAAGGCTCAAACGCCGGATGAATCGCTCCCGACCGCCGAGGACAGAAGACGCCCGCTCTGGGCCCTCGCTGCTTCGCGTCTGCCATCTGCCTTGAGCGAGCTGAACAGCTCGTAAGCCTCCTTGGGCTTGGCATTCTTGTGCACAACCGCATTGATCGCGGCGATCATGGCCTGAGGCGCCTCCGACTGGAAAATATTGCGCCCCATGTCGACGCCGGCCGCGCCCTGCTGCACGGCGTTGTAGGCCATGGTCAGCGCATCGAACTCGGGGAGCTTTTTGCCTCCTGCCATCACGATCGGCACCGGACAGGAGGCGGTGACGGTCTCAAAGCCGTCGTCGACGTAATACGTTTTCACATATTGCGCGCCGAGTTCACCGATGATGCGGCAGGCGAGCCGGAAATATTTGGCGTCGCGCGCCATGGCCTTGCCGACGGCAGTAATGCCCATGACCGGGATGCCGACGCGCAGCCCGGCATCAACCAGTCTGGTCATATTGTGCACCGATCGCGTTTCGTGGTCGCCGCCGATGAACACCTGAATGCCCACGCCTGCGGCGTTCAACCGCACTGCATCGTCCATGTCCATGGCGATCTGCTCGTCGGACAACTCCTCGCGCAGGATGCTCGGGCCGCCACTTGCGCGCAGGACCATCGGCTTGGTCGAGTCCGCCGGGATGATCGAGCGCAAAATGCCGCGGGTGCAGAACAGCGCATCGCAGGACGGCAAGAGCGGCACGATGGAAAGGTCGATGCGCTCGAGCCCGCTGGTGGGGCCCTGAAAATAGCCGTGGTCGATCGCCAGCATCACGGTGCGGCCGCTGTTCGGTGAAAAAACGCGGGCAAGGCGATTCTTCATTCCCCAATCGAGCTGATGGGAGCCTTTGAGAAAGAAGCCCGGCGCCTGCTGCGGCCGCTCGGCCGAGTAACGTTCCCCTTCCTTGTCGATTTCCGGCATGACACCTTCCTTGCGCAACCGTTTTTGTTGGACGGAAAATAACAGGCCTTTCCATCTCGTCCGCCCCCTTTATTGGGCAATTGATCGTCGGGACCAAGTCTGACGGCAATTGCTTCGAGTGATGCGCGGCAGTTGCCCCGCAAGTTTCTCCCGTGATCGAGGAAGGTGACTTTTTTCATGATTATATCGTTGACAACACACGCCGCAAAGGGTAGTATCGGCTCATAAATCAGGTTTTCGGGCCATGTCCGATACATTTTCAGCCGCTCACTTCCGGGACGACAGTGCTGCCAGAGAGTACCTAGAACGGCTGCGCTGGCCCGATGGCACGGTCTGCCCGCACTGCGGCGTGATCGGGCATTCGTACAAGACGCCCACTCCCGGCCGTTACCGCTGTGCTGAGAAGCAATGCCGGAAGGATTTCACCGTCACCGTGAATACTCCGATGGAGCGCAGCCACATCGCCTTGCACAAGTGGCTACAGGCGTTTCATTTGATGTGCTCCAGCAAGAAAGGCGTGAGCGCACATCAATTGCACCGCACGCTCGGCATCACCTATCGTTCGGCTT
>Ga0070738_10007088_pt1 | contig 11397 bp, 5 predicted proteins | sample Coa_R2_2_FD_66446 | JGI IMG/M metagenome (GOLD analysis project Ga0070738, IMG submission 66446) | Surface soil microbial communities from Centralia Pennsylvania, which are recovering from an underground coalmine fire - Coalmine... | ecosystem: Environmental > Terrestrial > Soil > Unclassified ... | reverse complement strand
GATGAACTTCGACTGACCCAGATTGAACTGGTCGTGCAGACCGTGATCGTACAAGCCGTACTTCGCATTACCCAATTCGCAGTTGTTCACGACGATATGGTTGATCGGTACGGTATCATGAACGTTCTGAATAAAGATCGTACGGTTCTGCTCGTTGTAGATACGAATGACTGCACTCGAATCGTTGGCGAAGTTACCGTTGCCATGGATGACAAGGTCCTTGATCGTAATATTGCTTGCACCCTGCTCGATGTCGAACGTCGGGCCTGCCATCGTACGATTATCAACGATCGTAATACCACGTTTCGCCGGCTCTGGAGTGAGCTTATCCGGAGTAACTACGCCGAGTGGGTTGTACCCCTCGAACGTCATATAACCACCGAACAGATCGCCAAAGTAGAACGCGGACGGATTATTACCCGTAAACGTGATCGTAGGATGTACGCCCGGCTTTGGAATCCAGGTCACCGTCGAGTTCGGTCCGAGACCACGAACACCACGGAAATCTAACGCTGAATTCGGACTGCTGACACGAGATGTGCCGTCTTCGGTGTAGTTGTTATCCGTCATAATGAGGCGGAGGTTACCACCGACACCACGGAATCGGACAGAATCCAATGCCGCATGGATCGACTGGAAGCGCTGGCCGACACCGACATAGATGTCACCACGGAGCTGATCGATGATCGAGAACTGCGAGCACGCTGTATCGTTCGTGCGATCACCGTCCGTTTGATACCGTGCGATCGCGCAGATCGTATAGCATCCCGGAGGAATGGCCGAGATATGATACGGACCTTGATCTGACGGGAAGTAGAAGCGTACTAAGTTCTGGTCGATATTGAGTTCGGGCATCGTCGAATCGGCCTGGAAGACGAGAGCGCCATCCGAGCAACGCTTGATCTGCACGCGAACCGGAACGTCGAAAAGATCCGATACACCAACGGACTGGAACAGCGCTGCTGGCTGCCAGGTCGTCTTGTATGGCATTTCCTGATCGGGTTGTGGAACAACGACCGAGTTAGCCGCGGCATCGTTCGTAAAGCGAACGTTGACCGTTCCACAGATCGTATCATCACCACGGAGCTGATCCGTCGTCATGATAGCAATACCACAAGCCTTATGTGCACCATTGACAGCAGGAATCCAATCCTTAAAGGTCGTATCGTAGTACGCACCCTTACCCGGACCTTGACCGCTAGCCGCATAGCTTATAGTACCATCGGAGTTACCACCCGTCGGGCCTGCCGGCCAATTCGGAATGATGACCGTGTCACGATACACTACAGCACCTGATGGATCGCGAATGACTGCCGTTACCGGTACGTTCGTCTGATTGTTCGTACCAAGGTTACGGAAGCGCATCTGTACCGGCGTATTAATAGCGACCGGTGTACGTCCTGCACTGCCAGTGGGTGGATTGAGTACGGTAACCGCCATAATATCGTTTGGCGGCGAGCAGATCCACTCGTTAGTAGCTGAATTGTCGACTGGGTTTTGATCGGCAGTCGGAGCAAGATTGAAGATAACTGAAGTATCCTCATAGATACCATACGATGTCGGCGTAAACGTCGGAGCACCATAGGCTGTCAGGTCGATCGTAGTCGTCGTGAACGCCGCCGGAAGAGCGGAGCCTGGAATGGTGACGGTCTGATTATAGACCTGGCTACCATTGACCTTCGTGATCGTAAAGTTAACCTGAGCAGAGGTTGGTACTAAGCGACCGGAGTTCGTAATGGTGATCTTCGGACTAAACGGAGCATTAAGATTATATGGCTGCTGGTTGAGTGGAACAACGATATTACCAGCCGTGAGATCGTAGCTCCATGCAATAAAGATACGATAGCTGGTGCTCGGCAAGTGCTTACCGCCATTGCAAAGACAATAGCCACCAAAATCAGATTGCTTTTGGCCGTTATTATCGAGGTAATACTGAGCGCTACCACCGGAGAAGTTATATGCGAACTTCGGGTTCGTACCTGTTCCGTCGGTATTTGCAGACCAGTTAACAGAATTTACGCCACCAGACGTCGAGCCGAACCAACCGATCAGGAGGTTCTGACCACCCTGCGCTTTAATACCGGTGTGACCGCCATAGGCATATCCATAAACACCAAAATATTCGCCCCATCCACCATAGGAGCTGAACGAACCACTTTCCTGACCGTAGTTAAACTGGAAGTTTGAAATACCAGCTTCGTAAACGACAGTTTGCCAGTTACCTACAGTTGAGCCGCTATAGAAGGAAGCTGCCGCGAACTGGTTCTTAGCCTGAACGACGAGCTGACGATTCGGAGCCGAACCGAGAACAGTCCATTGATAATCTCCGAACGACGCCGTAGGATACTGGTAGTTGTAGTTTGCAAACGGCGAAAGCTTGAAGTTCGGGTAATAGCCGTAGAAACCGTAATCCGCCTCTGAGTAATAGAGTTCGTACGGGTACGTGTAACCTTGACAGGTTGAGCTATTAGTAAAGGAATGATATGTGTAGTACGCATCGTAATCGGGATAATTATTAGCTCCCGTTGCCCATGTCGGGCTAAAGAATACGTCACCGCAACCATTCACATAGAAGACGTTCGTCGTCGTGAACTGTTGATTCAGAAACCGGAAGTTGAACGGCACCTGGATCGCCGGGGATATCACATAATAATTCTGGTAGTTTGAAGCTTCCAGATTCGTTATATGAGTACCCGTAATCTCCTGATAGGAGCTTCCCGACCCTGACATCGTCCTTACCAGGTAATCCGTCATGTTGTAGGTCTGAGCTCGAACGATGCCGCTCGAGATCAAACACAACCCCATGACCACCGCTAGGAAAGTGTAGAGTTTTTTCATACTCAAGTTAATAGTTAAAAAAGTTGTTTTGCACGCTCACCCCGCAACCCAATGGGTTGAGTCGAAGATAAGGTGGATGAGCGACACCGCAAATTACGCAAAAGTTACACGTGTTTCACGGAATCAAAAAAATAATAGAGAAAAGTGGCTGGTTAGGTGGTCATAATTCAGCCTCTAATGGCCAATTATGAACGGTTCGGCCGCGTTCCAGCCTAAAGAATGTGCAATAATAAAGTACCTGCCCGAAGGGAGGATTTCTGTGGGAATGGTTACTTGATAGCTTCCCCTGACCTTTTCTTCCTTAATAAGGTATTGCACCTCGCGCCCCGCCATGTCGTAAATGGATGCATCGACATATCCATCGCTGCCTATTTCCACCGTCACAGTGGCATTGCGCTCAGCAGGATTCGGCGTGACCGGCCCCAAGGAGTAACTTCCACCCACCGCGAGATGCCCGTTGAGATTCGAACAATCTGTGACGGTGACGCTCCCGGGAGTGGCGATCACTTCCAAGCTTTGATCGCCGGGCGAGAGACTGATGGATGAAAAATTATGTGGACCGACCAGCGCCCGCCATGTCACGGAGCCTACAAACCCAGGAGTATCGATCACACCCGTAAATGCGATCGAATCGGAAGACACCGGCAATGCACTTAGTAAGAATGACGATGTATATGACAACACCGTTGGATCGTAGTGCATAATCAGATGAACACTTGCCTTCCCTTTTAGGGACGTCGAATCAAGCCGGATCACTGTGGTTGCAAGCGTGCCAGCAGGTACCGATGTGTCCGACAGTGTAAAGTGAGCCCACGGTTTTGCTTTTGCTACTCCGTAACCGCTTACCACCGTACGGAACGGCTGGCCGCTGGATGGATAAAGAACGATCGTATCTGTTGCAGGGCCTTCTGCCGTAGGGCAGAACCGAACAGTAAGCGTAAGATCACCGCCGGATGGCACCGTATCGTTTTGCGTTGCTAGTAGTTTGAATTCTGCATTATGGAAGCGGATCGAATCGATCGTTACTGCTGCACCACATCCGTTTGAAATAAATAGTGAGGCATTAATACAGCTATCGATGAAGACAGAGTCAAAGATAACTGGCTCAGCTTTTAGGCCCGTATCGCCTGCACCCTTGAGAGGAATACGAAAGATAGTCTCGCATGAGTGGCTTGAAGCAATGAATTGCAACGTGTCAAAGTGTTCGAGCGTATCGGAAGAATGGAAGGTGACGTTCAACGATATCCGTTGACCTGGCAGGATCGTAGTATCAGAATTTGCGATCGTAAAATAGCTCGAAGAAATTTTGAAATTGCTGAGCCGAGTTGTGTCCCTTGTGTTTGAGATAGTGAGCGGGATGTCCTTTGTGGTCGAAACACAGACGAAATGGAAATCGAGTGACGAATCAACATGAAGCACAGGGCCCACTACATTATAAGTCAGAACGCTACTAAGTGTTGTGTCGGAGAATCGGAAGAAAATAGTATCTCGGAACGAGCCAATAGAATCTGCTTTAAAAAAAACGAGTATTGGCAATGCTACTCCTCCGCGAAGAAGAGTATCCATCGTGCGTATACCTGTTTTACGTGATGAATCACTAAGAAAGCTCAGTGTGTCATTGCCCCGGTTATATATCGTATCCACTGCTATAATGGTATCACGGATACACACATTGGGCAAACTAAGTGTAGCGATGGTCGAAACTTGCCGGAGTACACCGAAACCGCTAAGCACGAGCGAATCCTCACGATCGTCAAGTATTACTGTCCTGTTTGCAGTACCAGTATCACTGGGGCAGAAGATCGCCTGAAGTTTGCGCACTACGTTGTGTGCAAGAATACTGTCGGGTGGCACCAGTTGCAGTGTAAATGGCGGGATATTCCATTCTTTATGATTTAAGAAAAGAGTGTCTTTTCCTGCGGACTCCAGATTGACGGATACGGTATCACAACTTCCGATTCGTGTGCGTGGAAATGTGATGAAGGCACTGTTATGAATTACCAGCGAATCATTTCTTCTTTGTCCGGTACCAATGAAGGTGATGGCCTTTATCGAATCCGTAACGTCATTGGAAGAAATGGTAAACCGCACCTGCTTAACGCCGCTATCGGTTGGACAAAATTCGATCAAAATCGTGTCGGTCCTGTACGGCTGGATCGTAACCGGTGTATCGGAAAGCACCTTGAAGCCGGCAGAATCCGCAGGACTACCAGCGCCGATCTTTAGAGGAGCTTCCCCTTTGTTCGTGATAATTAAAGGAACCGTCTTGCACAGCGAGACGCGTACTGTGCCAAAGTTCAGTGTATCCTGCGTAACGAGAAATGGTGTTGCCTGGTGGTGGATAACACCAATACTAATATGCGACATGAGCCAGTCCGGCTCCGCATTATATTTTTCGGAGAGTGGACTCGCAACCCGAACCATCGCAGTAACAAAGACCAACGAATCATGGGGAAGCGGCAGCCACTTCGACCATGTACCATCATGCGACCGAACTGTATCGACGAACGTCCAGATCGTGTGCCGTGTCCGATAAAAGATGCGAATGGAATCGAACGTGTTGATGGTATCTTGCGCAACGCCAGTAAGATGTACGAATCCGAGTGCCGGTACGGCGGATGTAGGAGCGAGCGAAATCCCGTTCGCCCATACCGGCGGATCGAAAAATCTTGGATGAAGATTGGTTGGACCGTCGATCCGAATTCGGCCAAAACCACCTGTACCCCCGGCAAAGCCGTTCAATGCACCTTGTCCTGGTAGACCACCGGCAACAGAGATTAAAGAATTAGTCGCATCGACTCCTTTTAGGCTTGCAAGATAAACGGCGCCACCTGAACCACCGCCGCCACCTGCCGCCACCTCTTCGCCACTCGTGCCGGAATCTCCGCGCGCGCTAAAGGTAGTTGTTGCCGCGATCAAAGAATCAAAGCTCACAATCTCAACAGCACCACCGCCTCCGCCACCGTTGCCACCCATCGTTGCAGGGCCCAAGTCTTCTGAGTTTCCAGCACCACCACCAGAACCACCGGCCATAGGAATTAGAAATCGGCCGCCACAAATGTTGCCACCATTCGGACCTTCACCACCGATTTCAAATCCGCCGCCACCTGCTGTGCCCAAACCGCCACCACCGCCACCAAATGCACTCGATTGCGAAACGGTCTCGCCACCGGCTGAGCCGCCTCCATAACCGCCAGGCCGAGAATCGGAAGCACGTGCGCCAGCGGCCCCACTCAAGCCGAATGGATTACCTGTACCTCCTCCACCCCCTTGATCTTCCGGCGTGTTACCACCACCCACAACTCCGGTAGCAGCGCCGCCTCCAGCAGCAAGCGTTGCGTCGGATGCTGAGCCTGAATTTTGAAGTAACGTATCGAGCCGATTACCACAGGAACCGCCACCCGTAAAACCGACACCACCTACTCCTTCAAATCCATGACCACCACCACCACCACCCGGGCCACCATTGAGGCTATCGGCATCGACGGAAATGATAGCGTTCTGCAAACGTATCGGTCCTTTCGAAAGCAGTACGACCGGAAGTAACCGTGGATTACCGGGCACGCTTGTATCTGGATCGAGCAGTGAGAAGTGAACTGTTACCTTGCTTTGGAATGGGCTGCCAATAATGAGTGAATCGACAAGAAGTGTATTACTTGCGGAGAGCAAGCCCATACCACCTTCACCGATCGTAACATCATTCGTTATTCGACCAAGATGCTGGACTGAATCGATCGTAAAGACGATCGTGTCAGACCGAGCCGTACTGCGAGGGTTAAAGATATAAAACGGTACAGGACCTAAAGCAGCGTTGGGAAGAACGAAAATGGGAAGTTGCATAAGGCGCCCCGACCAACTTACTTCAGGTACACCGAAAACGACTCGTTCGCTATCGAGCGGATTTACCAGGATGATTTGATCGGCAAGCGTTCCAGTATTTAGCCCATCATCACCAAACGGTCGGATAGCATCGCTGGAAAGAATCTCAAGAGCAACATTCATCCCCGGAGCAGCACGATCAGGACGTATAGTAGCGATATGAATTTGCGCTCGTAAGGAAGAAGCAAAACAGAGCAAAATGAGAACGCAAAAAAGGACAGACTTAACCCATGTTAAGTATTGAGCATCAACTCTCGACCTATTAATATTTACTCCGCACCTCATGGCCCACGCTCTATTGTAATATTAACCGTGCGTGAGAAGAATCGTCCCTCAGGAAGGCGGTTATCGTAGAGGAGGTCATGTGAACCTCGTCCCTCACTATGGACTTCCTTGGGCAATGGAGTCTCTGATTTTGCCAGCAGCTCTAAAAGTCGCTTTTGTACCTCCGCTGCTCGCTCCTGGCTTAGCTCATCGTTGTGAATAGGATCTCCGGTTTCATCGGTATAGCCTTGAATGAGTATGCGTTTGACCGGAATTTCGGGTATCATTTCTGCGGCATTTCGGATCGCATAATCATTCCGGCGATCGAGGCGTGATTCATCGAAGCCGAAAAGGATAAGACTGAATCGTTCGACACGCTCCGGGCGATCGCTCGTTACATGAATGATATTGAGCGGAATGCTCGAGCGAGCATGGGCATGATTGCCTGCACTATCCCAGACATCATAGTCGATATTTAGTGAATCGCGAAGTTTGTTAAGTGTTTCTTCGGTCGGTGCCCAGACCTTTTCTTCCTTTGCCGAGCTACCGCTACCAGCGAACGTTTGTAATTCAACGCCGCCGGCACTGATCGAAGCATAGCTTCGAACGATCGGTGCACTTACAGTGGGAATAAGATCGATACGGTCCGGTGTAGCAAGATGTTCGATGTTTGTGACGACGATCGGTTGCGAGAGCAGTTCGTCGTTCTGCGGATTGCGCGATGGTTCTGCGCGAAATTCCACGCGCCTATTTTCGGCTCGTCCTTCTGGTGTTGAAAATGGGCTTGGCTTCTCCGGCACCATCGAGGCTTCGACCTTAATTCGTTTGGGGTCGATCTGCCAGACGTTTATCAAATAATCACGCATCGTTTCGGCACGAGAACGTGCAAGGGCGAGTAAACTTTTATCACTGCCATTACCGAACGAACGATCGTCCGTGTTATCGGTGCAACCGTGAAGGACGATTGAAATACCAAGGTTCTTGCGTAAACGATCGCCGAGAATATTGAGCGTTTCTCGATAAAGGTTCATCAACTTAATATCGTGACGCTCGGAAGAGCCTTCAAATCGGCGCTTTGCCTCATCCGGTGAAGCATACGTCACATAGCGCGAAGGAAATTTTGCAGAACCGGAATCGAAAAAAATATAATTGAGCACTGGATCGGCATTACGCGTGCGCACTTCTTCGACCGTCATTCGCACGACCGGCGATTGCTCTCCGTTCGCTGTGATCGCCACGGCGTGGATCGACGCTGAAAGCGCAGGTTCTGGAATCGCTCGCGGAATAACGACCGGTACTTCCTGCTTTACATATACAGGCACCGTTTCTTTTCGAGGAGTTAGATCGAAAAGAACCGACAGATTTACATTCCACTCGAACGCTCGCCAAAAGCTTTCGCCGCCCCACCTCCAAATGCTATTTTGCGGTATCGAACCAAATGGAAGGCTCGCTTCAATACCGGGTAATGCCTGTATTTTTTTTGAGAGCGGTACTTCATAACTTGTTCCGAATACCAAGGCTGGCAACATACTCAGCCGCTTGGAGAGAGAACCGGAGCCAGTCGTGGTATCGCGAGTGCCATCGAGAAGTAGTGCTCCTGGCTCTACTCGATGCAAGGACGTCTCATACGTTTGCTCGAACATTATGCCGAGATCGAGCCCTGCTTTTACATGCCACATGCCGAGCGGCATATAATCCATTGCTGCCCCAATACCGGCTTTCCCTACCGTGGCACTTACCTCATGACGAATACTAAACGGTACAAGTTGCCGCGTGCCCGTATCGAACGACATGTCGGACTGAATCCAACTAAACTGCGGCTTACTGAAATCGATAAAGAGAGTGGGATCGAATGACCACCCCGAATTATCGCCCCAGAGCGGAACATCGGCCATGAAGCGCAATCCAAAGTTGTTACCATGACCGAGCGAGTATTGATCGCAACCAGTGAGCGCGGGTGGAGAAGGAAAATTAGGATCCCAATACGCTCCCCAGCCATAACTTGCACTTACTCCTGCGCGCAATGGTCGATGCTCGATCGTAAAGAGGCTTTGAACCAAGGTATCGCGCATGACCACAGAATCGCGTTCGGTGCTTGCCGTTTGCGACCGGGCGCTAACTGCGAAGACCAATGCGAAGAAAAGGAGAAAAGGACTACTGTACCTTTGGGTCACTGCCAATAAACGCGAATACTTGAACCTGGATTACCGGATCGGATGCGTTCTCAGCAGTTTTTTATCCATCCATGCAACCCCGATCAAGATTGAACAAGCTCGCTCTGAAGTAATGAGGAGAACCCCTCATATATCCAAAGCGAGCCTGAAGGAGAGATCGTGTTACTGGAAATTCTTACTTCTTATTCGGCTGTACAACCGGTTCATGCATCGTTACGGAGCCTGCGCCAACCGTACCTTTAGCTTCACTATCAGAAGTTTGTGCAGCTTGAGTACTTACTACTTGCGAATGGTGTGCAATGGCCTTATGAGCCCTCGCCGCAAGCGAATGCTTCACCGGCATTTCCTTTACTACGCTCATGACTGGCGCGGTCTGCTCGACGTTCGGCGTGGCCGTGACCTGCGGCGCTATATTCTGCGTCGGAGCTAGCGTGCGTACAACATGCGACGGCACCGGCTCCGCTTGAGGCGCTGATGTCAGAGAATGAACGCCATAGCCGACCAGAGCGGAGATCGAGAGCGTCGCCGCAGTGATGAATGCGTTTATCTTCGTGGCAAACAGCGTCTTGACAAGGCTGTGCATCGGAGCCGGTGTGGAGGAAGTAGAACTACTGGCCTCCGCCGCATCGGCGCGATCGGCTAGAGCAGTAGCGGCACCAAGCCCTAAACTTGCGAAGACGGCTGTACGCAATCCGCGCGGCGGATTCGTAACCGATTCATCACGGTGCAATACGTTCTTAAGGACGAGCTCGGAGCGGAAGGCTTTGCGTAAGCCATTGCTCGCCGCAAGCGAGATCAGGAATTCCTGTTCCTGATCGCTCGTAAGCTCGTTATCGATGTATGCACTGATACGTTCGTCTGGTGTCATAAGCGTTGCATTGAGGAAGTACGAAAGAAGCTAAAGCGATTGCTTTATTTCATCCGTCGTAATTCGTCATTCATCATTCGTTTGTAAATCCATCCAAGCCGAAATCATCTTTCGGAGTCGTTCGCGCCCGCGCCACGCTCGCGTTTTAGCGGTCACCATGGGAGTACCCATAATGTCCGCGACCTCCTGATACGAGTATCCGAAATACTCTCTCAGGACAAACGCTTCACGCTGCGCCAATGGCAATTGCATGAGCGCTCGCTCGATCATATCCCGCATATCCGAATCGTCGCCCATATGGCTTCGAGCCAGCGATTCAAATTCTGCGGGCGATTCGTCGAGTGTCAGATCCGGCAGCAGCTTTCGATCGCGTATCGCATTGATCGATAAATTTCGCGCGATCGTAAAGAGCAGCCCCGAGAACCGCTTGACCGTCCGGCTATCGCCCATACCCTTGGTCGGGTTATCGCGAAGGCGGAACATCTTCGTCCAGATCTCCTGGAACAGATCCTCGGCATCAGCAGCAGAACCGACCAGCCGCAATACGTAGAGATACAACGGGCGCTCGTACGCATCGTACAGCGCGCGAAATGCATCGTCATTGCCAGCAAGGAACCGATTGAATATTTCCGTATCGGCATCCTGCGCGGCAGACCGGCTTGCGGCGGACCGGCTTAAAGAAGCAGACCCTTTATCTATGTTTTCAAAGGAGTGACCGGTGGGCTGCGAGGCACTCGACGTGCCTTCACCGCTCATCGCCAGGTTTTCGGGGTTAGGGGAAAGATCCTCGGTCCGGTCGCTTATCATGGTCATTTCAACAACTTCGGAAGTACGAAGGGCACTCCCACAGACCTGAAGATTCACGCCAAAGCGGCTAAAAACCACTTCTCTCGAAAGCCTGGCATCTTCACTCATGGGGAGCGACACGCCGAGTTGCCCAAATGTTACGAGGGACCTCGGAAAAGTCCGATTTTGAGAGCCGATAGTTTTCTTTTTCTGTGTGTGTTCGTTTAATATTCATAATTGCCCTTGAATTTAGCTCGCATTCAGCAATTATGAATTTTTTGTTCATATTTCTCACTGTAAGGACATATTGGACGCTGTTTAATTTGCCGGTCAGCTTCACTTCCTTACCACTTTTTACTATCCTTCAACGACATAGTGAACAAATAGGCACCCATACCAGAGTTCCAGGCTCTTCTTCAGGTGTACTGGCGATCTCCGGATCGCCAGCCCGCGATCCGGAGATCGCGGGTACACGGACTCGCGAAGCGCGGGCAAATGGTTAAATCCTTTGTATGTTTGCACTAAGGTTGTTGTAATGGTTAATACTTTAATTGTCTCGATCATAATCTCGTGGCTCGCCGGTCTTCC
>Ga0070738_10007087_pt1 | contig 11398 bp, 16 predicted proteins | sample Coa_R2_2_FD_66446 | JGI IMG/M metagenome (GOLD analysis project Ga0070738, IMG submission 66446) | Surface soil microbial communities from Centralia Pennsylvania, which are recovering from an underground coalmine fire - Coalmine... | ecosystem: Environmental > Terrestrial > Soil > Unclassified ... | reverse complement strand
TAACGTCACGAATCATCTAGCCTGGCGCTTGCCTTGCTTCTTGCTTTGCTGAGGCGTTGGCAACGCGGCGCGGCGCTTTTGGGCGGCCTCTATCATCTGCTGATAGCCAGCCTGGAGCGCGCCAGGCGCAACAGTTACAGCTACAGTCCGGCCCAGCCAAGTATCAAGCCATTGTTTGCTAGGTAGCTGGCTATCATCGGTATACAGCCAACTCCCGATAATGCCATCAGCGACAAGCTGCTGCATGGCCTTCTCAAAACGATTTTTTGAGCGCTGCGGGTTGCGCTGGTCTAAAGGCAAGCCGCACTCATCTAGCAGCTTGCCTATATGGCGCCTGATAAGGCCCGTACCCTCTTTGGCAGCAATGCACAGGTGTACAGTGAAATAGCGCGCCAGGCGCTTTTCCCAGGTCTGGCGGTAGTAGTCATATTCCAGTGTTTTTTTCATCGTCAGGCCAAAATAGCGGCCTGCCTGGCCTTCATCCATAAAGGGCCTTAGCCATTTGCCCATGCGATACTTCCAGGCAATGAGGCGCCCTGGCTCGGCCTGGTCTAGTGGATTTTGGACTATGCGCGATTCGATTAGGATATAGCTGCTTTGCTCGCTTATCTCAACATCCTTGCCGCCTCGGCGCTTGATTTGCTGCCACACTTTCAGGCGTAGCCAGGCCGTGCGCTCAAAGGCGTCTATCACGGCCTGTACATCCTCGGCCCGATGGCCGCTATAACGGGTGACTTCGCCCTCATGGTGTGCTTTAGGCTGGATACCGCGATATTCCAGGATAGCTTCAGGTGTCAGTACAGCCTCTCCCGTTTCATCACTGGCGCTCATGGTCTGTGCTATCTGGATGGTGACAATATCGCCCTCCAGATCACCCAGTTCGGCCAAGCGCTTAGTTAGTTCTTCTGAGGCCAGGTCGGCATTGATGCCCTCTTGCCCCGGCTCCTGTAGCCAGGTCTGAGTATAGCCAGTGCTGAACTGATGGATATAAAACGGCAGCATGCCCTGTTCCTCCCTCCATTCCTGCTTGTGATAGATGGCTGAGTGCATACCCTGTACGTGCATATTAAGTGCCTGCCAGGCCATGCCATCCTTGAATACGTTAGGCACATGCGGCGCCTTCACGTGCTGCATATCTTGATATGCGCGCCAGTAGTCGGCGGCCAGCAATCTCACCATCGCTTGTATCTCCTTCCATTGTGCCAGCCAGGCCGGGCGCTCCAGATTGCGCGCTGATGCTAGGCGTGATAATGCCGCGCCGAGGCGCTGTTGTAACTGTTGGCTGTCCTGGTCTAGTTTGCTGATATGGGCGCGCGTCCAGTGTGCTTTGTTGTTTTCAACGCTCAGAATCAGGGCGATTTCTCCTAGTTGCGCGGGCGGTATCGCGGGCCTCGTGGGAAGCTTTTTGAGGGCGCCCAGACTGACGGCTTCCGCTTGTTGCGAGGTGGGAACGGTGAAGGCGAGCAATACCGGCAGATACTCTATACGCTCCCTATCGGCGGTAGCTGTCCAGACAGCATAATCCTGTTGACCCCCACCCGCTTTTGTGGACATGAGGCGTGTGTCTGCAAGCTGGCCGCAAAGCACCCAAAGTGCCACGCCAATTTGTGAGACCAGGCCCACGTTTTCCCAGCCAGCCGAGGACAGAAAATCTATTGTCTCCAGGTCGCTGGAGTAGGTAATCCACTGTCCAGGCATCCATATCCAGGTTTCAGGCTGGATAGGGAGTGTCATCCACTCGGCGCCCTTGCTGAGAGCGGCATAAGCGGTTAAATCGTTTGTTTCCATGCTTTTCATACCTCGCTCTGCTGAAGCTTTTTGCAGCGTGGGCAGATCGTTCCTGGTCGTCGGCGTACTCTGGCGCGTCGGCATCGCTAAAAAGCGGGTTGTCGGCGTCATCGGTCTGGCCGCTCGTTTGCCTGCATGGCCTGGAGGTCTATCGCGGGCTTGCTCACTCGGCGGCCTCTCTCTCCAATTTCCGTCGGCTCACTCATGGCTGGTCTCTGCTTTCTGGCGCTGCCAGCGCGCCCGCGTGTTATCGCCGCGCTTTGGGCGCGTCTCTAGCCAATGCTCCAGGCTGGCGCGCTTGAAGACGTACAGCGGGCCGATCATGCGCGCCTCTATCTTGCCTGCTTTGTGCTGGCGTATCAGCCAGCTACCGCTCATGTTGTAGCGCTTGGCGGCCTCTGTGGCCGTCAATTCCTCGGCCTCTTCCTCGGTTGCCATCATGCAATACCTCTCTTTCAATAGAACGATAGAACGTCTGAAGAAAGTATCTTTCAATAGAACGATAGAACGTCTGAAGAAAGTATACCATCTCCAAAACTTGCACGTCAATATCTTGACTTTCTATAAATGGCCTGGTATACTCTCTTATAGAAGTTATGAACGTGTGACGTTCTATAGAGATAAGGAGATACCTGATATGGCTACCCCGCTCGCTACCCGCCTTGCAACCGCTATCGCCGCTGGCATGCGCCTGATGGGCCAGGGCGTCTACAAAGCCTCTGGCAAGCGCTTCTTCCTGGTTCAGTCCGAACACTACGCCAGCAACAACAAGGTCTATATCGTGACTGACGCTGGCGGCCATCTTACCTGCAATTGCCCGTCTCTCAAGCCCTGCAAACATATCGCCCTGGTTGCTCAGCATATCAACGCTGAGCGCCAGGACGCGCGCCATGCAACGGCGCTGCTGGACAATCACGCGGTCCCCTTCTCTCCCTGGAAGTAGCACAGGGCCGGGCCATCGTGCCCGCCCCTGTGCTACGATGGTCGCCACCACAAGAAAGCGAGTCCCGCAATGGCCGACTATAAACAGTTAGACGAGCAGTTGCAAGCCGCGCGCGCGGCCACACGCGCCGCCCTGGCGCTCTATGAAGCGTTGCACGCGCTGTGGAAAGAGATGCTGGACGCGCGGGTAGCGAAACGTGCCAGCAAGTACGCGGTCATGTTAGTCGAACGCCGTATGAATGCGGCCTGGGAGCAATATCAGGCCGCCCGGGCCGTTGAAAACGAGGCCCGCGCGGCCTCCGATGCTGAGTTTCAGCGTTTCCTTGATACCTTGCGCAACGAGTAGCCAGGCACAACAAGGGCCGCCTTGCCATCATCCGGCAAGGCGGCCCTTCTTTGCGCGTTGCTACGCAACCAGGGCGGCCAGCAGCTCAGCGGCGTCCTGACGCAAGCGCGCGGCCAGGCGCGCTGTTTCCTGTTGCTCGGTCTCCAGCGCGGCGATTTGCTCTTGCAAGCGCGCCGCGCGGTCCCTGGCCTCTGTGTGGTCCATGGCCGCCAAATCAGCCAGGCGCGCCCGATCTGTTGCCAGCAGGTGCGCGAGTTCGTGCAGTCTGGCCTCGAGCGCGCTGGCCCGCGCTTGCAGCGTTTCAGCATACGCCCGTGTCTCAGCCTGGCTCATGTGTGCCCCCTTCTGTCTGCTCTACCGGCTCTTGCTGGTATGATAGCATATTCCTCTCCAGGCCCACAGGAACGGCTGAGGGCAGGAACATGCACACCCTATCCGCTGGTGGCGCTGCGTGGGCGCCCGGTCCGTCTTTTCCCCCTTCTGCGCTCGCTTGCTGGTCTGTTACACAAGACAAGCGAACGGCTTTGCTGGTGGACATTGCGGGGAGACATGAACAGGTGGACATTGCGGGGAGAGCTATCGGCCCACAGGCCAGGCAGGGAGCGGGCCGCAGGGGAGACATTGACGTCAATGTCTCCCCAGCCGGGGCCGCGCGCTACTCGGCCTCTATAAGCGGTCATCCAGGCAAGGGCTTGCTGCTGATTCAAGATACAAACTAGTTTGTATCTTGGGGTTCGCGCTTGATTGCCAGGATACCGGCGGCGCCCATTCCCAACCCTTGCCCGCTCGCCTGGCTGTGATCTTCAGGCGCTTGCGGGCCTCGGCCAGCGTGCTATGTGCGATGCCAGCGGCGCGGGCCTCGGCCTCTACCTCTGAGGCTGGCCGGGCCTGGCCGTCTTGCAGCGCGGCCCGCAAGAACGCCATAGCCTCGGCAATCTTGCGCGTCCCCTGGCGCTGCGCGCTGGTATCAAAAGGAGTGCTTGCCATTGCTGGCGCCCCCTGTCCCATTCAACTGCTCAAGTGACACGCTCTGGGGCAGCACCAGAGGCGCTACCGGGGTCACGCGCTGCATTGATTCCCATTGCTCCATCCGTGCCTGCAAGCGCTCAAGCCCATGCGCCGCGCCAGGCAACAGCGCGCGCTGCGCCGTGTCTATCATGGCCTGCGAGTGAATCTCTTCAATCCTCAGCAAGAGCGCTTCTCGGCGTTCCTTCATCGCCAGGGCCTGCTCGGCCTCTTTCTGGCGCCGCTCGGCCTCTTGTTGCGCGGCCTGAATCGTCAACTCGGCCTCATTCAAGAGCCGAATCGCCTCGGCCTTTTGCTGCTGCTCGGCCAGGAACTTTTTCAGGCTCTTGTAGCCCATGATGCTGAGGTAGAGCATGCTGGCAATATCCACTGCGGGCGGCATGGCGACGCGAAAGATCAACGCCGCCAGATCGGCGCTGTTCTTGGGATGGATATGCTGCTCAGCAATGAACCACTGCGCCAGGCCAGAAGCCGCAATGAACACCAGGAAAAAGAAGATGCTGCTGAGCAGCTTGGGCGTGTAGCTGGCATCAGCCTTGTAGCGCCGGATTGCCGTCGCCGTCGAAAGCACCATCATTGCCAGCGCAAGCTCGCCCGCGTAGGCGACGGTGTGCGTGCCGATGCTCCAACCATCAGCAAAGATGCTCGCCGTGCCAGCGTAGGCGTCCCCTATCTCCTTGCCGACGGAGAGCGCGACCAGGAACGGCAGCACGTAGGCCAGACCCAGGAACAGAGAGCGGACCGCCTTCTCGGCTAGCGTCTCCCGGTCCTCTTCAAACGCCTCAATGCGCGCCCGGTGCTTCTCCAGGGGCGTGATAGTCGGCGCCGCCGGTGCGATGTTCTGAGGCGCCGGGGCCTGGCCGATCTGCTGAGGGTGCTGCTTGCGAGAGAACCAACGCAAAGGATTGTACCAACGCATACTAGCGGCCTCCGATCACGATGATAAAGGGATGCCAGGCGGCCAGGATGTGAACGAGCAGCGCCGCGCCCGCCAGAACGAGCAGCGCCAGGATACCAACCAGGACGTTTTTCACGCCTACGGTCCTTTCCAGAGCAGACCGGCGCGGCCAACAAAAAGCGCCAGCGCGTGCCTCTTGCATGGCTGGCGTGAATAGACTTATGCTCTCTTCAGGCCAGGCCAGGTAACAACTGGCTTGCGCGTAGCTGGCGCTGAGGATACGCATCCTCGGCGCCGACGCCGTTTTATTGCTCTCGCTCAGATGGTAACATGAAGATACAGGCCACGTCAATAGCTTTTAGCTACAGATACAGCCTCATTTTGAGCGAAGCAAGGTACAGACTGCAATGGAAGAGAAAGAATTGCCCATAGCTGAGGCCGTGAAGCTCTCTGGATATAGCCATCCCTACCTGGCGCGCCTGGCAAAGCGCGGCAAGATACAAGCGCGCATGGTTGGCCCGATCTGGCTCATAGATCGGGCATCACTCCAGGCGTATATGGCCGCGCCGCATAAATCAGGACCCAAAGGGCCGATAAAGAAGAAAGCAAGCGAAGCGCATTAACCTGTCCCCTGGCTCCAGGGTCTGCATGCTGGCATGGTTGGATAGGTGCGCGCACAGCAGGCGCCAGCGTAGCTATCCAACCATGCCGCTGAGGGCTGAGGCGCGGCTATCCCCATACTAACGCGCTTCGCTTGTTTATGATCGTAGGCAAGCGAAGCGCGTTAGTACAGGTGGTCAGTCCAGCCCGGCTCCAGCTTATCCAGGACATAATGGCGGGCCGTGGTCTCAATGCTCTTATGGCCCAGCGCCTTTTGCGCCTTGCGTATATCTTCCCGCGCAAGCTGCGTGCCCACAAAGCGCCGGAAATCATGCGGCTTCACATGCGCCAGGCCCAGCGCCTCCGCATACTGGCGGATCGTCTTCTCAATGTTTTCCTCAGCCATCGGGCGGCCAGTCCACCGATTGCCGCGCCCATTCATGGCCGTAAAGACGTAAGCAGAGTCCACCGGGCGCGCGGCCAGCCAGGCCATGATCGCCGCGTATGCCTCAGCCGACAAGGGCGCTTCTCTGGGCTGCTCGTCGGTCTTGCCGCAGACCTCCAGGATATAGCCCTGCTTGCCGTTCACACTGGCGGGCTTGATCTGCGCTTGCTTCAGGCTGGCGGCTTCTGAGAGCCGGATCCCGGATGATGCCAGGGTATGGAGCAGGGCTGCATCACGCTTGCCCTTCAGAGTGCTGGTATCGGGCCGCGCGGCCAGACGCCGCATATCTTCAGGCGCGATATAGGTGCGTGCGTAGGGCTTCAGGCGCTCCTTGAGGGCTTTTACGTTCACGCCGCGCCGATCTGCGAAGGCTGAGGCGGTGTCATGGGCAATATAGCCCTGCTGGGCAGCCTCAGCCATCAGACGCCGGACGGCAGAGAGCATGCGCTTGATGGTGTTGGGTGAATACTGCCGAGGATGAGCGACCAGGGCGGCGCGCCAGCGCGCAAAGGTCGCGGCATCGAGCGCGGTCTCGGCGCTCCCTGCAAACTGGAGATAGGCCGCAATATCGCGGGCATACATGGCGCGGGAGGAATCGCGCAATTGCCCGGCCAGGAGAGCGGTATCAAACGGCAGGGAGACGCGCCGAGGTTGGAGGGGCATCAAAGCTGTATCTTGTGCTGTATCTTGCTGCATGAGAGCCGACCTTCTTTCTTCCCCCAAAAGGATGATAGGGTAGTAAAACGGCGCTTTAACTATCCTAATTGTAGGCTTTTTGGCTGAGATTGTCAAGAGTGCCTTGCCTGGCGTGCCATCGCTCCAGAGGCCCTTGCAACACCTTGCAACGTCCGCCAGGATATGGTACTATAAATCAGAGCTTATCGTTACATTTAGTTCTCTTTATAGATCGCAAGGGAGCAGCGCCAGCATGCGTAAACAACGCTACAGCCTGGAAGAATGGCGGCGCCGCTACGGCCTCAGCCGGGGCGAGCTTGCCGAGCGTGCCACGCTTGCCCGTAGCACCATCTGGCGCATAGAACAGTTTCAGCATCTCCCTTGCGCCGCCACCCGGCGCCAGATCGTGCAGGCGTTGGGCGGCATTGACCCGCGCATGATCGCCTGGCCGCGCCAGCGCGCCGAACGCTCGATCACGCGCCAGAAAGAGGACACCATGACTCAGGAGTCACCACGCGCCGGGCCAGCGCGCCGCTTCTACTTTGCCTGCGGTGTCAATTTCCAGCTTGACCTGAACCGGCGCGATGCCCGCTCTGATCTGGCGGGCCTGCTCGCCGAGGAAGATTACCGCCCCATCGGCGGCCCGCCCCTGCCCGGCTGGCGCCTCTACCGCCAGCAGCCGCCGCGTCACCGCTCCCCTGAATACGTCGCCGTCAGCGACACCGACGGGACCGCACAGGTGGTCGCCTTTGTCGCTGACCGCGCTGATTTGTTCGCCCTGCTCAGCAAGTGGGGGAATCTGTATCAATTATTGCCGGAGGCCCTCAACCTGGAGAAGCTGGCCGCATCGGCTGGCATTGAGATTGTCCCGTAGCGTTTCAGGCGCTGCTAAGCAGCTATGAGCATTGCAACGCTGGCGCGTGTGCCAGCTTAGCAACAAGACTGTGAAAAGGAGACTGCGATGGAATACCAGTACATTGAGCGCATCAAGGGTGATGATAAGCAGGAATACGCCCGGCAGAAGGCGCTGGAGGAATCAGACCGCGAGTTTAACCTGTTCACCAAATCCATCTCTGCTGGCGAGGCCCGCCTCCTGAAACGTCACATTGAGGAGGCCCAGGCCGAGGAGCGGCATGCCCAAGCGGAGGCGCTGCGCAAAGCGCAATTGATGCTCGAACAGCCGCCCGCCTGGCTGGTACGTGCCAAGAGCATGCGCCGGTTGCCCGTTGCCTTTACGGGCTGGGAAACGTTTGAGCGCTATGAGAAACGTCTGCGGATTGTGCGCGCCCTCGCGGCGATGGAGGCTGACTACCACGCCGCGCTGAACCGCCTCGACCAGCAGCGCGCGAAAGAGTGCCTCACGCACATCTCAAACATGCAGCAGCAGCTTCTAGAGGCCGTTGAGGCGCCCCAGCCCCTCTATCAGCTTGGTCGCAATTATTAACCAGGAAAGCAGGGAGTCAGCGATGCCATATATCGAGCAAAGCTTGACCGAGCATTTGAAGGACCGCAAGGTGCAGGGCAAGACGGACAGCGAGCAGGGCCTGAAGCAGCTCACAGAGGCGCTGCGTCGCCTCGACCAGTGCCCCATTGAGGAAGTGGAACAGGTGGTGTTGAACGCCAGCCTGGCCCTGAAGCAGCTTACCAGCGGGATGGTGGATACCGCGATGGCGCGCATCTACGACTATAACGCCGCGCGCTGCGAGTCGGCAGAGGCGCTGGAAGAACTGCGCTTTCGCCAGCCAGCGCTAGAGCGCACCTGGAAGGAAACGATACGCCGCCGTATCACTGCGTGATGTGAGGCGCCGGGCAGCGCGCTGCAAGTAACCGCTTGCTTGCGGCGCACCCCCGGCGATCTGGGGCGCTGGCAGTATCGCATAGCCGCCCGCAAGTCGGCCAGGCAGCGCTCCATTTTGCGAGTTTTGCAACATTCCTACGCGCGCACGCGCGTAATTTCTCCCATTGTTCCACCATAGAAAAAGGGGTATCGCCCGCGCTGGGGCCCCCAGCAACTCCAGCAGCAAAAAACCCTGCTGCTCGCGCCGTATCGCGCGCCAGAATGGCCTGGCGGAGAGAGAGGATACTCAGTACCCCTCTGCCGAAAAAAGCGTCAGAATCGCGTTATATCCGCGTAAGCGGGCCATTTTGAGCAACACATCACGCCTTGCACTCTGGCGGATCGTCGGCCAGGCCCTCCAGGTGCCACAGATCGGGCAAAAAACAGCAGGTGTAGAAGGTATCTTGCAGCATGTGAATTGAAGCGCGCCGCTCCAGGTCAGGCGCGGTAAAACGAGTTTGCGAGTTTGTTGCCGGGCGCAAAGTGCAATGCGTGGCCGCTTCGCCAGGTCCTCGGCGCCGATCTGCCAGCGTCGATACCAGCACTTTTTCAGCTATCTTGCCGCTGGTGGCAGGGGCAATCGGGCACGTCACACCGCCAGCGCCAGCCATGCGGGCGCTTATGGGGAGGCCGCTCGGCCACATATTCCAGCGCCCAACGGAGCGCGGCGTCCTGGCTTGCCAGCGCCTCAGTCGGCCAGGGCCAGCCTTTGGCCGTGCCCACGTCTACCCCATGCCGCGCGGCAATCAGGCGCGCCATGTCCATTTTGGCAAACGCCGCGCGCAGTTGGGGAAGCAACGCCCCTGGTGATGGCTCTCTGAGCGATTGGGTGAGCGATTCTGGGAACCCTCGCGCGGCGCGAATCTTCGGTTGCTCCAGAGCGGCGACCCGGCGCTTGAGGGCGTCAAGCTCAGCGCTGAGCGCCTGAACTTGCCCAGCCAGGGCGGCCAGGCTGGTATCATCGGGCAAGACGCGACCATGCGCAGCGGCCAGCATCCGCACTTGCGCCAGGGTGAGATAGTGGGCGCGCTTATCCTTGCCAGTGCGGGTAATTATGCCTGCATCGTGTAGCCAGGCAGTCAGGATGCGCGGTGTAATGCCGATCAGGCGCGCGGCTTGTACCAGGGTGACATCTTCTTGCATAAATACCTGCATTCCTTCCGGTAGTTTTGGCGCTAGTATACCCTGGCGCGCAAGGGGCAAAAAGTCCCTGCAAAACTTACCTGAAAAACTGCATGTACTTAACGCGCTAGAGAGGCGCTGAGAGGGCCTGAAGCATCAAGGGCAGTATGTTTTTACCTGCATTCTAAAAATGTTTCCTGGCGCATTGTAGAGACCCTGGTATGGCTGAGGTTATGAAGGGCAATGCCTGACATTTTGAGACGTTGGAGGGCCTGCGGGCCACTTCCGACAATGGCAGTTTACAGAAGTACCCCGCTTTTTGGCCGTTGTGGCAGGCGCCAAAAGGGGGGCGTTCGCCTGGTTTAGAGCCAGGGGCACACCCAGCCGCGCTGCTCTGCCACGCGCTGGAGGCCCTGCTCGAGCCAATGCAGCGACCGGGCCAGGGAGCGCAGCCGCAGTTCTGCCAGCGGGTCACTGCTCTGCTCTTGCAGATACGCCCGGACCTTGGCGCGGGTGACAAGTCCGCGCTGATACTGTTGCATCATCATCAGGTGACACCCCTTCCTCTCAGCGCTGGAAACGTGGCACGAGCAGATCATACGCCAGGGCCGCCAGATCAGCGGCGCCCTCAGCCAGATTGTCCCAGGCGACCCTATCGCCAGCGTCGATCTGCTGGCCGCCAACCTGGAGCGCCGGAAAGCGCAGCGCCTCAGCCATGCGGTACAGGCGCTGGCGTCGATCCAGGCCCTCCCATTCTGGCCGCCAGGGCACAAGGCCCTCTGGCGTGGTCGCTTCTGCTGGCGCCGGGCTGAATGCCGCTAGCACCGGCCAGAGCGCAGCCTTCCCTCCCAGCCGTAGGCGCTCGCTCCAGTCTTTGCCCTGCCCATCATCAGGCGGTGTGCAGATCACACAGGCCAGGCCCGCCGGGTACAATTCATCCGCTAATGCCTCAGCGGCGATCTTTCCGCTCTCATCGCCATCGAGCGCGATAATGACGCGCTTCACATGCGCCGGTATCCACTCGGCAGCGCGGCTATCCCTGGAGCCAACCAGCGCCAGGATAGCATCAGGCGCGATACCGGCGGCAATGAGGGCCAGCCGATCAAACGGCCCTTCAACGATGATAAGCTGCTCCAGATCGGGCGATAGCTCGGCCAGGCCATACCAGCCCGCCGGGTTCGTTTTCTCCCAGCGGCGCGGCGCTCCAGGCGCCTCTAGCCGCGCTTTATGCGCGTTTTCATCCATGCCAGGATGCCAGCGAGCGAGAGAGCGCCCGGCATACCCCCGGCCTGCTGGTGAACTGAGTGGGAAGATCAGCCGATCAAGCCATTTCTGGAGGGTCAGCCGCTCATACCATTTCAGAAACGACGCCGTTCGTGGCAGAAAGCCGACGCCAGCGCCTCGAGCCACGTCAAGCGGGATACGACGCGCGGCCAGGTAGGCGCGGGCCTGCTCAGATTGTACCAACGCCGCCCGCAGGCGGGGTTCTAATGCCTGGAGCATTGCCAGCTGCGCTTGTTGTGCGGGCGCGGCCTCTTGCGTCCGGGAGCGTTGCACCGGGCGCAAGAGGCGTTCCGTTAACGTGAGCGGCTGGCGGCGTTCACCGGGCGCAATGCCCAGATACTCGCATGCCTGGCGATAGGAGAGGCCGTCATGGTCTCTGAGGTACTGGATGGCATCCCCTTTTTTGCCGCATTGCCGACACCAATAGCCGGGCCG